>Ga0207753_1000499_pt1 | contig 15247 bp, 13 predicted proteins | sample PonA233FremontCA_2_FD_187273 | JGI IMG/M metagenome (GOLD analysis project Ga0207753, IMG submission 187273) | Salt pond sediment microbial community from Fremont, CA, USA - Pond A23 Sediment 3 (SPAdes) | ecosystem: Environmental > Aquatic > Non-marine Saline and Alkaline > Saline | place: USA... | reverse complement strand
GACGAACCCCTCGGGGTCGGCGCGTGTGGCCGCCTCGATGTCGGCGGCGTACTCCCGGACCTGCTCCTCGGTCAGCGGGCTGTCGGCGAGTTCCTCGTAGCTCATCTCGCCGACGGAGCCGCGTTTCGCCATCGGGGCCACGCCCACCTTGAGGTGGACGCTCATCGTCGTCTCGTCGAAAAACTCCTCGATCGCGAGTGCTTCGAACGACTCGGTCACCGGGTCGAACTCGGTGACATCGACTCCGGTCGCCCGGGCGACTTCCGCCTGCACGGCGTCGCTCGTGACCAGTGTCGCCCCGCGGTCGGCCGCGGTATCCCGAATGATGGCGTCGATGTCGCCCTCGTCGGCGTCGCGTTTCTCGACGGACTCCGGCCGCCGGCCGACGTACTCGACTGTCACCGTCCCTGTCCCGTCGAGTTCGACGAGGCGCTCTAGCTCCGCCAGCCCTTCCCAACCGGTCTCTCTCCCGTCGTTGGCCTGCGCTTCGAGCTCTCCGACCACTGCCTCCGGAATGACCACAGTAGCACCGGCAAACTCGCCATCATCGACGCCGTCCGATATCTGCCCGTCGATGATGACACTCGTATCCGGGACGATTTCCATACCGCTTCTAGTGGGCTCGCTGTTAAATGTGGCGCGGTCTGGCATCCGGGGACACCCTTGTCCCCGGCCGGTTCAGCCGTCCGGCCGCTGGTCGGCAGCCCGCGCGGCCAGGCGGGCGACTCTGAGTGGCTCCGGCCGCCCGCCGCCCGGGGTGTACGCCCGGATCACCTCGGCGGCCTCGTCCGGATCGATCCCCACGCTCCGGTGGAACACGGTCTCCTCGCCGACCGAAAGCTCCCGGCGGTCGGGAAGTGAACGGTACGTTTCGAGTCGTTCCGTCGCCGCCGCGCCGTCGAATGCCTCCCTGATCGCCGGTTCGAGCCCCGTACTCTCCTCGAAGGAGACCGACACTACCGGCAGTCCCGTCTCCGCTCGCAACTCGTGGAGGTCGACGACGTTGTACCAGGCGAGTCCGACCCCCGCGAGCAGGAGATACTGCAGGTCCGCGCGGCCGAGCCGGCGGTGCATCTCGCAGATCTGCTCGGTCGCATCCGTCCCACCGACGGTACAGGAACCGAAAACGAAGCCGTCGACGACCCCACTCACGCGGGTGACGACCCCGGCGAGCGTGCTCGTTTCTGTCCGGTACGATTCCGCGACCCCGAGTGCGCGGGCACCCTGCTTCATACTGGTTGTTGTGTGTCTTTCCCAGGCAAACGGCAACCGGCCGTTGACGCCATGTCACAACGAGAGGCGGGTTACACGCCGGCGGACATCAGTATCTGTGACGTGGTCACGAAAACTATCGCGACAACCGGTATCACTCCTTGATGTCCTCCAGACGGTCGAGTAACTCGTCGTTGGAGGCGGTGAACTCGAACTCGACGTCGCCGTCGTGTTCGGACTGTGCTGTGGACACGCCGTCTTCGTCGTCAAAATCAGCGTCGTAATCTTGGTTCTCCTGTTCGGTCTCGTCGTAGCTCCCGAACCCCATACATGTAATGATTATTGATTCGGACGGAAAAAGCACACGGGATCTGTAACCTGATCTATACGATATTCGGGGTCCGGACGTGGACAGTTTCTTGCCTGCCGGTCCCGTCCCCCGAGGTATGGAGGTACACAACGTCACCGCGGACGCGGACGTGTTCACCAGCAATGCGTACCTGGCACTCGGCGAGACACCGACGCTCGTCGACGCCGGCGCGATGACCGGCGTGGAGTCGGTCATCCGCGACCACACCGACCGTCTCGACCGCGTCGTCGTCACGCACCAACACTCCGATCACATCGGCCAACTCGAACCGGTCTGTTCGGCGTTCGACGCCGACTGCTACGCCTACGCCGACCACCCCGTGCGGACGGACAGCCTCCGGGACGGCGACGAACTCGTGGTCGGCGACGAGCGCTGTGAGGTCGTCCACACCCCGGGACACGGCGACGACCACGTCGCACTCGTCGGCGAGACGGCGCTTTTCTCCGGCGACGTCGTCGTCTACAACGACGGCGCCTTCGACGACGGGAGTTTCGGGCGGACCGACTACCCGGGGATGTCCCGCGAGCGACTCATCGAGAGCATCACCGAACTGCTCGACCGGCTCCCCGACTCGGTCGACTCGATGTACGCCGGCCACGGTGACGTCTACACCGGTGACGTCCGGGCAGTCGTCGAACGGTCACTCGGCCGTGCGAAACGCCGGGAGCCGAAGTATCCCGACGAGTGACAGCCTCGAAAAGCCGTTGTGAGGGGGAAAACGGGTAGCACATCGTCGCGGACACGTGTCCGCGCCGGCGCTGTCGTCACACGGTTGGTGGGAGCAGATCGCGTGGTTACTGGTGGGTGGGGAAAGCCGTCGACAAAACTGTCGACGGGATGGTGGATGCACGGCCACGCCAGGCGGCAACGGGTACTGCCGGAACACCGGAGAGTGAGCCGTCAACGGGATTGGCCGAGGGGTGGATAGACGTTTCGGGTCTCTCCGACTGTCCGGCGTGTCGGACGGACCTGGGGGGGAGTGGTCGTCCAGTGTTGACCGGTGTCGCCCGCATCCGCCGCCCCGAGTCGGACACGGCGCTGGCGAGGGGGGGAACCAGCCCGGTGTCACGCTCGGCAACGACGGGTTCGCGTGGCATGCAACTGCACGTTCGTTCTGAATCTATATAAACTTGGTGCAGGATGGTAGCCAATGGGGCTGAATGGTTCCGGACGAGCGAACCCGTCGTCGCCGGCGCAGTCAGGCGCTCCGCGTCTCCCGTGCTTTCGGTCGCAGGTTTTTGTAGCCACACTTGCGGCAGCGGTCCGCCCGCTCCGGATTGCGCGCGTTACACCGCATGCAGATCTGTTTCGTGAAGATGCGATCCTCTGCTTTGTCGAAGGAAGCCATACGGGTCAGTTATCGTCAGTACTGTTAACCGTTTCTCATCGTGGCTGGCGCGGAAAACGCGGTTGATTTAGCTCCGGGTGACCCACAGCCGGGTATGTGGCCAGTCGGACACACCTCTGTCGCGTACCTGCTCTACGCTGGGATCACCCGCCAGCGGTTCGACACGGGGCCCGGATCCGTCGCCGCGGTCCTCGTCGGCGTCGGCAGTCTCCTGCCCGATATCGTCGACAAACTGCTGGCCTGGCACCTCGGCGTGCTCCCGACCGGACGGTCCCTGTTTCACTCGTCTCTCGTTCTCGTTCCGTTCGTGCTGGCCGTCGCCGTCCTCGCGAGACGTCGGGGGAGCGGCGAGTACGCCGTTGCCTTCGGTGTCGGCGCCCTCCCACACCCGCTGTTCGACGCCGCCCCGGCACTCTGGAGCCCGGAGACAGCTACCTTCCTCCTCTGGCCGCTCCTCCCGGTCACCCCTTACGAAGGGGCTCCCCCGACGGTAGTGGAACTGCTCCGGAGTTCACTCGGTGATCCGTACTTCCTGCTCGAGTTTCTCCTCCTGGGGCTCGCTGTCGCCGTCTGGCGGGCCGACGGCTACCCCGGCCTTGAGTTTCTCTTCGGGCGTGCCACGGACAGTTCCAGGGGGTAGATACTCCACTACGTTCGTCCCGTCGAGAGCGTCACGGCTTTTATTCACCAAGAACTACTCGCTGTATGGATCTGAGACGACGACCCCGCCGGCTCCGGACCGACGGCGTCCGGCCACTCGTCCGCGAGACCGAACTCTCCCCAAGCGATCTCATCGCGCCGGTGTTCGTGGACGCAACGACCGACCAGCGACGGCCGATCGAGTCGATGCCGGGCCACGAACGGGTTCCCGTCGACGAGGCAGTGACACGCGTCGAGGAGGTCCGCGAGACGGGTGTCGAGGCTGTCATCCTCTTCGGCGTCCCGGAGTCGAAAGACGACCAGGGGTCACGGGCGTGGGCCGAGGAGGGGGTCATCCAGGAGGCGACCCGCCGGATCACCGCCGAGACCGACGCCTACGTCATCACCGACGTCTGCCTCTGTGAGTACACCGACCACGGCCACTGCGGTGTCCTCGAACCGGACGCCGCGGCGGATCCGACGGTGACCGTCGAGAACGACGAGACCCTGGCCCTGTTGCAGCGGATCGCCACCTCCCACGCGGCGGCCGGGGCGGACATGGTCGCGCCCTCCGGGATGATCGACGGGATGGTCGGCGCGATCAGGGCGGCACTGGACGAGGACGGGTTCGAGCACGTGCCGATCATGAGCTACGCGGCGAAATACGAGTCGGCCTTCTACGGACCGTTCCGGGACGCGGCCGACGGCGCGCCCGCCTTCGGTGACCGCCGGCACTACCAGATGGATCCGGCCAACGGTCGCGAGGCGATCCGCGAGGTGGCCCTCGACGTCGAGCAGGGTGCGGACGTGCTGATGGTCAAACCCGCCCTGCCGTATCTCGACGTCGTCGCGACCGTCGACCGCGAGTTCGAGTACCCCGTCGCCGCCTACAACGTCTCCGGCGAGTACGCGATGTTACACGCCGCCGCGGAGAAGGGGTGGCTCGACCTCGACGCCGTCGCCGAGGAGTCGCTGCGCTCGATCAAGCGTGCCGGTGCGGATCTCATCCTGACTTACTTCGCCGAGGATATCGCCGCCGGACTGTAAGCGGTGTCGGCAGGGCGGTCGTCGGTCGGGCGGACACGGTTGCACACTCCGGGATGTGACACACCCACTCCCGACCCGACGGAACCACTACTGCGATCAGTTCCCCGCAGGCGGGAACAGGAGCCGGATGATCGACCGTCCGTCGCCGGTCCGTTCGTACTCGATCCCTCCGTCGGAAGCCTCGACAGCACACCGGGCGAGCCACAGCCCCAGCCCGCTGCCGTGTTGAAGCTGTGTGATCTCCGTGCCGTCGAGCAGCGGCGTGAGTTCGTGTTTCGGGATCCCGGGGCCGTCGTCGACGATTTCGAGCACGGCACGGTTACCGCCCCGTTTGCCCCTCACCTCGACGTCGGGGTCGCCGGTGTTGTGGATCACTGCGTTCTCGACGAGCCCCTCGATCGCGGACTCGATCTCCGGGATCGCCTCGACGACGACTGTCTCCGGGAGATCGGTTGCGACCGACGCCTCGGGCCAGTCCCGGTCGACCGAGCCGGCGATCCCCCGAGCGAGTGTGGCCAGCCCGATCGGACACGGCTGCTGTTCGCTGGTCAGGATCTTCTCGAGTGTGCGTGTCTCCTCCCCGAGTAACTCTAATGTCTTGGCGTGTCTGTCGACCATCTCCGCGAGTTCGTGCACCCGCCGGTCCCCGGTCGCCGCCCGGATCTGCGAGGCGGCGCCGAGGATCACGGAGAGGTCGTTCCGGAGGTTGTGCCGGAGGATCCGGTGGATCACCTGGATGTGCTGTTCGTATCTGCGCTGTTCGGTGATATCGGAGTAGATCGCGAAGCCGAACTGGCCCGACTGGCGCTCGTAGGGAACCCCGCGGTAGAGAAACTCGCGGACACCGCTCGCGGTCTGTCGGTTGACGATCGCGTGGTTTTCCTCGCCCCTGGCTGTGCGTTCGTCGAACGACTCCGCCTGGCCGTCGTGTTCGTCCGGAATGATGAACTCGTTGAGCGATTCACCCCGGACCCGCTCCCTGTCGTAGCCGAATATCTCCTCGAAGGCGGGGTTCGTCGCCCGGACGACCGGTGTTCTGTCGACCAGTTCGAACTCGACGACCGCGTCGCCGATCAGGTGAAAGAGCTGTCCGAACCGCTCCTCGGCATCGGAGCCAAACTCGTCGGCGTCCGACCCCTGTGGCTCGTTACCTGAATGCATGCGACTCAACCCCGCGGGCGCGGCGCACTCTCGTCGTCGTCGTTGCGGTAACGGTGGTGGCTATGGCGTGACCGACAGTGGCTGCACCCCGGGTGTTTACTGACAGTCCGCGACTCGGATCTGCGATGTACGATGATGTTTTCTCTCTCATATCATCTCTACTGTGTTTTTTGTTAATGCTATTCCGGTCTTTTTTGACCAGATATCGTCATACAATTACCTCTATTGCCTTTTCGTTCTGTTTTGTCTCGGTGGACACCATTAAATTTTTCTCGGAGTTGATAATAGGTTCCTAAATGATACTTCACTACCATCTCACGCTGGGCACCGCCGGTTTTGCTCCGCGGAGGGGGATCACACCGGCGTTTGGGGCGTTCCACCCCTCGACAATCGTTCAGTTCTGGTCCTTGTGAAGCTAACTTTTCTGGACGGAATATAACCTTATATTCTTCATATCGTATCCAATATTGGCTGTTCATCCGGATTTTCCGTGAAATCTTGGCGAATTTTAAGCCAACTCTTTTATGTCGTGATGATACACTCTCTCCTGTGCGAAAGTTCACAATGACGGGGCGCAGTGCGGGTTCGATGGACAAGTTGCAACTACAATTCAACGAGACTCACTGATACACAACAATGGATCCAATGATACTACAAAGCGACATCACGGCAGTCGCACAGGCTGTAAGTGATACGTGGATACTGACCGTAACGTTCCTGATCTTCTTCATGCACGCAGGCTTCGCGATGCTGGAGTCCGGTCAGGTACGTTCGAAAAACGTCGCCAACCAGCTGACGAAAAACCTGCTGACCTGGAGTGTCGGCGTCGTGGTCTTCTTCGTGATCGGTGTCGGACTCGCGAACGTCTTCTCGGGTCAGCCGTTCAGTAACGCACCGTTCCTCGACACCGGGGGCGCGTTCTCACAGTACATCAGCTGGCTGTACGGTGCTGTCTTCGCGATGACGGCTGCGACGATCGTTTCGGGGGCAGTCGCCGGTCGTGCACGTCTCCGTGCGTACGTCACGTACACCTTCCTGCTCGCGGCGGTCATCTACCCGATGGTGCTCGCGATGACCTGGACGGGTCAGGGCACGGAATCCGGCGGCCTCGTCGAGGTCATCACCGGGACGCCGTTCGCTGACTTCGCCGGTGGGATGATCGTTCACGGCCTCGGTGGGATCGCCGGGCTGACCGCAGCCTGGGTTCTCGGGCCGCGCATGGACAAGTACGACCGTGACGGCACTGTCAACGTCATCCCGGGTCACTCGATGACCTTCGCGGTGCTCGGCACGCTCATGCTGGCCTTCGGCTGGTACGGGTTCAACGTCGGTACCGCATCCGGTATCAACATCACCGACTCCGGCATCACGGCCAACAGCGGCGTACTCGGCCAGGTCGCGATGACGACGACGCTGGCGATGGCGATGGGTGCAGTCGGCGCCGGCGCCGTCTCCCTGCTGAAAAACAACAAGGTCGACACGCTGTACGTCGCGAACGGACTGCTCGCCGGTCTCGTGGGGATCACTGCGATCCCGAACACGACGACCTGGTGGGGGGCGATCCTCGTCGGCAGCCTTGCCGGCGCACAGCTCCCGATCGTCTTCGAGTTCGTCGAGAAGACCCTCAAGATCGACGACGTCTGTGCAGTCTTCCCGGTCCACGGCAGCGCCGGTGTGCTGGGCGCGCTCGCGTACCCGTTCGTCGCGTCTGATCTCGGACCGTCGATCGGCGAGGCGTTCATCGCGCAGTTCGTCGGCGTCGTGATGATCACCCTCTGGACGGTCTCTGCGACCGCACTCATCTGGGCCGTGCTCAAGGCCGTCGGTCAGGCACGTGTCGCCGAGGACCACGAACGCGAAGGGTTGGACATCTCCGAACACGGTGTCGAGACCTACCCCGAGTTCGGCGACGCGAACGTTGCGACCGACGGCGGCGTCAAAACTCACGATCTCAGAACCGACGGCGGCAGCGGGATCGAGATGGTCACCGCCATCGTCCGTCCGGACAAACTCGGCGAGGTCAAACAGTCACTCGCGGAGATCGAAGCGCCGTCACTGACGGTCACGAACGTCTCCGGCCGCGGCTCACAGCCGGCAAAGAAAGGTCAGTGGCGCGGTGAGGAGTACACGGTCGATCTCCATCAGAAAGTCAAAATCGAGTGTGTCGTCGCGGACATCCCGGCTGACGATGTCGTCCAGGCCATCGCGGACGCCGCCGGCACCGGCGAACCCGGTGACGGCAAGGTCTTCGTGATGCCCGTCGAGGACGCACTCCAGATCCGAACCGGCAAACGCGGCCCGGAAGCGGTCTGATCGCGGCTCACTCTTTTTTACGCCACAGTTTTTTATCTGACTGCTCGTACAGTCGTGTATGGCCATTGATAACGCAAAGTGTCCCCACTGTGGGACCCGGATCAGCGGCGACGAAATCGAGATCATGGAAGTCGATACCGGTGGGCAGACGGTCCCGATCATGGGGACGAACAAGGACCCGGACGAGAGCGTGTACGTCTGTCCGTCCTGTAACGTAATTCTCGCGTAACCGGCCCGCTGACGTTAGCTTCTTTCCCGCGGCGGCCGAACGGTCGGGTATGACTCACGAGCAGTCCCGGTCGCTGTACGACAGAGCCCTTTCGGTCATGCCCGGCGGGGTCAACTCCTCGGTACGCGCCACCCAGCCGTACCCCTTCTTCGTGGAACGCGGCGAGGGTGGCCACGTCATCGACACCGACGGCAACAGGTACACCGATTTCGTGATGGGGTACGGCCCGCTCCTTCTCGGGCACGATCTGCCCGAACCGGTGACGGCCGCGGTCCAGCGACGCGCCAGCGAGGGGCCGATGTACGGCGCACCGACCGAGGTCGAGGTCGAACTCGCGGAGTTCGTCGCCAGACACGTCCCGAGCGTCGAGATGGTCCGCTTCGTCAACTCCGGCACCGAGGCGACCGTCTCCGCCGTCCGGCTCGCGCGTGGCTACACTGGCCGCGACAAGATCGTCATCATGGAGAGTGGCTACCACGGCGCCCAGGAGTCGACGCTGGTGACCGGCTCCGGCTCGGACACCCACCCCTCTAGCCCCGGTATCCCGGACTCCTTCGCCGAGTACACGATCACGGTCCCGTTCAACGACGAGGACGCGATCCATGAGGTGTTCGAGGCCCACGGCGACGAGATCGCCGCCGTCCTGACGGAACCGATCCTGGGGAACTACGGTATCGTCCACCCCGTCGAGGGCTACCACGAACGGCTGCGGGAGTTGACCGAGGACCATGGCGCCTTGCTGATCTTCGACGAGGTCATCACCGGCTTCCGGGTCGGCGGGCTCCACTGTGCCCAGGGGAAGTTCGGCGTCACACCCGACGTGACCACCTTCGGCAAGATTGTCGGCGGCGGCTTCCCGGTCGGTGCGATCGGCGGCCGCGCGGAGATCATCGAACAGTTCACCCCCGCCGGCGAGGTGTTCCAGTCGGGCACCTTCTCCGGCCACCCCGTGACGATGGCCGCCGGCCTGGAGACGCTCCGGTACGCGGCCAGAGAGGACGTCTACGACCACGTCAACGGGCTGGGCGAACAGCTCAGGGCGGGGCTCACCGACATCGTCGCCGACCAGGCCCCCGAGTACACCGTCGTCGGCACCGACAGCATGTTCAAGCTCGTCTTCACGCGAGCGGACAGTGAGGGGCCCGACCACTGCGAGGCTGGCTGTCGACAGAACCCGGACTGTTCGCGGTACGACCACTGCCCGAAAAACGGCGCCGACGTGGGGCGGGCCGAGACCGAGCGCTGGGAGCGGCTGTTCTGGCCCGCGATGAAAGACGAGGGCATCTTCCTCACCCCGAACCAGTTCGAATCACAGTTTGTCTGCGACGCCCACACCGAATCGGATGTCGAGGCGGCCCTGGAAGCGTACAAATCTGCACTCTAGTATGCCCGAACACAGAGAGAGCGGTGAGACAGCCGAAACGGGTGACAACGCGAGTGCGGAGCGACAGCTGTTCGGCCAGAAGCGCGACGAGCGGACGCTTTTCGTCGGGAGCGAACTGGGTGTGACACGCGTCGACGTGGCCGCGGCACGGGTCGGCCAGTTCTCGCTGGTCGAGCGCTGTTCGGTCCGGAGTCTCGCGGCGACCAGCGGGCTCGTGGTCGTCGGCACCGACGAGACCGTGCTCGCGTCGACGGGCGACGGCTTCGAGTCGGTCGGCTTCGGCCCGGCGGTCGCGGTCGGCACCGACGGCTCCTGGCTGTACGCCGCCGGCCAGGACGGGCGTCTCTCCCGGCTGGACCGGGACGCACTCGGGACCGCCGCGCCGGCGTGGGAACCGCTCGGACACGCCGCCGGCCCGCGGCGGTTCGACGGCGACCTGCTCGCGAGCGGGGCGGGCGTCTACCGTGTCGGTGTGCCACCGGAACCGCTCGGGCTGGCCGACGTCAACGACGTGGCGGTCGGTCCGTTCGCCACAACGCCGTCGGGTGTGTTTAGCTACCAGGGTGGCGAGTGGATCCTCGAACAGGAGGGTGCGGCGACGGCGATCGCCGCGGACGGGGAGAGTGTCCACGCCCTGGTCGACGGCGGACTCCTCGAACGTACCGACGGCGAGTGGCGGGAACGGGAGCTGCCCGGGGAGTGCCAGCCCCGCTTTCTGGCACACTGCGAGACGCTCGTAGTCCTCTGTGCGGACGGCACGCTGTCGGTCGCCGCCGACCCCGAGACCAGCCGTGACGGACACGGCGGCTGGCGGTCACAGGCGCTCGGTGTCCGGGAGCCGACGGCGCTCGCACTCGCCGAGTAGGAACCGAAAAGCCGTTTACCGCGGGTAGCGACTCCTTCCATATGATCGTCACAGGGTCCGCGACGCAGGCGCTCGCGGCCACGCTCTCCGAGGAGATCGGCCGGGAACTCGCGCCGGTCTCCTACGAGCAGTTCCCGGACGGCGAACGGAAGGTACAGCTCGGGGCGGTCGGTGAGGAGGCTGTCGTCGTCGCATCCACGGTTTCGGATGGAGATTGGGTCGAACTCCTCCAGCTACAGGACGCTCTCTACGAGGCCGGCTGCACGGACGTGACGACCGTCCTGCCGTACATGGGTTACGCCCGCCAGGACCGGGCGTTCGAGGCGGGTGACCCCGTCTCCGCGCGCGCGATGGCGCGGGCCATTTCCACCGGAACAGACCGGGTCGTGACCGTCAACCCCCACGAACACGCCGTCTGTGAGTTTTTCGACGTTCCGACCGAAACCATCGACGCCGCGGGGTTGCTCGCCGAACCGCTCCCCGAGCTAGCGGATCCGCTCTTTCTCTCGCCCGACGCAGGTGCGATCGAACTCGCAGACAGGGTCAGTGCAGCCTACGGCGGCGGCGAGACCGACCACTTCGAGAAGACGCGCCACTCCGGCACCGACGTGTCGATCGAACCCAGCGAGGCGCCGGTCGACGGCCGGGATATCGTCCTCGTCGACGACATCATCGCGACCGGGTCGACGATGAGCGAGTCGGTCGCCGTGCTGGCCGACCGCGACGCCGCCCGGATCTTCGTCACCTGCGTCCACCCGTTGCTCGTCGGGAACGCCTACCTGAAACTCGTCCGCGCGGGTGTCGAGACCATCTACGGAACCGACACGATCGAACGGCCGGTGAGTGCGGTCAGTGCTGCTCCCGCCATCGCGGAGACGCTGTGATCGCCGGATTTGCGAACAGTCAAACCCGACGGTTGGCTAGGCCCTCCCGTGAGTACCCGCCGCGCCATCGCCACCTACGAGAGCCGGATGCTCGTCGTGCTCGCTCTCGGCTGGGCAACCCTGCAGTGTGGCCGGTTCCTGCTCCCGCCACTGCTCCCGCGGATCACCGAGACGCTCGCCTTCTCGCCGGCCGGGATCGGTGCGGCGCTGACAGCGTTCGGACTCGTCTACGCCGTTACCCAGTACCCCAGCGGCACCTACTCCGACTCGCTCTCGCGGGCGACGCTCATCCTGCCCGGGTTTCTCGTCTTGCTCGCTGGCTTCGCCGCGGTCGCGTTCGCGGTCACGCAGTCGCGTTTCGTCCTGGCAGTGGTCGTGCTGGGGGTCGGGAAGGGACTGTACGCCAGTCCTTCGCGGGCGCTGCTCGGTGATCTGTTCACCGCCCGGCGGGGACGCGCACTGGGTATCTACTCGGCTGGGACCGATGTCGGGGGGCTGGTCGCGGCGGGACTCGCCGTGGCCGTCCTCGCGACGACGGGGTGGCGGGTTGCCTTTCTCCCCGTCGTGGTCGTCCTCGCCGCGGTCACTGCGCTGTACGTCTACTGGAACCGGGAGCCGTACGAACTCGCCCGCGTGCCCCTCTCACCCGGCGAGACCGCCGGCCGACTCGTCGCGACCAGGGCACAGCGCGAGACGCTCGTCGCCTTCTCCGTCTTTTATTTTTTCGTCGGCGGGCTGACCAACTTCTTCCCGACGCTGCTTGTCGCCGGCGGCTTCTCCGAGGCGATCGCCGGGGCCAGTTTCGCCCTGCTTTTCGGGACTGGCGCGCTGACGAAACCGGTCGCCGGCGAGGTGAGCGACCGCTTTCCCCGCCTGCTCGTCGGCACTGCCGGGCTGGCCCTGGCTGTCGCCGGGCTCTGTCTCATCCTCGTCGCGCCGACGCTCCCGGTGGTCGCCGTCGGCACGGTGCTGACCGCCGTCGGCTACAAGACACAGTTTCCGATCGCTGATACGGTCGTGATGGACACCGCCCCCGAGGGTGCGATGGGCAGCGATATCGGGGCGGCGCGGGCAGTCTTTCTGACTGCGAACGCCGTCGGCCCCGGCGTCGTCGGCGTGATCGCCGAGGTAACCGACTTCGAGACGGCCTTCTGGGTGCTCGCCGGCTCGCTCGCAGTCAGTATCGCTCTCCTCGGGCGGCAGTACCTGCGTGACTGATACTGGAGGGTATAAACTCGTATATATATCCGCCACCCTGGGGGTGGCCGAATTTTCAGTTTCGTATAGCCACCAGTATGACCTCCCGCCCTGAACCCGGCTCTCTCCATTCGGCGGGAGAATCCCGTCTTCCCGCCAACGAGGAGTGTTCCAACTCCCCGGATCCGGTTCGACCAAACCCACAAGTCCGTACAGTCCTACCTGCAACCAAGACTGATGGGAGTTCTCGATCAACTCGGTGCCGAGCAGTTGCCCTTCGACCCGTCGTCAGTCTCGATCGACGACGAGGACGTGCTGGCGCGGCTGGAACCGGTCGTCCGGGAGTGGTGGGTCGAAACCTTCGGCGAGTTCGTCCCCGAAAACGGCGGCTTCTTCACGCCGCCACAGAAGGAGGCGATCCCGCTGATCCAGGACGGGACGAACACGCTCGTCTGCTCGCCGACCGGATCGGGGAAGTGTGTCCGACCAGATACACCACTACTCGTCGAAGAAGACGGAAAGGCGTCGGTCAAACGTGCGCAGGACATTCGCAAACAGAGTGGTGAAACGTTGTCTGAAGTTGGTGATGGAACACTGTACGACAGCAATTTTACTGCATACTCATTGGACGAGAAAGCGGGGACGGTCACCAAGCAGGATTCGATGGTGTACGCGGAGCCATACGAAGGGCGGTTGAATCAGATACAGACGGAGTACGGACGGATGGCAGAGGTAACGCCAGCCCATCCACTGTTAGTCGAAACGAGTGATGGAACCGAGTGGCGGCGAAGTGATGACATCGAACCGGGTGACAAGGTCGGAATACCAAATCAGATCAGCCTGCCGGAACGGGAAATCACACTGGCTGTCGAGTCAGCGATCGAAACGTTGCGCGAGCGACACCCGATAGTTCTCACGAGGAACGAGGGACAAAAACTCCAGGACGAACTCGCAGCCGCATCAGGAGTGTCCGATCTGACGGAGACACAGCGGAGAGAGGCTGTTGCCCTTACCGGAGAGACGTTCGACGAGATCGCAGCGGAGACTGGCGTCGGAACAGCAACGGTGTACCAGCTTTGCACAGGCGAATCCACGCACCGTGAACAGGCGTTTCTCACTGTTCTCGAATCCAAACTGGAGGTGCCGAGGGCAAACGAGGTAGTCGTAAAAACCAACGGAGGCACCGTTTCGCGGTTCACGTACGAGGAGACGGTGACACCCGCTATCGCTCGCATAGCGGCATTCATTCTCGCGGAAGGGTTTATCGGAGAGTACGACTCGGGCGCGAAAGTCAGTATTTCACAGTCGCTCCGTACCGATCTGCTGGAAACAGTGTTGACAGATTTCGAGCAAATATTCGATGTTCCGTTCGAGCAAAAAACCGATATTGCGTACGTGATCAACAGTACAGCGTTCGTCCAGTTTTTGAGTGCGTTGCTCGGTATCGATTCGGGCAAGGGCCGGTCGGTGCAGTTACCGGACTGGGTTCTGAATGCGGAGCAGGATATAAAAAAAGCGTTCGTGTCGACATTTCTCTCCCTGGAGGCAGAAATAAGAGAAAACGAGCTTCGGCTGACCCAAGCTAACGAACTGAAGATCGAGCAACTGAATTACTTGTTACTTTCTTTCGGCATTGTCACAGCTCGGAATGAAATAAAAAAAGCCGCAACGAACACCGACTCACAGACCGAGCGACAGTATTACGAAATTGCCGTTCAGCAAAAAAAGAACCTCGAGACGCTGCTTTCGGTGTTCAGCGTTCGCCATCCGAACATCAGTGCGATGGAATCGTACGTAGAAAATGGGGACGGCAGTGGGAATTACGTTGGCAAGCACGCATTCGACTACACGGACATTCGTGCGCTATCCGAATACTATGACAGTGACGCGGAGTTCAATGACCGGGTAGGAAACATCTACGAGGTTGTCCGTCGGTCCGGATACATTACGGACCGGGCGTTGTCGAAACTCTCCGAAGAGTTGGATCAGTTGCCGGCAGGCGGGCCAGCAGCAGCCATCCGAGAGAAAATACAGCGGATACAGTCACGAGAGGTCGTCTGGCTCACCGTAGAGGAGATCACTCCCGTGGAGTATGACGGTGAAATAATTGACCTCAGCGTTCCAGAGACACACAACTACATCGGCGGTCGTGGAGGACTGTTCATGCACAACACCCTCTCCTCGTTTACCAGTATCCTCAACGAACTGTTCCGCCGCGACCGGGCCGATGGCCTCGAAAACAGCGTCTACTGTCTGTACATCTCGCCGCTGAAATCGTTGGCGAACGACATCCACCGCAACCTGGAGGTCCCACTGGACGGCATCACCGGGAAACTAGCGGACCGCGGGGAGGACGTCGAGATCAGACACGCGATCCGCCACGGCGACACGAGCGACAGCGACCGGCAGGCGATGCTCTCGGAGACGCCACACATCCTCAACACGACGCCCGAAACGCTCGGGATCTTGCTCAACTCCCCCAAGTTCCGTGAGAAACTCCGGACTGTCGAGTACGTCATCGTCGACGAGATCCACAGCCTCGCCGAGAACAAACGCGGGACCCACCTCTCGGTGTCGCTGGAACGGCTGGAGGCACTC
>Ga0207753_1000498_pt1 | contig 15291 bp, 12 predicted proteins | sample PonA233FremontCA_2_FD_187273 | JGI IMG/M metagenome (GOLD analysis project Ga0207753, IMG submission 187273) | Salt pond sediment microbial community from Fremont, CA, USA - Pond A23 Sediment 3 (SPAdes) | ecosystem: Environmental > Aquatic > Non-marine Saline and Alkaline > Saline | place: USA... | reverse complement strand
CAACGGCGCCGGTATCAACTTCAAGGGTGTCAACGGTCACGTCGGCAGCGTCGTATGTGACGGTGCCGGTGACTTCGGGCGTGTCGTCCGACTCATCGGGTTCGACAGTCAGGCCCTCGGTACCGAGCGTGACATCATCATCGTACGTCCCATCGTCGAGACGGATAATGTCATCAGTGTCCGCCTCCGTGTCGGCGTCGGCAATCGAACTGAAGTAGCGCTCACTGTCATCCTCAGCGTCGACGAGCGTGATTTTCTCGGAGTGGACAGTTTCGCCCGTAGCAGCTCCGTCAGTTATCTGAACTGCGCTAACAGTTTGGGCGGAACCGGCCTCACCAAAGACACCGGCACCGATGCGGAAGTCATCAACATTCTCGTTCTGGAGATCGGTTTCGCTCGAGCCAACAAGCGCGCCGAGGATATCACCGAAGTCTCCGGTTGTTCCAGAGACGAGCTGTGAGCTGTCACTGAAGTCGTCATTGTTGACAGCGTAAGCTGAGACCGGACCGTTATCAGCGATATCTGTGGGAAGCGCATCCTGATCGGCGATGACGATGAAGTCAGCCGACCCTTGCACACCAGTAGTCTGCGAGAAATTTGACTGGGGAGCAAGTTCGATGACGACGACAGGAGTGACCTCGCCGCCGCTCGATTCCACGGTCACATCATCAACCGAGCTCTCAAGTGCAGTAGCCAACTCGTCGTCATCGGCACCAAGCCGGTCCGGCGTAACTGTCACGCCTGAGAACTGATCTGCTGCTCCAGCCCCACTGTCGATAGCAATACTGCCGTCATCGTTGACGTCAATATTGTTATCATCAAGGTCAGCTGTCGGACCGGCCAATTGGACACTCCCATCACTTGCGATATTAACCTCGTTACCAACCGCATCTTCGTCGGTGATGAGTTCATCAGCGGTACCACCCGTCTGGGCGCCGACACCGCCGACGAACGCCATCCCGCCCATCGAGACGAGCATAATCACGGCAAACGATACAGCCAGTAGCTGCGTGGGGTTCACCCGATCGCGTAAACTCATGGGGAGCCCCCGCCTGTCGCAGCAATTGCTGGTCCATTCGTCACACCAAGTCTGTCTACCATTGGTATATTGCTCTGGTTTATCGCGGTCCTATATAAAACCCAGTGTGGCGACATGACTAGTGTTTGCAGTGGGGTACAGCGCTATCTATCGATCTGCAATCGATTGCTTCCCAGCCAAAGCGCGATTTTAAATTCGAAATTTGTATGACTGGGAGCGCTCACACATGTCGCTCGTAATATATACCGATGGTAGATAAAATCGTGGTACTTATCCGCTGTGGCTATCTGTCTACTGTCAAATGAACGGTAGACGGGTTCTCACAGTTGTCGTTGCTGTGTGTCTGGTCACAACCGCCATGACCGTCGGCGGCGCGGCACCAGTTGAACCGGCAACAGCACAAGACGATGACGTGCCGTCGATTCCGGGAGTCTATTACGGTGAACTCTCAGTAACTGACGGATCACTGGACGGGGCAGTTACGATCCAGGCGGTGGCTGACGGTGAGGTTCAGGATACGCTGCGGACAGACGCTGACGGAACATTTGGGGGCCCAGCCGCTGAAGATGACGCCCTTGTGGTCCAAGAGCCCGACAGCGGTGAGGTTGAATTCCGTATTGCGGGGACGCCGGTAACGATCACCAGCCTCGAAAACGAGTCCATCGGCGGGACGACGATGCCGTGGGAGTCGGGCACGCAAGAAGTCATGCTTGAGGCCGACGCAGAAACCGTCGCACCGTCGCTTGAGGTGGCAGTCACGAACGCACCGACAAGCATCGAGGCGGGCAGTGACGCCACGATCGACGTTGACGTCGACAATACTGGCCCCGTGGACTCGACACAAGACATCGAGCTCGTCGACAGTAATGGGACCGTCGTCGACAGTGAGTCAGTGACCGTCCCAATCGGGAACACGACGAGTACGTCGCTTACGTGGGCGACCGACGACACGATGAGCGGGAGTGAGACGCTTACTGTGCGCTCAGGACAGGATTCAGAAAATGTGACCGTTGAGGTTGAAGCCGCCGAGACAGCCCCAATCGCGCCGCCGCCAAGTGGCGGGGGCGGCGCTGGTGGGAACCCCGGAGCGATCGATGACCAGCCGGCTGGCGATGACACCAGTGGTGGCGACACCGATGGCAACGGCACAAGTGGCGATGACACAGGCACTGTCGAGACGCCGGGAAGTCTCACCGAGTCACAGACAATCGTCACCAGCGAGGACTTCGGCCTCTCACAGGTTCGCTTTACCAACGACTCCAATATCGTCGCGATCACGTGGGAGGGTACCGACGTCAACGGAAGTGTTACGACGACCGCGTTTAGTCGGACGCCTGAGAACGTGAGTGCGGTCCCCGGCGCGATGGCGACCGTCTCGGAAGTGACGGTCCCCAACGAGATCGCTAATGAGTCAGCGATCGTTGAACAGCGCGTTGCGCGCGAGCGCGTGCAGGACATAGACGCAAACGTGGCGGATCTACAGGCGTACCGCTACACCGACGGCACGTGGGAGCCAGTACCGACGACGGTAAGTGAGGAATCCGACGACGGGATCATCCTCGAAAGCGAGGTTCCCGGCTTCTCATACTTCGCTGTGAGTGCCGTGAGTGAGCCGACAGCGGCGTTTGACGCACCCAGTGAAGTGACGACCGGTGAGAACGTGACGCTCGATGCGAGTACCTCAACGGATACGTACGGCGATATCACTGCGTACGACTGGACCGTCGACGGTGAGTCGCTTAGTGGCGAGACAGCCACGACGACATTCGAGACGACTGGAGAGGTTACGGTCGAGTTAGTGGTGACGAACGATGCCGGTGAGACGAATACAACAACGTCGACGATATCGGTCGTGGAAGCCAGCGATGGCACGGATGCCGATGCAGATGGAGATGCTGGCGGCGGCGGTAAGACTGATGACAGTACTCCCGGCTTTACTGGGGGACTTGCTGTACTTGCGCTGTTAGTAAGCCTCGTCATCGCGCGGCGAACCGACTAGCGGTCACTGCAGGTCATTTTCACAGAGAGCGGTAGTAGGCAAAGGGGGGATAGTACCTACTACCAGTAGGAGCACACAGCTCCATACCATCGGTGACATATCTAGAACGTATAAGTAACGATATCTGGCAGCGGTAGTCGACTCAGTAGTCAGATGGAGTCGTCATCGCGTGTCATTTTGGGGTGAACGAACTTGATCACACCTATGAGCTGAAAGCAAGCCCTACGTTGAGCCGAACGAGTTGGGACGATCTGACGTAGCCTACGTGTAGGGCGTGCCGGCTCCTACGTGTAGGCCTACGTTCGCTCTACGTCCACCCTACGTCACCACTACGTGGGTGGGGACCTGCAGAGCAGGGAGCCCAAGGGAGCAGTGCGCCCCCGGACACCCCCGACCAGCCTGTGGGGCCCCCGCCGAGGATGGGGACGCCGACCGATCCGAGACACTCACAATCTGTATGGCTGCGATACATTTAGTAATACAGCGAGTTGTAAGTACTACTCATGGCGAGTCGTACAACTGAACCAAGGATAGTGCGCGTGTCCCAGAAGGGACAGGCCACGATCCCGAAAGGGCTACGCGAGAAGTTCGGGATCGAGACGCCAGGAGAGGTGTTTGTCTATGAAGAGCAGGGACGCATCATTATCGAGCCGGTGCCGTCACCGGATGAGCTCCATGGAATTCACGCAGGAGAGCGCGAACGCGGTGCCGTACTCGAGCGGGTGCATGAAATGAAGGAAGAAGAGAAACGCAGGGACACGGAGCGAGCTGACCGGCTACGCCCGTCTGAGGACGAATGAGCGGGGGGTACGTCTTCGATACTGAAGCGATCATCGCCTTCCTGTACAACGAACCCGGTCACGAGGCCGTCGCTGATCGTCTTGATGAGGTCTTCACCGGCGGTGTTGACGGGTTCCTGACGAAGACGAACGCGAGCGAAGTGTACTATCTCGTTGCTCGGTTCGAAGGCGTCGATGACAGGCCGACAGACGCCTCGCTGCGAGAAGCGGACCGCGATATTCGTACGCTTGAACGACAGGGAGTCGCACTCGAAGCGGCTGACTGGCGACGAGCGGCTGAAGTGAAAGCCGCTGGGAGCATCTCACTTGCGGACGCGTACGCTGTTGCACTTGCCCACGACCGTGATGCGACGCTTGTCGCCGGAGCTGACGATGATTTTGATGACCTACCACTCGAGGTTGACCTGTACTGATTCCGAGACCACGCAGTCTAACGGTCGCTCACGACTGATGTTGTGAGCGTCTCGGCCACCCCACAGTGCCACCACCGAGTGCTGGAGAGCTAGCAGTACAGAGACCATGCCTGCTGCTGCGATCGACACCACCCGAGTACCCCCACCAAGCCTTGGCCAAGGGGATCGCAGATCCTTGGTGTTGACCTTGGTTCGCTCTTGGTCATCCCTTGGTGGGCCCTTGGGTGTCACACAGGGAGCCCAAGGAAGCACTGCTCCCTTGAGCACCCTGTCGAGGCACCCACGAGAAGTCACAAGGGACGCCGCAGAAGGGAGACCAAGTACGTGAGCCAGACGGGTTTCAGTGTCGATGTCCAACGCGCTTACACAGAGCAATCGTGCGAGGTGAATCAGATTTCCCAGTGTGGCATGTCCTCTGTTGGCAACGTTTATTCTATCTGCGCAAGAATTCAGGTTATGAGGTTTACACGCGACTCTCGAGCGCAATCGGTTGTGCTCGGAACAGTCGTGTTATTTGGGTTTCTTATTATTTCTCTGTCGGTGTATCAGGTAGAGGTTGTACCCCAGCAGAACGCGGAAATTGAGTTCCAACACTTTGAGGACACTCGCAACGATCTCGTTGAACTCAGAGCGGGTATTCTACAGGCCGGGAGCATCGACCAGCCACAGTATCGGACGGTCCAGCTGGGGACGACCTATCCAACCCGCATTGTCGCGATTAATCCACCACCACCAGCCGGGGTAATACGGACCACAGAAGCATATCCAATCACGATCTCGAACGGTAGTGGCACACCTGAGGGGACCATAACAATCCCAACGCGATTCATCCAGTATCGGCCGGGATACAACGAACTCAACCCCTCTCCGACGTGGTACGACGCGTCCGTGCTCTACCTCGATGCTCGTGATGAGGGGGGTGGAGTCGTGGTGATCGAAGACCAGGCTCTCGTCGACAGTGGGGAAGTACAAATCACGGCTCTCCAGAACGAATTTTACCGAAGCGAGACCGGTCGGGTGACGCTTGAACTCCGCCCGGCCCGGAGCGTCACTGGCACGATCCCTGAAGGCGATCTCAGTGTGACCGTTCCAACGCGGTTGAGTGGCGAAGAGTACTGGGATGACACTGAGATTTCGAGCGAGATCTACACCGTCACAAACGACGCGAATGGCGACGGTGTCTACAACCTGACGCTTGAGACAACCGCCAACAACCTGACTGTAGACACGGTCGGTGTGCAGGACGCACCTGACGAGCCGACGCAGAACGATAATGCACGTGTTGGTGGCGATAGAAGCGACGGTGGCGATGGCGGTGACGGTAGCGGGCCGAGTCCAGGTCCTCAGTGTGTGGCCGGGAGTTATAACGTCAATTCGAACGAAGACAGGGATATTGCGTACACTGGTAATGTGAATGTCAACGCAAATGTCAATGGTGACGTGATTGCTGGAGGTAGCGTCATTGTGAACTCGGGAGCGAGAGTAAACGGGAATATTCAGGCTGGCGGCTCAGTGACTGTAAATTCGGGGGCAAGAGTGACAGGAGATGTCTCTGCTGGTGGAAGCATAACCACTCGGCCTGGCAGTGACATCGCTGGTAACGAAGAGCCAAACATCAACGGTTACGCGCCGTGTAATAGCGAATAACTAGTTCCAAGTAGATCCTGAGTCGATGACGGCTCGATCAGAGATTGTGTGTGTCTATACTGAGCTTCGTGAGTGTTCTGTATTGAGCGAAACCGGGTCAACGAAAATCACCCACCGAGGATGTTAACAGGGAATCTACCTCAATCTCAAACAGTCGTAATTACACCTAGACCTCGGAAACATTGTGAATCTCGAATCGGGCTCCACCGGATGCGCTGTCAGTCAGTGTAATCTCCCAGTCGTGTGCCTCAACAATTTGTTTGACGATATTCAAGCCGAAGCCGGTACCGTCAGTGACCTGTGAGTTGCCAATCTCAAAGACTACATCTCGGTCGGCAGCCGGGATCCCTGGGCCGTCATCCTCGACATAGAATCCATCAGCGAGTGTGCCAACCCGAACAGTCACATCAGTTCCACCGTGTTCGACAGCGTTTCGCATCAGATTCTCGAAGACCTGCTGTATCCGACTCGGATCAGCCTGAATAGTACAATCCATCTCAGTCTGAAGGGTTGCATCAGCCGTATCAACATGATCCCAGCTAGCGTCGATAACCTGTGCAAGATCGAGTGGCTGACTGTCAGAGAGGGTGTCGCCGTCGCGTGCTAACGTTAACAGATTCGTGATCAGTGTGTCAATCCGGGTGTGTGCGTCGTCGATCCGGTCTAACCGGTCACAATCGCACTCGTCTTGTGCGACTTCGAGATGTCCTTGCGCGACCGTCAGTGGGCTCCGAAGATCATGTGAGACAACACCGGCGAACTCTTCGAATCGTTCGTTCTGTCGCTCAAGTTCGGCGGTTCGATCACGAAGTTCGTGCTCGCGGTCGAGACGCTCAAGGGCTAAATCCGCATGCGTGGTGAGCAGCGATACCAGATTCAGATCAGTTTCATCAAAGGCATCTGGTTCTCTCGCGACAGCCTGGAACACGCCGTGGTCTGCAATTGGGACGGTAAGTGCGGATCGATATGTGGGATCGGCTGGCGAGCAGTCGCGATCGGTGAGGTCAGCCGTGATATCCGGTTCGCCAGTGCGGGCGATCTCAGCAGCAAGTGCGTCGTCTGCAGCAAGCGGAATCGTCTCATAATACGTCTCAACCTGGTCGGTGATTGCGACCGGGACCAATTCTCCATCGTCGATCGTATCAGCAAGTGCTAAGTCAAACGCGAGAATCCGCTCGGCAGCATCGACAAGGAGCGTGTACACCGCCTCCAGATCAGACGTCTCGTGAATGGCAGCAGCGACGTCGTGTAGTGTTTTAATTTTCGTATTGTGCGCTCCAATGCCAGTATTTACTGGGGAGTCGTCACCGAGTGGGAGATAGGTTGCGTACGCCTCAGGGAGTGTCGTCGAGTCAACATGCGTGACGTTGACTTGGAACTCACGAATGCCAGCAGCCGTCTGACGACGGACGCGTTCACTCGTATGACCGGACTCAACGAATTGCTGGTTGATCCGATCGGCAGAGCGTGACAGCGAGTCAGGAGCCACGTATGCATCGAGGTTCCTGCCTTCGAGTTCCGTCTCTTCGTAGCCGAACGTCTCCTCAAACGCGGAATTGAGATCGTGGACAATTGGATCCCCGTCTTCGATAGTGGTCCGAACTGCTGGGATGGGTAACTGTTCGAAGAACGCTTTGAATTTGTCGCGCTCGTTCTCGATCGCACGCTCATACTGTTTTTGCTCTGTAACGTCTTGAAATTGCGAGAAGATCGTCACGATCTCGCCATCAGCATCGGTAATTACGTGATTGTGCCATTCACAGATGATCCGCTCACCATCGGGTGTCGTATTCTCGATGACGGTACGGGATGCCCCGTTTGACCCGGACAGTGAGGCGATGAGATCGCTGACAGTACCATGTTCTGAGTCGGGAACAATCGTTTTCCACGAGTTCCCAACAAACTCGTCTGCAGAGTACCCGAGAATATCTTCCGCCGCATCGTTCAGACTGACACACTCGAGCTGTTCGTTCCACTCAATCACACCGAGTAAAGACTGGTCGATAAACAACGAGAGTCGCTCTCGGTTTTCTTCAATCACACGCTGGGCTTGATATCGATCGACGGCATTCTCGATCCGGTTCGCGAGGACCGCGTACTGTCCATTTCCGGTTCCTTTTTGCAGGTAATCAGTCACACCGGCAGAGATGGCCTCGCTTGCGATGTCCTCGGAACCTTTGCCGGTGTAAAGAATAAATGGGAGCTCAGGATACTCTCTGCGGACAGTTTCGAGAAACTCAATACCGTTCTGGCCAGGCATCTCATAATCGGAGATGACACAATCAATCTCGTGGTCGGCTAAGATGTCGTGGCCGTCAGTTGCATTTGTTGCCGTCTGCACCGTGAACCGATCACGTTTATACTCCAACTGTGCAGCGACCATCTCGATGAAACTCGGTTGATCGTCGACGTGTAACAGCTGGATCGGTGTCTCCGTTGTAGTCATTGAATTAATGCAACCGAGTGCAGGCCGTTGCACCGCTGTGCGAGCCGTGTGTCCAGCGACCGGACTGAGAACACATCGAAGACAGACGGAGCCGAAGAGCCGCCTCTACTGATTGGTGGGTCCAAACCGCCGAGAAATAATGTGATCGCAAGTACTGTGATGAGACTGTAGACTCAACTCGAGTATCACCCCACCATCGGAGAGGAGTATCTGTGACTGGCTGAGTTCGTGTCGTGAAAAGAGAGGCTCCGGACATATGTAGCAACAGTATATACTATCATTAGTTATGTTTTCGGATCCATTAGATATTAGATCGCGTTGCAAGTTGTCTCCGGATATGAATCTCAGTCTCTGAAAGCCTGATCGGAGCCTACTCAGCACACCAAAGCTACTATAGGATTGCATATAGGGAATCCTATAGAAAGATGAGAGACCCATAGAGCGCGGGAAACGCGAACAGCAGCAAACTGTGCTTCCTCAACTATCATCAGAATCAAAAAAAAACAGAGGGATAGAGGTCGGGGAATGAGCGGACAAATAGCTCTACACAGAAACGCGAGACGAGATCGTACTGCAAGCAACCACGAGGAGATAACTCGTTACTAACTAACAGTATATACTGATACTATACTTATCTGACACAGGCGGGTCTGAAAAAACAATTGATATTTTAACATCTCCAAAGCGTGCTCTATGTATGCGAAACCCGTGGGTACATGAGGATGAGGGGGTGGACACAGCAACCTCCGAAGTTCATCAGAGTCATGCCGGACTCCTTGCTGTACTCGTATGGGTGACGTTGCTCTCACTGTCTGTGGCGATTTTCGTGCTCGCAAGGAGTCAGTTAACCATGCCGAGCCTGGACCAGGCGATCGCGATGCTTCTCAGAGTGTTTGGGGTGGTCCTGTTCGTGCTATTCGCGATGCCAGTGCTCCTCAAATTGCTCAGGGTTTCTCGACTGTTAACTGCCCTTGTCGTTGTTGGCTCGCTCGGACTCGGTGGCGGGATTCTGCTGACAAATGGATACCTGTTTTCACAGGAATATCAGCTGCTCGGCGAACTGGCTGGTCGTGAGATCCAAGAGACAGTCGAGCTCCTTGAGGGACTCTCGGTGTTGGTTTGAAATCGAGCGAGGAACAGCCCCGCGGGGTTGTACACACGTTGTGGAGATCTAACACCATCGGCGGCTCTAGCTGTCACAAACAATGGCGGTCTGGCGGGGACACACACACACCACCCTGCAAGTGTTCTAGGGGTGGAACAGGAGGGAGGGGGTGTGTAGCCTCGAACTGTGTTCCACCGTTTGCTTATAATGGCCGGCAAGATAGACAATAGAATACCGTACATTATTTAGAAAACCACATGACTGCGTACTGTCTACATCTTATCTACAACCAGCAATAACAACAACAACAACAACATTTATATTATAAATATATAATAGACATGTTCGAGTTGTTATCACGGGGACGCGTGCTGTCCCGTAGATCGCCGATACTGACAGCGCCACTTGCTGACAGCCGAGAACCCCCCACCCCTTCCTCTGGAGACCCGAGAACACTTGCAGGGTGGTGTGTGTGTGTCCCGTCACTGCGAGAGAGAACGCGACACTGAACAGTTGAAACACTTGCAGGGTGGTCCACGAAACTTATGCCCAATGCCGCATAGGCCATTACCAAGATGGTGCAAACGGACGAAAATCCGTTCGCTGGGACGGACGAGATTTTCGACTCCAAACAGCCACTAAAGAAGGACAGCTTCGATCCCGAGATGATCTTTCACCGTGACGACGAGATTGACCTCTACGTGAACGCGCTCCAGGATGTCGTCGTCGGTCACGAGCCAAACAACGTCTTCGTCTACGGTCCGACTGGTGTTGGGAAAACTGCTGTCACGAAATGGGTCCGCGACATGCTGCTCGAAAAGGCGACTGAGCAGGGTGTCGACCTCGAAATTCTCGGCCCGATCAACTGCCGGAACTACAAGTCGTCATACCGACTCGTGAGCCGGCTGGTTAACGAATTCCGCACGGTTGACAACGCCCTCCCAAAAAGTGGGTACAGTACAGATACCGTCTTCGAGTTTCTGTATGAAGAAATCGAGGCTGCTGGTGGGAACGTGCTTATCATCCTCGATGAAATCGACAATATTCCGCCGGACGCGCGCAACGACTTTCTGTATGATCTCCCGCGCGCTGAGGCCAGCGAGAATGCGGCCATCGACGAGGCGTGTATTGGGCTGATCGGTATCTCGAACGATCTGAAATTTGTCGACTCGTTAGAGCCGAAGGTGAAGAGTACGCTCGGGGAACGCGAAATCAAATTCGGACCGTATGATGCTGATGAACTTCGCGACATCCTCGGCTATTATGCTGGGATCGCCTTTCACGACGGTGTGTTAACCGATGAGGTAATCCCGCTTGCTGCCGCGTTCACCGCCCAAGAGCGCGGTGACGTCCGCCAAGGCCTCAAGATTCTCGAGAAAGCGGGCGAGTATGCCCGGATGGATGACGCGTCAGTCGTCACCGAAGCACATACTCGACGCGCAACAGAGACCATCGAGACCGACGAGATTCTCAACTCGTTCGACAACGATCTAACTCGCCAGCAGGCACTCACGTACATCGCGACGACACTTGCAATTATCGAACCAGACCACGATGCGCGGACAAAACGGATCTACACGCTGTACTCGTCGATCGCCGAGGCGGCCGGTAGTAATCCACGGTCAGAGCGAAAACTGTACGAGTATCTTGACCAGCTCTCAATGCAGGGCTTTGTCCGATCAGAGGATCACAATCAGGGGCGTCGAGGTGGGCGCCGCTTCGTATACCAGGTCACAGATGACCCCGTCGACATCATTAATGCCGTTGTCAAGTCAGATTACGTTGACGCGCTTCCGAATAATGTCTGGGAAATTCTCGAGCATCACAAGGAGGATGAAGCAACCTCGTTCGAGGCTCCCGACCCGGACGACGAGGAACAACAACAAATCTGGCAGTTCACCTGATAACCATCCCAGATCCTGTGATGAACGTTTTTTTGACCCGCATCTTGACTATTCCATCAGGATATACTGATGGTATAAAACACTTGCAGGGTGGTGTGTCCTCAGCACCCATCTGTCCTCTTTTTGTGACTCGCTTTCGTGAGGACTCGTCATCTGCTTGATCTAAAACCCGGCAAAAGAACACTTGCAGGGTGGTGTATCGCCGATTTTCTTGTAGCCGGATCTATTTGATTTGCCCAACAGGTTCTCTGTAGGCGTAACTTTATCCAATAGGAATTGCTATAGGATTTCATATAGGTGAACCTATATGGGATCAACACTCCGTGCTGCTGCATTTCTGGATAAGGGCGGGACCGGCAAGACGACGACAGTCGCCCATCTCGGTATCGCACTCAACGAGCATGGGTTCGACGTGTTACTGGTCGACTTAGCAGGCAAGCAAGGCGACCTTGCGAAGCACTTCGGCGTCTGGGACGACTACCAGCAACGCATCGAGGCCGATGCGGCGTGGCCGAACGTCTCGACGGTCTTCGATGATGCGTGGCCGACGATTGCAGAGAAATTGGGTGCGGACCCACTCGATGACCTCATCGTTGCGACTGACGAGGGCGTCGATCTCATCCCGGCACACCCCGGGCTCGATACGCTTGACTCCGAGCTGGGAAACATCAATGACGCTCGCGAACGATATAGCCGGTTCGAGCAGTTTCTCGACGAGTACGTCGATCCGCTTGCGTACGATATTGTCCTCATCGATCTCCCTGGGATGACAAACAACGTCTCATACAATGGCCTCTGGGCGGCACAAAACGTGATCGTTCCCATTGAGATGGGACCGTTTGAGGCTGAACAGGCTGACGCGCTCCGTCGCGATCTAGACAAAATTGCAGCCAACTTCGCGACGACAATTGAACTGGCACTCGTCTTACCGAACAAGGTCGATACGCGAACGACCCTCGCTGAAGAGTATCTTGACGCGTTCGAACGAGAGTACCCCGATGCGATTGCAGCCGACTACGTCCCCTACTCACAGGATATTCGGAATGCTGCACAGCAAGGGCAGACGGCATTCGCACTGACGGACCCCTCAGCAACTGCAACACAGGCTCGTGACGCATATCTCGCGGCTGCAGATCTCCTTGTCAAGCGGCTCCAGGGTGAGATCCATGTCTGAGGACGACGAGCTCGCGGCCCTCCGTGATGAGACGGCACACGGCGACCGGATCGACACGGCAGACGCCACGTCAGATCGCCGTGCATTCGTCGACGATATTGTTAGCGAACTTGAGGCCATCGACGACGGTGACAAACAGAAGACAGTCAGCGTCTGGGACGGGCATCTTGCTGCGTTTGTGCGTGCGCTCGAAGCGAATCCTGACCGAATGACTTCGGTTGGAGAGGGACTCCAACAACGGCTTGATCTCGAGCACGAGGAGGTCGATCGCAGTGAGCTCCTTCGGCTTGCGCTTCGGCTCGGATTCAAAGAGGCAGCTCCCGACGAGCTTGATGCCGTTCGTGATGCAGCTGGCGAACACGCCACGAACCGATTATAACTGTCTTTCAGGCTTTTCAGGTTCGTACACGGTGTTTTGAATCCCTATAGTATTGTCTATAGTAATACCTATAGTAATTCCTGTAGTTATTTCTATTGTCCTTCTCGCCTGATTAGATACTTTTGGGTCGTCTGTGTTACACGCGCCAACAGCCTAACAAAGATATACAGTGCTAGACATCTAGGATATTGCTATCCAACTCGATTGGCTCAGTGTAGTATACTCGTATGTGTGACTCACCCCCACGTAGAGACGATACACAATCGACCCGCTCGCGCCGACGGTGGCTCACAGGAGCGGGCGCAGCAGCGGCATTTTCTCTTGCCGGGTGTCTCTTCACTGAACCCGAATCATCCCCGCAGTCGTCTGTAGACCCACAGCCAGAAACAGACGCTCCATCGTCGTCGACTTCCGGGACAAATGAGTCTAATACCACTACTGCGACCCCGGACGCATCGGCGCCACAGTTGTCAATCGATCTGACGGCCCCAGAGACGCTTGACACGGGACTCGAAGATACCTATGATCTCCGCGTGACGAACACTGGGGAGACAGCGACAACGGTCACATCTGGTGTCGATGTGCGACGGCCACAGATGGTCTTTCAAACACTGAACACCGCAGAGACGACACTTGAGCCGGACGAGACATACACGAGCACGCAGCCGATTGCAAACTGGGAGAGAGGAGCGCTTTTGTGGACCGCATGGGCAACAGCCGGGGAGACCCGAGTTACAGCCACCGCCAGTACAACAGTCGAATTAAGCACTCGATCGTGGGGAGGCTCCTATCAGCCAGCGACAGGCCATGTCCTCAGTGTTGGGGCACCAACCTTTACTGATCGTTACACTGGAACCCGATCTGACGGGACTTCAGTTACGGTGTCGGCGACGACACGAACCCAACTTGTTGTCCTACCGCTGCAAGTGCGTAACGCAGCAGCCGAGCAGCGCCGGACACCTGATGTGAATGGTTTCCAGCTGCGCACTACCAGACGAACAACGGAGCGACCACATACGTCGATTGGCGGGGACACGACTGACACCTGGACTGATCTGGCCCCCGGTGACAGCGAGCAGTGGACGCTCATCTATGAGGTGCCTGCAACTGTGGCCCAGAGTGACCTCGTACTCACACATACAAGTGCTGGCTACTACACAGATGGTGGATGGCAAGTCCACTGGCGCTGATCCTCACCGGCTGTACCTACTGATTCTTCTATTTGTTTTGATGGATGGTATCACTATTGAGAGCCGGGCCGGTATCATTAAGTCACTCCCTACTGGAATATAAGCTAGACATAACATGAAGTTAGACCAAATGTTCGGCGACGACCGTGCTGTCTCACCTGTTATTGGTGTGATATTAATGGTTGCTATAACTGTTATTCTAGCAGCTGTGATTGGGACGTTCGTGCTTGGACTCGGTGACAGCCTTGGCGGGTCAGCCACTGCTGGTGTCAGTGTCAGTGGGGATACGGCGACAGTGGCGAATATGGGTACGGCCGATGAAGTAGTATTCAATGGTACTTCGAATAATAAGACAGTGAGTACTGCCGGAGGTACCTTCGACCTTGACGGTGAAAGACCGGTTCAGGTGTTTGCAGTGGCAGATGGAGAGCGAACACTCATACGAACAATAGAGAGCTAGATAGGTTTCGGACATAACCACCAGACTGCCGAACCATTCTTTTTTTTTTGACACGTCAACGCCCGATCCACCGTCAGACACGCATCTCGGTGGTTACGTATTGAACCAAACACGCGAGACAGCGTCGGGTTCGACATCCGCCGGCGAGGGCGTACTGGGTCACTGTTCGGGACCATACGTGTTATCCGAACACGTGGGACCGGGGATGTACCGACCGGTTACCGGTCGGTGTTCTCGGGGTCGTCGACAGGGATCAGCTCCCGCCACGTCACCACCGGCGATTCGATCGGGATTTCCCTCCCGTTCTCGTACCCGTCCGGCGGGTCCGGCTCGGCAGGAGCGTCGTTGACCGTGTCACTGGTTACGGTCGTCACCCCTCCCGATATGATGGTTACCTCCGGGTCGGGGGTCATCTCCTCCCGGGCGTCGGCGAGCTCCCGCTCGATCTCCCGTTTACTCTTACGGGTCACGGTCCCTCTCCATCCCACGACACGTAATCAATCACAAGCCCCGCGCGCTTGACGACATTGAGGATGGATTCCGCGACGTCGGCGTCCGTCCGACACGTCGGCACGAAAATCTTGAATCATGAGCCGCTGAGGTGCTCCCAGCAACTCACGGGTCAGTTCTCGGTTGCACACTTGCTGCGTGGGGTTGTCCGGTGGTGGGCGAGCTACTGTCGAAACGCTTCCTGCGATTGTTGACCATGCTGGTGCGGCAGGCCAAGCCGGTTTT
>Ga0207753_1000497_pt1 | contig 15306 bp, 12 predicted proteins | sample PonA233FremontCA_2_FD_187273 | JGI IMG/M metagenome (GOLD analysis project Ga0207753, IMG submission 187273) | Salt pond sediment microbial community from Fremont, CA, USA - Pond A23 Sediment 3 (SPAdes) | ecosystem: Environmental > Aquatic > Non-marine Saline and Alkaline > Saline | place: USA... | reverse complement strand
GAGCTGGAGTGCCGTCTCGGTATCGCCGTAGTGGCGTACCGCGAACCGGATCACCTCCGTCCCGAGGCCGGTGAGTTCGAGCCGGGCCGGTGAGGGCTCGACGAGGCCGAGAAACGCTGCCCCGCGGATCGCGTCGTCGACGGCCCCGACCACGTGTTCGGCGACGAGTTCGCGGGTGTCGCCACGGTGTGAGCAGGCAACGGCGACACCAAGGTAGTTCTTCGGGTGGTTCAGGCCGAAACTCTGGTCGGCGACCCCCTGTGCGCCCGCCTGGAACCTGATCGCCGACGCCTCGTCCGTGGTCCGGTTCCCGACTACCCGGGGGCGTTCGAGCACCTGTAGGTCGTCGGGACCGACGCCGAGAACACCGACGTTCAGCTCCCGGGCGAGCGTCCGTTCGGACTGGCTGACAGCACCGGCAGGCGCGGAGACGTACGCGACGTTTGCCTCGTGGAGCCGGTCGTACGCCTGCAGGACACCACGTTCGACGTCGACGCCGCCGCTGGCGTGGCCTTTCGCCTCGACGGCGATCAGCGGTGGCTCCGTGCCGACGCGGTCGACGGCGAGCAGTTCCGCGTCAAGGCAGTCGACTCCGACGAGGTCAGGATACCCCGACCCCAGCCGCACGTGGTTGAACGGGGCGAGGATCGACTTCGTCTCCGGACTGATCGGCCGGTCGTCGATCCACTTCGCCTGTGCGAACTGTGTGTCCGCGACGACGTAGCTGTCACCGGTGTCACCGGAGAACAGCCGCTGTTTCGTCCGGGCGAGCACGGCAGGTTCTGTCAGCCCGGCGGCCCCGGCCATACCCGCCGTTCGCCGACCACCACAAAAAGCGTTTTCGCGGAGGGTCACTCCGTCGGAGCGAGGCGTTCTCTGTCCGGTACCTCGACGAACTCGAACCGTGCACCACCGATATAGGCGTCTTTAAGCTGCGTCTCCCACCGGAACGCCTCGGCGATCTGCTTGACGATCGCCAGCCCGAAGCCGGTGCCGTCCGGGGACGTGGAGAAGCCGGACTCGAAGACGGTCTCTTTCAGCTCGTCGGGGATACCCGGCCCGTCGTCGGAGACGAAAAACCCCGACGGGAGCCGTTCTTGCGGCCGCGTCGCCGTAGCCATCGGATCCAGTGGCGCGACGACCACCGTCGCGTTCCGGCCGGCGTGCTCGGCTGCGTTCCTGAAGAGGTTCTCGAACAGTTGCTGGAGGCGGTCGGGCTGGGCCTCGATCGCCGTGTCGTCACGGATCTCCAGTACCATCTCACCCGTATCGACGCTCCCCCAGGCAGTACGGGCGATCGCGGCGAGGGAGACGGGTTCGGAGTCGTCGATCGGACTCCCCCGCCGGGCCAGTGTGAGCATATCCGAGATGATGGTCTCGATGCGCTCGTGTGACTCCCGGATTTTCCGGAAGGACTCGTCCGAGCCCGTCTCCACGGCCTGCTCGACGTGGCCCTTGGCGATCTGTAACGGCGTTCGAATGTCGTGTGAAACCATCCGTGCGAACTCCTGTAATCTGTCGTTTTCCGCCTCGAGTTCGCGTATCAGGCTCTTCCGTTCGGTGATATCCCGCACGCAGAGGACGAACTCGCCCGGAGCGGACTTGTCCGGCAAGGGGGTGACGACTGCCTCGAAGACGTGCCAGTCGCCGTTGAACGCCTGTGCCCGGAACTCGACGTTCCGGACACTGTCCCCGGAGCCTGACCGGAACTGCTCGAAAATCTCCGCAAGCTGCTCGTAATCCACCGGATAGACGAGCGCGGAGAGGTCTCGCCCGACGAACTCCCTCGATTCGGCCTCGAGTGCGCGCTTGAACCCGTCGTCGACGGAGGTGATGACACCGTCACGACTGACTACCACGTTGTCACGAGGGAGGGCATCGAGGAGAGTAGTGTTCTGTGACTGTGAGAGTTCCATGCGGGCGATTCTGTATTTTAAAATCTTATCTTATAATTTTTGCGGAAAAATAGTTATGAATTGATGTTTAGATAATAAGTAATTGAATAATGAAGTCGGTAGGATAAATTGGTGTGATTCTGGGTGCGGAACGAACCGGGATCCGGGGACGGACCGCCGTTTATTGCGTAATTTTCGGCACAACCACGAAATCCAGACTGCTCCACAGTAAAGGCGCCAATAATCAGTATGAGCGTGGCAGCGAAAACGGAGCTCTTTCAGCCCCAGAAGGCCGAATTTATTCATCTTCGGCGGTAAAGAATCGCAGTAATCAGTATGAGCCGGAACGACGAGGTGGCGAGACGTCTCGAGGAGTTTGCGGATCTACTGGAGGCACAGGACGTGGCGTACAAACCCCGGAGCTACCGCCGTGCCGCGGAGAACGTCCGTGACCACCCCGACGCTGTGGAGAAACTGGCCACAGAGGGGAAAGACGCGGTCGCGGAGATCGAGGGTGTCGGGGACGCGATCTCCGCGAAGATCGTCGAGTACGTCGAGACCGGCACGATCGAGGAGCTCGAACAGCTCCGTGAGCAGTTGCCAGTCGAGATGGCGGCGCTGACCGCCGTCGAGGGGGTCGGCCCGAAGACGGCCGGCACGCTGTACGAAGCCCTCGGGGTCCGGACGCTGGAAGACCTCGAAGGTGCGGCCCGTGCCGGCGAGATCCAGACCGTCTCCGGGTTCGGGGCGAAAACAGAACAGAACATCCTGGAGGGGATCGAGTTCGCCAGGAAAGCCCACGGCCGCCAGCTCCTCTCGGAGGCGCGGCCCCGCGGGGAGGCCGTCAGGGACGCGCTGCTGGAGACGGCGGCCGTCGAACGCTGTGAACTCGCGGGGTCGATCCGGCGCTGGAAGCCGACCGTCGGCGACGTCGACGTGCTCGTCGGCAGCGACGACCCCGAGGCGGTCGTGGAGCGGTTCACCGAACTCTCCGAGGCCGACGAGGTGATCGAGGCAGGGTCGAGCAAGGCGAGTATCCGCAGCGAGCGCGTCAGGATCGATCTGCGCGTGGTCGACCCCGCCGAGTTCGGCGCGGCCTTGCAGTATTTCACCGGGAGCAAGCAACACAACGTCGCGGTCCGGAACCGGGCGATCGAGCGCGATCGGAAGGTCAACGAGTACGGCGTCTTCGACGTCTCCGCGGTCGACGACGCCGACGCCGGCCAGCGGATCGGCGAACTCGTCGCCAGCGAGACGGAGACCGCGGTGTACGACGCCGTCGGGCTGGCGTGGATCCCGCCCGAACTCCGCGAGGACCGCGGCGAGATCGCTGCCGCCGCCGACGGCGACCTCCCGGAACTGGTCGAGTCCGCCGAGATCCGTGGCGACCTGCACACCCACACCGACTGGTCGGACGGGCGGGCCACGCTCCGGGAGATGGCCGCGGGGGCGGCCGAGTTCGGCCACGACTACCTCTGTGTCACCGACCACGCGACCGGGCCGGGGATGGTCGGCGGGGTCGGACTCGGGGACGACGAACTCCGCGAGCAGTTGTCCGAGATCCGGGCCGTCGACGACGAGGTAGCGATCGATGTCTTCGCGGGCGTCGAGGCCAACATCGGCGAGGACGGCTCGGTCTCGGTCGGCGACGAACTGCTCGCGGCACTCGATTTCGTCGTCGCGTCACCACACGCCGCCCTCGACGGCGACGGTACCGACCGGCTCGTGACCGCCGCGAAACACCCTGCTGTCGACGTGATCGGTCACCCGACGGGCCGCCAGCTCAACCGCCGCGAGGGGCTGGAGGTCGACGTCGAGCGCCTGGCCACAGTCGCGGCCGACCACGGCACCGCACTGGAGGTCAACGCCAACCCCAACAGACTCGATCTGTCGGGGCAGGCAGTCAAACGGGCGATCGAACAGGGGGCGACGATCGTGATCGGCACGGACGCCCACGGGCCGTCGAGTTTCGAGTTCGTCAGGTTCGGGGTCCGGACCGCCCGCCGGGGGTGGGCCGAGCGCGGTGATATCCTCAACACACGCGACGCCGACGGCATCCGGGAGTTCGCAGGGATCGAGTGATGCAACTGTTGCTCGACGCGATGGTCGGCCGGCTGCGGAGCTACCTCCGGATCTGCGGGCACGATACGCTGTATGCCCTCGACGAGGGACTCGAATCCGACGGCGCGATCAGGGAGCGTGCAGCGATCGACGGGCGCACGCTGGTCACCCGGGATCAGGAGCTGGCGGCCCGGACGGACGACGCGATACTGCTCGAATCGAAGGAACTCGAAAAACAGCTGGCCGAACTCGCTGGGGCGGGAGTCAGCCTCGAACCGACCGCAAAACCCGAGTACTGCGGTGTCTGTAACGGTCCGCTCGAAGAGCTGTCAGGGGACGAACCGCCCGTCGAGGAAGCCCCGGACGATCAGGAGCGGATCTGGCGCTGTCGGGAATGCGGGCAGCAGTTCTGGAAGGGGAGCCACTGGGAGCGGATCGAGGAGACGCTGGAGCGGGTCGGAAATGCAGGTCGGTGAGAACCGCAACGGGCTTTACCCACTGCTGTCTATCGGGCGATAATGACGCTCTCGGAGGAGGCAATGGAGCGGCTCGAAGAACTCGTCGAGCTCCAGCCGACGAAAAACGCCGAACTCCAGGAGAGATGGGGGCTGGAAAGCGGCAGCGAGGTCCACCAGTATCTCGAATCCGAGCTCGGCGACTACTACTACCGCGACGAGAACAGCCTGATCTGTGCGACACCCGAGGCTGAAGGCCTGGTCGGTGAGGACACCGGCGAGCGCGTCGTCGCCGGGACACGGCTCCAGCAGTCCGTCGTCGGCGTACTGCCCGGCCCGGACGCAGAGCCACAGAGTGTCGTCGCAACACTGCACGACGTACAGGAGACAACGGACGCGGATCCGAGCGTCGACGAGGTACGCTCGGCGCTGCACTCGCTGACCGACAAGGGACTCGTCAAGCGGATCCGCAAGACCGTTCCGACCTTCCGACTGGCGATCGACCGGGAACGGGTCAGGGTCGAGGTCGACGAGGAGTAGGCTCGACGATGGCGTATCACAGGCTGCAGGGAACCGCGAGCGTTGCTTCAACGTGTCCCTACGGTGACGTATCAGTGGCAGTCTCAGTGGCTGTTTTGTCGGCACTCCTGTGACGGTGGACCGTCGCCATTCCAGCGGCATAGCCCAACAGGGTGAACCCGATGACGAGAAGGCTCAGTGCTGTTACAGCGTCGGTCGTGATTTCAATATCCGAGAGAGTGAGGACAACGTAAAAGAGGAGCGAGCCACTGACGACCGCTCCCCACGGACCTGCGTCTTTTGAGTCAGGGTGGGATGCAAGAACGGAGAGGCTTGACGCGACGGCGGTGGCCCAAACGATCCCAACGGCGGCCACCACCACCAGCGAGAGGTCCATCCACCACACGATGCCAGCAAGGAGGCCACCGACCGTGAGTCCTGCCACGCCACTCTGAAGCGCAGCGCCGTCTGTCATTCGTAGGACAAAATTGGTTGTACTGCCTCATGAATCTTTAGTTGCCCCGTCCCTGGTGTGTGTCCACAACGCAACGCTTAGTGGTGTACTGGACAGAGAGGGAGTAATGCGGGACAACTTCGAAGTGCGGGATTACGATGGCGGGGGCCGGATCGGCGAGTTGACAGTCCCACGGGCCGACCGCACCGTCGAGACGCCGACGTTGCTCCCGGTGGTGAACCCACACGTCCAGACGGTCCCCCCGAAGACACTCGAGGAGACCTTCGGTGCGGATATTCTGATTACGAACAGCTACGTCCTCCACGGCAGCGAGGACCTCCGCGAGCCGGTCCTGGAGCAGGGCATCCACGACCTGCTCGGCTTCTCTGGGGCAGTCATGACCGACTCGGGCTCTTTTCAACTGGCGGAGTACGGCACGATCGACGTGGACACCGAGGAGATCCTGGAATTTCAGCACGAGATCGGCTCGGATATCGGGACGCCCGTCGACATCCCGACGCCACCGGACGTCCCGCGGGAGCAGGCCGCCGAGGAGCAGGCTACGACACAGGAGCGGCTCGAACTCGCCGAGAGTGTCGACACCGGCGAAATGCTCGTCAGCGCTCCGATCCAGGGATCGACACACCTCGGTCTGCGCGAGCAGGCGGCACGGGAAGCCTACGGGACCGATCTTGACCTGTTCCCCATCGGCGCGGTCGTCCCCCTGATGAACGAGTACCGCTTCGGCGACCTGGTCGAGGTCGTCGCGGCGGCGAAACGGGGCCTCGGCGAAGCGGCTCCGGTCCACCTCTTCGGTGCCGGCCACCCGATGATGTTCGCACTCGCGGCAGCAGTGGGCTGTGATCTGTTCGACTCGGCGGCGTACGCCCTGTACGCCCGCGACGGACGGTATCTGACGGTCCGGGGAACCGAACACCTCGACGAACTCGATTATTTCCCCTGTGAGTGTCCGGTCTGCCGGGAGTACACGCCGGCGGATCTGGAGGCAGCCGACGAGACCGAACGCCACCGGCTGCTCGCCGAGCACAATCTCTCGATCAGTTTCGGCGAGATCCGGCGGATCCGGCAGGCGATCAAGCGGGGCAACCTCTTCGAACTCGTCGAGACCAGAGCACGGGGCCATCCGGCCGTCGTCGACGGCTACCGGGCGTTGCTCGAATACACAGGCCAGCTAGAGCGAACGGATCCCGTCTCGAAGGATGCCTTCTTTTACCTCTCGGAGGACAGCGCCCGGCGACCGGCGGTGAAACGCCACCACGACCGCCTCCAGCGGCTCGACGCGCCCGACGAGCTGTGGCTCACGACCGGCTCGCCCGGTGACGGCTGGCGGCTGGTGCCACCGTTCGGTCCGGTTCCACCGGCACTCTCGGACGTGTATCCGCTCACTGCGGAGTTGCCCGAGCGACTCGACGAGCGCGCCTACAGGGCGGCTGTCGAGGGTGTGTGCCGACTGAAGGGGGCGAACCCGGAGACGTCGATGACCGTCACCCACGACGGCTGGCCCGACTCGGCACTCGACGCGCTTCCGGAGGACGTGTCGATCAGGCGGCTCGGTGAGCGGCCCGAGAAGTGATCGAGGGCGGGTCCGAAGCTGGTGGCTCGGGATGCGCCGCCGCCCTTGTCCAGTCGCTCTTTCTCCGAGATCCGAATCGTGTTCGCGTTCGCATCAGATTCGAGTTCTGGGACTACTGTGAGGCAGCGACCGGATCGACCTGCCGGCCGACGAGCAGGAGCGTCCCGACGAGCAACAGCGCGGAGATCGGAAGTAGCCACTCGAAGACGACGAGCAGGCCGCTGGTCACCTGGATGCCGAAAATGAGCGCCACGATGGGGCCACAGCAGGCCGCCCCCGAAAGCAGCGCGGGGACGCCGGCGAAGAGGCCGGCCGAGCGGGAGCCGACACCGCAGGAGGCGGGCTGTCGCCAGACGAAGTACGAAAGCCCGACGTTGACGCCGACGAGGATTGCGATCGCGAGCCCGATCAGCGTGTTCAGCGAGAACTGGTAGGTGACGACGCCGAGTCGGACCAGCGCGACCGGTTCGTAGGTGAACGTGCCAAAGCCCTGGCGGAAAAAGGCCTCCCAGGGCTGGGCTGCGACGACTAGCCCGAACTCGCCGTTGCCGGGGGTGAGCTTGTCGATCGCGTACAGGTACGTCAGTAGATAGGCGACGGTAGCGAGACCGACGACCGCCACTGCCCGCCTGTCGCCGAGCGCGAGTCGGACAGCCCCTGCCGTCCGTCTGACCGCGCCCATACTACGCGTAGACCTCCGTGTTCGGATAGTACGCGAACCATGCGAACCAGTAGGCGTCGAAGGAGATAATACGGTCGAGCGGCAGTTCGTCCGGTGCGAACCGCTCGCCGTCCCCGGTGACGACCCCGTCGCCCTCGTGGTCGAGCGAGACCTCCCCGGGGTTCCGGTAGACGTAGGCCGTGTCGAGTTCCGGATCGTGGACGGCGACGACCGGTCGGTCGCCGATCGATCCCCGGACGACACCCTCGTCATGGAGCCGCTGCCGGCGGAAGGCGGCCGCTCCTTCGGCGGTTCGGGCGCCGTAGAACCACTCCTTCGCGTGGAACTGGTCCTCGGCGTCCGTGTAGATGTTCGGGAAGATCGTCTCGTCGCTTTCGTAGTAGCCCCGGGAGCCGTACGGATCGCGGTTGTAGTTTCTGGCGGAGCCGGTGTCGGTCGAGAGAACCGCCGTCTCCGGGTACGCCGACCGCCACTGCCCCCAGGTGGTCCGCACCACCTCGAACTCGCGGAGCGTCACGCCACCGGCGGTGTCGTGCCACGGCCCCGGGATCGACACGGCGGGGATCTGTGGCCACCACCGTTCGAGTTCGCGGTCGTACATGACGAGGTTGTTGTTGATCAGTTGGCCGGAGACGCCGAACTCCGTCTCGCCGCGGTCGAACCCCTGGGCGGTGCCCGTCAGCGGACAGTAGGTGACGCTGACGGGGGTGCCGTCGATCTCGTCGTTGACGATCTCGTGGTGGACGAGGATCCGCCGCGGGTAGGCTTTCGGCTCCGGGCCGGTGACTGCCAGGACGGTCGAACCGTCGGCCAGTCCGCTCACCTCGCCCGGGGAGACGAACTTCGGTTCGTCGATGGACGGGATGCCGTCCTTCGGGGGACCGCCGTCCTGCGCGTGTGATTGCAGTTCCTCGAGCGGGACCGGGACCGGGAGCGTCCGGTCGCTCACCGGCGGTGCGTTCGCCGGCTCGTTCGAGGGCTTCTCGCCGCCCACGACCGTGACGTTCGATACTTCACCACGCGATACCGACTCGCTGCCACCCCCAACCAGCGAACTGCAGCCGGCAAGCGTTACAGCGCCGACGGTTACCAGGAACGAACGGCGCGAGGGTCGGTCTGTCATGATCCATCGTTGGGATCGGTGTCAAATCAAAGACGCGTGGTTGTGCGTGGCCCCCACACGACGGCATCCGGTCGGCCGGGTGAAAGTCTCAAGCCGGTCGGACACATACGGATCGCAGAGATGTCGCTCGGAACGGCTCGACTGGCGACCGTCGCCGCGGAGTTTCTCCAGCAGGCGACGGCGACGGCCGTCGAGGACTGGCTGGCGTACTTCGATCCGGACGCGGTCGTTCTCGCCGGCGACGACCCGGCACCGCGGGCGATGAACACGCTTCGCCGGCAGTGCCCGCCCGAAACGGTGCTGTTCGATCCGGCAGGAGGCGAGGGTACACGCGGGCCCCGTGAGATCGAGGGCGTACAGTTCGTCTTCGCACCGACACACGGCGACATACCGGGCGGGGAGTGGGACGGCCCGAGTTACGTCGTGAGTGATCTACTCGAACTCTCCGTCGATACGACGACGCTCACGAGTTCACTCGTCGGGAAAGACGCCTACAGCGACGCGATGGCCGGCGTCGACGGGGAGTTCGTCCACGTCTCCACACGGCTGCCCGCGGAGTACAGGAACCAGTGGGACGGGCTGACCGTCGTCGGCGGCGGCGACGGCGCCGGAACCGGTGAGCGCCCGCTCGTCGCGCTGGAGTGTCGGTCGGACGGCTGCGTGCTCACGCGGACACTGCGCCCGGATCGGCTGGGACTGCAGGCACTCGACCGGGTCGGGCCGAGCAGGGCACGCACGCTCCGCGAGGCCGGCTACAGGAGCCGGGAACTGATCGCGGGTGCCGACCGGGCGAGGCTGGCCGAACTTCCGGGGATCGGTGCGAACACGGCCGCGCGGATCCAGCAAAGCGCCGAGACGATGAGCCGCGGGACGGTCGCCCGGACCGGAACCGGACGGCTCCCGGACGGCGAGCCGGTGTTCGTCGATATCGAGACCGACGGGCTCTCGCCGACGATCACATGGTTGGTCGGCGTGCTCGACGGCGGCCCCGACGGCCGCTACATGCCGTTCCTCCAGACGGATCCGGACGAACCCGGCCGCGCGGTGGCGGATTTCATGGCCTGGTACACGGCGAACGCGAGCCACCGGCCGCTCGTGGCCTACCACGGCTGGGGGTTCGATTTCGAGGTGCTCCGCGGGGCGATCCGGGACCACTGTCCCCGCTACGAGGACGCCTGGGGGCGCACGTACCGGTTCGATCCCTACCAGTGGGCCGTGACCGAGGGCAACGCGGTGCTCCCCGGCCGGACGAACAGACTCGAAGACGTAGCGCGGGCTCTCGGCTACGAGCGCGAGGAACCGGCGCTGACCGGCGCAGCAGTGGCCCGCCGGTACCGGGGGTGGATGGCCGACCGCGAGACGGAACCGGCGTGGGAACGGTTCGAGCGGTACTGCGAGGACGACGTCCGCGCACTCGCCGTCGTCTACGATGCACTCGAGGCCAGCAGCCGGATCGCTTCGGACGACGGCACTGACCGCGCGAGCGGGACCGAAACGACGACCCAGGGCACGCTCTCGGAGTGGGAACGATGAGTCAGGAATCAGAGCCACCGGATCACACCCCGACGACAGCCCACGGCCTCGAACGGACGGTGCCGGGGTACGAGGACCAGCTTGTCCACGCCGAGACAGTGCCGGCCGAAACCGCGACCGCCGTCGACCCCAGCGAAGTGCTCGGGAGCCGCCTGGCCGACGCCGTCCGCGAGTCGATCGGCGACCTGTACGCCCACCAGGCCAGGGCCCTCGAGAGACTCGCGGCGGGCGAAAACGTCTGTGTGGCTACCTCGACAGCGTCCGGGAAGACGTACGTCTACGCGCTCCAGATCGCCCGGAACCACCTCGCTGATCCCGAATCGACGGCGCTGCTGGTGTACCCGACGAAGGCGCTCTCCCGCGACCAGCAGCAGGAACTCGACGACTTCTTCGAGCAGTTGGGGCTGGATCTCACCGTCGAGGTCTACGACGGTGACACCCCGAGCGACCGCCGGAAGCGGATCCGGGAGCGCGCCGACATCATCATCACGAACTTCGCGGGCGTGAACGTCTACCTGGGGACCCACACCAACTGGCGGTCCTTCTACGCGGCGTGTGAACTGCTCGTGATCGACGAATCGCACACCTACACCGGCGTCCACGGGATGCACGCGGCCTGGACGGTCCGCCGGTTGCGCAGGATTCTCGACAGCTACGGGAGCGAGCCCCAGATCGTCTGTACGTCGGCGACGATCGGCAATCCGGCGGACCACTCCCGGCGTCTGACCGGGACGGCCGTCACCGTCGTCGACGAGGACGGCTCGCCGCGGGGGAAGCGGGAGATCGCGTTCTGGAAACCGCCCGTCGACGACAGCCAACTCGACGAGGACGCGACCTTCGAGGCGTTCCGGGCCGCAGGGACCAACCCCGTCCGCGAGGCGAGTTCACTGCTCGCCCACCTCGGCCGCTCGGGCGTCCAGACGCTGCTTTTTACCCGGAGCCGGAAAAACGCCGAACTCGGATCGAAGTACGCGGCCGAGGCCGCGAACAGGCATCCTGACGGGGGCTACCTCGCGGTCGAACCGTACCACGCGGGGCTGGGCAAGGAGACACGCCGCGGGACCGAGTACGAGTTCAAGACCGGACAGCTCGACGGCGTCACCTCGACGAACGCGCTGGAACTGGGGATCGACATCGGCTCGGTGGACGCGACGATCCTGACGGGGTATCCGGGCACCCGACAGTCGTTCTGGCAGCAGGTCGGCCGCTCCGGGCGGGGCGACGCCGACGCGCTGTCCGTGTTCGTCGCCCGCGCGGACGCCATCGACCAGTTCATCCTCGACAACCCAGGGTACGTCCTCGGCGAGGCCGTCGAGGACGCGGTCATCGGACTGGCGAACAACCCCGTCTACGCGGAACACGTCCTGGCGGCGGCCGAGGAGGCCCCGCTGACCGCCGCGGACCGGGAGTACTTCGACGGCGAGCGGCTGGACCGTGCGGTGGCGATGTGGCGGGACGCCGGGAAACTGGCGGGCGATCTCTCCCGGAGCGTGCGCTACACGGGGTCGCCACGGCCCCAGGCCGACATCTCGCTGTACGGCAGTTCCGACATCCAGTTCGAGGTCACCTGCCGGAACGGCGGGATCGATATGGAGCCGGTCGACAGGGAGCGGGCCTACCGGGACCACCACGAAGGGGCGCTGTTCCTGCACGACGGGGCCCAGTACGAGGTCGTCGAGTTCGACGAATCACTCCCCAACCCCTCGATCACCGTCGAGGAGGTGCGGACCGACGAGTACACCGAAACGATCTCGGAGAAGACGGTTCGTGACCTCGACGTCGAACAGCGCCGGGACCTGGGCGACGGCTACCGGCTGGCGTGGGGGACCGGCACCGTCGACATCCACTACACCCACTACCAGCGCAAGGAGATCACCACCGGGGAGGCGGAGATGGGACTCCAGCCCACCGGGCTCGACCCGATCGAGTTACGGACAGAGCTCGTCTGGGTCGAGACACCCGAGGGGTTGCGCGGGGAGATTCTCGAAACCGTCACCGGCGAGGATCCGGGAACGCTGACCGAACGGGAGGTGATGGATATCTTCGGCGGCGGGCTCCACGGCGCCGAACACGGGATGATCAAACTCACGCCCCTGGAGTTGCGGATGGACAAAGCAGACCTCGGGGGGTTGTCCACACCGCGCCACGAGGCGACGGGCTGTCCGAGTTGGTTCATCCACGACGCGGTCGAGGGCGGGCTCGGCTTCAGCAAGCGCATCTACGACCGGATCGAACCCATCGCGCGCCGGAGCCGGGAGCGTGTCGCCGCCTGTGACTGTTCCGGGACCGGCGGCTGTCCAGCCTGTATCATGGATTCTCAGTGTGGGAACCGGAACCAGTTCCTCCACACCGAGGCCACCGTCGAGGTGCTCGACAGGCTACTCCAACGGCTCTGATCGTAGCACAGACAGTAGTATTCGCAGCGGCAAGTCGGTCGAAGCAGCGGAAAAACAGCGATCAGGCGGTTACGCGGTACGTGGACTTGTACGTGATCTCGGTCTGGTGGCAGGTCGGGCAGACGTACTCTGTGAGCTTTGTCGTCTCGTCGTTGTGGCTCATCCGCGTACCACATCGGTCACAGTCAGGCATTACAAATGATGATAGACCCTGTTCCTATTAAAAGATTATGGACCTATTATCGATTATAAGACCTATATTTATAAGGAAAGATCATGTTGTATGTGGGCTGGTGTCGGTCGCGGCGAGCGGGATCCCGACGCTCTCCCGGGGTCAGTACGACACGATCGAGGAGGGCCGAAAGGCAGTATACTGCGACAGGAGACGTGCCGTCGGGGCGGGGCGAGGGTCAGGCGAGTTTTTCGGTATTTTCGACGACGGCATCGGCGAACTCGGAGGTCGCGAGTTTCTCGCCGCCCTCGATCTGGCGGTGCAGGTCGTAGGTAACTCGTTTCGAGGAGATGGTCTCTTCGACTGCGTCTTTGATCAGCCGGGCGGCCTCGGACCAGCCCATATAATCGAACAGCAACACACCCGAGAGCATCATCGCGGTCGGGTTGACCTTGTCCTGGCCGGCGTACTTCGGCGCGGAGCCGTGGACGGGTTCGGCGAGACAGCGCGCGTCGCCGAAGTTCGCTCCGGGTGCGATCCCCAGCCCGCCGATCTGGGCGCCACAGGCGTCGGAGAGGTAGTCGCCGTTGAGGTTCATCGTCGCGATGACGTCGTAGTCGTCGGTCCGGGTGAGAATCTGCTGGAGCATGTTGTCGGCGATACGGTCGTTGACGACGACGGCGTCGTCGGGCTGTTCGCCGTCCTGTTCCTCCCAGAGTGTGTCCTCGGTGATGACCTGGTCGCCGTACTCCTCCTCTGCGACCTCGTACCCCCAGTCACGGAACGCGCCCTCGGTGAACTTCATAATATTGCCCTTGTGATTCAGGGTGACGGTGTCGCGGTCGTGTTCGAGCGCGTAGTCGATTGCCTTCCGGACCAGCCGTTTGGTCCCGAACTCGGTGATCGGTTTGACACCGATCCCGACCGGGCCGTCGTGGATCGTCTGGTCGAAGCCCATCTCGTCTTCGACGAACTCCTTTACCGCCTGTACCTCGTCGGTCCCGGCTTCCCACTCGATGCCGGCGTAGACGTCCTCGGTGTTCTCCCGGAACGTGACCATGTCCATCTGTTCGGGGTTTTTGACCGGCGACGGGACGCCGTCGAGGTGGTAGGTCGGCCGGACGTTCGCGTACGTGTCGAGTTTCTTCCGGAGGGCGACGTTCAGCGAGCGAAAGCCAGCTCCGACGGGTGTCGTCAGCGGCCCCTTGATCGCGATCCGGAACTCACGGATCGCATCGACGGTATCCGCCGGCAGGTTCTCACCGTACCGCTCGCGGGCGCTCTCGCCGGCGTAGACGCGCATCCAGCTGATCTCCCGACCGGTCGCCGCGGCGGCGGCGTCCATCACCTGCTGGGCGGCGGGACCGACGTCGGTCCCGATACCGTCCCCGTACAGGATCGGAACGATCGGGTTCGCCGGCACCTCGAACTCGTCCGCTGCCTCGTCGATTACCTCTACAGCTTCACCCTCGTCGGGTACCTCGATCTGGTCGAATTCCATATGATCGTACGTTCTGCATCAGGCTGTAAAGTTATGCCGCTTTCCGTGAGGAGACTGTCTGCCGATCACCTATTCAGCGGCTGATAACCGAAAATACAGAGACGGCGAGCAGAGAAACGGCGAGGTATCCCGAGCGTGGAAAAACCGGAGATTGACACGCCCGGGGACAGAACGGCGGCGTATGGAGCTACTAGTCCACGGCGGTGCCGGCGGGAACCCGGAAGCGCCCGAACGGAGACAGTCGGTCCTCGACCGCGCGGCCACAGCAGGGTTGGAGAACACGGACGTGCGCTCGGCCCCGCTGGCTGCGGTCCGCGTTCTGGAGAGCGACCCCCGGTTCAACGCCGGCGTCGGCAGTGCCGTCCAGAGCGACGGCGTCATCCGGACCGACGCCGGGCTGATGACCGGCGACGGCACGACCGGGGCTGCCTGTGCGATGCCGGCTGTCGAACACGCCGGTGCCGTCGCGGAGGTGGTCGCGACGGAGACCCCTCACGTGCTCGTCGCTGGCCAGCGGGCCGTCGACCTCGCTGGCGCCTACGGGATCCCCACGGACGTCGACCTCTGGAGTGAACGGAGCCGCGAGCGCTGGGCGGAGCTATCCACGCCCGGCGAGGCCACCCGCGACCAGCTCGCCTGGGTCCGCGAACAGTTCGGCGGCACGGATACCGTCGGCGCGGTGGCGACCGACGGGGAGACAGTCGCCGCGGTCACCTCGACGGGCGGTCGGTGGTGTGCGCTGGCGGGGCGGGTCGGCGACGTGCCACAGGTCGGCGCGGGCTACTACGCCTCCGGTCACGCGGCGGCGAGTGCGACCGGTGCGGGGGAAGCGATCGCGCGGTTCGGGCTCGCCCGCCGGGTTGTCGACGCGATCGAAGACGGCGACGACCCGGAGACGGCGACCGCCCGGACGATCCGCGG
>Ga0207753_1000496_pt1 | contig 15318 bp, 13 predicted proteins | sample PonA233FremontCA_2_FD_187273 | JGI IMG/M metagenome (GOLD analysis project Ga0207753, IMG submission 187273) | Salt pond sediment microbial community from Fremont, CA, USA - Pond A23 Sediment 3 (SPAdes) | ecosystem: Environmental > Aquatic > Non-marine Saline and Alkaline > Saline | place: USA... | reverse complement strand
GAGGGCGTCGGGCCTGCGGTAGATCATGGAGAGGGAGAGACCGTGGGGACAGCGGGGGCGCAACATAACAAATGAAGTGGGGGAAGTCCACGCCCGTTAGAGGGACGCCCCGTCCTCGCGATTGCCCGGGCCCACGATCACACCCACGATTAGAAGTCCCGCTGGACGAACCAGTAGCCCGTGACCCCGTAGGCGGCGCCGCCGAAGAGCAGGGAGGAAAGGAACGGGTACCAGGACGACACCGGCTCTCCTTCGGCGAGGGTGGAGACGATTTGGGTGACCTCCGTGAAGTTGGGCAGCGTGTGGTAGAGGCCCCAGAAGACGGGGCTGCCGACGGGGCCGAGGGTGGGTCCGATCTGGTCGGCGGCGGCCAGCACCATCGAGACGAAGATGAGGCCGTAGGACACGATGAGGCCCAGCGCCGTGCTTTCGGTCCAGACGCCCATCAGCATAACGGCCGCGTACATGACCGCGAACATGCCCACGACCAGGAGGAGGGACAAGAGAAAGCGCGGGTTCCAGACGCCCGTTTTCAGGGACATGATGACCCAGACCCCGCCCAGCAGATAGACTGCGAGGATGCCGATGGCACTCCAGACCCCCAGCATGTGGCCGAACAAGACGTTCAAGCGACCGATGGGCTTCGACAGCAGCAGCTCCACGCGCCCGTCGGACTGAAGGTCGGGGAACAGCGAGGCGGAGGCGAAGAGGGCGAGCAGGATACCGATCCAGTACGCCACACCGGCCACGACGGACTCCACCGCGATCACCACGCGGGAGAGAGTGAGGGGCGGGGCGTCGTCGCCCATGTCCTCGGGCCCCGCCTCCTGCCCGAAGAGGCGGATGCCCGCGAGGGACCCTTCCACCACGTCCAGGTTCAGGGCGAAGGTGACGACGAGGAGCACCAGGGAACTGATGAGAAACAGCCCGAGCACGATTTTTCGTGCCCAGAGCTCCCGAAACGTGATTAGGACGAGACCGAACAGGGGACGCATGCCGTTCAGGTCGAGGAATCGACCACGTCGATGAAGTAGTCTTCGAGGGACTTGCGGAGCGGGGTGATGGACTCGATTTCCACGTCGGCCTCGCGCAGGCGGTCGAGCACGGCATTGAGGGTGGTGCGGTCGTCGGCACGAACCCGGTACTGCGTGAGGTCCGCCTCGACGGAAGCACCGTCGGGCGACGGGTCGAGCGGAAGGTCCGACGTTTCGAGGAGCGTGTCGGGGATGGGGGTGGCGACGAGATCATACACCCGTTCCACGGCGGTCAGCTCGTCGACACTTCCCTGTCGGACCAGTGTGCCGTCCCGCAGAATGGCAATCTGAGTGCAGACCTTTTCCACCTCGGAGAGGAGGTGGGAGTTGAGGAAAATGGTCTTGCCTTCGTCCTGTAGCGTCAAAACGATATCGCGAATGGCGCGGCGTCCCACCGGGTCGACGCCGCCGGTCGGCTCGTCGAGGAACAGCAGGTCGGGCTCGTTGAGGAGCGCCTGGGCCAGCCCGAGCCGCTGGAGCATGCCCTTCGAAAACGTCTTGACCTTCGTGTCGCCCCGCCCGTCGAGGTTGAGACGCTTGAGCAGCTGTGGGATGCGCTGATTGCGCTCGGTCCGCGGCACATCGGCCAGCCGGCCGTAGGCGTGTAGTGTCTGCGTGGCCGTAAAAAACCCCGGGAAGCGGTGATTTTCGGGGACGAACCCGATCCGGTGCCGGGCGGCAGGGGACCCGGCGGGCCGGTCGAAGAGGCGCGCCGTGCCACTCGTCGGGTGCACGAGCCCGAGGAGGATTTTGACGAGGGTCGTCTTGCCCGCCCCGTTGGGGCCCAGAAGCCCGAAGATTGCCCCCTCGTCCACCTCCAGCGAAATGCCGTTGAGCGCCTGCACGGACGCCCGGCGCAGTAGGCCGGTGCGGTAGGTCTTCGACAGCGACGAGACGGAGAGGGCAGGCATGGACGGTTATTGGCTCTCCTCAGAGTCCGAAGGAGCAGGCGGGTCGGATGCAGCGTCGGCGTCGGGCGTCCGGGGTGGGGCCTCGCTCTGGACGACGTGTGCCGTGCGCTGTGGGAAGGGGATCTCGATGCCATTCTCGTCGAATGTGCGCTTGAGGCACTGGCGCAGTTCGCGCTCCGCGGCGTACTGCTCCCCAGGTTGTACGCGCACTACCACCCGTGCTGTTACGGACGAGTCGCCAAAGTCCATGAGCCCCTGTACCTGCGGCGATTCTTCAAGCAGAATGTCCGGATGCTCTGCCGCCCACTCGCCGGCCACGCGTTCCATAATTGGGAGGATGTCGTCGATGTCTTGCCCGTAGCTGAGGCCAACTGGCACGATGGCGCGCGCCCACTGGACGCTCTTGTTGCCAAAAGTGCGGACCTCCCCGGCGGGAATCATGACGAGTTCGCCGTCGAATTTCCGCAGCTTGATGAGCCGGACCCCGATCTCTTCAATTGTTCCGGTGTGGCCACTGATCGTGACGAGGTCGCCAACGTGGAGGATGTCATCGAAGAGCAGGAAGATGCCGCCGATCACGTCCTTCACGAGGGTCTGCGCCCCGAAGCCCACGGCGAGGCCCGCAATGCCGGCGGTGGCGATGAGCGCGCCGATGTCGAGTCCCACCTCGCTGAGCACCATGATCCCCGCAATGGCCCACACGACGTACCCTGCCATGGACTGAAGCAGGTTGCCGAGCGTGACGGCCCGCTGGCGCTTGGGATCGGTTGCCGGGAGGTCCGCAACGCTTGACATCCACCGTTCAGTTCCCCGCCGGACGAGTGCGAGCACCAGCGCCGCAAGCACAAGGATGATGACAATGCGGACTGCCCCAAGGAGCACGACCCGGAGGCTGATCGAGTCGAGCCAGGCCTGGGGGGCACCAAGCTGGAGGAGACAGTCAAGCAAAGTTGGGCGGGGGATATCTGAGAGAGCGCAAGGGCGAACTAAGCATCCGTGAGGGCCTCGATGCCGGGGAGGGGGGCGCCCTCGAGGAAGGTGAGCAGGGCGCCGCCGCCAGTGGACACGTGCCGAATGCGGTCGGCGCACCCGGACTGGGTGAGGGCCGAGACCGAATCGCCGCCCCCCACCACCGAAAAGGCGCCGTCGTCCGTGGTGTCGGCCACCGCCTCCGCGATGGCGGTCGTGCCCTCCGCGAACTGATCCACCTCGAACACGCCCATCGGGCCGTTCCAGACCACCGTGGCGGCGTCGAGGATGCGGTCGCGGTACGCCCCAATGGTGGCAGGGCCGATGTCGAGTCCCATGAGGTCCTCAGGGATGTCCCCCTCTACGATGGAGGATTTAGCGTCGGCCTCCGGGGCCTCGGCCACGACGTGATCCGTGGGAAGCGAAATGGTCTCCTCGGCCTGTTCGTACAACTCTTCGGCTGTTTCCAGCCGGTCGGCCTCCACGCGGGACGCCCCTACGTCGTGCCCGAGCACCTGGAGGAAGGTGTAGCTCATGGCTCCGCCGATAAGCAGGTCGTCCGCCGTCTGAGACAGGGCCCGGATCGTCCCGAGTTTGTCGGAGACCTTGGAGCCGCCGAGGATGGCGACGAGGGGGTGCTCCGGATTGTCGCGGACGCGCGAAAGGGCCCCGATCTCCGCCTCCATCAGGCGCCCCAGGACGGCCACGTCCATGAACTCGGCCACCCCAGCGGTGGAGGCGTGCGCCCGGTGGGCCGCGCCGAAGGCATCGTTGACATAGACGTCGGCCAGGTCTGCCAGTGCCTTCGAGAAGGTCTCGTCGTTGGCCTTCTCGCCGGAGTCGAAGCGGGTGTTCTCCAGCAGAATTACACTGCCGTCACTCATGCCGTTGATTACTTCCTCGACGGTCTCCCCCACCGTGTTGCTAGAAAAGCGCACCCGTTCTTCGATGAGGGTGCCGAGGTGGTCGGCCACGCAGGCGAGGCTCAGATCCGGATCGGGCTGTCCGCCGGGGCGGCCCAGGTGACTCACGAGGATGGCCTTGCCGCCATGGTCGAGGACGTGCCGGAGGGTAGGAAGGGCCGCACGGATGCGGGTGTCGTCCCCCACACAGGGGCGACCGTCCTCGGAGGTCTCAAGCGGAACGTTAAAGTCGACACGGATAAGAACCCGCTGGCCGCGGACGTCGACATCGTCGAGGGTTAGCTTGTCCATGGAATGGAACGGTTGGGCAAGAGGGCGAGCGATCCGGCACGTCGGCCCGCGAGCCTGATAATCTAATCAGCCCGCGGGCGGCGTGAGCGGGCAACTACGCGTCCATCAGCCGCTCCACGAGGTCGACCGTTCGGCTGGCGTAGCCCCACTCGTTGTCGTACCAGCCGACCACCTTGACCTGCGAGCCGGCCACGTTCGACCACGGGGCATCGTAGATGCAAGAGTGCGGGTCGTGGACGATGTCGCGGGAGACAATTGGGTCGTCGCTGTAAGCAAGGATGCCCTCCAGTTCGCCATTGGCGGCCTCCTGGAAGGCCTGGTCCACGTCCTCAATGGTCACGTCCTGCTCTACGACCGCCGTGAGGTCGGTCACCGAGCCGTCCGGGGTGGGCACGCGCATCGCCATGCCGTCGAGCTGTCCGTCGAGATGGGGCAGCACCTTTCCGACGGCCTTCGCGCCGCCCGTGGTGGTGGGAATGATCGACTCGGCCGCGGCCCGTGCGCGGCGCAGGTCGCCGTGGGGGCCGTCCACGATGTTCTGAGAGTTGGTGTAGGCGTGGACGGTGGTCATGAGGCCGCTCTCTACACCGAAGGCATCGTCGAGCACCTTGACGAGCGGAGCCAGGCAGTTCGTGGTGCAGCTCGCATTGGACACCACCTTCTCGTCGCCGGTGAGGATGTCGTCGTTCACACCGAGCACCACCATGGCGTCGACGTCACTCTTTGCCGGGGCACTGATGACGACCTTGTCCGCGCCGGCCTCAAGGTGCTGGGCGGCCTTGTCGTAGGTACGGAAGACGCCGGTGGATTCGATCACCACGTCGGTGTCGTGGTCGCCCCACGGAAGGTTTGTTGGGTCTTTCTCGCTAAAGACGGGAAACGTCTCTCCCTTGACCACAAGAGCGCCGTCCTCCAAACGCACGTCGCCGGGGAATTGCCCATGGACCGAGTCGTACTTGAGCAGGGTGGCCAAGGTCTCGGCGTCCGTCAGGTCGTTGATCCCTACGACCTCTACCGCGTCCTCTTCACGCTCAAGGAGGGCACGAAAGCACAATCGACCGATGCGGCCAAATCCGTTAATTCCAAGTTTGATGGACATAAGCAGTCAGCAATCATCTCAGTTCGACAATCAGGCGAGGGCACGCCATGACGGTGACGCGCGGCCATACAGGGTACAAAACGTTTGCAACAGACCCCGACTCAGGGGGGGAGGGTTCTGCATGAATCACGTTTCAAGGTATAAAAGAGCCGGAAGTCTCCTTGGTAAAGATCACATGCAAAACCGGACCCATCCTGGGTCGGGCTGCCCGTGCCGGAAACGAACGAACGCCGGCACGTTAAACGAACTTCACTGCTCAACGCGGGTCGAGACCGTGCAAGGTCTTCCGCCTTGAGTCCCTGATGTCGCGCTTGTTTGATCCTGAATCCCCCTTCGCTGGACATGGCTGCCCTCAAGACGCCCGAAAAGACGTCCCGTCGCAAAGAGCTGCGGCAAAACATTTTTGTCGACCTCTATGCGCGGACTTTGTTGTTCTACGACGAGTACAAGCAACTCGCGCAGGGACTCGGGGTGGCGCTCCTCGTGCTGATCCTGGCGATTCCGGGGTACATCTACTACCACCAACAGCAACAAGCGGCGGCCAACCAGCAGCTCGGACAAATTCTTCCGGTGTACGAACAGGGCAACTATCAGCAGGCCCTTGACGGGCGGGGGGATCGGGCAGGACTGCTTTCGATTGCGGAGGAGTACAGCAACACCAGTGCGGGCAACCTCGCCACCTTCTACGCCGCCAATGCCCTGTATCAGCTTGGGGAGTACGACCGGGCCCTCACGCACCTCCAGCAGTTTGAAAAGGGCCAGGACTTCATTGGTGCCAGTGCCTACGCGGCGCAAGCGGCGATCCAGGAAAATCAGGGCGCCTTTGAACGGGCGGCTGGGCTCTACGAACAGGCCGCCTCGCAGTACCAGAATGAACGGACCGCGCCCCAGTATTTGCTCAATGCGGGGCAGGCCTACGAAGAGGCCAACCAGTACGGATCGGCTGTTGAGGTGTACCGACAGATACAGGAGGAGTACCCGGATTCTGACCAGGCCAGTAGCGCGGAGCAGTACCTGGCGCGGGCCAAGGTACGTCAGGAACCGGCGTCTTCGTCGTAAACGGCGCTCCCCCAATCGGAATGAAGAGCGACGGGCTGGTGTCCAGGCACGAGGCCTCTCTGTTGCGTCGGGCCGCCCCCCGCCGCCCCGCGCGTTCTGTGGACGAGCTTTTTTTGCGGCATGCCCATGATTCTGGTCGTTGACGACGAAGCGAGCATCCGGCGGACGCTCCGCGAAATTCTGGAGTACGAGGACTTCGACGTTGAGGAGGCGGTCGACGGGGAAGAAGCCCTGACGGCCCTCCGTGAGAATGCCTACGACCTGGTGATCCTCGACGTCAAGATGCCGAAGAGGGACGGCATGGAGGTCCTGGAAACGATTGCGGAAGAGGGCTACGAGGTCCCGGTCCTGATGATCAGCGGCCACGGCACCATCGAGACCGCGGTGGAGTCGACCAAGCTCGGGGCGTTCGACTTCATCGAGAAGCCCCCGGACCTCAACCGCCTGCTGGTGACCGTCCGAAATGCCCTCGACCACGGGCAGCTGGAGGTCGAAAACCGGCGCATGCGACAGACCATCACCGAGCAGAGCACGGGGGACCTGCCCCCAATCATCGGTGAGAGCGACGCGATTCAGGAAATCAAAGAGACGATTGGACGAGTGGCGCCCACGGAGGCCCGGGTGCTGATCTCTGGTGAGAACGGCACCGGCAAAGAGCTCGTCGCCAAGTGGATTCACCAGAAGTCGGCCCGGGCCGAGGAGCCGATGGTGGAGGTGAACTGCGCGGCCATCCCGAGTGAGCTCATCGAGAGCGAACTGTTCGGGCACGAGAAGGGGGCGTTTACTGGGGCCACGGACCAGCGCATTGGCAAGTTCGAGCAGGCCCACGAGGGGACGCTGTTTCTCGACGAGATTGGAGACATGAGCCTCTCGGCCCAAGCAAAAGTGCTGCGCGTACTGGAGGAGGATGAAATAGAGCGCGTGGGGGGTGAGCACACCATTCCGGTCGATGTGCGGGTGGTGGCGGCGACCAACAAAGACTTGATGGAAGAGATCGAAGCGGGAGAGTTCCGCGAGGACCTATACCACCGCATCGGTGTCATCCTCATGGACGTACCCCCCCTCCGAGAGCGCCGGGGGGACATTCCGCTGCTGACTCGCCACATTGCCGAGCGGGTGGCGCAGCGCAATGGCCTGCCCCCGAAGGATTTTGCAGACGAGGCGATCCAGCGGCTTCAGCGATACGACTGGCGGGGAAACGTGCGGGAACTGCACAACGTCATTGAGCGGCTCCTCATTCTTGCTGAGGGCGACACAATTGACGAGGACGACGTCGACCAGTTTTTGCAGTCGGGGGCCACGGGCGACGGGGCGGCACAAGAGCTCATTGAGGCCTACGACGACTTCAGCGACGCTCGCGACCAGTTCGAGAAGCACTTTATTCAGCACAAGCTGCACGAGCACGACTGGAACGTGAGCCAGACGGCCGAAACGATCGGCATTCAGCGCTCTCACCTCTACAACAAGCTCAACAAGTACGGGCTCGAGCGGGGAGACTAGTGGCAGGTCCCATCGCCTCGCCCCCCTCACACTGCGGGCGCCGCGGCGAAAAGAGGCCCGGTCGTGTTTTCCATCTGTTTGTCGTCGTATGTCCCCTTCCGCCGTGGACACACCGCTGCTTCAGGTCGACGCGCTCCTCAAGCAATACGATACGGGGGGCGGGGAGTCCCTCACAGTGCTCCGAGACCTCGACCTGACCGTGCAGGAGGGCGAAATCCTTGCGATCGTGGGAGAGAGTGGAACTGGGAAATCCACCCTGCTTCATTTGCTGGGGGCGCTGGATCGGCCGACCGGCGGAACCGTCCGGTTTTTCGGGGAGGACCTCTTCGCCAAGAGCGACGAGGAACTGGCCGCGTTTCGAAACCGGTCGATTGGGTTTGTCTTTCAGTTTCACCATCTGCTGCCGGAATTTACGGCGCTCGAAAACGTGGCCATGCCGGCCCTCATTCAGCATCGCACCCTGGCAGAGGCCGCCCCGCGGGCCCGCGAACTGCTCGACCTACTGGGCCTGGCCGACCGGGCCGATCAGCGGCCCCGCACCCTCTCGGGTGGAGAGAAGCAACGGGTGGCCATTGCGCGGGCGCTCATGAATGAGCCGGCGCTGGTCCTCATGGATGAGCCGACCGGCAACCTCGACGCCCGCACGGCCGAGCCCCTGCACCGCGAGATTGAGCGGCTCAGCCGAGAGATGGCCCATACCTTCGTGCTGGCCTCGCACGACCCGTCCCTCGCGGAGGTGGCCGGCCGCGTGCTCCGCCTTGAACACGGCGGGCTGCACCCGCTGGCCTCGGCCGACGAGATGGCGCCGGGGGCGGAGCCTCCGGGCCCGGAGAATGCCGATGCCTAACCCCGGGATGAAACGAAAATGATCCTTTAGCGGCGAGCGTCGAACTCCGAATCCGGGGGCGCGTTGGGCCGCACTGTAGAGCATGCACCGGAGACAGCGCACGTCCCCGCCCGCAGCTTCACCCGCGGTTGGGGCGGTTCCTGTAGGTTTAGGACCGTTCCGAAAAGACTGCGTGGGACGCCCCCGTTTCCGAAACAAAGCCGGGTCGGCTGTCCATTTCCAGATGTCATTTTTGCGACATTAGGCGTTGTATTTCCATGGATTCGATTGATTCTCTCCCACTGTTCCCACTGAGCCTTGTCCTGTATCCGGGCGAGCAACTCTCCCTCCACATCTTCGAGGAGCGATACAAGGCCCTGACAGCGTACTGCCTGGAGCATGAGGTCCCGTTCGGCATCGTTCGGACCGACGGGGAGTCCCGGGCGGACGTGGGGACGACGGCCCGCATCGAGCAGGTCGTAAAGCAGTACGACGACGGGCGCTCCGACATTGTGGTGCACGGAGAGGAGCGGTTTCAGATTGAGGCCGTCCATGACAATCAGGCGAGCTACCACACCGCCGACGTCACGCTGGTTGAGGACGAAGAGGCGTCTGTCGACCTCGACCTGAAAGAACGCGCCATTACACAGCACATGAAGCTGCTTGAGCTGGCCGGCCGGACCGTTCGCCCCGATCTATACGAGGATGTAGACCGCCTGTCGTTCGTCCTCGCCCAGAATGGGGCCCTGGAGGGAGATCAGAAGCAGGAGGTGCTTGAGCGTAGAAGCGAGAGCGAGCGCATCCGCTATCTCATCCGCCACTTTGAGGCTATCATCCCTCAGATCGAAGAGCAGGAAGGAGTCCGGCGCCGGATTCGCTCCAACGGACACTTCAAAGACTTTCCGCCTGAGCAGGTCTGAAGGCCGTAGACATTGGGGCTGGCGTTTGGGAGGTTGAAAGCCTGCCTCTCTTTTCCCAAACGCGCCAGTTCTTTGATGCCTGCAATTGGTCCGTACACCCTCCATGCCATCGAGACGGGCCGGTTCGGGCTCGACGGCGGGGCCATGTTTGGAATCGTGCCGAAGCCGCTCTGGTCGGAGCGCATTGAGCCGGACGCGCAAAATCGGATCCCGCTGGCCATGCGCTGTCTGCTGCTCGTGGGAGACGGCCGCGTGATTCTTGTCGATACCGGCATTGGGGACACGTTTGCGGGCACAAAGTACCAGGACCTCTTTGCGGTCGACCACAGTGAGGCGTCCCTGATGGACTCGCTTGCGGCCCGTGGGGTGGGCCCCGGGGACGTGACGGACGTGATCCTGACGCACCTCCACTTCGACCATGCAGGGGGAAGCACGCGTCGAACCGACGACGGACCCGTGGTTGCCTTTCCCCACGCCACCTACCACGTCCAGCGACGGCACTGGGACTGGGCCCGCGGCCCGAACCCGAAGGAGGCACAGTCCTTTCAGGCCGCTTCGTTTGCCCCCATCGAGGCGGCAGGGCAGTTGCGGCTTGTGGAGGGAGAGACCACGCTTCTGCCTCACGTGGAGGTGTCCCTCGTGCACGGCCACACCGAGGCCCAACAGATCGTAACGGTCCGAGATAGCAACACGACCCTCGTGTACGTGGCAGACCTTCTGCCCACCACGCACCATCTCCCCCCCGCCTGGACGATGGCCTACGACGTCCGCCCGCTGCAGACTATGGATGAGAAAAAAGAGTTTTTGGAGCAGGCAGCGGATGCGGAATGGAAATTGTTCTTCGAGCACGACCCTGAGGTTGCGGCTGCCGATGTGGAGCGCACCGACCGCGGCATTCAGGTCGTCAACGAACGGTCCCTCGATGCCTTGTAAAGCATTGTAAAGACGGACCCCACCTCACGTTACTTTTCTCCATTCCGCCAGCTTCGATCCGGTACAATGAGTGATTTCGAAGAGCCCGAAACGACGGACGAGCTCCACGAGGCACTGTCCACGGTCTATCACGACCTCAACAATCCCCTTTCGATCATCTCGGGGAATGCGCAGTTTCTCCTCGAACTGAGTCGGGAAGAGGAGCTCGACGAGCAGTTTGCCTCGTCGGCCCAAGACATCCAGGAGGCCAGTCGGCGTATGGCCGAATCCCTGCAGCGGCTGACGCGTCTTAAAGATGCTCTCGAAGACCGAGAGCAGGGATAGGAAGGTCAGGGCCGGAACCCTGCGAGGAAGATGTGTCTTGCAAGACCCCATGGTGCGGGGGGCTGTGCATTCCCGAAAAGAGATCGCTTCCGGGGAAGACGTCCTGTCCTCTGCCCGAGACACGAGAGCCTTGTGGAAGATTGCGGCCCACTCCGTTCAGCCTCGAAGAACGCACGTCAAGGCGGAACTGACGAACCGTCCCGTTTTGGGATTGGAGAAGAGATCTCCACTGCCAGAGCATAGAATGGTGGGTCGGGATGTCGATCCGAAATGGTTGGCCATGCTCAGGCTTTTTTTCTTTGGAATGTGTGCAGAACGATTTTTACATTGGTGATTAACAACGTCCTCCCCGCTAGAACGGGGATTCCGGTTGGCTTTCTCCACAGACTCCCCACGTCCCCTTGACGCAAGAGCGCTACAGACGACGCCGTACGAACTGAGTCGGACGGGCCCTTCTCGTGTCGTGCTACCCGCCCCTGGGGACCGGCACGGGTGGACACAATTGGAACGTGTTCCCCCATTCCTGTCAACACATGGATTGGTCGTGTACGAAGAAGTCGAACGGCGTCCGGCGTTGACGTTTGTTCTGTCTGTGACCCATTCTTCTTTCCTTATGCCTACCCTGGTTTTTTCTCGCCCATTCCGATGCTTCACTGCTGTCTGCGGACTGCTCCTGCTGGGAGGAGCAATGATGTCGGCCCACGGCCAAGTGGCCCAGTCCTCGGCCCTCTTCCTGCGCATTGAGCCCGATAGCCGCGCCGCGGGCATGGGGAATGCAGGGGTGGCCATCGCGGACAACGCGAACGCGATGTTTTGGAATCCCTCCGGCCTTGCCTTCCAGCAGGAAACGCAGGTCGGGCTCACCCACGCCAACTGGCTGCCGGAGTTTAATGCCAACCTGTTCTACGAGTACCTTGTTGGATCGTACCACGTCGATGGCGTAGGCACATTTGGGGGAAACGTCCAGTACCTCAACCTCGGCGAGACCGAAATCCGCGACCCGTCAGGGAACCGGCTCGGTGTGACGAACTCCTATCAGCTCGCCGTTTCCACGTCCTACGGCGTGAAGGTGTCCGAGCGGCTGGGGGTGGGGACATCCCTACGATACATCTATTCGAAGCTCACTTCGGGCATACGAGAAGGAACTGGGGAGGGAAATGCAGCCACCCTTGCCACCGACATTTCGGCCCTCTACCGGTCGGCGCCCTTCACGCTGGGGGGCGCGGACGCGACGTTCTCTGCGGGTCTCAACATTGCGAATCTTGGCGGAACCCTGGAATTTAATGAGAACAGTCCAGACAAGGACCCAATCCCTGCGAACTTCCGGGTTGGGCCAGCCCTTACCCTTGACTTCGACGAGTTCAACTCGCTGACCATTGCCACGGACTTCAACAAGTCGTTGGTGAGTTCTGAGCGGGAGGTCGTGGACGGGGATACGGCCCGGGTCGGCAACACCGGCTTCGAAGCACTTTTTGATTCTTGGGGCTCGGCGCGGGGGCAGGTGGGTCCGGATGGCAACGCCACCAGCCTTTCGCTGCTGCAGCAGTTTACAGTGGGAACGGGACTGGAGTACTGGTACAGCGACTTGTTCGCGCTCCGGTCCGGGTACTACTACGAGCACCCCGACAACGGCGACCGCCAGTTTCTCACGTTTGGGGCGGGGCTCCGGTACAACATCGTGGGGGTGGACATTTCGTACCTATACACTGCGGAAGATGAAAGTCCGCTGGCCAACACCCTCCGGTTCTCCCTCCTGTTTAACTTCCAGTAGGGCGTGGCCGAAAGGTGTGGGCCGTTCCCCCTTGGGACCAGAGGGGGGGCGAGCATGTCGGCGATAGCGATGGGGCCTCTTCCTCGGACCCACGGCCTGAAGGGGTTGGATCACTGCCGGCCGTGTGCTACGTTGTTTCTGCAGAGGAGAGGTCGTCGCGTGCCGTCGGTCTCGCCGTACGTTTCACCCTTTAGGTACGAAGGCGTCCCCGCATGACTTCGATTCCCGAGGGGTCCGAAGACGCTGGGCTTCGCCGCCGCATTCTGGATACGGCACGCCACCTGCTCGTTCAGGACGGATATCAGGCCCTGTCGATGCGCAGGATTGCCGATGCCATCGGCTACAGCGCCACCAGCATCTATCTCCACTTCGACAGCAAGGACGCTCTGCTCCACGCCCTCATCCACGAGGGCATGATGGAACTGCGAGATCGCCTCCGAGACACGGCGGTGGAGCACTCCGAGGCCCCGGTCGAGCGACTTCGGGCCCTCTGCGAATGCTTTGTTGAGTTTGGGCTCGAGAATCCGGAGTACTACGAGATCATGTTTCAGCTTCGGCCCGAGCGAATGGAGCGCTACCCGGCCGAGAAGTACCGAGCGGCCCGCAAAAACCTTGACTTCTTCGCTCAGGCCCTTGAGCGGGGCGTGGAGCGGGGCATCTTTGAGGTGGACGACAGCCGAGTGTCCGCGAGCACCGTATGGGCCTCCTTGCACGGAACCGTGTCCTTGCTGCTGGCCGATCGCGTGGATGTACGCATCGATCCGGAGACCTTCATCGATACCGCCATTCGTCAGGCCCTCCGTGGCTTTCGCGCCTCTGCTCCCTCTGTGCCCTGACGCCCGCCCGGAAGCCCTTTTGAAATGGCGGCCTGGCTTTCTTTCACCAACTCCCATCGCGGCCCATGTCTGGTTCCGTTCACACGGCCCCTCCGGATGCCGGCCCTTGCGTGCGAGGGTGCACCATTCCGGACCTGCTCTACGAGGCTGCGGACGCGTACCAGAATCCGCGGGCCCTGAATCAACCGACGGAGGAAGGGTGGGTCCCGATGTCGCTCGACCGCTTCCGACAACGGGCGGAGGAGACGGCCCTGGGGCTGCGGGCCCTGGGTTTGGACCGGGGGGCGAGGGTGGCGCTGCTTCTGGAGAGCGACGTGCACTACTGTGTCGTGGACATGGGGTGTCTCATCGGGGGGTTCATCGACGTGCCCCTTTACCTGTCGAGCGCGCCGGAACAGATGCGGTATGTCGTGGACCACGCCGAGGCGGAAGCCCTCGTGGTCACCAACCCGAAGCGTCTTGAACAAGCTGCGGACCTGCTCCCTGACCTGCCCCGCGTTGAGACGGTTATTCTCTGTGATCCTGAGGGCCGGGCCGACGGGCCGGACCTGCCGGATCGGGTGACGCTGAAGACGCTTGAGGCCGTCCAACAGATGGGCCGAGCCGACGTTGAGGACCGGTCTGCAGCCATTGACGGCCTCCGAGCGCAGATCGACCCCGACGACCTGGCAACCATCATCTACACGAGTGGCACCACGGGGCGGCCCAAGGGAGTCATGCTCTCCCACGAGAACATCTCGTCGAACGCCATCACTTCGATCGCGGAGATCAGCGATTTTGAAACGGGGCCGGAGGGGGAGGTGATAATTTCGTTTCTGCCCCTCACGCATGTGTTTGCCCGCATGCTTCAGTACGCGTATCTGCGGCGTGGGGTGAGCATCTACTTCGTCCACCCCGACGACCTCGTCGATGCCCTTCCCAAAGTGCGCCCCACGGTCTTTGCGTCGGTGCCTCGCGTTCTCGAAAAGGTGTATGCCGGCATCAGAAAGAAGGTGATGGGCATGCAGGGGATTCAGAAGCGCATCGGAGAGTGGGGGCTTGAGATCGCCCAGAAGTACGACATGACGCAGCCCAACCCTCCCTTTTACGCCCTCAAGCACGCAGCCGCGGACCGGCTTGTCTTTCAGAAGTGGCGGGCCGCCCTCGGGGGGCGAGTCAAGTACGTCGTGGTGGGCGGGGCGGCCCTGCAGCCCGACCTCGCCAACATTCTTGCGGCCGCGGGGGTGACCACCCTCCAGGGGTATGGCCTGACGGAGACGAGTCCGGTGATCTCCTACACGCGGCCTCAGCGCAACAAGCCGGGCACGGTGGGCGAACCGCTTCCCGGTGTTGAGGTCAAGATTGCGGAAGACGGAGAGATTCTGACCCGTGGTCCGCACGTGATGCAGGGCTACTACAAGGCCCCCGACGAGACGGACGCCGTGCTGGAGGAGGGATGGTTTCGAACCGGAGACATCGGCGAGTTCGATGAGGAGGGATATCTCAAAATTACCGACCGGAAGAAGGCCCTCTTCAAGCTCTCGACCGGCAAATACGTGATGCCCCAGCCCATTGAAAATCAGATGGGGAGCGATCCGCTGGTGGACAACGCCGTCGTTGTGGGCAATGATCGCAAGTTCTGCGCGGCGCTCCTGTTTCCGGCGGAAGACCAGGTCCGGGCCCAGGCAAACGAGTGGGGGCTGAATGCCACCCAAGACTTTGAAGATCTCCTCGCTGATCCAGACATTGTAGATGCTTACCGCACGGTCGTGCAGGAGGCAAACGAAGGGATGGAGCCCTGGTCGACCGTGAAACGGTTTGCGCTCATTCCCGACGAACTCACCGTCGAGTCGGACCTACTGACGCCAACCTTGAAGATCCGGCGTCCCGAAGTGCGCACGGCCTACGCCGACGAGATCGAAGCCCTGTACCAAGACGAGCCG
>Ga0207753_1000494_pt1 | contig 15340 bp, 9 predicted proteins | sample PonA233FremontCA_2_FD_187273 | JGI IMG/M metagenome (GOLD analysis project Ga0207753, IMG submission 187273) | Salt pond sediment microbial community from Fremont, CA, USA - Pond A23 Sediment 3 (SPAdes) | ecosystem: Environmental > Aquatic > Non-marine Saline and Alkaline > Saline | place: USA... | reverse complement strand
ACACAAACGGAGCGGCCAACAGCGTGGCACTGACCGAGCCGGCGATGACAACAGCACAGAACGATATGAGGCCGAAAACGAACTTTATAAGAGCGAATGCGACACTCGCCCATGTCACCGGCGTGAGGAGTAACTGTTTGACAGCATCACTCAGCCCGCTCCACGTGTGAAGGCTTTCGTTCCCGGTTTTGAGGGCACCGGGTGGAACTGGTGCGGATACGTTGACACCAATCAATGAGGCTATCAAGCGTCCCTCGAGGACGGCATAATACCTCGCTCCGAGGAGCGTTCCCAGCAGTATCGGAACACCAACTACGGTAACAAGCAGACCGAGGCCGAGTGTGACACCCGTGATCACCCCGGTAAACGAAACGATACCGAGTGGAAATGCAAGCAGTAGAAACAGTAGGTTTCGATACGTCTGTCGTCTGAACGGAGCACTGAGGAATCGTCGAGTGGCTTCCGTGGTGCGATACAGCGTGTCGCTGTGGTCTGTCGTTTCCATGACTCATCCGTATGTAATCGGACTCGTTGGTAATATTCGAGGGAGTGTTGCTCTCTCTGAACCGGTCACCCAAAATTTATACTACCAACTGTCGCTATGTGCGAAAAAAGAGCTAGGGTCCGTCGAAATCTCACAGTAGCCGAAGTAGCAGACCGAGGGTTAGCGTCATGACTACACCAACGGTAACTGCAATGATGAGCGTCCCTATCCCAACCATACGTGGTTTCTGGGAGTCTTTCACAAGAAAGTCCCGGCTGAACCGTACTGCTTGGACCGATCTGATTACTCTGCTATAGTGACAATTGAAACGATTTACACACCGACCGCACTGCCGTCGTGCGGTCGGGTGTGCATTAATTTTCAATGGCTACTATAGTAGCCCTGCTCATACAGGTGGCTGTAACAAACTGGAGTGATTCGCCACCCGAGTGGGGAATATCCTTGCGAACCTACAGCCTCAGTATGAGTATGCTAGTTCGCATCGTCGATAGCGACTATACATATCAGCGCTGGGAATTTACACGAGCTTCCCTTTGGATACGAGCTTACACCGAGTGTTGCGGCCTGAGAAACACACGCCCTCTATTCATACTTTACCGACTGCGGAAGTGAGATATGGGACTCGAAATCAACGGCCCATCCGGAACCTTCCAGATACTACTCGCAATCATCCTCGGACTCGGGGCGATAGGATACGGAGGATATAGCTATACGAGCCAAACATCGGCGCTCGACTCTGCGGTGACAGTCAATGCCACGATCGTCTCTACGTCCGTCGAGACGGTTTCACAACGACGCGGGACAGAGTATCGTCCGCAAGCGACGTTCAATTACACGTACAATGGAGAAGCGTATACAACTACTAACGTGTACCCTGGACCACTGTCGAAGGAGTTCGGGAGTCACGACAAGGCCAGCGCCCAGTTGGACGGGTTTGAAGCTGGAACCACTGTAACAGCGCACGTCCCGCCGGATTCACCTGAGAACGCCTTCCTCAAAGTCGAACGAAGCAATAAACCGTTCCTGGTGATCGGATTCGGTGTCCTGATGGTGTTGGGAACGGTACTCTCCAGTCTCCGAGACTGAATCTGTTGACTGTCTTGCCTGGCTGGGCCACGGCGTACATCATTCGGCCCTTCGGCAAGGAGACGTAGTATCCGTCACCAGCTACCAGTCCGGAGAGATCAAGGGGTACCCGACTGCTTGCTCGTCAGACTATACAGTTGAACGGTGACGATGCTCCCGTCCGGGTCGTTCCGCTGGAAACTGAGCTCGCCACCGAGTTGTGTGACGGCCCAGTTGACGAACCAGAGCCCAATCCCTTCCGCGTGTTTCAGTTGCGTCTCAGTTCCGGCAGCCAGAATTTCTTGTTCCCGTTCGGGTAGACCCGACCCATTGTCGGCGACGGTTATCGTGACCGCTGTGTCGGAGTCCCGTCGAATGTGTACGTCGACTACTGCTGGTTCTTTGTCCGAATGGACGAGTCCGTTTTCGACTAACTCAGTGAGCAGTTGTTTGAACACGAATCGGTGCGAGGAGAGGTGGACCGCTTCGGGAGACGCAAGGGAGATATCCCCGTTGTACTCACTAGTCTCGAACTGATCTATAACGGACTCCGCGACCGCGGTGAGATTGACTGATGTGGGTACACTGTCTCTCGCCGTCATGACCTCTTCGGACGTTCTGGCTTTGTCGCTCAGTTCGAGGAGTTCGGTCGCCATCTCTCGGATGCTTGTCCGTATCTCGTCGTCATCGATCTGATCGGCGTAGGCCAGTATGACATCGAGGTCACTCCGCACATTGTGTCGGAGAATGCGGTTGAGGACGGTGAGTCGCTGCTCTCTGGTTTGCTGTTCTGTCACATCTCGTAAGAGCACCGTTCTGGCGACTGGGTCGTCGTCATCATCTGCCGAGGAGTCAGTGACTGAAGAGACGCTAAACTGAAACTGCCGACGCCCTATCGACGTCTGGAGTCCAACTGTCCCAGTCGCTCCGGCGGGAAGGTCAGTCTGTTCGAGTCCCTCGATCACCGTTCGGATTGGTTCACCGATTACAGTCTCTCCGGACCCGTCGAACAGTTCCATCGTGGTTTCGTTGACATCGAGGATGTGGTCGTCCCAGTCCAACACGACGACTGCCTCTTGGAGCGTCTCGACGACACGCGTTCGCGCGATATAATCGGCTTTCGGAAAGCCGGTCATGACCGGATATCGCCGCACAGCAACCGCGAGGATCCCACCAGACAGGAGAAGTCCCACTGTCGTGTTGCCAACCGCCCAGGTATTGTTGCCCACCAAACTGACAAGATACGGGGCGAAGACACCGCCGGTCAGTACGGCTACGTGCGTGTTGGAGACACGGGGATGGTTTCCACCGAGGTCAACGAGGAGATACGTGGCATACAAGAACAGCACGAACAGGTAGAGAATTTCCCAGCCAATCAATGGCACAAGCAGTTGCTCCGCAGTGGTCTCAGACGGTGCCACCGCAATAACAATCCCGCTTAGGACGATTGGAAACGCAATGCCGGCGAGTAACGCTATCCGTCGCCACGTCAGTCCGGTTCCACGACCGGTGTAACTCAGCGCATAGATAGTCCAGACTCCAGGGATAACCAGTGCGACGCCGAACTGCCCGAGCTGGAGAATCGACTGTAGGTGACTTATAGACCGGACGCCGGGGAGCTCGGAAAGGAGAGCGAATATCCCCCAAATAGCCAGCAACGCGAGGAGCGCGATGAACGGTTCCGCGCTGGGTTGTTCTCGGGCCTGTAGCGCTTGCCAGGCTGTCCAGCCCAGCAATCCGACTGCCACCGAGTGCAACAGGAGGGTACCTAGTGATCCAATCAGGGCCATCAGTGAAATTCGAGCCTGCAGCCTTCGTTCTCGGTTGCTCTACTCCCGATGATACCGGATGGATCCTATATCGATAAAATAGCTTGGGGTGAGTTGCTGGGCCAGAGACGCCGTGGTCCGTATTATGTTGCTTCCGTAGCTACCAGCGAACGCAATGCACCCTGATACGCTCAAAGCCCCGCTAGTCGCCGTACTGTTGGGGGCCCTCCTCGTGCTGGCCGGTGTGACAACTGGCGCAGTACAGATACCCCAGCAGGAAACGGCGACAGATCCACAGCCAACCCCCACTCCAACTGAAGACCCCACTGACGAGGGAGAAGACGACGACGAATCCACCACCGCGACCACGCAGAACACCGAGAATCTCACTGGTGATAGGATTCTGTCGACCTTCCAGAACCGCTCTGATTCGCTAGAGACGCTCGTGATGACCGCCGAGACAAATATCACGACGGACGATAACGAGACCCATTCGTCCGAGAAAAAGATATGGGTCGATTACGAGAACGAGCGCATTCGGACTGAACGGACCTCCGATTACGGCGAGACGATTACCGTCCGAAACGAGAGCACCACGGTGACGTACAACGTGGAGGAGAACTCGGTTTCCCGGTTCAACTCCTCGGTCACCGACCGACAGTTCGACCCGACTGGGCTCGAGCGCCTCAGCAACAACAGCGACGCCACTTTCGAGGGGCGCGAACAGCTCGACGGTGAGGAGACCTACAGGCTCTCGCTCGAACCGAACATGACTGGCACGCCGGTGACAGGGTCGGTCACCATTACTGTGTGGCTCGATGCGGAGACGTACTTCCCGAAACAGACACACAGTGCTGTTAGCTCTGAGAATTACAGCTTCGAGACGACCCAGCAATATCGGAACGTGAGCCTGAACGAGTCACTGTCGGACGACCGGTTTAGCATAGACGTCCCTGACGACGCAGAGGAGCCCAGTAGCTCCGACTTCGACATGACGAGCTACGAGTCGCTGTCGAACCTCAAGGCGAACGCGACACAGAACGTTCCGTCGCCTGACCTGCCCGCTAACTACAGCTTCGAGAGCGGGTATATCGTCGAGGACGGAGACGACTTCTCGCTTACCCTCCGGTATACGGCCGGCGAGAACGAGACAGTGACAGTCAGCCAGCGCTCCGGAGACGGGTTCAACTTCAGCGAGAGCGAGGATTTCGAATCCGTCGATGTCGGTAACCAGACTGGGTGGTACAACGAGTACGACACTGACGCGTCCACCGTCGCGATGGTTGCCTGGGACTGTGACGGCAATCGGTACACAGTCTCCGGCCCGCTGGAGAAATCAGAGACCATCGATCTAGCCGAATCGATCCGCTGTGAGTAGCCCCAACTGACACGACCGCCAACCGCTGTTCGAGAACGGAGCGGCCGAGAACGTCACTTTTTTGCGGCCTTTCGCACCGACAAAGGTGCGATAGATCGTGTATGCGATATGGCCTTCTGTGGCGACTCGGACTGCGACTCAAAACAGCTTTTTTTGTAGCTAGAACTGGGTTTTAGCCAGCTACTACAGTACCATTGAAAGTAATTGCACACCTGACCGCACGACAGCGGTACGGTCAGTGTGTAAATCGTTTCAATTGTTACTAAAGATTCGCTACCTCCCTCTAGGGCTCTCCAGCCACTCGTGGCTCGCTTGAATCGTTGTCCGCGCAATGTTTGACACCCAGCGTCGGCGCTACCGTTGACTGTCGATTGATTGAACACCTCCTGACAGTACCGCGTAGGTGTACCCCTGACACGATATCGTCTTGGACTCCTCTGGAGCGTACATTTTGGCGAAAGACTGACCGGTAATTCGCCCTGAGACGTGTTGCTGACGCTGAAACGCTGCCTCGGGGTTATGTGCCACCGACATCTAACGTAACCTTGCGACTAATTGGCCGGAGTCCAACATGCGTCGCGAGTCCAATATCAAACTGCTCAGCGCGGTATCGATACCGATAGCCGTCGCACCTTTTGGCTATCTTTTTGACACCCTGTTTACTGTTCACCACGCCTCAACGGAGACGCGTGCAGTCTGGCTGTCGACGGTCGCGTTAACGTCTATCACGTGCGCGGCGTATGCACTCTGGTCTGACTCCGGGACGTGATATCGGATGACTGCTGGCGGTACTCGGCCGAGTTGTTACTGATACGGATTGCTGTAGTCTCTTACCGGTATCCCCGACCACCGGGTCGGCGGATCATCGGTAAACAGCTACAGCAATCCGTATGAGTCACCCGGCTACAGGTCAGCCGTCCTGAACCGACGAAAGCCGAGGACGACGGGAACGGTACACCAGGCAAGCAACGCTACCAGTCCCATCCACCAGTCAACATAGAGAGGGCCGCCAACGTACCGCGTCGCCTGACCGATATCGAACCCTGCGTTCAGGAGCCGATAGTACGACTCTGTCGGTGCCCACAGCCGGACCAAGAGCGCCCAGCCAGGCATGTCGGACAACACGCCGAAATCGAATCGGTGGAGAAACAACAGCCCGAACGTGTGAACGGTGTTCCAGAACGGCCCTAATAAAAGAAAACTACCGAGCGCGCCAAGGGTGATTCGTCGGTCGAGAGTTGTAGACATCGACAGTCCAACTGCCAGTGCGACGAAGGCGACGCCGTAGAGGGCGGTCACGAACATGAACCACGGATAGAACAGGGCACCTTGGGTACCGTACTGGACGACCCCGACGACCCCCGCGAGCGCGAGCGAGAGGACCGTCGGAACGAGCAAAACTACCACGCGACCGAGGAAAGTACCGACGACAAGTTCACGCCTGGATTGTGGTGACGACAACGTCAGGAATAGGCTGCCGCTCTTTCGCTCGTGGATAATCGCTTTGTATCCGAGCAAGAGCGCGAACACCGGGATACTCATTGCGGTCACGGTTGAGAGCCCGCTCACGAACGCGTCGAAAGAGGAGTCGCCCAGATACGAGTGAGCAACAGCATACCCCACGTATAGCACCAGCGATAGACACGTGAGCAGCCAACTCCCCGGCGAGCGTCTCGCCTGATGCAGGTCCTTGGTAGCGATGTGTCGCCAGCTCATGAGACATCCCTCCGTGCGAAGCTCGCGTAAGCCAGTCCCAGCGGCCCGACGCTCCACAGTACCAGCAGGAATAGAGCCACCCACTCGTTGAGATACCACGGACCGTCGGCCATCCCTCCCGTTACGAGCCCGCTGACCACGCGCTGGAACACGTGTCCGGGTTCGAGTCCGAAGAAGAACTTCGCGGGGCCGGGGAGGTCCCCGTCGATGACCCCAGCGGCGTTGAGTCCAGCTCTGAGCGCCGTCTCCACGGCGCCCCAGACGACCACTGACAGGAAGACCAGAGTGAAGGAGAGTACCAGCGCCCGGCGCCTCGTAGCGACGACTAGCGAGGTAGCGAGACCGAGTCCACACCAGATTGACCCGAAGAGGGTCGTTAGGAAGACGAATGCCAGAAATCGGCCGATAACGAGTTCGCCGAACGGATAGACGACGAGGATCCCGGCACCGGCCAGCGACACGAGCAGGACGCCAGTCAAGAGTCCAGCGCGGCTACAGAACTTCCCGAGAAGCACGTCTAAGCGACTGTTGGGCAGAGAGAGCGAGAGACGCAGAGCACCGGATTCGCGTTCGTTCACCACTGCACCGTATCCCAGTAACACGCCGACGAATGGCAATACTGTCGTCAGCCAGTCTGTGACGAAGCCCCCGAATCGGGCCGTCGTTATTGGTTCGACCCCGATTATCGGATAGATATACGCCGCGAGGAGGACGCTGAGTCCGGTCAGCCCGAGCAGTAGCTTGCGTGACCCGGCACCTGCAGCCATCTCGAAATCCCGTCGAGCAATGGTTTCCCAGGTCATCTGTCAGGCTCCCGTGTACTCGATAAACATGTCCTCTAGCGAAGCCTCGTCGGTCCGGAAGTTCACGACGTCGACACCGAGCGAGTGGAGTTCGACGAGGATGTCCATATTCGCATCGTTAACACAGGTTACTTCAATCGTCTGGTCACCGGCAGTGACCGCTGTTTCGACGCCATCGACGGCTCTGACCGACTCCAGCATTCCCTGGACGAACTCTGCAACGGTGATGACGAGTTTGGTTCCGCCACCAAGCGAACTCCGGAGTCCTTCGATGGTGTCGACAGCGACAAGTTCACCGTTTTGCAGGATGCCGACGCGGTCACAGACAGACTCGACCTGTTCAAGTATGTGACTGGAGAAGAAAACGGTCGCTCCCCGTGCATTCTCCTCGCGGAGTATCTCCCGCATTTTCGCCGCACCGTTGGGGTCCAACCCAGTACTGGGTTCGTCGAGTATCAGCAGATCCGGCTCGCCGACCAGGGCCATCCCGAGCACGAGCCGCTGGGCCATCCCCTTGGAGTAGTCACTGGCCTGCCGGTCCGCGTCGCCACGGATACCGACGCGGTCCAGAATCTCTACCGGGTCGTCGTCGGCCTCCTTCGAACGTATTGCGTATTCGATGTGTTGCCGGCCGGTGAACCGCTCGTATACCGAGTATCCTTCCGGAAGCACACCGATTCGTTCACGCGCCGCGACCCCCTCGCTCTGACAGTCGTGTCCGAAGATACTTACTGACCCCTGCGTTGGTTTCGCGAAGTCAAGCAGCATGTTGATGAACGTCGATTTCCCAGCACCATTGGGCCCGAGAAAGCCGAACGTCTCGCCTTCCTCGACTGCGAAATCAACTCGGTCGAGTGCTGTCTCCGTTCGATACCGTTTCGAAACCGCCGACGCGTCTATCGCTGCCATACTCATCATGTGCGGGAACAGCTGTATAGTGGATGGACCAGTGTTTCTGACCGAGAAACTGAACCACAGCGTTACTACCACCTGCCTGCTCAATCCCCGGCCACAGATGTTCTGGGATGGTCCGGAGAGCGCCTCGTAACGCAAGAACTGACTGTGGTGTGGTCGGGGGCTGCCACAGCGGGTATCGGTCTCATATCAAACCGCGGGTGTCGTTACACGGCGTTCGTCAGGCGGCTGCACTCATCTCGGAGAAGGGTCCCACCACTAACAATAGCGAGTAATCCACCGATGGCTTGGAGGACGGCTGGAATAGTACCATTAGAAGGTCCGGAATACACGAGGATGGTGGATAATCCAATTACCATCAAATACAGCGCAGTACGATTTATGTCTGTGCTATTGTCGCTTCAGTGGTTAATAATCGTGGTCTGACCGATATGCAGACAACAAAGTTGTTCGGTGGTACCGTAACTATAGTAACAATTGAAACGATTTACACACTGATCGCACCGCTGTCGTGCGGTCAGGTGTGCAATGAGTTTCAATGGCTACTATAGCCTGCACTCCGTATCTACCCACATACTCTGTGATGAGTGTGCAAACTATCCTATGATAACCTCCTCTGCAATGAGTATACTCTAAAAAGATGTCAATCCGCATGCAGTTGGTCATTATCAAACCAGTTTTTCCGAGTGCTTCGGCCCGGTTATTGCTTCGGCGTGACCTCGTCACCGCGCAACTGGACGAACGCGTCTGCCAGGATCCCTAGCACTAATAGGACGAACGGGAGCGTGATGACGCCGGACACAAGCGTGCTTATTCCTGGGCCCCCGTACGCGCCAACAACGAACGAAATCAGCGCAGCCAGAATCCCCGGAACGAGGCTCAGGCCGACGAAGATAATCAGGAGGAGTCCGAACAACGGGAACCACTGGCCACGTGTCAGAGTCCAGCTATCACGGAGGGCAGCGACGAAGTTCTCGTCCTCGACAGCGATATAGAAGAGCATGAACAGGAACGCCACGTAGGCGATGATTCCCGGAACTATCAGCAGGAGTGAGCCAAGGAACACGAGGAATCCGTAGGCAATGCTCCCAATCAGTGCGTTCACCAGCACAAGGACGATGTTTCGTGTGAAGTATTCCGACGGGATCTCGGCCGTATGCCCACCGACAAAGGTCCGTATCGAAACGATAGCCGCTACTTGGAGGAGTAGCAAAGCGAGCAATGCGACTACCGCCGAGACGGCGAGTGGAGCGTCTACCGTCGGCAATGGTACGTCGGTCATCTCGGGATTCGTCCCGCGTAGCCACGTGACGAACGCACTGTAGAACGCCACCTGCCAGACGAGTCCGAGTACCACGTATGCGAGGGTGAGAACTGCTCCGTTTCTATTTGCGACACGACTGAAGCCGCCGGTCAAGGAGGAACCGATTTTCAGGGCCATAGATATGCTACAGGCGCCTACTTAGTAGGCTACTCGCAGAGTTGCTGTCTGAGAAGCACCGAAAAGCATTTTTCTGGACATGTCTTCACGCAGGAGCCAGTGGGCAGTCGTCAGGAATCGTTTTCATATTCAGAGAATCCAATACTATTTCAGATATCGGACGAAATATCTGTCAAGCGGAACTACAGCAATGGTCAGTGGAACGCAATCAATCCGGGTGGGTGTGATGGGCGATAGGGCCCTCGAAAACGCACTCGACAGTGGGGATGTCTCAACCGGGCTGGATTTCGCAGTCGCCTCGCCGACCGACCCAACTACCCTGCCTGACGATATCGATTGTGCAGTGGTACCACAGAACATAGATTCGGCATCGTGGCAATCAGTGCTGAGTCAGCTGCGGGACCTGCGTCCGGCCCTGCCGGTCGTCGCGTTTCTCGAGGAGCAAAGCGCCGTTGCGACAGCCCTCTCAGCTGGTGCGACAGAGCATCTTCCGCGGTCCATGGTCCACACACAACCGACCATCGCAGCCGAGCGACTCCGGACTATCGTAAGCCGTGCGAAGGACACTGGGGCACCCGCGCACACTGAGCAACCGACCCCGGAATACGAGCAGATATTCGACGGCGTCAACGACGCCATCGTCGTATTCGACCCTGAAGCAGAAACGATAGTCGACGCCAATTCATCCTACCACGATTTGCTCGGATACGATTTGGATACGATACAGGAACTCGGAATCGAGGGGCTCAGTGTCACCGAAGCTGGATACACGGCCGAGCGGGGCTGGCAGCTCGTTCGAGAGGTGGCCGAGACTGGTGAGTCGAAAACGGTTGACTGGCGGGGCCGAACACGTGACGACAAACAACTCTGGCTAGAAACGACGCTGACGAGGGCGACCATCGGCGGTGAGACGCGTGTTCTATCAATCCTGCGGGACGTGACCGAGCGCAGGCGTCGCGAGCGGGAGCTCGAAGCCGAGCGTGACCGGCGGTCGATACTCTTCGAGAACACGCCGGACCCCATCATGGCCGTCAAGTTCATCGATAGAGATCCGTACATTACCGAAGTCAATCAAGCGTTCGAGACGGTGTTCGGTCTCGATTCCACGGCTGTCACGGACAGTCCAATCGCCGATGCCGTCGTTCCGGAGTCGGAGCGAGAGGGATACGAACGCATCCGTCAGCAGGCACTCGATGGCGAGCCGGTCGAAACAGAAGTCCGGCGCGAAACCGACGACGGCGTCAGGGACTTCTTTCTACGGGTCTTGCCCTTGGAAGCCGATGACCGGACGCAGGCGTACGTCTGGTACACCGATATTACGGAACGCAAGCGTCGAGAGCGTGCCATCGAAGAAGAGCGACAGAAGTACTCGACGCTTGTCGAGCAGAGTACCGACGGTGTCGTCGTCGTCAGAGACGGGGAGTATGTGTTCGCAAACGACCAGTTCGCCGAGATGACGGGATACGAGGAGTCGGAGCTACTGGGGATGTCTTTCGAACGGGTGTTCGCTCCGTCGGACCGCGACCTCGTCACCGACCGCTACCACAGTCGCATTGCGGGGGAGTCACCGCCTGACCAGTACGACCTCGATGTACTGAGGCCGGATGGGTCGCGTGTGACACTCGAAACGTCCGTATCACGCATCCACCACGACGGCGAACCTGCGACATTGGCGACGCTACGCGACGTAACAGAGCGCCGTGAGCGCGAACGTGCAATTGAGGAACTGCAGTCGGCAACCGAACGGCTACAGGGTGCGGAGACGAGAGGGGACGTCTACGACATCGCAGTGGAAACGGCCCGGGACGTACTGGAGTTGCCGATGACAGCCTGCTGGAGACACGACGATGAAGCGCGACAGCTAGAGTACGTCACTGGGACTGAATCAGTCGAAGCGATGCCGGAGGGCCCAGTTTCGTTCACACCCGGCGATTACGAGTACGACATCTTTCAGCGCGGCGAGACGACGACCTATAACCCCAGTCAATATCACGATCACAACCCGATGGAAGCGGCTATACTCGTCCCACTGGGTAACGCCGGACTGTTGGCCGCGGGCCACAAGCAGCGAGAGGAGTACGAGCAGTACTTTATCGATATCATGCAGGTACTTGCCGGCCACGTCGCTGGAGCGCTCGAACGTGTCGCACACTCGAAACGATTGCGCGAGAACGAACGCCGTCTCCAGGCTATCGTCGACCGCATCGACGAGGCTATCTTCCTCGCGGAGGCAACCGAACTGACCAAAGCGGAACCGGCTCCCGACTTCGTCAGTTCGGGCTACGGACAGATATGGGGACAGCCACTCGAGCAACTGCATACCACCTACGAAGACGGGTTCTTCGACACGCTCCATCCTGACGACGCCGCCGAGTATCAGTCCTTCATCGACCGGGTAGTCGATGCGGTTGAACGCGGCGATGCCGCCCAACGGTACGCCACGGAATACCGTATCCAGCGACCCGACGGTGAGGTCAGATGGGTACATTCAGACTTCTATCCGACAGCGTGGGAAGAAAGCCCGTCCCGGGTCGTCGTTGTCAGCCGGGACATCACCGACCGGAAAGAACGTGAACGGACAATAGAGTCGTTCCACGACGCCACTGCCGAGCTGACCACCGCCGACACGGCCACCGATGCCGGAACCGTTGCGACGGGGGCTGCCGCCGACGTATTCGACATGCCGGTGACGGCTGTCTACCACTACTCAACAGAGACTGGCGAGTTAGTCCCGCAAGCGACTGGTCCGGAAGCACCCGATTCCGGCGACCTAGAGCCCTTGACAGCCAACGATACCGCTGCGTGGGCGGCATTCGCCAACGAAACGATGCAGCGCGTCCAGTGTCGGGATGTGCTGACGCTGGATATCGATGCCGGCGACGAGGTCCTTCTGTTCCCACTTGGAGGCAACGGTCTTCTGGCGGTCTGGCAAGCGAGTGAGCCCGTCGATACCGAGGCAGCCACGATCCTCGCAGCGACACTCGAAGCGGCGCTAAACAGACTTCGTGGAGAGAGACGACTCGAGGACAGCCGTGCGGAACTGGCCGCACAGACAGAGCGTGCTCGCCAGTTGGAGGTGATAACTGAGCTGACGCAACGGGTCGAAGCAGCGCTAACGACACACTCCTCGCGGCAAGATATCTTGGCGGCCGTCTGCGAGCAACTCGTCGAGGTCAGTCCGTTTATCGAGGCGTGGGTCGCCGCTGCCGAGGTGGGAACTGACAGGCTCACTCCGCGGGCCGTCGCTGGCAGCACACACGACGACGTCGAACAGGCTCTGACCGGGGACAGCGACCAGTCTGACCCACATCCGGCACAGCATGTCTGGGAAGATGGAGAGTCTCGTGTCGTCGCTGATCTCGTCGGCGGGAGGAGACGGAGCGACTGGCGACAACGACTGTTACAGTCGGGTGGGGGGTCAGTCTGTGCCGTCCCACTGGCCTACAGCGGTGTCACGTACGGTGTGCTCACTATCGTGGCGGATACACCCGATGCGTTCCGCGAACAGGCGGTAGACGTACTCTCGCAGTTGGGAGCCTCTGTCGGGTACGCCATCACGGCCATAGAGCGCCAGAGAGCGCTGGAGTCCGACGATACGCTCGAACTCAAGTTCCACGGGACGGAGATGGACCTTCCCTTCGCCCGTCTGGCCCGTGATATCGACTCTTCAGTGCGTCTCGAACGGACAGTCCGCCGGCAGGACGGGTCGGTCAGCGTCTACTACACGCTCGGCTCTGGGGCGGTGGCGGAGGACCGAGACCAAGCAGCCGAGATACTTCCGGGCGACGTGAATGTCGTTTCGCAAGGGGAGGAGCAAACGATCCTCGAACGCAGCGGCTCATCGTGGTTCGGTTCCCTGATTTCGGAGTACGGGGGCATCGTCCGACACGGCCAAGCGACGCCCGAGGGCGTCGAACTGGTCGTCGAATTTCCACAGGCTGCAGACACGCGAACGATCGTCGAACGGATTCGGGATGAGTTTCCCGGACTTGAGTTGACCGCACAGCGCCAACACAGCGAAACGGACACGACACCGACCGAGGTCAGGGCGCAGCTGCAACAACGGCTGAGCGAGCGGCAGTACGAGGCGCTTGAGACGGCCTTCGCGATGGGCTATTTCGACTGGCCCCGAGAGAGCAGCGGGGAGGCCGTCGCGGAGCGTCTCGGTATCACCCAGCCGACAGTGAACAAACACATCCGGCTCGGCGAATACAAAGTGTTCGACCTGCTGTTCGGTGCAGACGCTTGACTGGGCCGGGACACAGCGATACAAACGGTCACGCTCCTTCGATGGCGAGAAACTGTGTGGGATAGGGGCCGGAGGGGTAGACCGGCCGTGTGCCGAACGCGTCAGGGGAACCGATGACGGACCGTAATATCTCAGTCGCTGGCGGATCGAACCTGGTGGACCTGTCCGCAGACACCGTCTGCTTCCAATTCGAACTCGACGGACTCGACGGCAAGCTGGAACTCCGTCCGGTGGTGGCCGTCCGACGCTACCTGTAGCGTCTCCTCGACGAGTCCAGCGTCTGTCAGTCGGTCGAGACGTCGGTACGCGGTTGGACGGGACATACCAGTGGCTTCGACGAGTTCCCGGGCGGCCATCGGACAATCGCGAAGTAGACGGAGGATATCACACGCGAACTCGTCACCAAACAGCGACAGCAGCTCCTCGGCTGGAGTTTCGTCCGTGGTGTCAGGCGTGACATCCCTGCGTTCTGGACTACGGTGTGCCGTCATCAAACGGACGAACGGCCTCGTCATACCCAAGCGTAGTGTCAGTATTGACTACCCGAATGACAGAACGGGGCTATTCATAATGACCGCCTCTCTCAGCGTCAGAAACACGCGATGGCTATTTACCGACTCGCCTATCGTACTCGGTGGCATGTACTGGCGGCTGAGTGACCGACAGCCCGTGCTGGACAACGTTACAGCTACCTCGTTGTACTCTCCTATCCGAGGAGGGCGCTAACCCCGATGGCCACAGCCCTACACGCCATGCTCTGTCACGACGGGGGATGGGTGCAGTCAGACGAGCGAACCGGTCACGACACCGATCGGCAGGTACTCGTTATCGGGGACAGCTTGGGGGCCGTTGTAACCGCTGGCTTTCTTGACCATGCTGGACTTGACCCCGTACTTGCCCCACCAGCGAGCGAGTCGGCAGACTCGCCCGTCACCGTCATTTGGCAACCAGGGCTCGCATTACTCGAGCGGCTTGGCCTCTGTCGACCGGTCGTACGCAGCGGCCGTACACTTTCGACCCTCGACTGTCCCGCGACAGGACAGTCGTGGCGAGCCGACTCGAGAGAGCGGCCGGCTCTGGTCGCGATCGACCGATCGACGTTGCAGCGACTGCTCGACAGCCATGTACTTGACCGGGTCAAGACAACATCGCGTGCTGTCACGGCAGTTGAGTCGAAGTCGAACGGGGTTCGGGCTACCTTCGGCTGCGAGGTCACCGAACCGTTCGACACGGCCGTCACGGCGGAGCGGTCCTGTCTTGCTACCGACGGCAGCGGGGCTGGACAGAAACTCCACACGTGGACATTCGAGTGGCCCGACGACCTGCCGGCACCCGACAGCCCCACGGAAGTATGGACGGAGACAGACGCCGCCTTCACCGTACCAGTGGCAGATAGCACGTATGTGTCCCTCGTGACGACCGCGGAGGTGCCCCAAACGGCCGCAGTCTCGTCCGACGACATCGCCGACCAGTTTGGCCATCTGTTTCGTGCGACAGCG
>Ga0207753_1000493_pt1 | contig 15353 bp, 18 predicted proteins | sample PonA233FremontCA_2_FD_187273 | JGI IMG/M metagenome (GOLD analysis project Ga0207753, IMG submission 187273) | Salt pond sediment microbial community from Fremont, CA, USA - Pond A23 Sediment 3 (SPAdes) | ecosystem: Environmental > Aquatic > Non-marine Saline and Alkaline > Saline | place: USA... | reverse complement strand
AGCAGCTCGACGACGCGCTCGACGACGGGTGAGCCGACCGGTCGGACGCGGCGGCGCCGGCGGGCCGCAGGGGCCCGGCGGGGGCCGATGATATATATCCTCCCGACCACTATCCCCGTCCACCACCCGTATGGACCTCTCCCGGATGGCGGCGCACGCGCCGTCGACCGTCGACGATGCGAGCCAGCAGGCGGCGGTACTCGCGCCAGTGCTCACCCGGGAGGGAGACTGCCACGTCCTGTTCACCAAGCGCGCGGAGCACCTGGGGGAACACCCCGGGCAGATGAGCTTCCCCGGAGGGTCCCGCGAGCCCGAGGACGGGTCGCTCCGGACGACCGCACTCCGCGAGGCAGACGAGGAGATCGGACTCCGAGGCGCGGAGGTCACGGTCGCCGGCCGCCTCGACGACATCCGGACGGTGACGGGGTACTCCGTCCGGCCGTTCGTGGGACGGGTCCCCGACCGCGCGTACGATCCTGACGAGCGCGAGGTCGCCGAGGTCGTCGCGCTCCCGGTGCGGTCGCTTGCCGACCTCGCGAACTACGAGTCCGAGCGTCGCGACCACCCGGTCTACGGCCCGCACCGCATCCACTACTTCCGCGTCGGCGCCTACACCGTCTGGGGTGCGACCGGCGTCATGCTCACGCAGTTGCTCGAACTCACGACCGACTGGTGCGCCCCCGAGGAACCCGACCGCGAGGTCGACGCCGACGCCGACTTTCCGGTGTAGAACCGCCGGTGACCGTCCGGTACGCCCTCGACCGCCGCGGTCCGGCGTCGGCGAGAGAAGATCCGCCGGTTACTCGCCGACGGTCCGCTTCGGGAGCCGGACCTGCAGCGTTCCGGCGCCGGTGACCGTCGCGGTCGCGCTGTCGGGGTCGACCGCGGTCTCCTGCGGGATCGGCGCCGACCCGTCGAGCGAGAGCCCCCGTCCGGGGAACCGCATCTCGAAGCCCTCGTAGAAGTCCCGGAAGCGGTCGATCCGGACGCGGACCTCGCCGTCGAGGAACCGAACCTGAACGTCCTTCCGCTGGGCTCCCGGGGCGTCGAAGACGACCAGGTACGCGTCGTCGCTCTCCAGGACGTCGTACGACAGCGGGCGTTGCTCCTGAACGCGAGAGACCCCGCGACCGATGCGTTCGAGGGTGCTCTCGGCGATCGACTCGCCCAGCTCCTTCAGTCGGTCCGCCGGACCGGACCCCCCGCGCTCCTCGAACCCGCTCATAGGGTGATCTCCTCCAGGGGGTCGGCCTCGCCGCAGTGCGGGCAGACGAAGTCGGCCACCCCGACCTCCTCGGGCATGTCGTAGGTGTAGTGGAGCTCGAACATGTCCATCTCGCACGCGTCGTCGGTGCACCGTACTTCGAGCGTCGCAGGCATACCGCCGGATACGCTCGCCAGCTTCATAAACACGCGGAACTCCCGACGCCGCGGGCCGCGCGCAGGCGGGTCCGCCGCGCTACGCCTCGATCCCGAGCCCGGCGGCCTCGATGGCGTCGGCGGCGGTCGCGTCGTCGTGGATGATCGCGCTCACCGCGCGGGTGATCGCCTCGGGGTCGTCGTGCTGGAAGATCGACCGTCCCATCGACACGCCCGCCGCGCCCGCGTCCATCGCGCCACGGACCATCTCGGCGGTCTCGCGGTCGGTCCCGCGGCTGCCGCCCGCGATGACCACCGGCAGCCGGGTGGCCTCGCACACTCGATCGAACGTGTCGGGATCGCCGGAGTACCCCGTCTTCACCACGTCGGCGCCGAGTTCCTCCGCGATCCGGACCGCGTGGGCCAGGCTGTCGGCGTCGTGTTCGTCCACCCCGGCACCACGGGCGTAACTCATCGCGAGCACCGGCACGCCGAGCCGGTGGGCGCGTTCGGTCAGCTCCCCGAGCTCGGTCAACTGGTCCGGTTCGTGGTCGCTCCCGACGTTGATGTGGAACGACACCGCGTCGGCACCGGCCCGAAGCGCCGCCTCGACCGATCCGGTCGTTCGTTTGTCCTCCTCGTCGGGGCCGATCGCGGTCGAGCCGTTGAGGTGGGCGATGAACCCCTTGCCGTTCTTGTTGGGGTGGACGCGCGGTGCGACGCCCTTCTGGGTGAGCACCGCGTCCGCCCCGCCACGGGTGATCGCCCCGACGGTCGATTCGAGGTCGACTAACCCCTTCACCGGGCCGAGCGTGATGCCGTGATCCATCGGGACGACGAGGTACCGGCCTCCAGTGGAGATCCGTTCGAGCCGCGCGGCGAGTCCTGTGTCCATCGTATGTGAGGTTGTAGCAACCGGGCGTTATTTGTGTTCCGCTTGGGGCACACGTTGTCCGTAACCGCGCCGGGCCCCGGCTTTCAGTTCGCGCGCCTTCTCCTCCAGCCGGGTTGCCACGTCCTCGGCCGGGGTGTCGTCGGCGACGCCCTCGGCCACGATATCCACCAGCGCGCTCCCCACGATGACGCCGTCGGCGCCGCCGGCGACGATCCGCTCGGCGTGGTCGCCGGTCTTGATCCCGAACCCGACCGCCTTCGGCACGTCGTAGTCGTCGAGGCGTTCGAGGCTGCGCTCGGTCTCGTCGGAGACGTCGTCTTTCGCGCCGGTGACGCCGGTGCGCGCCTGGACGTAGACGTAACCCGAGACGTGCTCCATGTTCCGTTCGAGCCGCTCGCCCTCCGTCGTGGGGGCGACGATGAACACCAGATCGAGCCCGAACTCGTCGCAGGCGGCGCGGAGCGGCTCCGCCTCCTCGGCCGGGAGGTCGGGGACGACGAGTCCCGCGAGGCCGACGTCGGCCGCCCGCTTGACGAAGGCCCGCGGACCCTTGGTCGCCTCTCCGGCCCCGCCGCTGCCGTACTGGTAGATGAGATTGTAGTAGGTCATGCACACCAGCGGCACGTCGACGTCGAGATCCTCGACGAACTCGAAGAAACGGTCCGGGGTCATCCCTCCCTCCAGGGCGCGCACGACGGCGCCTTGGATGGTCGACCCCTCCGCGATCGGCTCCGAGAACGGCAGCCCGAGTTCGATCACGTCGGCGCCGCCGCGCGCCAGCGCCTCGACGTATTCGAGCGACGACTCGTAGTCGGGGTCGCCCGCGGCGAGGTACGGCACGAACGCGGAGCCGTCCGCGAACGCGGCTTCGAGACCGGACCCGCCGTCTCGGCCCCCCGCCATCTCAGATGCCTCCCGAGAACTCCGCCATGGACGGCGCGATGTCGATGTCGCGCTCTGCGGTCTCCTCGATCGCGGCTTCGAGGTCCTTGTCGCCGCGGCCGGAGACGTTGAGCACGATCACCTCGCCCAGTTCGTCGTGGTGTTCCTCGAGGTAGCCGAACGCGTGGGCGGTCTCGAGCGCCGGGATGATGCCCTCCAGCTGGGAGAGCCGGTGGAACGCCTCGAGCGCCGAATCGTCGTCCACGTTGACCGCGTTGACGCGCCCCTCGTCGACCAGGTGGGCGAGTTCGGGGCCGACGCCCGCGTAGTCGAGCCCGGAGGAGATGCTGTGGCTCTCCATGATCTGGCCGTCGCTGTCCTGGAGGAGCTTGGTCCGGGCGCCGTGGAGCACGCCCTCGTCGCCGGTCGACAGCGACGCGGAGTTGGGGGCGACGCCCGCATCCTCGTCGACGTCGAGGCTGGAGCCGCCCGCCTCGACCGCGTAGAGCTCGACGCGCTCGTCGTCTCGTGGCTCGTTGCCGCTCGACCCGCGCGTGGAACTCCCTCCCACGTCGTCGACGAAGTGGGCGAACATCCCCATCGTGTTCGATCCCCCGCCGGCACACGCCAGCACCGCGTCCGGGAGGCCGCCGGTCTGCTCGCGGAGCTGGCGGCGGGCCTCCTCGGAGATGACGCTGTGGAAGTCCCGCACCATCGACGGGAACGGGTGCGGGCCGACGATCGACCCGATCACGTAGTGGGTGTCCTCGACGTTCGTGGCCCAATCGCGCATGGTCTCGGAGATGGCCTCCTTCAGCGTCCCCCGCCCGGTCGTGACGGGCGTGACCGCCGAGCCGTTCAGCCGCATGCGGAAGACGTTGGGGCGTTGGCGGTTGATGTCGCGCTCGCCCATGTAGATCTCACACGGCATCCCCAGGTGTGCCGCCGCCATCGCGGTCGCGGTGCCGTGCTGGCCCGCGCCGGTCTCGGCGACGATCCGCTCTTTGCCCATGTACTTCGCGAGGAGCACCTGGCCGAGGGCGTTGTTGAGCTTGTGGGCGCCGCCGTGGAGCAGGTCCTCGCGCTTCAGATACACCTCGCGGTCGTACCGCTCGGAGAGGTGCTCGGCGTACTGGGTGGGCGTCGGCCGCCCGCCGAAGTCCCGGAGCCGCGCCCGGAACTCGTCCATGAAGCCGTCCTCGTTCTCGAGGACGTACCGCTCGTAGGCGTCGGTGAGTTCCTCGATCGCCGGCATCAACACTTCCGGCACGTACTGTCCGCCGTAGTCGCCGAACTTCCCGTCCGCGTATCGTTGTGTCATCGTGATGTGGATTCCGTGGTGCCCGCGGGTCGGTCGGTGGTCGCCGCGGCCTCGACCGTGGTCAGTCGCTCGGTGTTTGCTTGCACGTCCCCGTCCATAATAGCCGTCCCGATCAGGAGCGCGTCGGCGCCCGCCGCCCGCATTCGGCGAACGTCCTCGGCCGTCGCGATCCCGCTCTCGGCGACCAGCGTCACGTCGTCGGGTACCGCCGGCGCGAGCCGCTCGAACGTCTCCAGATCGACCGCCAGCTCCCCGAGGTCGCGGTTGTTGATCCCGACGATGTCCGCGCCGACGTCGAGCGCGCGCTTCAACTCCTCGCGGGTGTGGACCTCCACGAGCGGCTGGAAGCCGCGCTCCTCGGCGGCGGCGTAGAGCGCCGCCAGCGAGTCGGTCCCGTCGGCGTCGAGAAAGCGCGCGATCAACAGCACCAAGTCCGCCTGCACCGCGTCGAGCTGCGCCTCTCGGACGACGAAGTCCTTCCGGAGAACGGGCACGTCGACCGCCTCTCGGATCCGTTCGAGCCGCTGCGTCGACCCGCCGAAGTGGTCGGGTTCGGTCAGCACCGACAGCGCGGTCGCGCCGCCGGCCACCATCGCGTCGGCGAGTTCGACCGGGTCGTCGTCGCGCTCGCCGTCGGTCGTGGGGCTGGTCGGCTTGACCTCGGCGACCACCGGGACCCGCCCCGCTGCCGCCGTGGCCGCGACCGCGTCGGGGAACGACCGGGCGTCGACGGCGACCCGCGCGTCACCGCCGGCACGGTCCCGTGCGGCGTCGAGGATCGACCGCACCTCCGCCGCGAGTTTCTCATCACTATCGTTCATCTATGTGCATTAACGGATGCTTTTGTACATAAGACTTGCGCGTTGCGGCCGATCGCCCCGGCGACCCGCGCGGACCGTCACGGTTAGGCCCGACGCGAGCGAACGGTGGTGTATGGATGTCGGCGTGTTCGCCCGCGAGTTCGAGTCGTTGGGTCGGGCGGTCGAGATCGGCGTCGCCGGCGGGAGCGTGATCAGCGTGTCGTTTCCCGAAACCCCCGGGGCGGACGCCGACCCGGACCACCAGCTTCTCGACCGGATCGACGCGTACCTCGGCGGGGCCGCGGACCACCTCGACGACGCGGAGATCGCGCTCACGGTCCCGACCGATCACCGGGCGGTCCTGGAAGCGACGCGCAACGTCCCGTACGGCGAGACGGTCGCACTCGACCGCGTGATCCGGATGGCGGGGCTGGATCCCGACGACGACGCGGACCGCGAGACCGCGCGGACTGCGCTCGCGGAGAACCCGATCCCGCTCCTCGTTCCGGACCACCGCGTCCGCGACGCTCCCGGCGGCGCGCCCGGGGCGGTCGCCGAGTCGCTCCGTGCGGTCGAGTCGGGGTGACTCCGACCCGAGCCCCGCCCCTACCGTCGCCGGAGGAGGAAGTACCCGAGGAAGCCGGCGACGAACAACGCGGTCGAGACGGTCTCCGCGGCGGCGAGCCCGGGGAGCAGCGCGACCACCTGCGCGACGGCCGCCGCGGCGAGCGCGGCCACCGATCCGAGCACGATCCGCCGGTCGTCCGACGGGGAGCGGTTCGCGTAGACCGCGTACGCGAAAAATCCCGCCACGCCGGCGAACCCCAGATCCGCCGCCGTCGCCAGAATCGGGCTGTCGGTCAGGATCGACGCGGCGATCAGTGCGACGTAGCCGATGAGGATCGACCGGAGGATCGTGCGCGAACGGCGGTCCATACCCGCTCGAGGCTCCGGCCGAGGAAGTAGCTCCCGGTCCGCTACGGGCTCCCCTCGCCCGGTGGCCACTCCACCCCGACCCCTTCGTGGACGACGAACTCCAACGCGTTCACGACGTAGTGCGCGACCACCACCACGAGCAGGCTGTCGGTGACGACGAACGCCGCGGCCAACACGAACCCCACGGCGCCGGTCACGACCACTCCCAGCCGACCCTGCGCGCCGTGGCCGAGCGCGAACGCGCCGGACGCGACGACCGCCATCGCCCACGCCGACACGTCATATCCCGCCGACACCACGCCGACGATGGCGCCGCGGAACAGCAGCTCCTCGAACCCCGCGATGACCGGCAGGACCACCAGGAGCAGCAGGATCCACCCGCCCGCGGTCTCCGGCGCGAGCGCACCCCTGAGCCGCTGGCCGTCGCCGACGCCCAACCCGAACCGGGCGCCGACCGCCGCGCCCGCCTCGTTCGCGAGATAGAGGCCGACGCCGAGGCCGATCCCGACCGCGACCGCCCGGAGACCGGTGACGCCCGACCCGATCCCGAACGCCCACGCCGGGATCTTCGCGTACCACGCCCCCACGAGCAACAGCGCGCCGAACAGTCCCTGCGAGACCGCCACGTTCGCCAGCAGCGAGGTCGTCGAGGGGCCGGCCGTCGACGACGAGTTACCGCCCGCCGCCGTCGACTCCGGCCGGTACGCGACCCCCGACTTCGGAAGCACCACCGCTTCGGCGTCGGCGTCGGTTCCGGTCGCTACTTCCGCATCGGCGTCGGTTCCGGTTCCGACGTCGTCCTCGCTTCGCTCGCGACGACGTGCAGCACCGCCCGGCTCGGGCGCGCCTGTCGGCTCCTGATCGAGTCCGTCACCGATCGCTCCGGGGCCGGACGCGACCGTCTCCGCGTCGCGGACGGCACCGCCGTCGCTATCGGAATTCGTGAGAACGCCCTGCGACGCGTACGAGAGAACGAGTAGCCCCGACGTGACGACGAAGGTGAAACCGACGAACGTCGCCCACTGGGGCATCGACCGGCGTTACTGCGGGCTCGGGCTGGAGGGCCCCGACACGGCCTCACCCTTCGAGAGCGCCGATCCGGTGATGCTCTTCAGCCGGTCGACCAGCGAGTCCTTCTCGGGTTCGCCTTCGAGGGCGATGTCGAGAACCTCGCTGATGTGCGAGACCGGGATGATCTCGACCATCTCCTCGTACTCCTCCTCGATCATCACGTCCTGCATGTTCGCCGCAGGGATGATGACCCGGCTACACCCGGACTTCGCGGCGGCCTCGATCTTGTGGGTCACTCCGCCGACCGGGAGCACGTCGCCCCGGACCGAGAGGCTCCCCGTCATCGCCAGCGACTGGTCGACGCCCATGTCCTCGAGGGCGGAGATGACCGCGGTCGCAACCGTGATCGACGCGGAGTCGCCGTCGACGCCCTGCTGGCCCGCCTGGACGAACTGGATGTGGATGTCCATCTCGGAGATGTTCTCGTCGGAGAACTTCTTGATGATCGCCGAGACGTTCGAGACCGACTCCTGGGCCATCTCCTTCAGCTGTCCGGTGGCGATGACCTCGCCGGGGCCCTGCGACGGCGTCACTTCCGCCATCACGGGGAGCATGATCCCCGAGTCCTCGCCCATCACGGCGAGGCCGTTGACGCGGCCGACCTCGTAGCCGTCCGAGACCTGGAGCTCGTAGTCCTTCCGGCGTTCGATGTAGTCGTCCGCGAGCTGCTGCTCGATCGAGCGGCTCCGCCCCTTCGCCTGCAGGACGTGGTCCCGCGTGACTCGGTCGGCGTCGTCAGCTCGAGCGATGTCGCCCGCGACCCGGACCAATCCACCCAGATTCCGGAGCTTCAGCGTCAGGTGGCCCTTCCGGCCCGCGCGGCGCCGGGCCTCGAGGATGACCTCCTCGATGGCCTCCGCGGAGTACTCCGGCAGCCGGCCGTCCTTCGAGACCTCCTGGGCCACGAACCGGGCGTACTTCCGGCGCATGTCCGGCGTGTCCTCGATGGTGTCGTCCATGTACACCTCGTACCCGTAGCCCTTGATCCGCGAGCGCAGGGCGGGGTGCATGTTCTCCATCGCGTCGAGGTTCCCCGCCGCGATCATGATGAAGTCGGTCGGGACGGGTTCGGTCTGGACCATCGCGCCCGAGGAACGCTCGGACTGGCCCGTGATGTGGAACTCGCCCTCCTGGATCGCGGTCATGAGGTGCTGCTGGCTGCGGATGTCCAGCGTGTTGATCTCGTCGACGAACAACACGCCCTTGTTGGCCTTGTGGATCGCGCCGGGCTCGACGCGGTCGTGGCTCGGGGTCTCCATCCCGCCGGACTGGAACGGGTCGTGACGGACGTCGCCGAGCAGCGCGCCGGCGTGGGCGCCGGTGGCGTCCTCGAACGGCGCGGTCGTCGTGTCGGCGTTGTTCACGATGAGGTTCGGCACCATCGCGTCGCTGCCGCGGGAGCCGTAGCGGAACGCGAGGTAGATCACGCCCGCCGCGAGGATCCCCAGCAGGATCTGCCCCGCGATGATGAAGGAGTAGCCGATGACGATCGCGATGATGATCCACATCAGGAACGACCGCATCTGGTTGCGTTTCCGGGCCTCCTCCTTGTGCGCATCCACGATCTGTTCGCCCTTGCTGGCGGGAACCGTCCGCACCTTGGGGTTGTTCCCGTCGTCGGGGTTGTGGTACACGAGGACGTCCTGGAGCTCCTCCGGCGGCAGCAACTCGGACATCGCCTTCGCCAGCATCGACTTGCCGGTCCCCGGCGAGCCGATCATCATCACGTGCCGCCGCTGCTTGGCGGCCTTCATTACCACATCGCGGGCGTGCTCCTGGCCGATAACCTGATCCACCAGCCGGTCGGGCACGTCGATCTCCTCGGTGGAGTCGATCATGAGCCCGCCCAGCAGATCGTCCTCGCCGATGTCGTCTGCGACCTCGGCGTCGACCTCGACGTCGCTCCCGAGGTCGTCGATCGTCCCTTCGGTGCCGTCCTCCGCGTGGCCGTTGCGACTCCCCGGACGGTCGTCCCGCTCGTCGGGGCCGACGCCACCGTCGTCCGGCCCGTCGGTGATACCCTCGGGCAGCCGATCCCCGTCTTCCGGCGGCGGGGATTCGGAGGCTTCCTCGGCGACGCCGCCCCCGTCCTCGGGGGCGCCTTCGTCGGCTTCCGTGTCGTTACTCATAGAATGATTCGCTACCTGTACGGAAGGCCGGACGACTCATATACTTTCTCCCCACGTGCGACTGGACCGCACCCCCAATATCGGGAGTCTACCCCGTCACAGACGGTTTATTCACCGCTTACCGCATCTCGGGGTATTTATAAACGTTGCGGGCGATCAGTGAGGTATGCGGGGGTTCTACATCGGTCGGTTCCAGCCCTACCACGACGGCCACCACCGGATGGTGACGGAGATCGCACGCGAGGTCGACGAGCTAGTGCTCGGGATCGGGTCCGCCGGCGACTCCCACTCGCCGCGGAATCCGTTCACCGCGGGTGAGCGCGTTATGATGGTCACGAAGTCGGTTGCCGACCTCGACATCACTACGTACGCGGTGCCGATCGAGGACCTGGACCGAAACGCGGTGTGGGTGAGCCACGTCCGAAGCATGTCGCCCGCGTTCGACGTTGCCTACTCGAACAACCCCCTGGTGATCCAGCTGTTCTCGGAGGCTGGCGTCGAGGTGCGGCAGTCGCCGATGTTCAACCGTGACGTGTTGGAGGGCGCCGAGCTCCGCGAGCGTATGATCCGGGGTGACGACTGGCGGACCCTGGTGCCGGAGCCGGTGGCGGACGTGATCGCGGAGATCGACGGCATCGAGCGCATCCAGGCGGTCAGTGACACCGACGCCAACGGCGACAGCAACCCCGCCTGATACCGATGCTCACCCTCGCCTCCGACTTCGGGTCGCCGTATCCCGCCGCTATGAAAGGTGTGGTCCTCCAGCGAAGCGACGCGCGACTCGTCGACGTGGCACACGACCTCCCCCGTCAGGACGTGCGCGCGGCGGCGTTCTGGTGCCGGGAGACGCTGCCGTACTTCCCGCCGGCGGTACACCTGGTCGTGGTCGACCCGGGGGTCGGAACCGACCGTGACGCCGTCGTCGTCCGCGCCGGCGACCACGCCCTGGTCGCCCCCGACAACGGTGTGGTGCTTCCCTCCGCCCGCCGGATCGCCAGCGCCGCGAACGCGGCCGTCGAGTGCTTCCGGTACGAGTACGCGGACCCGGCTTCGTCGACGTTCCACGGCCGCGACGTGTTCGCGCCCGCGGCCGCAGCGGTCCACGAGGGCGGCGTCGACGCGGTCGAGTCGCTCGACGCGACCACGCACCTGGAGTCACTCCCACCCGACGAGCCCGCCGAGACGGTCGCCGACTGCCGGTTCCCCGAGGCGACGCTCGACGGCGGCGACGCTCGGGGGGAGGTCCTCGCGGTCGACGACTTCGGCAACGCGATCACCAACGTGCCGGGATCGGTTCTCGACGGTCGTGGGGGGGAGACGGTCGCGGTGAACGGGATCTCGGCCAGCGTCGCGCGTGCGTTCGCCGACGTCGAGCCGGGCGAGCGACTGGTGACCGTCGGGAGCCACGGCTTCGTCGAGTGCGACGTCAACCGCGGTCGCGGCGACGACGCGTTCGGGCTGGCCCCGGGTGACGACGTTCACGTCACGCGCGAGTGATTGCGGCGGCGGTCGCCAAGCTATATCCGGGTCGCTCCGACAGTAGCTAACGATGCTGGAGTTGAACCACGGGTTCAGAGTCGTCGACGTCCACGCCCGCCTAGATCCCACCGACGAGGCGGAGGTTGCGAGCCGCGGGCGGGAGACGACACCCGAGGCGCTCGAACGCGAACTCCGGCAGGCCGGAGTGATCAGGGCGGTCGTCTCGCCCGGCGAACGACCGGCGGGGGAGGGCTATCTCCGCGCGAACAACGCCGTGGCGCGGCTGAGCGTCGACCGACCGTTTCTCGCCTTCGCCCGGATCAACGGGTCCCGCGAGCCCGGGTCGCGGGTGTCGAGTCGGCTCCGGAACCGCATCGCCTCGCGCGCCGACCACCACACCAGCCCCGGTGACGTCGAACAGTACGCCTACGACGACCGGTTTCACGGGTTCACGCTGGTGCCGACGACCGACGGGCTCCCCGACGAGGAGGTCGTCGCCCGGCTGGAGGACGTCGAACTTCCGGTCGTGGTGCAGGCCGGGTCGGCGTTCCCCCCGAACGCGGTGGCCGAGACGCTCCTCGACCGCGGGTTCCCGGTGATCTGCTCGGGGTTTGGCGGCTACCCGCTCGACCGCGGCCGGATGTCGGACGCCATCGACCTCCTCGACCGACACGACCAGCTCTATCTCGACACCTACCAGGTCCGGTTTCGGGGCGTCTTGGAGCGCGCGCTGCTCGAACACCCCGACCGGGTCCTCTTCGGGAGCGGCGCGCCGGCGGTCCACCCCAACGTCGGCGTGACGGAGATCCTGACGCTCGACGTTCCGGAGGACGCGATGCGGCGGGTCTTCTCGGCGAATCCTTCGCGCGTCGTTCCCGGGCTCGCACCCGGAGAGTCGTGACTGCCGGGTTACGGAAGGCGCGAATCGGATGGCGAACAGCCGGCACACGCCGTCCCCACGCCGACGTGCCGGGCTACCGCTCCCCGGCGTGGGGTGAGCCTCAGGTCACGACGGCCGTGGCCCCGCGATGTGATATAAACCCACGGACGGACCCCGCCGTCGGGACCGCGTCCCGCATTCGCCCCGGGCTACCGCCGGTCGTACGTCGCGACCGCCCGATCCGCTCGCTTCGAGCACCCGTGTGGGTTCCGGGCCGAACTTCGGTCCCGCGCACGGGCCACCAGACCGTCCGAGTAGCCCGTCGCGATCCCTCCGACGACGTCGCGGCCCGTCCCGAACCAGTTCGTCGGCGTCGCGTCTCCGGCGAGTACGTCCCGCGCAGCCGACACCGCGTCGGCGCCGGCGTGACCGCCGATCCGGCGGACGATGGTCGGGCGAACCCCGTAGTTCTTCGCCAGCCGGTAGGCCAGCGCGCGGTACTTCCACCCGTAATCGCGGTCGGTGACCCCGCCGTCGGCCTCGTACTCCGTCCGTACACACATCTCCGCGTGCCACTCGACGTCGTCGCCCAGTCCCGCGAGCCGGTGGGCGGCGTCGCGCGCGCCGCCGGTTTCGAGATACTCGTCGAACCCGTCGATCCGATCGAGCGCCTCCGCACGGAACGCCACGTTTCCGCCGTTGAAGTAGGTCACCGTCCGCCCACGGATCTCACGACGTTCGGGTGTCGTCGTGGTCATCCCCGCGGGGAGCGTCTCGTGGACCGGTCCGGTCACGACCGGTGCGCGCTCGAGCCCCGTCTCGATCGCGGACAGCCACGACGCTTCGACCGCGAGGTCGTGTCTGAGAAACGCGATGGCGTCGCCGGAGGCCGCCCGGACCCCGGCGTTTCGGGACACGTTCAGGGTCCGGTCGGAGACCTCGACGAGAACGTCGACGTCGTCTCGGTCGCGCACCATCCCCGTGGTGCCGTCGGCCGACGGTCCGTTGACCACCACGACCTCGGCCCCGGGCGCGCGCTCGGCCACCACGTCGAGGGTGGCAGCGAGTCGGTCCCGCGCGTTGAGCGTCGGAACCACGACCGAGAGATCCATAGCGGGCGGACGCGACCCGCGAACTTAAATGCCACACCTCACCGCGGCTCGCCGATCAGGCGGTGTCGACCGACGTCTTCCAGTAGGAGACCGACGCCACCGCGTCGCCCACGCGGGTCTCGCCGAGCGAGGTGTCGAGGTCACGGAACTCCTGAGCGATCCCGTTGGGGATCTTTCGGTAGAATCCGTAGGGGAGCACGAAGTCGTGTTCCGCGTCGAGCAGCCGGACGCCGGCGGCGTCGAGCAGCCGGTCGACCTGCGGCCGCGAGTAGAGGTGCGACCCCATCGGGAGCAGCCAGTTGTACGCCACGCGGGCGCTGCGACCGTTGAACGTGTCGAAGAGGACTACATCCTTCGAGACCCGCGCCATCTCGGTCAGGAACTTCGTCGGGGTGTCCGCGAGGTGGAAAAACCGCATCGCGAAGACGGCGTCGAAGTGGTCGTCCGGGAACGGGAGCCGGGCTGCGTCGCCCCGAAGGAACTCGATGTGGTCGGCGACGCCGGCCTCGCGAGCCTTCTCGCGGCCCTGCGACAGCATGGCGGTGGAGATGTCGAGCCCGACGATGTCCGCGCCGCGCTCGGCGAGCATCACGGTGAACCGGCCGGTCCCGCACGCGATCTCGAGAACGTTCTCGCCCTCGACAGGTCCGATGGCTTCGACCACCGCCCGCTTCTCGCGGCCGTCAATGAGTCTCCCGCCGCGAGAGAACCGCTTCGAATCGTACTCCTGGGCGACGTCGTCGGCCTGATACCACTCCTTTCCCTTCACGGTACCGGGAGTCCTCGCTCGCGGATTAAAACCGTACTGGATACCGCCGACCGAGTACGGGCGACTCCACGGGGAACTCGGCCCGGCCGCCGGGCGAAGCCCCGAGGGAAGTGAGTCCTCCACGCGTCATTATACGCGTATAAGGTATCCCTATTATACCGTCACACTTGTAGGCAACCTTTACCAGTCGCACCAGGGACCCACAAGTATGAGCACCAGTACCGCGGACCTCGAGCGCGACAACTACCTTTCGGAGACGGAGTACCGCGACCGGCTCCGGGAACTGCCGCCGAGCGCGAAGCTCGTCGCAAAGGTTCTCGAAAGCGACGCCCCGCTCTCGCAGGGCCAACTCGCCGAGGAGTCACTCCTCCCCGACCGGACCGTCCGATACGCCCTCAACAGGCTCGAGGACGTCGGCATCGTCGGGTCCCGTTACAGCTTCCAGGACGCCCGCAAACAGGTCTACTACCTCAACACCTGACTGCGCCGACCACGCTCGTGACGCCGATGTCGTCCGGACATCGGGCAGCGTCGCGGCGGAGCCGGCGGCACCTTTTTGATCGATCGGGCGTTCCACCGGCCGTGAGTCGAGCCTCGCGTCCGACCGACACGATCCGGCGGATCACCGTCCCGGTCGACGGACGAGTCCCTACCGGAGCCACTAACGCGTACGTCGTCGCCGGGAAGCTGCTGATCGACCCGGCCGGCCGCACCGACGACCTCGACGCCGCCGTCGCCGCCGCGGACGTCGACCATATCGCGGTCACGCACGCCCACCCGGACCACGTCGGCGGCGTCGCGGCCTACGCCGCCGAGACGGGGGCGACCGTCTGGTGCCGGCGCGGTTTCGAGTCCAGGTTCGCGGCCGCGGCGGGGATCGACCCCGACCGCACGTTCGTCGAGGGAACGCGGCTCCCCGTCGGCGACGGGGTGGGCGTGATCGACGCCCAGGGTCACGCGCCGGATCACGTCGCGTTCGCGGCCGCCGACGGGACAGTCTGCGGCGACGTCGCCGTTGCGGACGGCAGCGTCGCGGTCGCGGCACCCGACGGCGACCTCCGCGGGTACCTTGTCGCGCTGCGCCGGCTCTACGCCCGGAACCCTCCGGCGCTCCTCCCCGGCCACGGCCCCGCGATCACCGACCCGCGGGCGACCTGTCTACGGCTGCTCCGGCATCGGCGCGACCGCGACCGACGGGTAGTGGCGGCGGTCCGCGCCGGCGCGCCCGACGTCGACGCCGTCCTCGACGCGGCGTACGACAAGGACGTGAGCGGGGTGCGGGCCCTGGCGCGGGCGACGGTCGTGGCACACCTGGAGAAACTCGACGTTGAGGGGCGGGTCGCGTTCGATCCCGAAGCCGGGACCGTCGCGCCGGCGTAGCGGCCTCTCGCTCCCGACGACCGGGAGGGTTTTGCCCGCGCCGCCCCGACACCGTGGCGTGACCGACCCGCCGCCGCTGGAAGCCGAACTCGCCCGCGCCCGCGACCTCCGGGTCTCGGAGCTGGCGGACGCGATCGAGTCGATCGGGTTCGAGTGCACGCGGTGCGGCGCGTGCTGCAAAGGGCACGAGGCCGCGGACGGCGAGCGGGAGCCGCACACCGCGACGGTGTTCCCCGACGAGGTGCGCCGGCTGCAGGCGGCCGCGAGTCCGGGTGACGCTGACGGGGACGCTGGCGACCCCGACTCCGATATCGGAGACGCCGACTACGACTGGCGCGAC
>Ga0207753_1000492_pt1 | contig 15387 bp, 17 predicted proteins | sample PonA233FremontCA_2_FD_187273 | JGI IMG/M metagenome (GOLD analysis project Ga0207753, IMG submission 187273) | Salt pond sediment microbial community from Fremont, CA, USA - Pond A23 Sediment 3 (SPAdes) | ecosystem: Environmental > Aquatic > Non-marine Saline and Alkaline > Saline | place: USA... | reverse complement strand
CGAGGCGGTTTCGCGTGTGGCCGACGAAGTCGGCTTCGAGATCAAGTTCGGTCTCGACGTGGCTGCCTCCGAGATGTACGAAGACGGTGCTTATCAGTACAGTGACGGCGAGAAGTCGACCGACGAGCAGATCGAGTATATCGCCGGGCTCGTCGAAGAGTACGACCTCGCCTACGTTGAGGACCCACTCGATGAGAACGACTACGAGGCGTTTGCGGAGCTGACCGAGCAGGTCGGCGACCAGACGCTCATCTGCGGTGACGACCTGTTCGTTACCAACGTCTCGCGCCTCCAAGACGGCATCGACCAGGGCGCGGCCAACAGCATTCTCATCAAACCCAACCAGATCGGTTCGCTCTCCGATACCGTCGACGCGATCGAGCTGGCGGTTCGCAACGGTTACGAGACGATCATCTCCCACCGCTCGGGCGAAACCGAAGACACGACGATTGCACACCTCGCGGTCGCAACCGACGCCGGCTTTATTAAGACCGGGACGGTTGCGGGCGAGCGAACCGCCAAACTCAACGAACTTATCAGAATCGCGGAAGACGCAGTATGAGCGACAACGACACCGAAACACTCGAAGAACAGGACCCAGCCGACGCAGCCGACGAGGCCGCCGTCGACGACGAGCCTGTCGAAGCCGAACCGGACGCCGAGGAGTCTGTCGACGAGACAGCCGCCGAGGACGAACCAGAAGCCGAGGCAACCGAGGCCGACGCTGACGCCCCCGAAGAGGAGGAAGCCTCACCGTTCGACGACGACGTCATGCCGGACGACGAGGCCGACCTCCTCATCCCCGTCGAGGACTACCTCGGCGCGGGTGTCCACATCGGGACCCAGCAGAAGACCCAAGACATGGAGCGGTTTATCCACCGCGTCCGTGACGACGGGCTCTACGTCCTCGATGTGAGCCAGACCGACAGCCGCATCCGCACGGCGGCTGACTTCCTCGCGGGCTACGACCCCGAGCAGGTGCTTGTCACCTCCTCGCGGCAGTACGGTCGGTTCCCGGCCGAAAAGTTCGCCGACGCGATCGGCGCACGCGCTCGTACGGGTCGGTTCATCCCCGGTACGCTGACCAACCCCGACTACGCGGGCTACATCGAGCCCGACGTCGTGGTCGTCACTGACCCGATCGGCGACGCCCAAGCGGTCAAAGAGGCGATTACCGTCGGTATTCCGGTCATCGCGATGTGTGACTCCAATAATCAGGTCAGCAACGTCGACCTCGTCATCCCGACGAACAACAAGGGCCGACGGGCACTGTCGGTCGTCTACTGGCTGCTGGCCAACGAGACGCTCGACCGCCGCAACGCTGGCACCGTCTACGCGCTCGAAGACTTCGAAGACGAGCTGTAGACGCGACCCCACCGGTTCCTACTTATTAGCCAGCCGCTGAGCGGAGCTTCCGGACTACCAACACCGGTCCGGCGGTCGACGCTGCCAACCGGTCGGCCACGTCACCGAAGATGCGATCGGTGACCGACGGTTTCCGCTCGCCGATAATCACGAACTCGGCGTTGTCGGCTGCGGCCGTGATCGCCCGGAGCGGCGACCGTGTCACGCGGACTTCTGTGTCGATCCGCTCGGGGTCGACGCCCGCCGTCGCCAGCTGGTCGGCCGCGGTCGACAACAGCTCCTCGCCCGCCTCTCGATCCGCCTCTTTCCGAGCGGCGTGAAACAACAGGATCTCGCTGTCGGTCCCGTCGACGACCTCGCCGGTCGTCGTCGTGAGCTGGTCGAGGTTCACCGATCCACGGATCGGAACGAGGACTCGTTCGACGACGGGGGCCGGATTCACCAGCAAGATCGCTGTTGTTTCTTCTTCGATGGCGATCCGCTCGATGGTAGCTTGGGCGTCGTGTGTAAAGACGGTTCGAGTAGTAACACCCTCTGCATCGGGCTCGAATAGCGAGGTGTACGCAGTAAGCGTCCGGCGGAGTCGCTCGCCGTACCGGTCGCGGGCCTGTTCGAGTGCGGTCTGATCGGGCACCTCGTGGTAGCCGAGCAGCACGACCTCGACACTCGACAGCAGGTCGAGGACGGCCTCCGAGAGCGACTCGCCTTGCAGGGCAGCCACGGGAACCAGAACGGCGGTCGACTCTCCCATACCCGTTGCACGGTCGCCAGCCCCAAGAAGCGTCTCACAAGCCGGATTTCCGTAGATTCAGCCGATCTATTCGGAGCGAGCGACAGGACCAGACGGCCAGCAATCAGTCCTCGTCGGGGCGGTTGGTGCGAACGACTAACACCGGCGAGGCCGAGGCTTCGGCGATTCGGTCGGCCGCATCGCCGAAGATGATGTCGACGACCGAGGGCTCCTTCTCGCCGATGACGACCAGCCCGGTAGTGGTCGCCGCGTCGCTGATCGCCCGGATCGGCGCGTCGCTGACAGTGAGTTGGCGGTCGATCCGCTCGGGGCCGACGCCGCCGGCTTCCAGTTGGGCGGCAGCCGTCGAGAGGAGGTCCTCGCCGTCGGCTCGCTTTTCGTCGCTCGGGGCCGCATGAAACAGCACGATGTCGGCGTCGTCGACGAGCGCGGATGTCATCGTGAGGATCGGATCGAGGTTTACGGGCCCACGGATCGGCACGAGAACCCGGTCGATAGCCGGCGCCGGATTGGTCACGAGGATCGCCCCGATGTCGGCCTCAATGGCGATCCGCTTGAACGTCTCCGGGGCGTCGTGGGTGAACACGGTCCGGGGTGTCACCGTGCCGTCGTGGGTCTCGAACAGGTCGACGTACTCATCGAGTTTGCGCTGCATCTGCTCGTTGAACTGGTCGTGGGCCTGCTCGGTCGCCGTCTGGTCGGGGATCTCGTGGTAGCCCAGCAGGGTGACCTCCACACTCGACAGCAGGTCGACCAGCGCCTCCGACAGGGCCTCTCCCTGCAGGACTGCAACCGGTACCAACACGCTCGTCTCGTTACTCATTCATCTCACCTCCCGTAAGCCGTACATCCCGGGCATACAAGAAGTACCATGCCGCCGCGCCAACCATGACGAACAGCCCGACGACCTGCGAGGTCGGCTGCATGAACGCGATCATTGTGATACTCGCTGCGCCGCCGACCACCGGGACAAGGGGATACCCCGGCGTCCGAAACGTCGGCGAATACCACTCCGGGGACTGTCGACGGAGGACGACCAGCGTCACACAGATCAATCCGTACATAACGAGGTGGAGGAACGAGGCAACCTCGGCCAGCAGCTCGGTCTGGCCGGTGCCGACGAGCAGCACCGTCGGGCCACCGACGAGCGCGAGCGCGAGGTGTGGCGTCCCGTACCGAAGGTTCACCACACTGACTTCCCTCGGGACCAGTGCATCCCGGCTGACAGCATAGAGGGCCCGAGAAGCACTCAGGATCGAGGCGTTGGCCGACGAGACGGTGGCGAACAGCCCAGCCAGCAGGATGGCGATTGCGCCCGGCAGACCGAGGTAGGAGCGGGCGACCTCGACGATGGCAGTCTCGCCGAGTTCGCCCAACTCTTGGCTGCCGAAGGCGCTGGTCGAGACGAAGATCGTCACCACGTACAGCACGCCGACGACGATCACCGACCCCACCATCGCCAGCGGAAGGTTCCGGCTCGGCTTCTTCATCTCCCCCGCAACAGTGGCGATCTGGGCGAAGCCTAAATACGACGTAAAGACGAGCGCTGCCGTCGACAGGATGGGTCCAGCTCCGAAGGGGGCGAACGCCTCGGGCGTCGACTCCGTCCCGAGAAAGCCGAGGGCGTCGACGATACCGACCGTCAGAAAGACCGCCAGAATCCCGAGCAGCAGGCTGACGATCGCGTTCTGGAGCTTGGTCGTGTTCTCAGTGCCGCCGACGCTCAGCGCCGTCAGGGCAACGCCACAGAGGACGCCGAGAGCGGCGACGAGACTCAGCGGGCCGAGATCGGGTGGCCGCGGAACGCCGATCTCGACGAGGACGGCCAGCGCGTACTCGCCGAAGCCGACCAAATAAAAGGCGGTAGCGAAGACCAGCCCGAGCCAGAGGCTGAGGCCGACGATCGCGCCGAACAGCGACCCTATCCCGCGGGAGATGAAGTAGTAGCCGCCGCCGCTTTTCGGCATCGCGGTCGCCAACTCGGCGGTCGGGAGGGCGACGAGCAGCGCGACGACCGCCCCGATCCCGAAGGAGACCGCGGCGGCCGGCCCAGCGTTGCCGGCGGCCAGCCCCGGGAAGACGAAGATGCCCGCGCCGATCATCGTCCCGATGCCGATCGTCAGCCCGCCGCTGAGGCCGATTGTCCGTTCGAGCTCCGAGCCCTCCTCGGTGACTGTGGTCTCGTCGGTCGTCTCGCCGATGTCGACGGCGAGATCGGGGTGGGCGTCGGCCTGCGGCTCTCCGGGCGCGGGTGGCTGATCGTTGCTCATCGGCACACAAGCGGCGAGTGTCGATGGATGCTGAACGCGGGGACTCTCTCACAGTCGACGCTGATCATTGTGATAGCAGTCGGTATTGTCTTTTGTTAAGTATTTGGCCACCGCCCGGTCACTGGTCCGCCGTCAGCATCCCGGCGACCCGGGGGGTGAGCGTCGAGTGGCCAACAGTCATAGTTCCTGACTCCTAACGCCGGGTATGGACGGCCCGCAGCTGCCGGGAGCCACAGTCGACTCCAAGGACCGCATTATCCTCCACGTCGACATGGACTGCTTTTATGCCTCCTGTGAGCGGCTGCGCGAGCCAGGTCTAAAACGCGAGCCGCTGGTCGTCGGGATGGGCTACGAACCCGGCGAGGGACATGGCGCAGTCGCCACCGCCAGCTACGAGGCCCGCGAACACGGCGTCGAAAGCGCCCAAGCCATCGGGCAGGCCCTCGATGTGCTCCCACGAGCCGAGGATGTAGCCGACGACTACGACGGAGTAGTCGGCCACTACCGACCGGTCGACCTCGATTTTTATAAGCAGGTCGCGGCCGATATCAAGGAGATCCTCCACGAGCACGCCGACACCGTCCGGGAGGTGAGCATCGACGAGGCGTATCTCGACGTGACCGACCGGACCAGTTGGGACCTCGTGGATGGCGGCGACCGCACGATTGCAGAGGGGTACGGTCGACACATCAAACAGCAGATCAACCGCGCGGTCGGCGTCCCCGCGAGCGTGGGTATCGCACCGAACATGTCGACCGCGAAGATTGCCAGCGATTTCGACAAACCGGACGGCCTCACGGTCGTCCCGCCCGCCGCAGTCGAAGGCTTTCTCGATCCACTACCTGTTGACGAGATCCACGGCGTCGGCCCGGTGACCGCCCGCGAACTCCGGGAGTTGGGGATCGAAACCGCCGGTGAGTTGGGGGCGGCCGACGCCCCAATGCTGGAAGATCGTTTCGGTCAGCGCGGCCGCGAACTCCACGCCCGTGCCCGTGGCGAGGACAACCGCGATGTGACACCCACCGGCAAACCCAAGAGCCTCTCGCGGGAGTCGGCATTCACTGAACCGACCGACGAGATGGTCGCCAAACGAAAAAAAGTGAGCGCACTCGCCGCAGATGTCGCCGCTCGCGCTCAGAGTCGTGGGGCGATGTACCGTACCATCGGCATCAAGGTCGTCACCCCGCCGTTCGACGTGAACACCCGAGCGTCGTCACTGTCGGGACCGGTCGACGACCCCGAGCTGGTCGAGTCGGTCGCGCTCGAACTTCTCGATGAGTTCGCCGACGAGCGGGTCCGGAAACTCGGTGTCCGGGTGTCGAACCTCGATTTCCACGGCCAGGATCAGGCCCGGCTGGATGGGTTTGAGTCGACGGGCGAGACTAGCGGCGGTCGGGAGAAACCCGTCGAGACGGTCGAGACAACCGACAGTGCTGGTGGCCGAATCACCGACTGGGTCGGAGATGGCGACGGTGAGTCAGTCGGGCGGGATGCCGAATCCGGAGGATCGTCGTCGGCACACGAGGGACAGTCGTCACTCGGCGAGTTCGAGTAGCGGGTAAACCGTTTTTGTCAGTCGACCGATTCGTGCAGCTGTGACGCGATTCGTCGGCCTGCTGGCGGTCGGTGGGGCTCTACTGCTCGCGGCTGCTGGAGCGCTCATTTCGACTGCCGAACCCTCGCTCGGGCCGTCGACGATCGGTGGGTTTCCCACGCTGAAGATCCTCACCAAGGACCTGTTCGCCGCGGCGGTCCTCGTCGGCTTCTGGACTTCATACGCTTGTTTTGGGTTGATACTGCGGACCGCGCCCAAGCAGCGGGCCCACGACATCCGCAGCGTCCTCCGGCTCCGGTACGTCGTCCACCCACGGCGCGGCACCCGCGTCAGAAACGAACAGTACGAGCGCATCTTGGAGCGGTTCAACCAGAGGCCGACCGTGACGAGTTTTCCCGGTTAGTCGGAACCGATAACACACTCTGGGCTCGCCGCTGTGGCTGATCTCTAATTTTCCGAGGCTGTTTCTACTTCGAATTTAGAATAACTTTGAATATCCTTTCGGCGGGAGTTGGCAAGCAGTGCAAGAGTACGCCGCGTTGGTGCCACGAACTCGTCGGGAGCTTTACGAACGGGTCGATATCTACTGGCTACAGATCCTGTTGGTCGGCTCGACACTGCTGGTGACGATGTCGACCGCGTTCATGTTCTCACAGGACCCGTTTTATGTGAACAAGGATTCGGCGCTGTTCCAGCATGCAGGCTGGTCGATTCTCAACGGTGCCGATCTCTACGTCGACATCTGGGATCTCAAACCGCCGTTGATCTACTTCGTGACGGTGGTGTTGGCGGCGCTTTCGTTCGGGAACATGGCGGTGTTGCACGTCCTCAGCGTAATCGTCGCTGTCGGAACCATCGTCGCCGGGATCACGCTCGTCGGCGTGCTGACCCACCGGCTAACCGACGACGGCTTCGCCAGTGTCGTCGCCGGTCTGACGATGTTCATCCTGACCTCGGTGTACTCGTTTCCGTACGCCGGGATCAGACCGAAATATCTCGTGTTTCTCTGTGGCGTCGGGGCGCTGTTGTTGGCGGTCGACGACCGACCGTTTCTCGCGGGTGCAGCGGGCGCGGCGGCCGCTGGCTTCTGGCAGCTCGGCGCGCCGATTGCCCTGCTCGTCGTCGGGATGAGCCTCCAGCACAACGGCTGGGATGGGATGTGGCGGGCGATCGGCGGCGGATTCACCGTGACAGTACTGGCCGTCGCCCCGTTCGTGCTGCAGGGCCACACGATACCGCTGTTCGTCGAGGCCGTGTTGGCACCGATCTACGGCGTCGAGAACTACACCGTGGTCGGCCGGCTGCTCACGTTCGTGGTTCAGATCGGCTACGGTGTGTTGATCGTCCCGTTTGCGGTCTACGGCTGGGGCCGAGCCATCGTCGACGACTACGCCGAGTACTGGTGGGTGGCTGCCGGTGGCGTGATCTACAGCTACCAACTGTTCTTGGAGTTCCAGGGTGCGATCGAACTCATCCTGTTTTTCGTCTTCCTCGCGTTGGGTGTCGGGCTGCTCGTCTCGTACGGTTCGACTCCCTCCCGCCGGTCGGTGGTCGCCGGCTGTGTCGTGTTGCTGGTCGTGACAAGTGGCTACTGGAACCTCGGGTGGGCCGTCTCGGGTTCCCCCACTCCACCGCTTCAGAACGCGGTCGAAGCCGAACACGACCGGTGGGAGGTGCCGAAGTACGACTCGCTACCCGAGGACCCCGAAGGGTGGCCGTCGATGGAGACGATCTACTGGGAGAAACTCCAGCCAGACCAGTGTCACTATCGGTTAGGACTTAAACAGCAGTACTTCGAGCAGGAGACCGGCGGCACTCTTTATAAGTCGACCTGTGGTCAGTGGCCCTTCGAAGAGCCACCTGCACAGTGGCTCGGGAGTCGTCTCCTCCCGTTCTAACAAATCGCGTTTCTGTCTTTGATTCGAACAGGTTTTTATTACAAATCCCCCGTCAGAATTAATACCCAGAACCACGTCGAAAGTGTAAATGGGTCGTCACTATTCAGAGTTTCTGAAACAAAAGCCGTGGAGATACTTCACAGCACAGCATGAGTGAGTCTCTGGGCGTTGTCATTCCTGCGTACGAACCGGACATCGAGGCACTTCTGGCGTATATCCACGATATTCGCGCGGTGCTCGATCCGTCGACGATTCGTATCGAGATCGACGCCCCAACCGACGCGGTACGCTCTCGGATCGAGCCGGTCGTCGATGAGTTCAGCGCTGTCTCCCAGCGGCGCGGCAAGGGCGGCGCGGTCATGGACGGCTTCGACGGGCTCTCGACGGACATCCTTGTGTTCACCGACGCCGACGGCTCGGTGCCCGCGTCGTCGCTGGCCACCATCATCGGCCACGTCCGCGGGGAGACCGCCGACGTGAGTATCGGCTCCCGCCGCCATCCCGACTCGCGGATCGTCGACCACCAGACGGTCGCCAGACGCTACCTCGGCGACGCCTTCGCCTTCACCGCCCGGCAACTGCTACCGACGAAGTGTTACGACTACCAGTGCGGCGCGAAGGCCCTCCGGGCGGAAGCCTGGGACGAAATCGGTCACCACTGCTACGAGTCGGGGTTCGCCTGGGACCTCGAGTTCATCTCGGTGGCGGGCTCGCTCGGCTACGAGATCAGGGAGGTGCCCGTCGAGTGGGAGGACCACCCCGAGACGACCGTCGACCCGTTTTGGACCACCGTCGAACTCGGGCGGGCGCTGTTGGATGTCCGGCGGCGAGCCGACGCCATCGCGGCCAGCCCCCGGTATCGGGACATCCAACCAACGCCTCGCTCGAAGCTCACCTACTCCGGGAACAATGGCGACTAAGTCGCCGCTGTCGGCGCTGGCCCACCGCGTCCGGATCGGGAAGTTCGTCTCGGTCGGCGCGCTCGGTGCGACTATCGAGACCGCTATTGTCGCCCTACTGACGACGACCGCCGGGGTCGGACCGCTGGCTGCGAAAGCCGTCGGCGCGGAGCTCTCGATCACGACGATGTTCGTTGTCAACGACCAGTGGACCTTCGCCGACAACGGCAAACTCGGAGTGGGTGCGTTCGGCCGCCGGTGGGGGAAATCCCATCTCGTTCGGGCCGTCGGGCTCGGCGTCGGCTTCGCCGTCCTCTACGTCCTGACGAGCGTCGTTGAGTTCTCGCTGCCGCTGGCCGGCCTCGAACTCTGGCCGACGGTCGCAAACGGGATCGGGATCGGCCTCGGAATGGTGTTCAACTACGTCGCCGAGAGCCTCTTTACCTGGCGCGTCGATTGACCGTCACATCGAAACGGAAAAACGGCCACACGCCTGAAAAACGGTAATGGAACAGGGCGTTATTCGGTGTGCGGATCTCGATGGCGCGTTCGATCTCCAGTCGACCGTCGAAAGCGGCCAGAGCTATCTGTGGGACCGCACTGACGGGGAGATGTACACCACGAGCGCAGCCTACGGCGGCAGTGCGTGGTATGAGACGGTTGTCCCACCGATTTCCGGGGTCTCCGACGAGCAGGCAGTCGTTCGAGTTCGACAGGAACGAAAAGAACTTCACTGGCAGTCGACCACGGATGCCGTACCGATTCTGACACACCTGCTGCGGCTCGACGACGATCTGGATGCGATCGAAGCCGAAACGCCAGCCGACCCGCTGCTCGATCGCGCCTTCGCGCAGTATTCGGGGATGCGACTCGTGCGCGATCCGGCATTTCCCTGTCTGATTTCGTTTATCTGTTCGGCCCAGATGCGCGTCTCGCGGATTCACGGGATGCAACGTCGACTGGCCCGTGAGTACGGCGATGAGATCGAGTTCGACGGCCGAACCTACCACGCCTTTCCAACTCCTGGCCAACTGGCCGCCCGAACCGAAGCCGAACTCCGAGAGCAGAGCTTGGGCTACCGTGCGCCCTACGTTCAGCGGACCGCCGAGATGATTGCCGCGGGCGAGGCCGACCCACGCGCAGCCGTCGACCTCGCCTACGAGGACGCTCGCGACCATCTGACCCAATTCGTCGGCGTCGGTAACAAGGTCGCCGACTGCGTGTTGCTGTTTTCGCTGGGGTTCACCGAGGCCGTCCCCCTCGATACGTGGATTCAGACCGCCGTTGCTGACCACTATCCCGACTGCGATCAGGGCGGGTACGTTTCGACCTCACGAGCCATCCGCGAGCAGTTCGGCGGCCGGTATGCGGGCTATGCCCAAACCTACGTCTTTCACTATCTCCGGAACGGTGGAAACTGACAGACGGCAGCGGCGTGAGTGTCCAGTTTTCGAGAATGTAGGCGAAGTTTCATACGCGCTGCGGGTGTATTTAGTCCATGGACTGCCGAGTCGTCGTCGAGGCTGCGGTGCCCGTGTACGATGTCGAGACAGTGGACGAGGCCGTCCGAATCTCCATCTCGAAGACGGGAGAGATGCTGAACCCGGATCTCAACTACGTCGAAATCGAGATGGGGACCCGAACCTCGCCCTCCGGAGAGGAGCTGCCGCCTGCCTTCATCGCAGCCGACGAAGCACTGGTCGCCCTCGAACTCGAACTGATCGTCTTCAACGTCGAGCAGGAAGAACACGCCAGCCGAATCGCCCGCAAGGAGATCGGTCAACAGTTGCATAATATTCCGTTGAAGGTGTTGCGCACCGAAATCATGCCCGACGAAGACGCAGACGACAGCGTCGACGAGTGATTCTGCCGGAACACGCTTTCCAAGAGCGGCTCCAATGTGCAAGAGGGATGTTGGTGATTTTTATAAGACACGTCGCTACGTAGTAAGCATGCAGACGCACATCGTTCCGGTCGGCTTCGATTACGACCGCCTTATTGCGCCGCTTATACGCGATCAGTTCGATGTGGACCACGTCATCCTGCTCGAAGGCGCGGTCGGCAGCGAGGCCAACGTCGAGTACTCCCGTCGACTGGCGACCAAACTCCAAACGGATTTCCAGAACCTCTTGGGCGCGGAAACCGAACGCGTCCGACTGGAGGACGTCTACGACTACGACACCGCTTTCGAGGGCGCGTTCGAACTGATCAATGACCAGCTCGACAGCGGCGCGGAGGTGTGGGTCAACGTCTGTTCGATGCCCCGCCCAGTGAGCTTTGCTTTTGCGACGGCGGCCCACTCGGTGATGGTCGAACGTCAGGAGGACAGAGACCGGATTCACACCTACTACACGGCCCCCGAGAAGTATCTCGAAACCGAACTTGCCGAAGAGCTGCGGGCCGAACACGACCTGTTGAGTGACCTTCTCGAAGAGGGGGATCTCGACCGCGACCGGATGGAGACCAGACTCGACAGCATCAGCGAGCTGCTCTCAGAGTTCGATGAACGCGGCGTGACCATCGGTGCCAAGAAGATCGGTGACAGCCACATCGTCGAACTGCCCGTGGCTTCGTTTTCGAGCGTCAAACCGTTCGAGGAGCTCGTGTTGTTCACGCTGGGTGAACACGGCGAGTTTGAGTCGGTGAGCGAGCTCGCGTCGACGCTGGCCCGAGATCTCAACGAGGAGTACACCGACAGCTTCCGCTCGAAGGTCATTTATAACGTCGACCGGCTCGGCCCCGGTGGGAAGGGGTATATCGAACAGGAGGAGGTCGGAAAATCGTACCGGACCAAACTCTCCCGGATCGGCGAACTCTGGGTCCGCTCACACGCCGACAAGAACCGGGAGTAGCTCAGTTCGACGAGCGGTCGATCGCTTTGAACGCCGCCTCGAAGTCGTCGAGTTCGCTCATCAACGATTCGGCATCGCTTCGCATCGCGTTGGTCGTTTCTTTGAGCCGTTGATACTCCTCGGAGCCTTCGAGTTCTTGTTGGCTCATCTCGCTCTCCAAGACCGTGAGTTTCGATGTGTCCCGGAACAGTTCGCTCACCGTCTCGCCGTACTGTTTGGCCGTGAGTTGCTGTTCGATCGCCTCGACGAGCGTCTCCTTGTCGACCGGCTTGCAGAGGTAGTCGTCGAACGGCATCTCGATGATGTCGAACTCCGGATCGATGGCCGTGACCATGATCACTTGGCAGTCGTAGCCGTCGGCTCGAATCTGGCCCAAGACCTCATTGCCCGACAACCCCGGCATTCGGCGGTCGAGCAGGACGACATCGACGTCCTCGTCGACCGTCTCGATGGCCTCCTGCCCACCGTACACCGTGCGAACGTCGTAGCGATCCTGCAACTGGAACGTACACATATCGGCGATATCCTCCTCATCATCGACGATGAGCACTGTCGGTGTCCCGGGTTCGTGGTCGGACATAATTGGTAGCTATTGTGTGAGTAGACTGAACTACTCGGATGAAACAATTTCGGTCGGTAGTTAAAAATCCGCTGTGGCACCGTAACCGTCGACACCAATACAGCTGAACTTACAGCACTGCGCCCACGAGCAGGTTCCCGAACCCGAGGACGAACGCCGCGATCAGCAGTAGTGTTGTCACCACGACAACCGGTGAGAGTTCCGTCTCTCCGGTGAGAATGTATTGTTCCATATCCCCGTTCGACCACAGAGAGGCTTAATAGTTTAGGACGGGCCCCGGTCAGCAGCGACTGTCTCGAAACCGGTCGCGGTAAGTCATTCCTACTGCGGTGTAGGAGATGCCTACTGAGGGCTGTCCGGCGATTCAGCGTCCTCCGGTTGGCCAGGCTCCTGGTGCGTGAGCCGGTCTGTCGCCTGTCGAAACACGCCGAGAAGGGTGTGGACTTCCCTGTCGGTCGGATGGGCGCGACCGACGAGTCGACGGAACAGTCGCTGTGTTTTGGCCGTTTTTCGCTCGTTGTAGGCCTGGGCATCCAGGAAGTCCGCAAAGTAGTCGTACAGTCGCTCGATATCCGTCTCGTCGGCCCGATGGCGGTCGACATCGGGGAGCTGTGTCTCCGCGACAGTCAGTTCACGCAGCTCATAAAAGAGGATCGTCGCTGCCTGCCCCAAGTTAAGTACTGGATACTCGCCGCTGGCAGGAATCGAACACACCTCGTCGAGCCGCTCGATCTCGCGGTTGTGGAGGCCTTTGCCCTCCCGGCCGAAGACGAGCGCCGTTCGAGTCTCAACGGTCGACAGGGACTTGCGGAGTTCGACCGGCGTTTTAAACGGGAACCTCACGTGTCGGCGGCTGTCCTCGCCGGTAATTGCAGTACAGCCAACCGTGTGGTAGTTTGCGATGATCTCCTCGAGCGTTACCCTCTCGGCGTTCGGCAGCACGTCCTCGCGGGCGTGACCCGCAAAACCGTAGGCCTCGCCGTCAGGATCGAGTTCCGGTGGGTCGACGAGCTTGAGCTCCGAGAGCCCGAAGTTCTTCATCGCGCGGGCGATGGTACCGACGTTGCCCGGCGTTTCGGGTTCGACCACGACGACGATCGGTTTCTGTCGGGGCTGGCTCATTCGTCGCCGGTCGGATAGCTCGTGTCGAGGTCCAGATCATCGATCTCTTTGTCGTCGATCCGGTCGCCCTCGTCGGTCGGTTCGTCGTCGATGTACTCCCGGAGATCGATTTCGCTGCGCTCGTAGTCGGCTTCGAGTCGTTCCTGTAGCTCCTCTGGGCTCGGCGGTTCGGGGAGGCCGTCGGGGTCGGTTTCGACGTGGTCGACGCCGCCAAACTCCTCGGGTGCCCGGGTGCCGTCGGCGAACCAGCTGTGGAAGGTGTCGGCGAACTCCGGCTCCCCGCGGAGCTCGCCGCCGCCGTCGTTCTGGTACCAGTAAATGAAATCCGGCTCGTGGTCCGCACAGAGCACCACCTCGTCCATCGGCTCGCCGTAGACGAACGCCGCGGGGTTACACTGCTTTTTGTCGGCTTCGCCGTGGACCAAATAACAGGCGTCACACGGCAGTTCGACCAGTCGTGAGAGCCGAAGCAGTCGTTGGCGTGGGTCTTCCGGAATCTCTTTGAGCGGTTTGAACTCCTCGCCTTCGGTGAAGATCTCGTTCTCATCGAACCGCCAGCCACGAAGCCCGACGCTGACTTTTGCCATAGCGAACGTAGCAACTCGGCCGACAAAAAGAGCGTGACTCCTTGGCGAATCGGACTGCCTATATCGCCGGCGTCCCCAGTAGAGGTATGCGAACTGTCGACGCCGCCGGGCTGAAGATCGGTGACGACCAGCCCCCACGAATCATGGGCGTACTGAACGTCAGCTCGGAATCCCCCTACAAGCCAAGCGTGTTCAACTCCCCGGACGAGGCTGCCGCCTACGTCGACGAGGCGCTGATCGACGAGGGCGCGGACATCGTCGACGTGGGGCTCGAATCGGCTAACAAGAAGTTCGAGGTCCTCAGCGCCGAGGAGGAACTCGATCGGCTCGACACCGCCCTCGAAACCATCGAAAGCGTCTCCGGCGACGCCGTTTTCTCCATCGAGACGCGCTACCACGAGGTCGCCGAAGCAGCCCTCCGAGGTGGCTTCGATATGGTCAATGATATCTGCGGGTTCGCTGACCCGAAGATGCCAGAGGTCTGCCGGGAATACGATGTCGCGGTCGCAAAGATGGCCTCGCCGCCGGATCTCGAAGCGCCGGGTGCGGTCGAAGACGTCGACGACATCTACGATGCACTGGAACTCAACGGACTCACCGACAAAACGATCGTCGACCCCGCCTTCGGCGGCTGGAGCGAGGACAAGACGATCGAGGACGACTCCGAGACGTTCCACCGCTTGCGGGAGTTCCGCGGCTACGGCCAGCCGATCCTCGTCTCGATCAACCGGAAGAACTTCCTCCGGTCAGTCGCCGGGCGGGACACCGAAGACGCCCTCCCCGTCTCGCTTGCCGCGACCTCGATGGCGGTCGAACGTGGAGCCCATGTGATCCGCACCCACGACGTGGCCGAAACGCGGGACGCTGCCCTGATCGGCAAGGAGTTCTCCCGGTCGCGACTCCGGGAGACGGTCGACGGGATCGGCGTTCAGGAACTCGATGTGACGACGCCACGAGAGGCCCGCCGCCATCTCGATCGGTTCGATGGCGACGGGATCGATACCACAGCAGTCGCCGACAGAAGCGTGACACGTGTCTTCGAACTCTCCGGCGTCGACAGCGGGACCCGGAAACGACTCGCCGAAGCCTGCGAGACAGTCGGTGTCGACTGCGTCAGCCAACCGTCTGACGATCGGGTGGTATTGGTTGGCACGGAATCTAGTTATGAAGAGCTTACCGAGGGTTTGAGTGGTGTTTCCGGCCAGATTTCTGTTGTTGTCGAACGTATCAGAAAGGCGTGCTGTTAAGAGAAAACTTATGCCGGATCATGGTAAACCTAACAATTGGACGCCGGAGGGGCATTCGGGTAGGGGTACTCTGTGCCAATCCGGCCCATACAATATCACAGCCGACGAGCCACCGGCTCGTTCGGCTGGTTTTATCAGATTCCTATGAGCGATAGCCTCAGCTTTCAGGCATGGGAACCGGTGTACGAGGCGATCCTCGCGGACCTCGGGTTCGACCGGGCGGCCGACGAGCAGGCCCGAGATGTCGCCGCCGAGGTCGCC
>Ga0207753_1000491_pt1 | contig 15409 bp, 11 predicted proteins | sample PonA233FremontCA_2_FD_187273 | JGI IMG/M metagenome (GOLD analysis project Ga0207753, IMG submission 187273) | Salt pond sediment microbial community from Fremont, CA, USA - Pond A23 Sediment 3 (SPAdes) | ecosystem: Environmental > Aquatic > Non-marine Saline and Alkaline > Saline | place: USA... | reverse complement strand
AAGGTCGCTTCTGCTGATCTTCGAAGAGATTCCTCGACTCCGCTTCGCTGCGCTCGGAATGACTTGTTGTTAAGGGTCTTTTGCGTGTCTACTTAGTGGGGGAGATGACCGCTGGAATCTGGCACGTGCGTCGGAAGAGTGGGTTCGAAGGAGCAGCGTCCAGAACCTGAACGTCAAGATACGTCCACCTCTTACGTCCACCTTTTCGGTTCTCGAGGACGGTTCCCTTCGCAAAGCCCGCGTTCACTGGGGGAGCACCGTAGATGTTACGGTCCTCCGATTCTTGTATGCCACGCCATCATTCCCGAAAGGACTCCCTCTCGGATGCGTTGCAACAGGTGCCTGTACCCCAAAGAGACAACGTTTTCCAATCCACCCGCCCCCACGGTTCCACCCGTAAATCTCCGGCGTCCGATTTTTAGGCCGGGCGAGCTCGACGAGAACGGGCCTTCGAGGCCGGACTGACTCCTGTTCACTCATCTGCGTCCGCCATGTGCACGTCTGTTCCGCTCATCATGTCTCTGCTCCTCTTCGCCGTCCCATCGGGGGCTGAAGAGGGCGCACAGCGACCGGCGGCCCTCAACGTCCCATCCGACTCGGATGCTTTAACCATGACCACTTCCACTGATTCTCTTCCTGAGCCGTCCCCCGCCCTCTCCCCAACGGAGGTTGTTCGCCTGCAGGTCGAAGCGCTCGGCGACAACGACACGCCCCACGAGGAGGCCGGGATCGAGGCGGCCTTCAACTTTGCCTCCCCGGCCAACAAGCGCGCAACCGGCCCGCTCCGTCGATTCCGCCGGTTGTTTGAGACGTCCAGCTACGGACCCATGATTGACCACGACGGAGCGACCTACAGCGAGCCCCAGGTTGAAGAGGGCGTGGCCCGCATGGGCGTGATCCTGACGACCGCGCAGGGCGATCGCGTCGGGTATCTGTTCCGGCTGTCGAAACAGGACGCCCCCCCGCACGCGGAGTGCTGGATGACCGACGCGGTCCAACGAGTGCCCGTCGAACAGGTCGACACCCAGGAAATCTGAATGATCGGGGAGGCGCTGGCTCCATGAAGCCCCGGGCGTTCTCGACCAGAAGCACGCCCCCTGAAGTCAGAGGTCCAGAGACAAAACGCAGGGGTAGATTCAGATCCCCCGTGTCTTCCGGCGCCCGTCCCCGTGGGGCCCCGTGCCCGACGCCCGCCATCGTTCCCGAGAAAACAGTCTCAACCCCATGCCCGACTCGGTACTCCCGGAAGAGGAGCGCACCCAGCAGGATGATCGGCCCGACCGGGCGTTCTACCGAGAGCCTCGTCTCGTTCAACACGTCGACGCGCAGTTCCGGGAGCGCCTGACCGAGCTCTACCACCAGCACCTCGGGGCCGGCGACGATGTGCTCGACCTAATGAGCAGTTGGGTCTCCCACCTGCCCGACGACCTGGACTTGGGGCGTGTGGCGGGGCACGGCATGAACGAAGAAGAGTTGGCGACAAACGAGCGCCTGACCGAATACTTCGTACAGGACCTGAATGCGAAGCACACGCTCCCGCTGGAAGAGGCAACCTTCGACGCGGTGCTCTGTGCCGTCTCGGTGCAGTATCTGCAGCGCCCCGAGCGCGTCTTCGCGGAGGTGGCTCGCGTCCTGCGGCCGGCCGGCGTCTTTGTCGTGAGCTTCTCGAACCGCATGTTCGCCCAAAAAGCGATTCGGGCTTGGCGGACGGCCTCCGGGTCCGGACGCCTTGGGCTCGTAGAACAATACTTCGCGGCCGTTGAAGACTTTCGAGCGCCGACGACGGTCAGCGAAAGTCCCCTTGTGCCCCCTACGCAGCGGTTTCTGGGCGGGCCGCCAGACCCCTTCTACGCCGCGTACGCCCGAACCCGGAAATAGACCATCTGTGCCAGCAGGGAGCAGGCTGAAGCGGAAGCCCGGTGGGAGGAGCCCCCGATTCTGGGGGAGGAACCCCTGTCATGAGGGGAGCCAAAAATCCCCCTTAGGACGAAGCGACGGTCGGGCCGGGCCGCCGGGCGCTGAGCTTCAGCACCAGTCGCCGGGCGCTCGTACGCAGGTCGGATTCGAGGAGAATGTTGCGGGCGGGCACCCCCACGTTCAGGAGGCGGGTGTGCACCTCCGTGCCGTCGGTAGGCTCGGTGGCCACGGCGAGCAGGTGTGCGGGGTCGATGTCGGCCTCCTCCACCAGCCAGCGTGCGATGCGGAGGGCCTGGGACGGGGCGGACGGGTCGACGTGGAGCACGAGGTCGCGCACCTTGCCGAGGCGGCCCCGAAGGTCCTTCAGGGTGGCCGCGCTGCAGGAGCGGACGTCGAAGTGGGCAATCACCTTCTCGTCGTGCTCCAGGTAGCGGGCGAGGCCTTCCTGCGCCCGGGGCGTCTGCTCTACGACGAGGATGGGATGGCGGTCGGCGTCGGGGCGCGGCACGGGCGGAAACGTGTGCGCCACGTACTCCTCCAGGGCCACGTCGTAGAGAAAGTCGGCCACCTGCTCGGCAAACGCGCCGTCGTCGGTATTCCAGTCGGACTGGAACGGGTTCATGAGGCAGGTGCGGAGGAGGGTCAGCGCCTCGTCGCTCTCGGCGGCGTCCCGCACCACGTCTGTGGGGAGGAGGTCCTCCAAGATGTGCGCGTAATCGGCCACGCCGACCTCGGTTTGGGAAAGCAAGAACGCGTACTGGTTGATGTCCTCTCGCCCGTCGACGGTCATCTGCTGCCAAATGCGGTTCGTATAGTCGTTGAGGGCCGCAACGCTCTCGACGCCCTGCTCCGGCGCCACGACGAAGCAGAACGCGACCGTCTCCGGGTGGTGAAACGGGCGCAGGTCCAGCTCGCCCCCGGCGGCGGAAAAGCGCTCCGTCAGCGCCTCGAACAGCTGCTGGTTGGCGCGGAGGCAGTTTTTCATGAAGCGCCCGTGGCCGTCGGGCGTGAGCGGCACCATGGCCTGCGACAGGTAGCAGCTCACGGCCACGGCGCCGGGGCGGGAGCCCTCCAGCGTCCACTGCCCCAGGAAGCCGCCGAAGCCGGACTGGTCCTCCTCGGCGAGATAGGGGGCCTTGTACGCGATCGCGTCGCGGACGTGGTAGTCGCGGAAGAGGACGGCCCCCGCGGGGTACGGCACGTAGCCGAATTTGTGGGGGTCGATCGTGAGGGAGTCGGTCTCGGGGAGGGCGGTGAGCGCCTCCGCGTTGTCGGCGCGCAGGAGGCCGTCGGCGCCTACGAGGCCGTCGTCGAGCTGGGCGGGCGGAACGAAGTCTCCGGCGTCCGTCTTCGGGAGAAGGGAGGCGAAGAAGCCGCCGAAGGCGGCGTCGCAGTGGTGCCAGAACGTGAGGCCGGCGCCAGCGACCTCGCTGCGGACGGCCTCAATCTCGTGCAGCGGGTCGATGGCGCCCTCCTCCGTGGTGCCCACGATGGACACGACCCCCAGCACCGGCTGCCGGTTCTCAATGCACGTATGGAGCCGTTCGCGCAGTGCGTCGGTGTCGAGGCGGATGCGGGCGTCCACGGGAATGGTCTCCAGCGCGTCGGCCCCGAGGCCCACCACGTCCATGTTTTTTTGCCAGCAGTAGTGGGTGGCCTGCGAGATGAACACCTTCGGCAGGCGCGCCGGATCGTCAGGAAACGCGCGGTTGTACTGGAGAAGAAACGAGGCGAGCCCGGCCCGCCGCACGCTGGGCAGGGCCTCCTGAAACGCCTGCGCCCGTTCCGGCGTCCCGTCGCCCAGGGTTGCCTTGATGCGGAGGTGCAGGTCGGTAATGGCGTCGATTGGAAGGTTTGAGAGGCGCCACGTAGACAGGGCCCCGAGGGCCGCGCGCTCGCCGGTGGCGGTCGTCACCTCCAGGTCGGCAAACGACGCAAACGCGTCGGTCTGGTGGGCCGCGAGGCGCACGGCGAGCGGGTAGAGCCGGATGTTGCGGGCGATCCAGAGCGCCTCCAGGTTGGCCACCGTGCCGCCGCTGCAGAGGTGGCCCCAGCTGTAGGCCGAGTGGCGCGTGCGGGCGTCACGGGGCAGCGTCTCGGGCAGGAACGTCGGGTAGCCCACCATCTCGGCCAGGGCCTTGAAGTAGGCCCGCTCCTCCCGCACCGTTTCGGGCGATACTTCCGCCACCACGTTGTTCTGGTTGTAGAGGAGGCCGGCAAAATAGCCCACGAAGGCGGGAAGCGACGGGTCGCTTACGATGTGGGCCACCTGCCGCGGCGAGTAGAGGGGGGCCGCCCGCTTCAGCTCCGCCAGAATCTTGGAGAGCTCGTCCCGCAGCCGGGCCGACATGTCGTCGAACGCCTCCGTGCGCTTGTCGCGCTCATCAATCAGGCGCGGGTCGCGCGGATGAAAGTTGCGGCGCCAAAAGACGTGGTCGCGAAGCACCTCGAGGAGCAGCCGCTCCAGTTCGTCGGCGTTCTCGCCCTTCGGCCCCAGGAAAGCGGCCTTGTGGAGGGTGTCGGAAGAGGGCGCGTCGGACATGGCAGGGGCGGGCTGTGTGGAAGAACCAAGCCTTATTCATACGGAACGCGGGCCCAGAATTTTTCGATACGGGGAATTTTCACCGGACGGGCCTACGCGAGGGCCGACTCTCGGCCCGAATCGCGAACGAACATGCAGGTTGAGTCCGTCTGGTCGACGAGTTGGTGGATCGTGTCGAAGTCCGGTTCGGGCTGGAGGCCAAAGATGTTGAGGTCGGCCTGGGGGGCGCTCTTGATGTATGTGCCGAACGGCTCGGTGCCGGTGACGGCCGTGCTGTCCGGAAACCGGCCGAGGTCGATCAGCTTCTCCAGAAAGTCCTGGGCCTTCTCCTGCTGGTCGGGGGCCGGAACGGTCGTCACGAGCCGCATCTGCGCGTCCCAGTTTTGCGACAGCTTGTAGCCAGTGAGCAGGGCGAGGTCGAGGTTGCCAATCTCCATCGAGATGCGCCAGTCGGGGCTGCGGTCGCGAATCCAGACGTTGATCGTCTGGCGCTGCCCGAGGGATGCCCGGGGGTGCGGCGCATACAGGAGCGTGCCCACCTGCTCCCGATCCGCCTCCGCGATGACGCGGCGGTAGTCGGCCTCGCGCTCCGGCGCATTGGGCATCCGCAGGAACACGATGTTGGGGTGAAAGAATGCGCCGCGGAGGGCCTGCATTCCGGCCCGCAGGCCTTCGGTGAAGCCGCCCGCGTCGATGACCGTGGACGAGGCGAAGATGCCCCGCTCCCGGAAGGCCGCGGTCAGGGTGTTGAGCTGTTGGTTGAGCCCCTCCGGCGTGCCGTTTGGGCTCAGGCCTACGATTTTGACGGAGCCCTGCGGGGTGGTCAGGTCCTGCAGCGTGAGAAAGGAGCCGCGGAGGTCGCTGTTGCGCTCCACCGGCACCAGCAAATTCGGCTTCCAGGCTCGCTCCTGCATGGTGGGCAGCTCCGTCACCTTCTTCGCCGCCCACTCGGCGAGCGCCACGAACAGGCCGCTGCGCACATCCTCGAAGGGGGCGTCCAGTTGGCGGCGGGCCAGCACGACGTAGAACCCGAGTGTGACGACCAGGGCCACGAAGCTGATCGTAGGGTTGATGATGAACATGGCCACGAGGGACCCGACGAGCCCGAGGAACGAGACCCAGAGCGGGATGCGGAGGCGGGGGCGAAAGCTCACGAGGTCCAGGCTCTGCTCGATCAGCACCGCCGCACAGATCATCGTGTAGGTTACCAGGAAGAACATTGTGATGAGCGGCGCGATGGCGTTCAGGTCGCGCACCAGGAGGGAGGCGAAGATGAGGCCGCCCGTCACCATCATGGCGTGGCGGGGCTCCCCATCCGGCGCGAGGTACGAGAGCCAGTCCGCTTTCGGCACCACCTGGTGGGCGCCCATGGCCTGTAGGATGCGTCCGGCCCCCACCATCGAGGCCAGGGCAGAGGAGAAGGTGGCCCCCAGCAGGCCGGCGAGCACGGCGCCAGGCCAGTACGCCTTTTCCATCATGACGTAGTAGCTGCTTGTCATCTCGGCCGGCGTCGCCGAGCGGGCCAGCCAGATGGCTAGGAGGACGTAGATCAGGAACGAGACGCCGATGGCCGCGAGCGTGCCGAGGGGAATGCTCCGCTTCGGGTCCTCGAGGTCGCCGCTCATGTTGGCCCCGGCCATGATGCCGGTCGTGGCGGGAAAGAAGACCGCGAAGACGATCCAAAACGACTGGGGGGTGGTGGGGTTGTCGGGTGTGCCCACGAAGTCGCCCCACAGCTGAATCTTCCCGAGGCCGTACTGCATCGACCCGGTGGCGGCCGCCGCGGCGATGGAGACCAGCGACGCCCCGATGACGGCCATGATGAGGTACTGCACGCGGATGGCAAAGTCCGCACTCACGTACGCGATGCCGTACAGCACCGCGAAGGTGGCAACGTCCACCAGCAGGGCGTAGTGGCCGGGAAACAGGTACAGCCACCCCTCCCGGAAGCCGAAGATGTACATCGTCACGGCCAGGGCCTGCGAGAGATAGCGCGGGATGCCGACGCTGCCGCCCACCTCCAGCCCCAGCGACTGGGCAATCACGGCGTACGCCCCGCCCGCCCCGATTCGGATGTTGGTGGTGATGGACGACATCGCCAGGGCCGTGCACAACGTAATCGCAAACCCGACAGTGATAATGAGAAGGCCCCCCAGCAGCCCTGCATTGCCAATGATCCACCCTTCTCGGAGGTACATGATCACCCCGAGGATGGTGAGCAGGGTGGGGGTAAACACCCCGCCGAAGGTGCCAAACTGTTTGCGCCCCGAGATGGGGGCCTCCTCCGGATGCATGCTCTCGTCGACTTCGGCCTCCGGAGAAGGTGCTGAGCTGGACGAATCCGAGGATGAGTCTCCTGGAAGCAACGAGTCGAGCATGGCGGTGGACGGTTGGTGGATTGTTTGGCAGAAGATAAGGACTGTGGGCGACGATGTGCGAACAGGGACGAGACGCCCCGATCGTTTCCCCCGGTCAATCCGACAAGATCGTGAATTCTTCTTTGTTGAGGGGGACAGCGCCCGCTTGCCGCGCGGAACCCCGGGGCGCGTTCGGGCGAATACGTGAAATCGACGGCGTCCTGTCCTATCCTGTGACGTGCCGGCCTCACAGTCGGCCTGCGTCCTGTCTGCCTCACCGATCCGGTTGTGCGCATGCCGACGACCCAAACCACCAGGATCAACCAGTTGCTGGACCCGACGCGCGTCCGCATCGGGCTGAACGAGACCTCGAAGACGGAGGCGATCGACGCGCTCATCGACGTGCTCTCCGGTCATGAGGCCATCAGCAGCCTCGATGAGGTGCGCGAGGCAATCTTCGCGCGGGAGGAGAAGATGTCAACGGGCGTCGGGAAAGGCCTCGGCCTGCCCCATGCCAAGACCCCGGCGGCCTCCGACACGGTTGCGGCCTTCGCGACCACCGAGGGGCCGGTCGACTTTGGCGCGGTCGACGACGTGCCCGTCCGGATTTTGCTGCTGCTCGTGGGGCCCGAGGAGCACAAGTCCCAACACGTCAAAATCCTGGGGCGCATCTCGCGGCTCGTGAGTCGGGCGTCGCTGCGGCAGCGGCTCTTGGACGCCGAGTCGCCGGAGACGGTGATCCAGGCAATCCGCGACGGGGAGGCTGCACTTCGCGGCTGAGGCCGATGGGCGATTCGGGGGGAACCACGTCTTTCCTTTTCTTGAGCGATCCGTTTGCCTGTGCGCACTTCCTTCCAGAACATCAAAGGCACCTTCGACATCCTGCCGGACGCCTATACCGACGACGGGGGAACGCGCGTGGCCGCCAGCACTGAGTGGCGCCACGTGGAGGCCACGGTCCGCGACGTAATGCGCCGTCACAACTTTGAGGAGATCCGCACGCCCGTGCTGGAGCCGACCGAACTCGTGGCCCGGGGGGTGGGAGAGTCGACTGACATCGTGCAGAAGGAGATGTTTGCCTTCGAGCGGGGGGACACGCAGTACGTCCTTCGGCCCGAGATCACGGCGCCGGTCGTGCGCTCTTTCCTCCAGCACCACCTCGATCAGCGGGGTGGGGTGCAAAAGCTGTTTTACATCGGTCCCTGTTTCCGCGCCGAGCAGCCGCAGAAAGGGCGCTATCGGCAGTTCCACCAGTTTGGCATCGAGATCCTAGGGGCCGACGAGCCGCGGGCCGACGCCGAGACCATCGCCGTCCTCATGGCCCTCTGCGAGGCCCTCGGCCTGTCCGACCTGCGGCTCCGCCTCAATACGCTCGGCACGCCGGAGCGACGTGAGGAGTACGTGGAGGCGCTCCGGGATTTCCTTGAGCCCCACGCCGACGCGCTCTCGGAGACGAGCCGGCGTCGGCTGGAGCGCAACCCCCTTCGCATCCTCGACACGAAGAAGGAGCACGAACAAGAAATCCTGCGGGAGGCCCCGACGCTCATCGATTTTGTCAACGAGGCGAGCCGGGCCCATTACGATACGGTGAAGAGGCTGCTCGACGACCTGGACGTCGACTACGAGGAAGATCCGCACCTCGTACGGGGACTCGACTACTACACCGAGACCACCTTCGAGCTCGAACATCCGGGCCTCGGGGCGCAGAGCGCGCTCGCCGGCGGCGGGCGCTACGACCGACTGGCCGAGGTGCTGGGCAGCGACGCGCCGGTGCCGGCCGTCGGCTTTGCGGCGGGCATGGAGCGGCTGTTCCTTGCGCTCAACGCCGCGGACGTCGAGTTGCCCGAGACGCCCGCGCCGGACGTGTTTATCGCGACGCTGGGGGAGGAGGCGGAGCGGTGGGTCTTCCGCACGGCCCAGACGCTCCGCGCCGAGGGCCTGCACGTGGCGCACGACCTGATGGGCCGCTCGCTGAAGGCGCAGATGAAGGAGGCCAACCGGCAGCAGGCCCCCTATGCGATGATCATTGGGGGCAACGAGCTGGAGGCCGAGGCCGCCACCGTCAAAGAGATGAAGAGCGGGGCCCAGGAGGAGGTGGCATTCAGCGAATTGCCCGAGTACCTGGAGGATCATGTGGGAGAGAATGCCGACAGAACATAGCTCCCCATGGAAACACCCTGACGGCTTCGAAGCCGTCAGGGTACTATGATACGGAGGAAGATCGAGCTTCGGTTGGGTTCACGACTCGCTATCTCGACGTAATGTGAACCTGCGTGGTCTTCTGGGTGATTGAAGACTGAATTGTGGCGGTGTTCAGCACGCTGCGGAGTTCCGACTGCGTCGCGCCTGCGGGCACAGTGTAATCCACGTTGGCCGGAGACTGTGTCGTGGCAGACATGGAGCCTTGTGCGGCACAGGTCACCCTGACGCTCTGAGGAAGATAGATCCCGAGCGTCAGGGTGTTAACCAGCATGTTCGGGAAGCTGAACTTACGTTCCGCTGAGGCGATTCCATTCGAGCACTCCTGGGAAACGTCGACACGAGCCGGAACGAGGCCATAGATGAAGGACGAGGCCCATTTTTTCTCCACAACGGTATCTGAGGGGTCTTTCCCAGTCGTCATTCGGGCTTGATAACACCCAGTAACGAGAAGGCTGACCGCAAGAAGAACAGGCAGAAGGTATTTCATTCGCATCGAAAAAAGATACCTTATGAATGGAAAAACAGAACGGGGCTACTTCGATGAGGGAGGACCTGAAGTCGCTTCGGGCGTGAAGTAGCGGTGTGTCTCCACTTTCTCGTAGAGAAAAGAGGAGGGGGCGGAGGCCGTCCCACCCTCTGCGCACGTGGCAGTGAAGCGCTGAGGCGTATAGAGGCTACTGGTTAGTCCTTGAGCGACCAATTGAACGAACGTTTGTCGAAAGTACACCTCGGATACTCCAGCCCCGCCGCACGTAGGCTCCGTGTTTAGCGGTGCATTGATCGGGGGCACGAGTCCATTGACGAATCCGTGCGCCCATGGCAGTTCAGCCTGCTCAGCGGAGGCTGCCTCGTCCGTCACAATTCGGGTTTTCAGGCATCCGGAAAAGACAAGGCAACACCCCAGGAGTAGGACCACTATGGGGACTCGCCTAGTGAACGTTCTCATAAGGAAAAATCAATCGATTCAACAAAACGCGAATTCAGCTTTTTCTTAAACCAAAAGCGGGGTGAAGAAAAAGTCAAAGAATAAAGAGGTGTATCTGAGTACAGAAAGGGGAGGCCCGTTGTCTACGTGTTCCGGACCTCTTTTTTGAAGCCAGTTCTGTTCCAAACTCCACCCCTACTATTTTCCTGCAGGCAATGCCGACACAGCCGTACACCATCCTCTTAGCGCTCGCGAGCGTCGGACTCGTGCTGGGCTGTCGGCCCCGCGAAGAAGCCGTGACGGACCCGGCGACGTCCGTACGGGCGATGACCTACAACATCGAAGACGTACGCACCACGGACCTGCGCCGGGCCGATCATCCTCGCCTCCAGCGGGCCGCGGCCCGCATTCAGCACCTCGCGCCCGACATTTTGCTCGTCAACGAGATGACGTACGATCAGCCGGGCGATCCCGGGTACCGGGCCGGCAATCCGGAGGGCCACAACGCACAGCGCTTCGCGCACCACTACCTCTCGACCGCTCAGGCCGACTCGCTCGACGGAATTTCGTACCAGCCCGTCATGCTTCCCGTCAACACGGGGGTCCACAGCGGGCTCGACCTCAACAACGACGGGCGGGTCGTCCCGACCGTGCCGGAGGTCCCCGGTGCACCCGACGACGGCAGCGTGCCCCCACAGACCGACGCGGGGCGCACCTACGGCAACGACGCGTGGGGCTTTGGGACCTTTCCGGGACAGTACGGGATGGCCCTCCTCGTCCGCGACGATTTGACGGTGCTCCGCGATTCGATTCGCACGTTCCGCCTGCTGCAGTGGCACGAAAAGCCGGATGCCTCTGTGCCCCTCGACACGACGACGTTCGAGCCCTGGTACGCGCCGGACGCATGGGCCGAGATGCGCCTGTCCTCGAAAAGCCACTGGGACGTGCCGGTGCAACTGCCGGACGGCACCGTGCTCCACGTGCTGGCCAGCCATCCCACGCCGCCGGGCTTCGACGGGCCGGCGCGCCGCAACGACCATCGCAACCACGACGAGGTGCAGCTTTGGGTCGACTACCTGAACCAGGCCCGCTACGTCGAAGACGATTCCGGGCGGGCTGGCGGCCTCCACGAGGATGCCCCGTTCGTCGTGATGGGCGACCTGAACGCCGACCCGGACGATGCGTCCATCTTTCGGGACGCCGTGCGGCGCCTGATTGGGCACGATCGCGTCAATGGAGACGTGGTGCCGGAGGCCTCTCCCGCCCGGCAGGCCGACGATCCGGACCTCGATCCGGACGACACGGCCCAGTGGGAGGCGCGGGTAGACTACGTCCTGCCCTCGTCCAATCTGTCGGTGCAGGACGCTGGCGTCTGGCGGCCCACTCCCGCCGCGGTCCCCGACGTGCCCGTGAGCGACCACTTCCCCGTCTGGGTGGATGTGCGCGTGGAGCCGTAGATCTCCCTGTCATCATCTCCGCTAATTCACGCCCGTGCCCCCATGGAATGGCGACAAGACACCGTTCGTCTCGACCCGAAGCCACGCGGCTTCCACCTCGTCACCGATGAGATTCTGAAGCAGGGCCCCCGTCTCGGCGACCTGCAGGTAGGCCTGCTGCACGTCTTCATTCAGCACACCTCCGCCTCGCTCACGATCAACGAAAACGCCGCCCCGGCGGTGCGCGGGGACATGGAGCGCCACTTCGACGAAATGGTGCCCGAGAACCAACCCTACTACGAGCACACGGTGGAGGGCCCCGACGACATGCCGGCCCACATCAAGGCCTCGATGCTCGACACGAGCCTCACCGTGCCGATTCAAGACGGCCGGCCCGCCTTCGGCACGTGGCAGGGCATCTACCTGAATGAGCACCGCAACAACGGCGGCGCGCGGTCGGCCGTCGTCACGGTCTACGGAGAGACCGAATAGCCGGGGTCGGAGGCACGTCAGGCGACCGATTCGGACCGGGTTGCAATCCGGTCGGTGAGGCGGCGGGCCTGCGCGTAGAGATTGTGGACGTGCGTGTAGGTGAAGTCCGCACTTCGACCCAGGCGGTAGAGGTTGTCGAAGCGGTCCAGGTACTGCTTGAGGCGCGCTGCTTTTTCTTCGGCCCCGACCTCTAGAATCGGGTACGCGAACGGCACCTCGTGGTGCGTGGACGCCACCACCTCGTCGCCCTCAATGAGGCTATGGTCGGCCAAGAGGGATACTGCCTCGGCCCGTAGGGTGTCGTCCGGCTGCGTCCAGGCGGTCGTGTCCGGATGGCACGGGCGTTCGAGGACGACGACCGTCTGCCCGTCGGGCGCCATGTCTGGGCTGCGGTTCTTGGGCTCGTACAGGCGCGTGAAGGGGACCGAACGATGGGGAAAGTACAGCGAGGCGTTGGGGGTGAGGCGGGGGCAGTCGAGCCCCAGGACGACCAGGCGGAGGTGCCGAAAGCGGATCGACTCGGCGAGGGCCTGGATGTCGTCGGGCGGGGGCGGGTCCAGCAGGCGCAAGATGAGGGTGAGCGGCAGCGTGCTGACGACCGTGCCGGTGTGCACCGGCTCGTCCTCGTTGATGGTCACGCGCCGCAGGCGATGCCCGTCGTGGGCCAGCTTCGAGACGCGGGCCCCGGTGCGAATATGTTCACGGCCCAGGGCCTCGGCGGTGGCCTCGGCGATCTGGCCGTAGCCGTGCTTGGGGTAGTAAAACGACCCGTCGAGGTGGCGTGCCTTCGTCGTCCCACCGCCGAGCGCCTCAAGGAAAAAGGTTTTCAGGTCCAGCCCCTCCAGCCGATCGCCGGCCACGTGGGGAGAGAGCCGGTCGGCGTTGGCCCCCCACAGCTTTTCGGTATAGCTCAGCAAAAAGAGCCGGGCGAGGGTGGGCCCGTAGCTCTGCAGGGCCATTTCCTCAAAGTGGTCGGCGTCGTCCGCGACGCGAGGGATGGAAAGCTGCTCCCACGCGATGCGAGCGAGGAGGGAAAGGGGAAGCTTCCGGAGCAGGTCGTAGGGGGCCAGCGGGAAATCGATGCGGCGCCCCCGCCAGGCAATCTGACTCGGCGCGTCGATGCGGCGCAGGTCGTCGCCCAAGAGTGCCTTGACGTCGGCCGTCACCCGAGGGTTTTTGTCGTGGAAGCGGTGCGCCCCGGTGTCGTAGCGAAACGGGCCCATCTGGAGAGTTCGCGCATTGCCGCCGACGGCGTCCGCGGCCTCGAAGAGGCGCACATCGAGGCCGTGCCGACGGGCATAGAATCCGGTCGCGAGCCCCGCCGGCCCGCCGCCCAGCACGGTGAGGGGCGCATCCACAATGTCAGTGTTCGTAGACATAGACGGTCACCTCGGGCCACATGCGATTGACGTGCGGGTTGTGGTAGAACGTGCGGGTGTGGGTCGGGGGGGCGGGGAGCAGGGAGGCGTAGGTACCCACGACCAGCGTCCGGCCGGAGCCGGCTGTGCGCAGGCGGCGCACGTCAGTCGAGTCTTCAACGGACAAGAACTGGGCGTCCACCTGCTGGGTCCGCAGGTAGGTGTTCACGAGCGGGACCGACGCCACGCGCGTCGGCCCGGGTTGGCTCGCTTTCGCCTCCACGAAGCGCTTGGCCTGAGCGATGGCCGACGGGTCGCGGTGCTGGTCGACGAGCACGAGCGCGACGGCGACGTACGCCACGGCGCTGCCCAGAAGCCCCCCCCGGGCGAGCCACGATGGCGTCCGCCACAGGGTGGAGGCCCCCGCCGCGAGTAGGGGCAAGATCAGCGCCAGGAGCGGAAGCACGTGCCGGCTCTTGTGAATCACATTCTGGAAGAAGAACATCCAGGCGCCGTAGGCGAGCGCGCAGGCCACCACGAGCCCGACGCGCCGGCTGTGCAGGGCACCGGTCCGTCTCATCCGCCGGGTGCCGGCCACGGCCGTGCCCAGCACGCCCACGCCCACCACGGCCGTGCTCCAGTGCCGCCCCGGCCACCAGCCGCCGAGGCCGTCGGCCCACAGCCCCTGCGCGGTGCCGATGAGGCGGCGCCCGAGGTCCGACTCCGTCTGCACCGTGCCGCCGAAGTCGGTGAAGTGGCCGGTTGCCTGCCCCCAGCCCACGTCGAGCAGCGTCCAGAATCCCGTGTCCAGCACCATGGGCACGAGCCAGACTGCGACGGCAGCTGTCCCGGCCAGGAGCAGCCGTCCCCGTTTCGACGAGCGCCAAAGCACCAGGAGCGTCGGCACCAGCAGGAGGGGCAAATACGATAGACGGAGGCCCGCCGAGAGGCCGGCGAGCACAACGCCCACCACGGCCGTTCGCTCGTTGAAGGTGCCCTTTGTCGGTAAAGACCGGAGCAGCACAGCGAGCGTGGCTACGGCCCAGGCGGTGCCCAGGAGGTCGGGCATGTAGCGGTTTCCCATGAGCCACAGGAGCGGGTTGAACACGACGACCCCGGTCAGGACGGCGCCCTCCACGGAGCGCAGCGGGCGTCCCCACAGGCGAAGCAGGGCCCACACGAGCCCCGCGGTTGCCAGCCCACCCACAATCGAGAAGCTCGTGCTGAACGAGCCGGTGGGCAGGTAGAAGAGCTCGGATGCGGCCCAGAAGACCGGGTAGCCCGGGAAGTGGGGCTGGAGGGCCGCCACGTCGTACTCGTCGGCCACACTGAGGGCAAAGCGCAGACTGTCGGGGTCCTCGATGTACGTAATGGTCGTGGCCCAGCGGCTCGCGATGCAGGCCACGACCAGCGCGCCCCATGCTGCCCACCGCGCCCATTCGTCCCGCCGGAGCATCCGGCGCCAGGGCGACGCATCGGCAGCGGTCACCGGCAAGGCTGTGTCGCGCGTGCTCACGAGGTCGAACGGACAAGTTGGGGAAACAGACACCGACGCCCCTCCCCCGCCGGGGCGGAAGAGGGGCAGTCGGGTGCGTGTCAAGCGGCAAACGCCGGATGGTTGCTCACCGTCGAGTCACTACCAGTTGTTTACGTTCTCGTCCGCAAACCCGTACGCGTCTTGGATCGTGGACCGGATCTGGTCGAGCGTTCCTACCCAGTCCGACTTGGTCACACCCGCGTCGTACGGCGGCTTGCTGCCGAGTAGATCGTGAATGTCCTGTAGTTGACCGTCGCTCAACTCATCACTGTGGTACTGGAGCGTCCAGGTGAAGATTTTCGCCTCGCCCCAGTGGTCCTCAAACCCGGTGGACTCGCTCGGACTGTCGCTGCCGAGTGCGCTCTGGGTAATTTCGTCCCCGTCGTTAAGATCCGACAGATCCGACTCCATGGAGTTGGCGTAGTGAATCACATTGGCCGCAATCGTCTGCTCCCAGACATCGAGAGCCGTCGCGGCGTGTTCGGTCGGATCGTTTCCGTTGTCGATGGCGTTGCGGCCGTCAACGAAGGCATCGAAGGCCTCGAAGGAAAAGACCCCGTCCTGGTTGGTCGCGCCTCCGCGATCCGCCGTGTAGTCGGCCCAGATGTACACCGCCTCCGTTTCAAGGTCGGTCTCGCCGTCG
>Ga0207753_1000490_pt1 | contig 15419 bp, 16 predicted proteins | sample PonA233FremontCA_2_FD_187273 | JGI IMG/M metagenome (GOLD analysis project Ga0207753, IMG submission 187273) | Salt pond sediment microbial community from Fremont, CA, USA - Pond A23 Sediment 3 (SPAdes) | ecosystem: Environmental > Aquatic > Non-marine Saline and Alkaline > Saline | place: USA... | reverse complement strand
CACCCGCGAGCAACAGCGCGAAGTTGTTGGCGTGCAGTCCCGGTGTCAGTCCACTCGCTGTCCCCAGTGCGACCCCACCGAAGACGAACGCAGCCAGGACGAGCGTCCGTCCGGGTGCCACGCCGACTGCAACGCTTACCATCCCGACGAACTGGTCGTCCCTTGCAATATAATCCCTCGGACAGCAATCGGAACCCGGTACAATTTACTGCTCCCATCTGCACTGGATTTATATGACGACCGAGGAACGGCCACGGATCCAACTCTTTGGTGCACGGCTCACAGTCCTGTTGCCGTCGCTCGTGGCCGTTCTCTCACTCGTGACCGGGATCACGAACATGACCGTCGGGGTGACGATCGGTGGCCCACTCGCCGATATCATTCCAGATGTCGTCCGGGAGGCAGCCGGTTTTACCGGTGCACTGACCGGGTTCGTGTTGCTTTTGAGTACCTGGTCGTTGCGGCATCGACACCGGTTCGGGCTGTACGCGACGCTCACCTTGCTCCCGATTACAGCCCTCCAGGGGCTCATTCAGGCCAGTGCGTACTCGCTGCCCCTGGTCGTCCTGTCACTGCTCTCCATGCCGGGGCTCGTCTATCACCGGAACCGGTTCGACCGGCCCGTCTCGCTGTCGACCACACAGATCTCCGCACTGGTCGCACTCTCGGGGACGATGGCCTACGGCACGGTCGGGACCTACGCCTTGCGAGAGGAGTTCACCGAGGTCAACACCGTCGCCGACGCATTCTACTATACTATCGTCACCGCGAGCACCGTCGGCTACGGTGATCTGACGCCCCTCTCCCAGCAGGCCCGGGTGTTCAGTATCACGGTGGTTGTCCTCGGGACGGCGAGTTTCGCGGTGGCACTCGGATCGGTGCTCGGCCCGGCAATCGAAGCCAGATTCGCACGCGCACTCGGAACCATGACTGACACAGACTACGACCTGCTCGAGGATCACATCGTGATTCTCGGCTACGGCGATCTGACAGAACCGCTCCTCGAAGAACTCGCTGACGAACGGGAGTTCGTGATCGTGACACCCAACAACGAACTTGCGGTCCGACTCCGAAACCGGGAGTACAAGGTTATCGTGGGCGATCCGAGCGACGACGAACCGCTGCAGCAGGCCGGGGTCGAACGCGCCAGTGCGATTGTCTGTGCGACTGAAAAAGATGCCGAGGATGCCTTCGCAATCCTGACCGCCCGGGAACTCAGCCCCGACGCCCGTATTATCGCTGCCGCGACGGCCCGCGGCAACGTCCAGAAACTCCGCCGTGCCGGCGCCGATACCGTCTTTAGCCCCGCTGTCATCGGCGGCCAGCTGCTCGGCCGATCCGCACGCGGCGAGCGAATCGACACGATTTCGGATCACCTCGAGACCGACCCAGAGTGACATCCTCAGCTTGCTGTCACTCGTGATAACACAGATAAATTCATAGACATATATGGGCAGTGGTATTACCTGCCGCCGTCTCTGTGGGGGTATCAAGTAGTATATCTCACTTATTTTCGATACTTTCAGCAATCATTTTAATATGTCTGGCGTCTGTCTCCTACCCATGGGTACTAGTGACACAAACCCCCTCGTAGATTCTTACAGCAACCGGATCGGCGTTCCGTCGACGGCCAACGAAGCATACGGCTACTGGGTGTTCGTTTTCGGTGTGCTGGCAGGGTTCGTGGGGATCGCGCTGGTGATGCTCAGCGACTCCGCCGGGGCGATGGAGCGGGGTGCTGGCATCGCTATCGCGGCTATCGGGTTACTCCTCCTGATTATCGGGCCGATCATTCGGCTCCCGCTGAAGCGGAAGGCGACGCTGCTTTCCTATCTGGGTGCACTGTGCTGTCTGGCTGCTGTGGCGTGGTTCGTAACCGCGTTTCCGGACAACTGGAGTGCACAGTTCAACAACAGCGAGGTCGCGATTATCGGGCTATACGGGGTCGGAATCCTGATTATCGCGCTCGGCAGTGTGTTCGTCCCGCTGCTGACGAGTCCGCGTGAGGAACAGCTTGCTGCAGAAACCCGCGCGGCAGGAGCCGAAAGCGAGCGTGACGCTGCCATCGCGGAGGCAGAAGACCGCGCACGCGAGGCCGAACGACAGGCCGAGGAGGCACAGCGCCAGGCCGACGTAGCCGCCGAAGAACGTGCCGAGCGGGAACTGCTCGAAGCAGAGCTAGTACGGATCGGCGACAGTCAGTCGCAGTTCGAACTGTTCACCGACAGGGGTGGCAAGTACCGCTGGCGGCTCCGACACCGCAACCGCAACATCATCGCCGATAGCTCGCAGGGATACTCCTCGCGACAGAACGCCCAGAAGGGGCTGAGTGCGGTCAAACGTGATGCCTTCGGTGCCACCGTCGTCGATCTCGACAAACTCGACGAGGTGACTGTCGACAGCGTCGACGAGGCCGTCGAGGGTGACGACGCTCCGGAGTTCGTCGACGAGATCGAGAGTCGGGCCGAGTTCGAAACCTACGAAGACTCGGGCGGGGAGCACCGCTGGCGGCTCCGCCACGACAACGGCAACATCATCGCAGACAGTTCGCAGGGATACGGGTCGGCGAGCAGTCGGGACGACGCTGTCGAGCGGGTCAGCCAGTACGTCCAGAGTGCGGATTACCTCCGGCTCAAACCGGCAGCGTTCGAGCTGTTCCGCGACAGGGCCGGCAAGTACCGCTGGCGGCTGCTGTACAAAAACGGGAACATCCTCGCGGACAGCGGCCAGGGCTACGCCTCACGGCAGAAAGCCAGACAGGGGCTCGAAAGCGTCCAGCGAAACGTCGCCGAGGACGGCAACGCCGACTTCGAGGTCTACGAGGACTCTGGCGGGGAGTACCGCTGGCGACTCGTCCACCGCAACGGCAACATCATCGCGGACAGCGGCGAGGGGTACGCCTCGAAAAGCGGCGCGGAGGATGCTGTCGAACGAATCCGCAGTTACGCGCCAGTCGCACACGTCCTCGATATCGGTAGTGCGGCCTTCGAGATCTACAGAGACAACGCCGAGGAGTGGCGCTGGCGGCTCCGACACCGCAACGGCAACATTCTGGCCGACAGCGGTGAGGGCTACGCGTCGCGATCCGGCGTGGAAGACGCGATCAACAGCGTGAAACAGAACGGACCGAACGCGGACGTCGCCGACTCGTAAGCGTCTCGGACGCACAGAAGTTCGGACGGCACGGATTGTTTTTACAGACGCTCCTGCACCAGATCGTGAAATTCCACCGCATGGGCTGCCAGATCGAACTCGTCAGCTTCGATCTCGTGGAGTGTCTCCATCGTCGCCTGACTCGCGGTCGGTTCCAGGAGGAGGTAGGCACCACCGGTCGCAGTCCGGGCGAGCAGCCACCTCGTGTACCGATCGATCGGGAGCCATCCGGCATCGGTTCGTAGGACGGCGATCTGCCAGGCCTGTTTCCGGGCTCTCCGGAGACTCGCGGCTGCTGCCAGATCGTCGAGTTCGCCAAGCCGGTCGCCGATCCGTGCCAGCCCGGGGGCGTACTGGCGCGCCAGGAGATCCTGCTGGACGCTGACGAGTCGCCGGAGGATCTCGTTGATCCGGGTGTGGTCGGCGAACTTGTCGGGGCGGTCGGGATCCAGACCGATATCTGACAGTGTCAGCGCGAGGTCGTAGTTGATGTGGGCGTTGATTCCGAGCAGTGTATCCTGCATGACGAGCGCGTCGCGCTGGAGCGCCGTACCGAACGCGACGATCCACGGATCGGGAACTTCGTCGACGGCCCCACGCTCGTAGCTGTAGAATGCCCGCCTGTAATACTCCGCAAACTGGACGAGATACCGCTCCATCCACGCCGGATCGATGAACGTCCCCGCATCGATCTCACGAATGGTCGCGGCTGTCATCTCCGTGTATATCGTGAGAAAGACCGCGCGTCGATCTGACTGTTCGAGCAGTGTTGCTTCGAGTCGTTCGAGACGATCGTGGACATCCTCCATCGACCGGAACGGCTCCTCGACGAGCGATAGCAGTTCCCTGTCCGGCGCATCGTCGGTCACGAACCGCTCGACACTGTCCGTGTAGCTCTTTTGTAGCTGTCGCAGCCGACTGCTGTCGAGGAGCATCCCGAGCGCTGACAGCTCACCCATCGGCCTGCTCCGGTCTCTTCCCGGGCGAGTTCGATCGCCGAGTGATACGCATACTTGGTTTTCTACATCCGGTCCGATAGTAAAGATATCTCCCGGGAGCCCGCGAGTGCCTTCCCGCCGGCGGCGCCCGTCCCGGCGAGTTTTTTGTCCCCGCCACCCAAAGCGGGTGTATGGAGGATCTCACAACGGAGTTGCGCGATGCGTTCGAGAGCGATGGCTACGAGATTGCCGAACTGAGTACGAACCGCGACACGGTCCGGATCGCGGTTCGAGATCCGGAGGCCAGCGGGGAGGCGCTGCGGGAACTCACACACGACGTGCTCTCAAGCGACGACGTGCTCGGGTTCAACGTGACGACCGAGTCGACGGCCAGCGACGAGATCAACACGGTCGTCTCGTTCCGGTACCGGGGCTGACCGTCACAATTTCTTTATCGGTTCCTGCTGACCAACGGATGTGACCGAACGACGCCACAGTAATCACGCACGTATCGCGATTCTCGAACAGCTCGGGCCACGGGAGGATCCGGCTCTCCCGTGGGCGACCTTCGGCGGCGACCGTACCGACGCGTACACGTTTTCGGTCCCGACTGCGGAGGCGGCGGATGCCTACATACAGCTCCAGCTGTACGATGTCGACACGTACGGCCACGAGATACTCCTCAACGGAGATCCACTCGACGGGTTCGATCTCCCGCCGGCCGACGGCTGGCAACACTGGATGGATACGATAGACGGGCCGGCACTCGTCGAGGGGGAGAACACGGTCCGCATCAGCCGTGATACCGAGGATCGGGACAGCTTCGCAGTCGGCGCTGTCGTGGTCACCTGGACCGAGCCAGTCGAGTCGTAGTCGTCGTGGCGTGGTCTACAGCGTCGCACCGACCACTATCAGGCGTCGGAGGCTCGCACCGAGCCGTGGTGGATCACGCAGATGTGGCCCCCGTCGTCGCGCTGGCTGATCGAGTGCGTGCTCCGGAACTGGAAGCCATCGCGGTGGAGACACTCGCAGTCGCCGAGCCAGCCACCTTCGGAGTTGAGTGTCGGGCCGATCTCGTTTCTGTAGTGCTCGATTTCCTCCTCGGGATAGAGCTGTTCCCAGCTGCCGCCGACGAGATCGTCGGGGGTGTAGCCGTAGACGCTCGCGTAGGCGTCGTTGACGTACTGGAACTGGCCGTCGCTGTCGAATATCGCGATTCCGTCCCGGCTGGCTTCGAGTGCGTCGATCGTCTGTCGGGCACTTTGCTCGTTCCGACACCGACGGACCTCCGTCTCGATCCGGTGTGCGAGCACGGCAGTCTGGCCGGTCTCCACGTAGCCGGAGACGCCGGCTGCGAACGCCCGCTCGACGACGTCCTCGGATCCCGCATCTGCGGAGAGAATGAACGGAACCTGACTGTCCCGGTCGCGGACTGTCTCGAACAGATCCAGCCCGTCCGTCTCCGGAAGCTGGTAGTCGCTGACGATGCAGTCGACCGACGCCTCCTGCAGGCGGTCGAGCCCGGCCGCTGCAGTTGTCGCTGTTTCGACCGCGAGTCGCTCGGCTGTCTGTTCGAGTGCTGTTGCCAGCCCCTCCGCATCCTCGTCGACGACGAGGACCCGAATCGTCTCCGTCGTGACCGCTGGCCGTTCCAGCAGTTGTTCCGTGTCATCGTCCCCCATGTGCTTTCTGCATTTGGGCATCTAAATATATAAGTACTGGTCGAGATTGAACCGGAGCGTCCAGTCACCCGACATTGCTTTGCTCTCACCCCGCATCCGCTAGTTCTGTGGTGTCCTCGTCGAGATCATAACCGGCTCCTCGTTTTCGAACCCCTGAACGAGTCCCAGCGCGATCGCGATCTCGCGCGACTGGACCGGCCCGATCTCGTCGAACTCGGTGATCCGCTCACCTGCGGTGGTGATCGCAGCCGCTCGCTCGGTTTCGTCGCCAGCCGCTGCAGTATCGTCGTGACTGCGACCGACACGGACGGTGCCAGCGGGCGCGATTCGCAGTCGATCTAATCCGGCGGGAGCGTATCCTTTTTTATCTGTTCTCGCGCAATAGTCTGTATGCCACTGGATGCCACGCTGGACGTGACGACTGACGAGGATGTCCAGTTCTCCTTTCGTGTCGTCAACGAGGGGACGACGGCGATCACACTCACCTTTTCGAGCGGGAAACGCGCAGATATCGTCGTCCGGAACGAGTCGGGGGAGGAGGTCTGGCGCTGGAGCGACGGCCAGATGTTCACGCAGGCGATCACCAGAGCGACGCTGGAACCCGGCGAGCAGATCGAACAGTCCTACACGTGGCCCGATCCGCCGTCGGGGACGTACGTGGCGACTGGCATCCTCGAAGCTGACTACGACCTCACAGCCCAGACGGAGTTGACTGTCTGAGGTGGCTCGGTGAACCGGACCGCCGCCACGACTGTCAATCTGTAACAACTATTATCTGTTCGCTGCTCGAACCGGTATTCGACCATGAGTCTGAAAGAGACACTCACGCTCGCACTCCTGCGTGCGCGGTACGCTGCAATCGGGGCCGCAATCGGTGCAGCGCTTGGCGGACTGTTCGGACGATCGTCGGCGAGCACCGGTGGCGCAACCGGTGCGCTCGTCGGCGCGATCATCGCGGAGAAACGACACTCCGCCGGCGGCTGGCTCGACCAGGTCCGACCGGGCGACGGGACGGAGGACGTGACAGACGAGGCGGCGAGTGTCGTCGACCGCGTCAAACAGAAACGAGAGGGGCTGTCCACGGAGGGGTAATTTTCGGGACCGGAGCCGGGTTTTGCGACCATCGCTTTGATGACGCCGTGAGCCTATACTCCGCCAGTGGCAGAGACTGATCGAAAGCGCGTGGACATGACCACGGGCGCGATCGCTCCGAAACTCCTCCATCTAGCCTGGCCGCTCGTCGCCGGCAACCTCCTCCAGACGGTGTACAATCTCGCGGATCTGTTCTGGGTCGGCCGCGTCAGTTCCGAGGCTGTCGCGGCTGTCTCGCTCATGTTTCCCCTCTCCTGGATGTTCGTCTCGACGGCGATGGGGATCACCGCCGCGACGATCGCGCTCGTCTCCCAGTACGTCGGTGCCGACGACGACCGCCGCGCGGATCAGGTCGTCGCACAGACGATCCTCCTGACGCTCGCCGTCTCCGCAGCGCTCGCGACCGTCGGCTGGCTCTTTCGACGGACTCTGCTCTCGCTGATCGGCGCCGAGGGGCAGGTGTTCACCGAAGCCCTGGTGTACATCGAGGTGATCTTCCTGGCGCTCCCCTTTATTTTCCTGTTTTTCGCGTTCCGGGCCTCGCTGCAGGGGGCCGGTGATACGAAGACTGCGATGTGGTTGATGGTCATCTCCGCGGGACTGAACGTCGTCCTCGATCCCTTCTTCATCCTGGGGTGGGGGCCGTTCCCGGCCTGGGGGACCCGCGGTGCGGCGTGGGCGACCTTTATCTCGCGTGGGTTCGCCACCGCCGCCGGGATCTACATCCTGCTCCGTGGCGGCTTCGGCGTCCGCCTGCACGTCCGGGATCTGTGGCCCGACGCTGGCCTCCTGCGAAAACTGGTCGACGTCGGCTATCCGGCGACGCTGGATGGCTGGACGCGCAGTTTCGCCGCAGTCACGATGGCGGCCTTCGTCACCCCCTTCGGGACCGCCGCCATCGCGGCCTACGGGATCGGCATCCGGATCATGTCCGTCTCGTGGTCGGTCGCCGGTGCCGTGGGACAGGCGACTGCGACGGGCGTGGGGCAGAACCTGGGTGCGAAGACGCCGGACCGGGCGGCACGCGTGACCTGGGTCGGGACCGCGGCGACGATGGCGTTTCTGTTCGGCGCTGCAGCGATCTGTGTTATCTTCCCCGAGACCATCATCGGCGTCTTCGACAGTAGCGCCGATACCGTCGCGGAGGGCCGGCGCTTCCTCTACATCATCGCGCCCTTCTGGGCCTTCTTCGGGGGGACGATGGTCATCCAGGGTGGCTTTCGCGGTGCCGGCCAGACGAAAGTGGCGCTGGCACTGTCCTTCCTGGCGCGCTGGGTGTTCCGGATTCCCGTCGCGATCGTGCTCGCCTTCTCGGCGGTCTCCATCCCCGGGACCAGCCTCGTCTTCGACGGTGGGTTCGGGATCGGGGTCGAGGGTGTCTGGCTGGCCTTCTCGATCGGTGCCTTCCTTACCTTCCTGCTGGCTGCGTTCTGGTTCCGACTCGGCCGGTGGACCGAGGGCGTCATAGAGGAGACTGACCGGGTGGTCCCCGAGTTCACCGGGCCGGAGGACGCAGAGACCGATCCGACGCCGGTCGAGACCGAAGATTGAAACTGTTCCTCCGATCTGACAGCCCGGCCGACCTAGACCTTCCCGGGCGCCAGATCGGTGTGTTTGATCCCGGACTGCTCGGTTACCGTGAACTCGTAGACTCTGGTCTGTCCCGAGGTCGAACTGGTCGTGAACACCTCCGGCCGCCAGGCTGTGTCGAGGACGTCGCCGAGTTCTCCCCACTCGCTGGGCGGGAGTTTCTCGAAGGTGCCCGTCAGGAGCACACTCCGCCAGTCGAACATCGTCTCGGCGTCGTAGACCAGGAACGGGGCGGTGTCTGCCTGTTCCGTCAGCTGCTGTTTCCTGCTTTCCTCGCCGAGGACGTAGGTGAAATACAGCGCCGACTCACCATCGTAGGCGTACGACAGCGGGATGAGATACGGCTGTGCCGGTGCCGGCAGCCCGAGGACCCCGATCGCCTGGCTTTCGAGAAACTGCTCGATCTCCTCGTCGCGCATCTCCTCCAGCCCGTACCGCTTTAGTTCTTCGACGGTCATACGTCATCATCTATCAGGCAGGACAAAGAGTCGCGCGACAATTCCCACAGTCTGAAAACAAATGCCGCTCCGTCTTGGAAATCACAAGTACATCTTTCGAGAACGTCTTCGTAAGTATATAGGAGACTGCTCTCTGATTCTGGCACAATGGGACGGTTTCGGGTGTGTTGGTCACGATGAGGACGATCTTTGGCGTCAATCCCCAGGTGCTCGCCCTGGCACTCGCCAGGATGTCCGAATCGGTCGGCAACTCCTTTCTCATCGTCGTCTTGCCGCTGTTTATCGCGAGTGACTTGGTCAGCGGTGCCACGTTCGGCCTCACCGAAGTCGCGATCACCGGGATCGTTCTCTCGCTGTTTGGCTTCGTCAACAGCCCGCTACAGCCCGTTACCGGCCGGCTCTCGGATCGAACCGGTCGACGGAAAATATTCGTCCTCCTCGGCCTCGTCATCCTGGCCGGGGCGAGTTTCGCGTACACACTCGCCACCTCCTACTGGCATCTGATCAGCCTGCGAGTCCTCCAGGGCATCGCGGGTGCGTTCATCATCCCGACGACAGTCGCGCTCGTCAACGATCTCGCGGGGGAGGACAACCGCGGCGGGAACATGGGCACCTACAACACGTTCCGGCTGGTCGGCTTCGGCGTCGGTCCGGTCGCCGCCGGTGGTGTCGTCGCTGCTGGCCCGTACTCGGTCGCGTCGGTGACGCTGACCGGCTTCGATGCGGCCTTCGCGTTTGCCGGACTCACCGCGACACTCTCCTTCCTGCTCGTCGTCGCCCTCATCCGCGATCCGGATATCGAACCGGCCGATCCCGACGACCGGAGCGGCGGCATCGCTGTCTTCGACACGACCGGAGACAAATTCCTCGACCCCGTCTTTACACTCGGCGTCGTCTCGTTTTTCATGGCCGTCGGGATCGCGCTTTTCGCGACGCTCGGCGAGATCGTCAACACGAGACTCGACCAGGGGCCGGAGATGTTCGGTCTGCAGTTTGCCGCCTTCATCCTCGCACAGGTCTTCCTGCAGGCACCCATCGGCCGCGCGACCGATTTCTACGGGCGCAAACGGTTCATCGCACTCGGGATGGCACTGCTGGTCCCGACCACACTCGCCCAGGGGTTCATCCTCGATTCGTGGCTCATGTTCTTCGCCCGCTTCGCCCAGGGTATCGCCGGTGCGATGGTGTTCGCACCGGCACTCGCACTCGCCGGCGATATCGCGACCGAGGGTAGCTCCGGAACGACGCTGTCGGTGCTGACGATGGCTTTCGGCTTCGGCGTCGCCTTCGGCCCGCTGCTCTCGGGTTTTCTCGTCAGCATCGATTTCGTTGCACCGTTTGCCTTCGGCGCAGTTCTCGCGGCACTCGGCTTTGCACTCGTCGTCACGCAGGTCGAGGAGGTCCGTACGCCGGGCGGGTCCGGCGACAGGTAGCTATCAGACTCTTTGCAAAAACGCAGTTCAGGGAACGTTTTTCACGGTGTGTCCACATATTCGACGTATGAGTAGGGCGACAGAGAGCACCGACGAGACCGAAAATGCGGAGCCTGCAGCGGCCCTGTCGGTGATCGCCAACGAGACTCGCCTCGATATTCTCGAAGCGTTGTGGGGATTCGACGAGCGACCGGTTCGGTTCTCGGAACTGTTCGACGCCGTGGATATCAGTGACAGCGCACAGTTCAACTACCATCTCAAAGAGCTCACAGACCAGTTCGTCAGGAAGACAGACGAGGGGTACGACCTCCGGTTCGCCGGCGGGCAGGTGATCCGTGCGATCCGTGCCGGCCGGTTCACCCAGCACCCCGATATCGACCCGTTCGAGGTCGAGGGTGCCTGCACCCGGTGTGGCGGGACGCTGGTCGCGAGCTACGCGGACGAACAGCTCTCGATCGACTGCGAGGACTGTGGCAAGGCCCACGGTGAGTACCCGTTCCCGCCTGGTGGACTCGTCGACCGGACACCCGGGGAGATCGCGACGGCTTTCGACGAGCGCGTCCGGCATCTCCACTGTCTGGCTGCCGACGGCGTCTGTCCCATCTGTAGCGGTCGCATGGAGACCACCATCGAACGCGAAGAGCCCTGCTGTCTGGACGTGGCCGTCCGCGCCGAACACGTCTGTCAGCAGTGTCGCCACGAACTCTGCTCCCCGATCGGCCTGGTCTTGCTGGACGAGGCTGTCGTCGCTGCCTTCTACGACGAACACGGCATCGACCTCTCCCAGCAGCCGTACTGGACGCTACCCTGGTGTGTCGACGACGAGTACGCCACCGTCGAAGAGACTGAGCCGTGGCGCATCGAGGTCCGGATTCCGGCTGAAGACGAAGCGCTTCGTGTCACACTCGACGAGACGCTCACCGTCCAGGAGACGACCTGTCTCGACTGCGACGCGGATCTCTGCTGGGACGGGACCTAACTGTTCCATCACGCTTGAGTACATCTCGAAACAGGTTTCCGGAGGGCTGACTGACTAGTCAGTTAAACCGATGTCTGACGCCGACGAGGAGATCATGGACGCGGTCGCCAGTGCCCTTCGGAGACACGGGTATGCCGATCTCACGATGCAGGATATTGCCGACGAGTCCTCGAAGAGCAAGTCGCTCTTGCACTACCATTACGACACGAAGGAAGATCTGCTGGTCGCCTTCCTCGACGATCTGCTCACCGAGTACGAAAACCGCATCGAGTGCCGGGCCGACCAGCCGCCCGAACAGCGACTCGTCGACTTTCTCGCCCGCTTCGTGTTCACGCCCGAAGACGACGGGCGCGAAGCCTTCCATCTCGCATTACTGGAGATGCGTTCGCAGGGTCCGTTCAACGACCGCATCCAGACACAACTGGAGCGGAGTGACCGACTGCTGCGGGAGACACTCGCCGAGATTATCGCCGACGGTATCGACGACGGCACGTTCGAACCGGTCGATCCCGACCGGACTGCAGCCCTGCTCGTGGCCGCTCTCGACGGTGCCCGGACACGACAGATCACGCTCGGTGAAGCAAACGAACTCTCCCTCGATGGCCGTGCCGTCACGTACACGCGCGCGGCGGTGGAGGAACTTCTCGCACAGATCATCGAACCCATCCTGGCCGACGATGAAACGCTCCCGGATCTCGACACGACCATCGCCGAACTCGACCGCGAGGACTGACGATGTCTCGCCTGCCAAACCCCGTCAAACTGGTTATTCTCTGGCTCGGGCTGGGACTGGCGAGACTGGGCCTGATCGACAGAGCCAGAGCGATCAAGACGACCGAACTCGCCTGGCCACGCGTCCTGACGGGGATCGCACGGATGTCGAAAAACGCGGTCGACGTCGCGATGGTCGGTGTCGCGGTCGGGACCACGGGGGTCGCAGGTGTCGGCTTCGCGAGTCCTTTCTGGGGGTTTTCCTTCGCAGTGGGGGGAGGTGTCGCCGGCGGCACGATCGCGATGGTCTCGCAGCGCTACGGTGCGGAGGCCTGGGACGAACTCGGCCGCGCAGTCCGGTCGAGTACACTGCTCGCAATCTTGCTCACGGTTCCCCTCTCGGTCACGTTCTGGCTGCTCCCCGAGGTGCTCATCTCGGTGCTGACGAGCAACGAGGCCGCGATCGACCAGGGTGCGACGTACCTCCAGATCGTCGGGCTCGGCATCCCCTTCGCAGGGCTGAATCTCGTCGGGAGCCGTGTCCTCGTCGGTACTGACGACGCCTACACCGCGATGCAGCTCCGGGGTGGCGGCGCAGTCGTGAACGTCGTCCTCAACGCGGTCTTCATCTTCGGTCTCGGCTGGGGTGTCGCCGGTGCGGCGCTTGGCACCGTGCTCTCGAATGTCGTCGTCGTCGGCGCCTTCACGCTGGGACTACTGTTCGGCCGCCTCCCGGTCGTGGGCGAGTTCCCCGTGCAGATCTCGCCGTGGGGGACCTGGACCGATCGGGAGATGGTCCGGGATCTGGTCGAGATCGGGACCCCGGTCGGCCTGCGAAATCTCGTCTGGGTCGTCGCCGAGTTCCCGATGCTCGGCATCCTCGATATCTTCGGCGAGAACACGGTCGCAGGCTGGGTGATCGCACGACGGATCTGGGGTGTGATGAACGCACCCGGCTGGGGCTTTGGACTGGCTGCTTCCAGTCTCGTCGGGCAGGCGCTGGGCCAGAACGACGAACGCGAGGCCGGGGCCTACGGCCGGGATATCATCCGGTTTTCCGTCGCGACCTACATCGTTTCCGCGCTCCTCGTCGCACTGTTTGCAGAGCAGATCGTCGTCCTCTTCGCCGAGGAGCCGACGAGTCCGGAGATACCGATCGCGCGGAATCTGGTCTATGCAGCCTCCTTCGCGATCGTCTTCCAGGGCGTCGCGACTGCCTCGGCCGGCCCGCTCGATGCCTCGGGGGATACGCGGATCACCTTCCTGAGCCAGTTTCTGGGGATGTTCTGCGTCTCGATTCCACTGGCCTACCTCGGCGCGGTGGGGCTGTCGATCCCGGCTGTCTCGCTGTTCGGACTCACGCTCGGCGGCGTAACGATTCCCGCGCTCGGGCTCTGGGGGCTGTATCTGGCCTACGTCGCCGAGACGGCCGTGCCGGCCGCGATCAACTACTGGCGGTTCCGGACCGACGAGTGGAAAGCGATTAGCGAGGAGTACCGGCCCGACGCAACTGTTGCAGACGACTGATCTGTCTACTTCCAGTACTTACCCCTCTGTCCACTCGTCCAACCAGATCAGTTCTCCTGCAAGTTCCCCTTCCGGGACGAAGCGTTCGATCTGTTTGATTCCACTAATGAAAGTTGTCACCGGCATATTTTGATCGTCGTAGAGAACGATGCCGCCGTGATCGTATTTTTCGTGGAGTCTGGCAAAATCGGTATCGTTCGATAAAATCACGTGGCCAGTTTCCTCTGACTGTTCGAGATGTGCTTTGTCAGTGGTTCCTGAATTATACCCGTCGTTGATCCAGTTGACCTCGTAGCCGTGTGCTCGGAGTTCTGTAACAAAGACACGACTCACGTGTTCGTCAGCGAGAAAGCCGAGACTCATTTCGTCGCCGTTTCTGGCGGTTCGAGTGCCTGCTCTTTTGCCCGTTCGGCTGCTCTACGGTGCTGTTTTTGTACCTTCGCCATCTCTTCTGGGTTCTCGTAGTAGTATGCAAGTGCCACATGAACCTCCGAGATCGGAATATCGAGTTGATCTGCAATCTCCGCGGGTGGATTCGCACCGTCGATCACCAGTTCAGCTATCTGGCGGACAGAGATTCGGCGTCCTGCCAGACGTGGTTCGCCACCGAGTACGCCCTCCGTTGTGACGATTCCCTCCATACAGGTGGCTACGTTCCTTTCCGTAATTAAAGACTTGCCCGTCCTGACCGTTCGACGGTCTTCTAATTTCGATATTCCCCGCGCTCGTCTCGGATTCTGTTTGTACCGGTCGTGCCGGCCGCGATCAACTACTGGCGGTTCCGGACCGACAGGTGGAAGACGATCAGCGAGGAGTACCGGCCCGACGCAACTGTTGCAGACGACTGACCTGTCTGGCGCTTTTTGATTAATTCTCGCGGGACAGTCACGAGCACGTGAGTACGTACGAAGGCCAACTGGAGCCCAATTCTGGCTGGTGATGGTTAGTCCATTGATATATAATGATTGTTTGTCAGGCACCCGTCATGCGAGCGTCAGACATTTTGGTTAGAGGCATAGATTGGCCGTTAGAGGCCTTCAAACACCGTTTTTCTCACCATGTCAACCACTCCCGAACCTGTACGATGAACACAAAGCATTTAATACCTCCGCCAGAACGCAACCGTGTGCCCCTGCCCATGGTGACAGTAGTGAGTAAACCGGATTCGGAACGCGGTCGGCAGGTAGGTGACGACGAGTGCCGGTCGAAAGTTGCAGTCGCCGCGGTAACACAGATAACTTAACAAACATGACAGACGACATACGACATAAAGCGCGAGCGGTATTCCTCGCCGCGATCATGGTCCTCTCGGTAGTGGCCATGAGCGCGACGTTTGCGGGGAGTGCTGTCGCGCAACCAGACCAAACAAGTATCGAAGATGTGACAGTCACATCTGGTGATACTGTCTTCAGTACAAACATTAGTGACGACCGGAAAACAACGAACTTCGACGCCAGTCCAAACCTTGCTGGACCAAGTGGTTTGCTCGGTGTTCCATTCCAAGAGGATCCATACGATACTCTTGATGACACCGGTGGTGTTGTAAGACAGAACTACAGCATCACGGCCGACTTCTCGGATACAGAGGGTGAAACCGAGGAGATTGTCATCGACCACAGCAACTCACTTGACGAGGGTGTCACAGTCGCTGATCCGAGCGATCTCGCTCTCAACGATACCCAGGTCAGAAATGTCTCTGGCCTCCCGGGTAACGTCACCCTCGAGGATATCAGTGTCAACTCTGGCACTGGTGAGATGATAATCGAATACAGTTCGGAGGGCCCAGCGAGCGATGCAACGTTTGATGCCTTCCTGCACCTGACTCCCGACGATACCACTGAGGGTATCGGAATTGA
>Ga0207753_1000489_pt1 | contig 15420 bp, 12 predicted proteins | sample PonA233FremontCA_2_FD_187273 | JGI IMG/M metagenome (GOLD analysis project Ga0207753, IMG submission 187273) | Salt pond sediment microbial community from Fremont, CA, USA - Pond A23 Sediment 3 (SPAdes) | ecosystem: Environmental > Aquatic > Non-marine Saline and Alkaline > Saline | place: USA... | reverse complement strand
AGGCCGCCTGCCGCGTGGTGGAGGGGCTTTCCGAGAAGGGGCTTCGGGTGGGCGCCGCCAAGCTGACGGGGGCGTCGCTCATGCGCGACGTGCGCCGGATGCGTGAGCACGGGGCCAGTGCCGTCGCCACCTTCACCGATGCGGGCATCGCCTGCACCGTCGAGGACGCAATCACGCCGATTGCGAAAGGCGTGATCCATCACCTCAATGCAACGGAGACCCTGGACGTGATCGTGGCGGAGATGGGCGACGGGTTCGTCGGCTACTACGGCGTGGACGACCTGATGACGGACATGGAATTGCAGTCGTTCATCGAGGCGCACGTGGTGGCGGCGACCGACCTGGCCGGCGCCTGGGCCGCCGAGCAAACCTTCCACGAGCGGTACCACACCGGTATCACCGCACTCACCGGCCCCGTGACCGACAACGACGTCGGCCGCCGCTACATCACACAGCGGCTCGGCATCACGGCCCTTAACGCCCTCCAGCAGAGCACCGCGCTCGTGGACAAGGTCGTCGAGGCACTTCCGGGGTCGGCATTTCCGGAGGCGACTCGTTCCGACACGGCCGCCCCGTCATCCAGGGAGGAACTGGCCGTAGCGGAGACGTGATGCGTGAGAAGTGATGGGTGACGTTTTTCGACGATACATCCCCCGTCACGTCTCACGTTTCATTCGCCATCCCCCTCTACCTGAACTCAACGCCATCATGCAGTCTGCCCACTTCACTCCGGCGTTAACGACAGACACCGCCCGCATCGGCCTCCTCCACGGCGCCGGCTACGTCGGGGGCGAACTGATCCGCCTCCTCGCCGCACATCCCCACGCCGCGCTCCACACGGTGACGAGTCGTACGTTTGCCGACCAGCCCATCGGGGCAGCCCACCCGTCCCTGCAGGGGCAGGTCGACCGCACGTTTGCGGCTCCGACCGATGTGAATCTTGAGGCGCTCGACGCGCTCCTCGTGGCGGCGGAGCACGGCCGGAGCATGCAGGTCATTCCCGCACTGATGGCGAACGGCTTTGACGGGCCCATCGTCGACCTGAGCGCCGACTTTCGCTTCCACGATCCGGCGGTCTACCCCGAGTGGTTCGACGTAGAACACCCGGCGCCCGATCTCTTGGGGACGGCGGTTTACGGGCTGCCGGAGTGGGGCGACGGCGTCGCCGGGGCGTCGCTCGTGGCCAATCCCGGCTGCTACGCGACCGGCATTGCGCTGGCGCTGGCCCCACTGGCCCAGAAAGACGTGCCCTTTACCGCCCACGTCACGGCCCTCACCGGGGCGTCCGGCTCCGGCGCGACGCCCTCCGCCGCCACCCACTTTCCGAACCGCGACGGCAACGTGCGCCCCTACAAGGTGCTGGGCCACCAACACACCCCGGAGGTGCGGCACATGCTCGGCGACCACGTGACCCTCGACTTCGTCCCGGCCTCCGGCCCGTGGACGCGGGGCATCTGGGGAACGGCGCAGGTCGAATGGCCCGCCGAGATGGAAGACGACACCGTGGCCCAGTGGTACAAAGCCGCCTACGGCGAGGCGCCCTGCGTCCGATGCTCCCCCGGTCTGCCCTCGCTCCAGCCCGCCGTCCACACTCCGTTCTGCGACCTCGGCTGGAAGAGGGACGGCTCGACCCTCGTGGTCGGCTTTGCCCTCGACAACCTGCTGAAGGGGGCCGCCAGCCAGGCGATTCAGAATCTCAACTGCGCGCTCGACCTTTCCGAAACGGCCGGGCTTCTGCCTGAGCCCACCGCCGCTCCTGCGTCCTGAATGTATGAAGGCATGGAAGGATGTCCGTTCACTCTCCCCATGCCCTCACGCTTCCACGTCCTCCGCCACCAACAATCCAGGCATCCTCTATGAATACCGCTGAGACCATCGCAGTCGAGCAGCAACTCGAAATCCCCACCTACGACAAGATGCCGATGGCGCTCGTGCGGGGCGAAGGCCCGTACGTGTGGGACGCCGAGGGCACCCGATACCTCGATTTTTACGGCGGGCACTGCGTGTCGCTGATCGGGCACTGCCACCCGAACGTCGTGGCGGCGGTGCAGGCCCAGGCGGAGAAATTGATTTTCTACTCCAACGTCGCCCACAGCCCGGTCCGCGCCCGGGCGGCGCAGCGGCTGACAGATCTTGCTCCCGACGGCCTCGGCAACGTCTTCTTCGCCAACTCGGGGTCGGAGGCCAACGAGACGGCCCTCAAGCTGGCACGCAAGTACACGGGCCGGGCCGGCGTCGTGGCCCTGGAGCAGGGCTGGCACGGGCGCACGCTCGGCAGCCTCGCCCCCACGCACGACGAACAATACCGCGCCCCCTACGCGGACGTGCTCCCCGAGACGACCTGGGTGCCCGTCGGCGACCTCGACGCGGCGGAGGCGGTGCTGTCCTCCGAAGAGATCGCGGCGGTCCTTCTGGAGCCGATCCAGAGCATCGCCGGGATGCGCGAGGTGCCCGCCGGCTACGTCCAGGGACTGCGCGCCCTCTGCGACGAGCACGGCACGCTCTTGATCTTCGACGAGGTGCAGACCGGCGTGGGCCGGACCGGCGCCTTCTCCATGAGCGAGCCCCTCGGCGCGACGCCCGACCTCATCGCGCTCGCTAAGAGCCTCGGCGCGGGCGTGCCGGTGAGTGCCGTGCTCGTGGACGACGCGGTGGCCGCGACCGTGGAGACGGGCGACCAGGGCTCCACGTTCGGCGGCGGCATGCTCGCGATGGCGGCCGTGGAGGCCACGCTCACGACGCTGGTCGAGGACGACCTGATGGCCCGCGCCCCCGAAATCCACGAGCAGGTGATCGAGCAGGTGGGGCCGGTTGTCGACGAGGTGCGGGGCCGCGGGTGCCTCATGGGGCTGAAGCTCGACCGTCCGGTCGCGCCGGTCGTGGAGGCGCTCCGTACCCAGGGCGTGCTCGTCGGCGGCTCGTCAGATCCGCGCGTGATGCGCCTGATGCCCCCGCTCGTCGTCTCGGACGAGGACGTGACGGCCTTCGCGGAGGCGCTCCACGTCGCCCTCGATGCCACCGCCGCACCCGCAAAGGCGCTGTGATGCGACCTCATTGCAGCGGCGCACGACGACACGTACCGACGCCGCACGGGGCGTCGCCGTTCGATTCTGTTTCGCAATTGGCCATTTGCAATGTCCACCTCCACGCCCACGACACCCTCGCCTTCGTCCCCCTCCGATCCGACCACCGGCCCGCGGCACGTCCTCCGGGTGGACGCGTTCCCGGACGCGACCTGGGACGCGCTCCGCCGCGCGGCCGTAGCCCACCGACACGACGAGACGCAGGGCGCCGATGCGGCTACAGGTCAATCCCTGGGGCTCGTCTTCCTCAACCCGTCGCTCCGCACGCGGGCCTCGATGGAGGGCGCCGCGGCGCACCTGGGGGCGCACCGCACCACCCTGGTGCCCGGGGACGGCAGCTGGGGCCTCGAATGGGAGGACGGCGCGGTGATGGACGGGGACGCCGCCGAGCACGTGACGGAAGCCATCGGCGTCCTGTCGCGCTACCACGATGCCCTCGGGGTCCGCGTCTTTGCCTCCGGCACCGACTACGACGCGGACAAGCGAGACACGCTCATCCGCACCGTCGCCGACCGCGCGTCCGTGCCGGTCATCAACCTGGAATCCGCCTGGGCCCATCCCTGCCAGGGCCTCTCCGATGCGGCCCTGCTCACCGAACGCCTTGGGGACGACCTCACGGGCACGAAATTCGTCCTCTCGTGGGCCCCGCACCCCAAGCCGCTCCCCATGGCTGTGCCGAACACCGCGCTCCGCACGGCGGCTCGCTGCGGGATGGACGTGACCGTGGCCCGGCCCGACACGCACGCGCTCGACCCAGCCCTGATAGCCGAGGCCCGGTCGACGGCGGAGGCGCACGGCGGCTCCGTCACGGCGTCGAGCGACCAGGCGGCCGCCGCCGAGGACGCCGACGTGGTGTACGCGAAGTCGTGGGGCGGTCCGCTGATGTACGAAGATCCGGCGCAAGAGGCCGAGGCCCGAACGGCCCGCGCCGACTGGCGCATTACCAAGGCCCTCATGGAGCGCACTCGCGACGGGGCCTTCCTGCACTGCCTCCCGGTGCGGCGCAACGTGGTGGCGGACGACGCGGTGCTCGACGGCCCGCACGCCGCCCACCTCGATCAGGCCGAGTACCGCCTCCACGCGCAGAAGGCCCTGCTCGAGCACGTCTGGAATCTGTGAGCAGTGGAGTCTGTGAGCAGGCCCACTCGCGCGTGGAGGGAGGTGCCCAGCGCGCCTCTCGCCCTGCGTCCTTCTCTCTTCCCCGCCCGAAGCTCCCACACGACAATTGAATGCCTTCTTCTCTCTCCTCCCCAACCGTGGTCAAGGTCAGCGGCGCGCTCCTCGACGAGCCGGACGCGCTGGCCGACCTGTGGCCCGTCGTGCAGGCGCTGCACGGCGACGCCCCGGTGGTGCTCGTCCACGGCGGCGGTACTCAGATGACGGCCCTCGCCGACCGGCTCGGCCACACGCCCGAGCGGGTGCAAGGCCGCCGCATCACGGGCGACCTCGACCTAAAAATTGCGCAGTGGACCATGGGCGGCGCCCTGAACACCCAGCTCGTCTCGCAGGCCCAGCAACACGACCTCACGGCGATCGGCCTCTCCGGCGCCGACGCCGAGCTGATCCGGGTATCGAAGCGCCCGCCCTGGGCCATCAACGGAAACGCCGTCGACTTCGGATGGGTGGGCGACATCGAGGCCATCCATTCCGGCGTGCTGGAAGGCCTGCTCGCCCAGTCGTTCATCCCCGTCGTGGCCCCGCTCGGCATTGACGACGACGGGCAGATCTACAACGTGAACGCCGACACCGTCGCCTGCGCGCTGGCCGAGGCGCTCGCCGCCGAAACCCTTTTCTTTGTGACCGGGGCCGGGGCCGTGCGCCGCGACGCCGACGATCCGACCTCTCGCCTGGATACCTGCGACCCGGCCACCGCCGAGCAGGGCATAGCGGCGGGCTGGATCGCAGGCGGCATGCGCGTAAAGGTCAAAACGGCCCTCAACGCCCTCGACGGACCGGTCGGCAAGGTGTACATCTGCGGCCCGGACGATCTGTTGTCTCGGTCTCGGGCGACGGAGGTGGTGCATGAGACGTGATGCGTGAGACATGATACGTGAGGCGTGAAGCGTGAGGCGTGAGCGAGAAACACCGTAGCGGCGCGCATCACTCTTCACGCATCACGCCGGCTTCGGCACGGCACCAACGTGAGATCTCTCCAAGAAGGCCTGGCATGATGGCATCCCATTCAACGACACCGACCGACGCCGTAGACCTCCTCAAGGACCTGATTCGCTTCCCCTCCCTCACGGGTGAAGAATCAGAGATTGCCGACTTCGTAGAGCGCCACGTCCGCCGCGCCGGGGTCGACCTGCTCCGACACGAAAACAACGTGGCGTTTGCGATCGGGGACGGGGACGACGCGCTGTTTCTGAACTCGCACCTCGACGTGGTGCCCCCCGCGGACGGCCATCCGTACGACCCGTTCGAGCCGGTGGAGGCCGACGGGACGCTGTACGGGCGGGGAAGCGTGGACGCCAAGGCCAGCGGGGCGGCCATGACCGCAGCCCTGTTGTCCCTTGCCGAGTCGGGCTGGACGCCGAACGACGGACGCGTGATCGTAGGCCTGACGACACATGAGGAGGGCGGCGGGAACACGAATGGGGTACAGGACCTCCGTCCACACCTTCCGTCCCTCTCGGCCGCCGTCGTGGGCGAACCGACCGCCCTCCGCCCCTGCGTCGCACAGAAGGGGCTCCTCATCCTGAAGGTTCACGCTCGGGGCGAGGCCGCACACGCGGGGCGCCCCCACCTCGGCACGAACGCCATCCCCGCCGCCATGACGGCCCTGCGGCAACTCAACGAAGTGTCCCTGAACCGGACAGATCCGTACCTCGGGGCGCCGACGAAGACTGTTACCACCATTGACGGGGGCGACGCGCACAACGTGGTCCCCGAGCACTGCGTCTTCACGGTCGACTGCCGCACTACCCCCGCCTACACCCACGCCGAGATCGTGGAAGCGGTGCGCGAGGCCGTGGACGCCGAGGTGCAGGTCCACAGCGACCGCCTCGTGCCCTGCGCCACCCCGATGGACGCGCGCATCGTCCGCGCCGTGCAGTCCGCACGCGCCGGCGCCGAGCCCTTCGGCTCGCCCACCTCGTCCGACTGGGTCTTTCTCCACGACGTGCCCGCCGTCAAGATGGGCCCGGGCCCGAGCCATCGCTCGCACACCGCCGAAGAACGCATCGACGTGTCCGAGGTCCGGGCGGCCGTGGAGGTCTATCAAGCCCTGGTCCAGACCTACTTTTCTCTCGGATGACAAACTCTCTCGGATGACAAACCAAAGTGGGACGAGCAAATGACTTTGCTGCGTGCTTCCCTCTCCCTCTTCTCCCCCTTTCCCCCTACCCAAATGACCACACCCCTTTGGCAAAAAGACTCCACCGCCGAATCGACGACCGACGATTGGGTCCATCGCTTCACGGTCGGGGACGACTATGAATGGGACCGCCTCTTGCTGGCGTACGACGTCGAAGCAAGCCGCGCCCACGCCTGGGGCCTCCACCAGATCGGCGTGCTGTCGGAGGGGGACCGGGAGCGGATCAACGACGCACTGGACGCGCTGCTCGACGCGTTTGAAGCTGGAGGCGTGACCGTCACGCCCCAGGACGAAGATTGCCACACCGTCATTGAGCGATTCGTGACCGAGCACGCCGGAACGGCCGGCGAGAAGCTGCACACGGGGCGCTCCCGCAACGACCAGGTGCTGGCCGCGCTGCGCCTCTACCTCCGCGACGCCCTCGCCACGATCGGGGCCCAGACCGCAACCCTGACCGAAGCGCTGTGCGACCTGGCCGAGCGGCACCCGGACGTGCTGATGCCCGGCTACACGCACCTGCAGCGAGCCATGCCCTCCACCGTCGCCCTCTGGGCGCTGGGCTATGCCGAATCCCTGGCCGCCGACCTCAGCGCGCTCCGCCATGCCCGTCGCCAGATCAACGTCTCTCCCCTCGGCAGCGCTGCGGGCTACGGCGTGCCGGTCCTCGACTTTCCCCGCGAGGCCGTGGCCAAGCGCCTCGGCTTCCGCGACGTGCAGACGCACGCGACCGCCGTGCAGCTCGCCCGGGGCAAGCACGAGCTCGCCGTCAGCCACGCCTGCACGCAGGTGGGCGCCTCCTGCAATCGGCTGGCGTCCGACCTCGTGCTCTTCGCCACCGCCGAGTTTGACTTTGTCGACCTGCCGCCCGAGCACTGTACCGGCAGTAGCATCATGCCGCAGAAGCAGAATCCGGACGTGCTGGAGCTGGTGCGGGCCTCCCACCACCGCCTCGCCGCCGAGATGCAGTCGCTCGCCACCGGGCCGTCGAACCTGCCCGGCGGCTACCACCGCGACCTCCAACTCACGAAGGCGGCCGTACTGCGCAGCGTGCAGATGACGTCCGACATGCTCACCGCCCTGACTGAGGTCGTCCGCGGCGTCACGTTCAATCCAGAGCACACCCGGGCTGCCTGCACGCCGGATCTCCTTGCCACGCAGCGGGCCCTGGAGCAGGTGGCCGAAGGTGTGCCCTTCCGCACCGCCTACCAGCAGGCCGCGGTGGGAGACGCAGAGTCCGGTCCCATCGATCCCGTCGCCGTCCTCGACGCATACGAGACCGACGGCACTCCGGGCCAGGAACGCCCCAACCTTGTGCGAGAGCAACTCATCCCACACCGGGACTGGATCAACGAGGCCTAGCGCCGGGGGAGCCCCGAATTCTCCTCAAGGGTCCTTCTCCACGGCCCGCTCCACCGCCCGCCGCAGCCGGGGCTTGTGCAGGTGCACCGGCTCCTCCGTCTCCTCGTCGCGCACGGCGCTCAGGTTGAGCATCTCGACGAGCAGCGAGAAGGCCATGGCCGAGTAGATGTACCCCTTCGAGATGTGCTGGCCGAGCCCCTCCGCCACGAGCGTGACGCCAATGAGAAGCAGAAAGCTCAGTGCCAGCATCTTCAGCGTGGGGTGGGCCTCAATGAAGGACGAGATGGACTCCGCCGAGACCATCATGATCGCGATGGCGATCGTGACGGCGATGATCATGACCTCAATGTCTTCGGCCATGCCGACGGCGGTAATGACGGAGTCGAGCGAGAAGACGACGTCGAGCAAGAAGATCTGCGCGATCACACCCGCGAACGTCGCCTCCACTCGAGGGCCCGTGTGCCCGTCCTGGCCCTCCAGTTTGTCGTGGATTTCCGTCGTCGCTTTGCCGATCAAGAAGAACCCGCCGGCCAGCAAAATGAGGTCGCGCCCACTGAACGCGTACGCGAGCACTGAGAAGAGGGGCGTGGTGAGGGACATCACCCAGCTGATGGAGAACAGCAGCGCGATGCGTCCGGCGAGGGCCAGTCCCAGCCCCACCCGGCGCGCGAGGGGCTGCTGATCCGTCGGCAGCTTGTTCGACAGGATCGAGATGAAGACGATGTTGTCGATGCCCAGCACGATCTCCAGGATCGTGAGCGCACCGAGAGCGATCCAGGCTTCGGGAGAAGCAATCCACTCCATGGGACTGGGGCGTCGTGTGGGGGACCGAGTAGAGGGGAGACGGGCCCGCCGGTTCGTCGGGGACCACTGCCAACAGCGCAGAATGTAGAAAAGGGCGCCCCCGCCTCGCAACGGGCGCCCCCTTGACGGAGCGGGTCTAAACCAGATTCTTCCACAATCTTCGAGGGGGGGAGCCGGGCGGCCGTTTCGGTCAGGCGAGCGGCTCGGCCAGAAACGACGCAAGGTCTTCCACGTGCTCTCGACTCAGAAGGGGCTCCAGGGCCTGCACAATCAGGCTCACGCAGGTCGCCCGATAGATGAGCGGCTCGTCGGGGCGACCGCTCTGCGCTGTTTGGTGCTGAATGCGCGTGTTGAGCATCGTCCACCGACACTTCATCTCGGCGTAGCCGAGGGCGAGGCCCCGCTTCAGTTCCTCCAGGGTCTCGGTGGCCAGCAAACTGTCGAGCACCTGGTCGCGAAGCTCCGCCACGTGCCGCCGCACGGCCTGGCGCTCAGAGGGAGCAGTCCCGGCCCACTGCTCCAAGACCTCCTCCCATTCTTCCTCCAGGGAATCGCACAGGGCCGTTTGGACCCGCTGCCGGAGCTCGTCAAATGTAAGATCGGTGCTCGTCAGTTCACCTGCGTTGTGTCCCATTCGCCTTTGCTTCAAATTCGACGACGGTGGCTGCACCCTCTCCGACGTAGTGGCGGCTTCGAAAAGCGGCACCCAATGCATACGTTCGGAGCGGCATACGATCGTATTGAAGGCACAAACCAAGGATTCTCGACGGAGGCCCTCGCTTTTGTTCATAGCGACTTGGTTACATCCGCTTTTTCTCTCCACACGAGGGGGATCCTCCGCCCAGCGGATCGATGCCTCCCACGACGAATATGATCCTCTCCAGTTCGCACTGGGACACCGGATTTTGGAAGATTGAGCCTTCACTCGAACACGCGTGCGACTGCAGACGTAGCTGCGTCCCCTTCGCCAGCCTCCTTGCTGCGCTCGTCCTCATGTCTACTTCTCAGAATCCATACTCGTACCTGCGCGAGGACGAACCGGAGTCGTCCGACGACGCCCCGGCCGACGCCGAGGAGCCCGAGGCGCCTCCGACTTCCGACCTTGCATTCGACGACGACGGCGTGGGGGAGGAGCTGCGGCATGCCGACGAAGGGGAGCTCGACGCGGCCCCGTTCGGGATTATTCAGATCGACGATGCGGGGGTCGTGCAGTTCTACAACCGCTACGAGTCCAACCTCAGCGGCGTTGACCCCGAGGACGCAGTCGGGACGAACTTTTTCACAGAGCTTGCCCCCTGCAGCAACAACCCCCTGTTTTTGGGACGATTCAAGGACGGCGTCCGGGAAGGGGAGCTCGACGAGTACTTCACGTACACGTTCACCTACAAGATGCGGCCCACCCTGGTGGACGTGCACCTCTACCGAGACACAGCCGGAAACAACTGGATCCTCATCCAGAAGCGCTGAGCACCGGTCGTGCCTCCGGCTCGGTCCGCGAGGGCGACGCCCCATGGGCCAACATGCAGGCGACCCGGAGGCCAGGGTAGAGCAACCGCCCAAGGCCGGGGGCGGCGGGGGTGCCTGGAAAACAGGTTCGGAGGCCGGATGGCCCTACGATCCTTCCCCCTCCAACACACCTCCCGTGGGGGCCGGGGTCGCGTCGGTGGTATCGGCAGACGTGGGGGGCGGCACGGCGCCGGTGGTGTCGGGAAGCGGCACGTCGTTGAGGACCTGCTGCAGCTCATCGAACCGATCGCCGAAGGTGGCGAAGTCTCCCCCCTGGAGCGCATCCCGCGCTTCCTGAATCAACTCCTTGGCCCGCTCCAGCCCTTCCACCTGCTCCGGAGAGGCCGCCTGTGCCGTCTGTGCAGCCTGCTGCATCTGGGCCAGCGCCTGGTCGCGGGTCTCCACGACCTGCTCGCCCAGCACGCTGTTGAGCGACTGACGCAGGGTGCGCTCCATGGCGACATCCTGGTCGGTCGCCGCGATGACGCGCTGCATCTCCGGAATCTGAATCTCGTCGGCAATCAGGAAGATTGGCTCCACGTAGAGGAACGAATTCTCGATGGGGACCACAATCACGTTTCCCCGAATCACGCTCGACCCCCGCTGGTCCCACAGCGAGAGCTGCTGGGAAATCTCGGTGTCCTGGTCGATGCGCGACTCGATCTGGTTGGGCCCGCGGATGAGCCGGTCCTTCGGCAGTTCGTAGACGACGACGTCGCCGTAGTTGGGAGGATCGGAGCGGGCGGCCACCCAACTGATCATGTTGTCGCGCCCGTCGGGCGTCATGGGCAGCATGAGCATGAACTCAAGCCCCGCCGCGTCCTCCCCCGGCAGGTCCGTGAGGATGTAGTACGGCTCCATCACGCGCTGCCGACCCGCATACTGCTCTTGCGGCCGCGTCCAGAGGTCCTCGTTGTTGTAGAAGACCTGCGGCTGCGTCTGGTGGTAGCGCCGATACCGCTCCATCTGAATCTCGAAGTAGTCCTGCGGGTACCGGATGTGGTCCTGCAGCAGCTCCGGCATCGCGTCCAGCGGTTGGAAGAGGTCCGGGAAGATCCGCTGGTACGTCTGGATGATCGGATCGTCCGGGTCCGATACGTACAGAGACACGCTCCCATCGTACGCATCGACCACGACCTTCACGGAGTTTCGGATGTAGCGCGTGCCCTCATAGCCCTGCTGCCCCCGGATCGGCTCCGAGTAGGGAAAGGAATTGCTGGTCGTGTAGGCGTCTAGAACCCAGTAGTGGCGGTCGTCGCCGTGGACGAGATAGGGGTCCTTGTCGAGCTTTAAGAACGGAGCGACCTTGCGCACGCGCTCCTCCGCCTGGTTCCAGAACTGAATCTGACTGTCGTCCTGGACGTAGTTGGTGAGGAGAATGTTGAAGTCCCCCATGTAGTACGAGAAGAGCAGCTGCTTCCAAAAGCTGCCCACGGCCACGCCACCCTCTCCGTCGTACCGGGTGTACTTGTTTTCACCGGACCGGGGATAGTCCAGCTCCAGGGAGTCGCCCGGGACGCCCGCCGGCACGATGCGGTAGTGAGGCGTGTTTTCTCCATAGTAGAGCGCCGGGTTGTCCACGTCCAGCGACTCGTATTTGGACTGGGGCGGGATGTCCTGCGTGAGGAACTCCGGGCTTCCTTCCGACCCTTCCCGCGCCACGAGGTTGGACACCGAGCCGTACCCGTGCGTGAAGCGGACGTGCCGGTTGTCCCACGTGTCTTCCGGGAGCTGCTGGGTGAGTTCTCGGGGCGACACCATCACCTGCCGATAGTTTCCATCGAGCATGTAGCGGTCCACGTCCACGCTGTAAAACTCGTAGTAGAGCCGGATCTCCTGCAGCTGCCGGTAGGTGTCGATGAGGAGGCGGGGGTCCCACAACCGCACGTTGTCGATGGTCTCCTCGTTGTCCTCCACGGCGTTGGCCGGAAGATCGGGCCGGGCCGGGTACGATCGCTCCTTGAAGTCCTCCAGCCCGTACGCCTCCCGGGTCATGTCGATGTTGTTCTGCAGGTAGGGGCGTTCCACCTGCAACTCACTCGGCAGCACGGTCAGCTGCGTGACGAGGGACGGGGCCAGCACGAGCCCCCCGATCAGCAGGACGATGTACCCCACGGCCCCGATCCCAAGGAGCCGAAGCCGCCGCCGGTACAGGTTGACTCCGATCAGTCCCGCGAGCCCAATCGTGGCCGCCACCATCACGTATAGGGCCGGAATCATGACGTTCACGTCCGTGTAGCCCGCCCCATAGACCGCCCCCCCACCTTCCTGCAAAAGCTCGTACAGGTCCAGGTAAAAGCCCCAGGCCCACCCCAGCAGGAGCAGGATGATGTTGGCCCCCAGGTGGCGAAGGGCGCCCGAATCAGCCTCGAACCCGCCATCCTGGATGCCGATCTGGCCGGCAATCACGTACCCGGTCACGAGCGCCAGGAGGCCGAGAAAAGCCAGGCCGACGACCCCGCTCTGGAGCGCTTGGATGAACGGAAGCTCCAAGATATAAAAGCCTAGGTCCACGCCGTAGATGGGGTCGGTCTGCCCGTAGGACCCTGCGTACCAAAAACGGAGCAGCTCATTCCAGCGTCCCGAAAACCCGGCGGCGAAGAGCAGGCTAAGCACCCCGGCGACGACGTAGGCCAGGCGCTGAAGCCGATCGCGCGTGAGCGGCTTGCCCCCCACTTCGGGCGCTTCGCCCTCTTGGGCCCACTGCGAGGCCCAGAGGGGCGGGATGTTGCGGATCAGGACGCGAAAGTTTCCGCCAAAGTACAGCCCCGCCACGCCGAAGACGAGGAGGAACAACAGCACCTGCGTCCCCCGAATTTTCCAGAACACGTCCGTGTAGCCCAGCTCGCCCAGCCAGAAGTACTCAACGACCAGTCCTGGGGTGACGAGCAATACGGTAAACACGACCCCGACGATGCCGAGCAGGATCTGAAAAAGGCGACTCGACCGGAGAAGCGACATGAAGGGGGGAAGGGATGATGAACGCGAGTGTCGGGGCGATGAACCGCACGTCAATCAACGGGACAAACGGAGTAAGCTCCAATGCATGCGGGCGAGAGGGGTTCGATCTTCCCCCCCAGATCCATCCGGTCTCCGTATTGTTGCCCATCTCGACACCAACAGTGCGATGCAGGCTCCTCATTTTTCCTGCATATTACCCAACATCGTGCCACCGCATCGCAGAGCAGGCGTTCTACGCTCCAGCGTTCCCTCTGACCCGCCTTCTGGGGCCCCGGCCGCGCCCATCGCCCCCTCGATATTCGGAACCGTTTCCTTCATGCGATGATCGTCGACGTAAAGATCTATCTGGGGGAAAACCACTGGGCCGTCCTTCCGTATTTAGTGCACAGTTATTGGGGAGAAAGCAATCCCCGCCGGCGATGACCCTGGACTTTTTGTCGGGCCCATCGCTTCTTCGAAGAACATACTTTTCAACTAGATTCTACAGGTTTTATATGACCACATATCTTACACTTTCCTTCTTCTGGACCGTATACATGGCGCTTGAGACATACGTCTTCGGACGCCCGCAATCACGCCCGCATTTCGTTGGGTTTCTGATCGTCCACACCCTCCTCGCACCCGTGTCGTTCGTGCTCTCAGCAACGAGCGGCGTGCTTCGGGAGCGTGTGGAGACGGCCTATCGTGGGGCGTGGGCGTCCAAGCGCAAGTTTGCACGTACAGACCGCAAGAAGCTGATTGGGTAGTGCTCTTCCGGCCCCTACTGGGCCGAGGATAACATTGTAAGAAGGCTGCTACGCCCATCCGGCTGGCCGCTGTGGGACAAACCCCCAGCGGCCATTTGCATTTGGGCGAACCCGTAATCTATTGTTCAATCGGTCTTTGCCCCCGCCATGCACAAGCCGTTGCTCTTCGGAACTGTGGGCTTCGTGCTCCTGCTCGCGGCTGGAGGCGTCCTCGGGTCGAGTCCACTCGGCCCGGAGGCCCCGTCCGCATCGTCTCCTTCCGCACGGCCGGACACGATCGACACCTCGGACGTCTACACCCAGCGTCCGCCGAGCCGCAACGGCATCGGCAAGGTGTACATGGGCCGAGAAATTTCGAAGGTGATGGGGCACCGGGGGGCCAACTGGCTGGAGCGCCCCGAACGAGAAGAGAAGGAGCGCCCGGACCTGCTGGTCGACAGCCTTCCCCTCGACCCGTCCGACACCGTGGCCGACATTGGCGCCGGGACCGGCTACCTGTCGTTTCGCGTGGCTCCGCGCGTGCCGCAGGGGAACGTCCTCGCAGTCGATATCCAGCCGGAGATGCTAGACATGATGCGGGAGCGGATCGACGAGCGGGGCGTGGACAATGTGCTCCCCGTTCGGGGCACGGTGACGGACCCACAGCTTCCGGCCGACTCCGTTGACCTCGCCTACATGGTGGACGCCTACCACGAATTCTCCCACCCCTACGAGATGATGACGGCGCTCGTGGAGGATTTAACGCCGGGCGGACGCGTCGTGCTCGTCGAATATCCGCGAGAGGACCCGAGCATCCCGATCAAGACGCTGCACAAGATGACGGAGCAACAGGCCCGGAAAGAGATGCGGGCCGTGGGGCTCGAATGGGTGGAGACGAAGGACATGCTCCCCCGTCAGCACTTCATGGTCTTCCGGAAGCCGACGGAGTAGCGGCCTCAGGCCCTTCTCCGATCCCGGTCACTCGCCGTCGGGCCGGCTTTCCGCCGCCCCGTCGCCGGAGGGGCGCGGCGTCTCGCCGTCGCTCCGGAGCGTGAACTCGTCGAGCGAGAGACCGTCGATCACCGACTCGTACTTCGTGAGGTCCGCCGGCAGCAGCACCTCGTTCTCCTCCTTGCCCAGCTTGGCAATCGTGTCGAGGTACTGCTCCGCCAGGCGCAGCTTCACAGCCTCCTCCCCGCCCGGCGCAGACACGGAGGCGGCCACGCGTTCGATCGCCTCCGCCGTCGCCTCGGCCAGCGCCTCGATTTCTTGAGCGCGGCCCTCAGCCTCATTGATACGGCGCTGCTTCTCCCCCTCCGACTGGTTGATCAGCTCCTGCTTCTCCCCCTCCGCGTCGTTGACGGTGGACTGCTGCTTGCCTTCCGACCGGGCCACCGTGGCGCGGCGCTCCCGCTCGGCGGTCATCTGCCGCTCCATCGCCTTCTGCACCGTGCGCGGCGTGTCGATGTTCTTGATCTCGTAGCGGTGCACCTTGATGCCCCACGTCTGCTCCACCTCGCTCAGCACCTCCACGACGGCCTGGCTGATGGCCGCCCGCTCCTGAAACGTGGTGTCCAGCTCCATGCGTCCGATCACCGAGCGGGTGGTCGTCTGGGCCAGCTGAATGGCGCCGCGGCGGTAGTCGGTGACGCCGTAGGCGGCGTTC
>Ga0207753_1000488_pt1 | contig 15434 bp, 16 predicted proteins | sample PonA233FremontCA_2_FD_187273 | JGI IMG/M metagenome (GOLD analysis project Ga0207753, IMG submission 187273) | Salt pond sediment microbial community from Fremont, CA, USA - Pond A23 Sediment 3 (SPAdes) | ecosystem: Environmental > Aquatic > Non-marine Saline and Alkaline > Saline | place: USA... | reverse complement strand
GCCCGCGAGGGCGACGCGCTCGGCGAGCACGACGGCGTCGAACGGGTAGAGAAACGCCGGCAGCGTTCCAGTGAACACGTCGCCGAACGGGTGTGAGACGAATCCGACGCCGGCGGCGGCCGTCACGCCTGCAGTCGGGAGGGTCGTCCGCGCGGCGAGCGCCCACCCAGCGGCCGCAACGCAGGCGAGAAAGCCGCCGGCGACGACCGCGGCCGCGGGGGAGACGGCAGCGCGGAACCCCGAGAGCAGCACCGCCGTCCCGACCGCGGCGGCGCCGACAAGCGCGATCGCGGCGGCCCGCGCCGACCGGGATCGGTCCGCGCCGGCGACCGCCGTCCGCCGTCTCCCCACCGCGCTCGCCGCACCGAACGCCAGTGCCGCGACGATCCCGGTCGGGAGCGTGTGGGTCACGACCCGGTGGGTCGCGTTCGCGACGCCCCAGAACGGCTCCCACCCGAGCGGCGTCCCGCCGGCGACCGCGGCGGCGTACGTCGCCAGCGCGTAGAGGACGTCGAGGTCGGGGAGCAGCGCCGCGAGCGCGGCGACCAAGCCGGCCTGGAGCGCGGCTCGGCCGTCGGCGCCGAGCCGGCGCGCCGCCCACCCCGCGATCGCGAACGCCAGGAACTCGTGGCCGACGAACATCGCTCACCTCCGGGGTCCCCGGCGCGGCGCATAGGTCTTCGGTTGTGTGGGGCCGCGCGGACCGGGGATACCCGGAACCACCGCGGGGGTTTTGTGCCGCCGGCCGGAACGGCGGGTATGGACGGCACCGGAATCGATCACGCCAAACTCCGGATCCCTGCCGACGGCGTCGACACCGCGCTCGGGTTCTACCGCGACGCGCTCGGGTTCGGGATCGACGGGATGGACCTGTACGAGTCGGAGGAGAAGCCGTTCTTCTCGGTCCGGCTCGCCCCCGGCGCGGTCCTCCACCTCGAACCCGACGAGGGGTTCGAGCCGGCGGCACGGACCGGGTACGACCACGTCGCGATCCGGATCGACGACACGATCGACGGGATCGAGCGGGAGTTGGCGGCCGCCGGGGTCGAAGTCGACCGCCGACTCGACCCGCTGGGTGCGACGGGGGTCGCGCCCGCGGTCTACGTCACCGACCCCTTCGGCTACCGGCTCGAACTCAAGGCCGAACGCGGGAGTTCGGCGTGATACTGGCCGCTCTCGCGTCCCGTTTCCGATCGCCGGCAACGGGAGTGGCAATCGGCGACACCCGGCGAGAGTACGCAGTACGAGCCCCCGACGGCACGGCCACGTGACACCGAACCGCTTTTCTCGCCGGTGGTGCTTCCAGTAGCCACGAATGGACCTGGTCCCCACCGGCGACGACGCCGGCCAGCGGGCGGGCGCGGCGCTCGTCGCCTTCGGCATCGCCATCCTCGCGGTCGCCCTCGTCGCCGGCGCGGCGCTCGCACCCGACGTTGGCGCCGCCGGCGACGACGAGGCGAGGGGGACGCTGGTCGGCTCCCACGGCGGGGGGCCGGGGCTCCACGAGCGGGGGTCGGTCTACCTGCTCGACGGCCGCGAGACCGCGTGGCGCGCGGGCGACACGGACAGTTACTTCGACGTCACCATGCTCGACAACGGGAGCGTCATGGCCGGGTTCATGCAGGGCGGCTACGACGACTGCGACCCCTACGACTCGCCGTGTACTCACACCGGCTTCCGGATCATCGACCCCAACGCCGACTCCGACGCCGACCCCGACATCGAGTACGAGTACTCCTTCCCGGTCCGAACCGAGCGGAACAGCGAGGTGCACGACGTCGAGCTGCTCGACTCCGGGGAGTTTCTCGTCACGGACATGGACCGCGAGCGGGTGTTCACCGTCCGAGGTGGCGAGATCACCTGGCAGTGGAACGCGAGCCAGCGCTACGACGCCCCCGAGGACCCCACCCGGACCGACTGGCTCCACATCAACGACGTCGACGTGATCGGCGAGGACCGGTACCTGGTGTCGGTCCGGAACGCCCACCAACTCGTCGTGATCGAGCGCGGCGAGGGCGTCGTCGAGGTGATCAACGGCGACCTCGACACCACCCGCGGGGACCCCACCCTGCTCCGTCAGCAGCACAACCCCCAGTGGCTCGGCGACGGCAACGTCCTGATCGCCGACAGCCACAACGACCGGATCGTGGAACTCGAACGCGGATCCGACGGCGAGTGGCGGCCCGCCTGGGAGATCTACGCCGCGGAGGGCGTGAACTTCAACTGGCCGCGCGACGCCGACCGGCTCGACAACGGCAACACCCTGATCACCGACTCGCTGAACAAGCGGGTGGTCGAGGTGAACCGGTCGGGCGAGACCGTGTGGAGCTACAACACCCCCGAGGTTCCGTACGAGGCCGAGCGGCTGCCGGAGGGCGAGACCGTCGGCGCGACCTCGTACGCCGACGCCGACGGGGACGGTGAGCCCACCACGATCGGCGAGAGCAGGGACGTCCCCGTGTTGTCGTTCCTGCTGGTGATCGTCCAGACCGGGATCCAGACGCCGTTCTGGTTCACCGAGCTCCACGTCGCGATCGCGCTGGTGTCGCTGAGTTGTGTTGCGGTCGGCGGCGGACTGGTGGTCCGCGGACGGCTCCGGGGAGCGGCGTCGGACGCCCCCCGGTAGCCGCGACCGCCGGGCGTCGGTCCAGTTTTGTCGCTGCCGACGAACGTGTCCGTATGGCCGACGCCGACCACCCGGACGACGAGCTGGCGTGGCGCACCACCGACACCGAGACCGAGTACTCCTGTCCGGGGTTCGACGTCCGGCGCGACGACGTGGTCCTCCCGGACGGCACCGAGACCGACTTCCACTCGGTCGAGGACCCGCCCGCGGTGGTGATCCTGCCGTTCACGCCCGACGGCGACGTGGTCGTGATCGAGGAGTGGCGCCAGGCGGTGGGCCGGGTCAACCGCGGGCTCCCGGCGGGGACCGTCGACCCCGGTGACGACGACCTACTAGCGGTCGCCCGACGGGAACTCGCCGAGGAGACCGGGTACGAGGCCGACGCGCTATCGTATCTGTGTGCGGTCGAACCCGCAAACGGACTCTTGGACAGCGTCCACCACTACGTCCTCGCCCGCGGGTGTGAGCCCACCGCCGAGCGCGACCTCGACTTCAACGAGAGCATCCGGGTCGCGGTGACCGACTACGACGACCTCCTCGGCGCCGTCCTCGACGGGGGGATCCGCGACGGCCGCACGGTGGTCGGCGTCACCCGGTACGAGCTCGCCGAGCGGTGGCAGTAAGTCGGTCCGCCCGGCGGTGGCGGTAAGTCGGTCCGCCCGGCGGTGGCGGTCGACCTCGGCTCGTCGAGCCGCAGGAGGTGCGGCGGTCGGTCTCGGCGGGAAGGATTTTCACTCGCGGCGACGTAACGCCTCCGTGTCCTCCGAACCGAACTCGTTCGACCGGCCCGACGACGTCGCGCCGTCGTCACCGTCGCCGCGTGTGATCGCCCGAGCGCTGGTCGTCGCCGCCGCCCTCGCGGCGGTCGGGATCGGCGTCGGCGTGCTTCTCGTGGGCGTGGTGGCGTTCGGGCTCTCCGTCGCGGGAGTGTCGATCACGCCGCTTCTGAGCATCGTCCTCTCGCTCGCGCTCGCGACCGGCGTGGGGTTCGGCGGCGTCGCGCTCGCGTACCTCCGCTACCGCGGTCACGGGGTCGGGTACGTCGGGCTCGCGCTCCCGTCGCTCCGTGACGTCGCGTTCGTGGTCGCGGGGTACGTCGCCTCCTTCGGCCTCCTGATCCTGGCGTCGGTGGTGTTGACCACGACCGAGACCGAGACCGCGCCCAACACCGTCGCGGAGACCGGGGCCCAGAACCCCGAGATCCTGCTCTTCTTGATCCCGGCGTCGTTCCTCCTGATCGGCCCCGGCGAGGAGCTCCTCTACCGCGGGGTGATCCAGAACCGGCTGGGGGAGGCGCTGCCCGCGCCCGCCGCGATCGTCCTCGCGAGCATGCTCTTCGCGTCGATCCACTACTTCTCGCTGGCGGGGGCGCCGCGGGCCCGGCTGGTCAGCATCTCGGTGCTGGTGCTCCCGACGCTCGTGTTCGGGACCGCGTACGAACTCACCGACAACATCGCGGTTCCGGCGCTGATCCACGGCGCGTACAACGCGACGCTGTTCTCGCTGCTGTACCTCACGCTCCGGTTCGCGGGAACGAGCCAGCTCCCCGAGGCGGCGGCGCTGCTGCCGGTGTAATCCGGCGGCGCTGTCACGATACTAGCACAGCGACGCACTCTCCCGCCGTCAGGAAGCACGACCCCCGACGGCCTGCACCGTCGACGGATCGTATGGGACGATACTTACCCATCGGTCTCGACTCTCGTGTATGCGCGATCACTTCGAGCTTCGCGACGGGGACGCCGCGGGTCGGATCGGCGAACTCACCGTCCCCCGGGCGGGGGTGACAGTCGAGACCCCGGCGTTGATGCCGGTGATCAACCCCAACATCCGCACGATCCCGCCCGCCGAACTCGAATCGACGTTCGGCGCGGAGATCCTGATCACGAACGCGTACATCATCCACTCCGACGACGACCTCCGGGCGCGGGCGCTCTCGGCGGGACTCCACGATCTCCTGGAGTTCGACGGCGCGATCGTGACCGACTCGGGATCGTTCCAGCTCGCGGAGTACGGCGACGTCGACGTGACCACGCGGGAGATCCTCCGGTTCCAACACGAGGTCGGTGCCGACGTCGGGACCCCGGTCGACATCCCGACGCCGCCAGACGTCTCCCGGGAGCGGGCGGAGTCCGACCTCACGAGGACCGAGACCGCCCTCGCGGACGCCGGAGCCGTCGACACCGGCGAGATGCTGGTGAACGCCCCGATCCAGGGGTCGACGTACCCCGACCTCCGGGAGGCCGCGGCCCGCCACGCCGACGCGACCGACCTGGACGTGTTCCCGGTCGGCGCGGTCGTGCCGCTCATGAACGGCTACCGCTACGCCGACATGATCGACGTCGTCGCCGCCGCGAAGCGCGGGCTCGGCCGCGACGCCCCGGTCCACCTGTTCGGCGCGGGCCACCCGATGATGTTCGCCTTAGCGGTCGCGGCGGGGTGTGACCTGTTCGATTCGGCGGCGTACGCCATCTACGCCCGCGACGACCGCTACCTCACCGTCCGGGGGACCGAACACCTCGACGACGTCGAGTACCTCCCGTGTTCGTGCCCGGTCTGTGCCGACCACGACCCCGACGAGTTACGCGGGTGCGACGACGGCGAGCGCGAGCGGCTGCTCGCGGCGCACAACCTCCACGTCTCCTTCGGCGAGATCCGCCGGATCAAGCAGGCCATCCGGTCGGGGAACCTGCTGGAACTGGTGGAGGCGCGGGCGCGAGGCCACCCCCGCGTCCTCGACGGCTACCGCGCACTCTTGGATCACGCCGACCAACTCGAACGCGAGGATCCCGTCTCGAAGGGGTCGTTCTTCCACCTCTCCGCGGAGTCGGCGCGCCGGCCGGAGGTCCGGCGGCACCACGACCGGCTCGCGCGGCTCGACCCCGAGGGACGGGTCCTGCTCACCGAGGGCGGGGCGCCGTCGGGCGACGAGTACGACGCGGCGTGGCGGCTCGTCCCGCCGTTCGGCCCGTTCCCCCGGGCGCTCTCGGAGACCTACCCGCTGACCGCGACGGTGCCGGAGCGGGCGGATCGGGAGTCGCAGTCGGCGGCCGCCGAGGGCGTCCGGCGGCTGGCGGCAGCGAACCCCGGCGTCGAGTTCGTGGTGGCGCACGACGGGTGGGCCGAGTCGGCGGTCTCGCGACTCCCGGACGGGGTCGCGGTCGAGTCGCTGGCGGATCGGGGTGACCGCGCCGACGACGGTCGCGAGTGATCGTTCCGCCGTGGACGCCTCGAAACGTACGGTTCCTGTCACATGTGCGCGTTGAGTAGGAACGCGAACGAACAGATAGTTCACGCCCCCGGTCGATTACGGACGTATGACCGACTACTTCGAGGTCCACGGGCGCGATGGGGCCGCCCGGCGGGGGGAACTCCGGCTCGCGGACCCGCTGGCGACGCCGGCCCTCGTCGACGGGAGCGTCGACGACGCCGGGAGTCTCTGGGCGGCCGAGCGGGCGGTGCCCAACGGCTACCGGGAGATCCTCACCGTGCTCCCCCACCGGTCGTTCCCGGCCGGGACCGACGAGGCGGTCCAGGAGGCGTTCGCGGTCGAGTACCCCGACGTCGACTTCCCGAGCGCCGCGGTCGTCACGAGCGACACCGCCGCCGACCACGGCGCCGACGCGTACATCCTGTCGGACGCGCCCGGGTTCGTGGGCCACGCCGCGGCGTTCCGCGACGAACTCGTCGCCGCCCGCGAGGCGCTGCCGCCGGATACCGCCGTCTACCTCTCGGGAGTCGCCACCCCGCGGAACGCCGCAACCTTGGTCTACGCCGGCGTCGACCTCCTCGACGCGAAGCGGGCGCGAGTCCGGGGGCTCGAAGGCTTCTACCTCACCCGCGAGGACGAGCAGTTCCTCGCGGACCTGACCGAGCTCCCGTGTTCGTGCCCGGCGTGCCGGGGGAAGCGCACCGTCGCCGACGTCGACCCCGACGCGGACGCCGACACGGCGGCCGCGGCCCGGGAGGACCCCGCGGTGTTCGACCACGAGGACTGCGCCGACCACAACGAGTACGCGCTGGAGGCCGAACTCGCGACGATCAGACGGCGGATCCGCGACGGCCGGCTCCGCGATTACGTCGAGGGGCAGGCCCGCCACGACCAGTGGCTCACGGCGGCGTTCCGGGAGTTCGACGACGAGTTCGGGTATCTGGAGACACGGACGCCCGTGATCCGCGACGCGGAACTCACCGCCGCGACCGAGGACACCCTCCGGCGCGTGGAGATCCAGCGGTTCGCCGACCGGGTCACCACCCGGTACCGCAACCGCTTCTCGAACCCCTTGGTACTCGTCCCGTGCTCGGCCACGAAACCCTACAGCGACTCGCAGAGCCACGAGCAGTTCCACGACGCGATCCAGTACCGCGGCCACACCGTCTCGATGACGTCGCCGATCGGCGTGGTGCCGATGGAACTGGAGCTCACCTACCCCGCCCAGCATTACGACGCGGTGGTCACGGGTCGGTGGTCCGAAGCCGAGATCTCGTTCGTCGCGAGCGTGCTCCGGTCGTACCTCGACCGCAACGAGTACCCCAGAGTCGTCGCGCACGTCCCCGACGGCGGCTACCGCGAGATCTGCGAGCGCGTCGCGGCCGACGTCGACGTCAAGTTCGAGTACACTGTCGAGGGGCACCCCACCGACACCGACTCGATCGCGAACCTGATGGCGACGCTCGACGGCGAGTTGAAATACGGAAAACGGGAGCGCCAGCACAACACGGTGAAGGCCATCGCGGACTACCAGTTCGGCCCCGACGCGGGTGACGACCTGTTCTCGAACGTGGACCTCCGGACCACGAGCCGGTACCCCAAGCTCCAGGTTCGGGATCGGGACGGCGAGGACCCCGACGGCAACGGCGGGCAGCAGCTGGCGACGATGGTGCCGCAGTACGGCGTCCTCGCGCTGACGCTGGCGGGCGCGCGGGTGTGGGACAGGTCGGACGTGCCGACCAAGCGCGTCGAGATCGACGAGTTCGTGCCCCACGGCAGCGTGCTCGCGCCGGGCGTCGTCGACGCGGACGACGATATCAGGGTCGGCGACGAGGTGGTCGTCGCGGGGCCGGAGGCGTACGCCGTCGGCCGCGCCCGGATGTTCGGCCGGGAGATGGTGGAGTCGACGCGGGGGGAGGCGGTGCAGGTGCGACACGTGGAGGACGTAGACGGATAGCTGTCGGTCAGCCGACGACCACTGTTTTGTCCGCGCAACCCCCGGAATCACGTATGCCCCCGACCGTCGCGGCCTGCCAGCTCGCGATCGACGACCTCGACGTCGCGGCCACCCTCGCGACCGTCGAATCCCGCCTCGCCGGCCTCCCCGACGCGGTCGACGTTGCGGTCTTCCCCGAGTACACGCTGACCGGATTCGTCCCCGACCACCGGGCTGCCGACGCCGCGCTCCGGACCGACGGCGACGAGATCGACCGCCTCCGCGACCTCGCGGCCGCCGAGTCGACGGCGCTGGTCGTCGGGTTCGTCGAGGCCGACGGCGACGACCTGTACAACACGACCGTCTACGTCGCTCCCGACGGCGACCTCACCCGCTACCGGAAGCGACACCTCCGGGGTCGCGAGGCCGAGATCCTGACCGCCGGCGACGACCTGGTGACCGTCGAGACCCCCGCGGGGACCGCCGGGCTCCTGACGTGCTACGACCTGAACTTCGTGGCCGACAGCGCCGCACTGGCCGGGAACGTCGACGCGCTGTTCGTCGGCGGCGCGTGGCCCGCGACGTACAGCGAGAACTGGCGGCTCCTGCTGCGCGCTCGGGCGCTGGACGGCGTCCGGTGGGTGGTGGGGGCGGGGCGGACCGGCCGGCGCGAGCCGGCCGACGCCCCCGCCACCGACGCGGTCGCGTACGCCGGTCGATCGACGGTTGTCCGGCCGGACGGCGGGATCCACGCCGCGTTGGACCGCCGCGAGGACGACCTCGTGGCCGACCTCGACCCCGAAACGCTGGCGGCCCACCGGGAGTTCGTGGGGTCAGTCCCCGAATGACCGGACGGCGACTTTTTCACTCCGGCCGCCGTCGGGTGCGGTATGACCGACGACGACACGTCACAGACGGACCGCGAGATCTCGCTGGGCGTTCCGCGGGGCGTCCTCGACTCCCTGCCGGAGGACGGCGACAGCGCCGCCGCGGACATGAAGAAGGCGGTCGCGGGGCTGGAGGGCAGCCTCCAGGACGCCCTCGACGCCGCAGACTCCGACTCGGAGGCGGCGGGCTACGCGGTCGACGCGGTCGAGCACCTCGAGGAGCGCATGGAGACCTACGACGAGTTCGTGCCCGAACTCCGGGCGTGGGGGCAGTCGCCGATCTACGCCATCGCGTGGCGGAACCTCTACGCCGAACTGATCGCCCAACTCTACGAGTACGAGTGGCTCGCCGCGCAGATCGACCGCGAGCGCAACTACCGGCTGGTCGAGGACGGGATCCGGTTCGGGAAGGATTGACGTGGCTCCGACGTAGCGTTTCGAGGTGCTTCGAGACGGGTTCCTCTGCTCGGGAAGGACTACCGTGGCTCCGACGTGCGACGGCCGATGGGCCCAGATCCGGCCGTGGCAGTCGGGGCCGAGCACCTGCTCGCTACGTGGAACCGATTCGGTGCCGCAGCAACTGTCGCTACAGCCACTCGCGCCCGACCTTCTGGAGGAACATCCGGCCTTCGCCACTAGTGGCCCCCGCCGCGTTGTGTCTCTACGCTATCCCCGCGACGTGTCACCCACCGACGCGCACTTTTTTGCCCGGCGGCCCCGACTAGCGGGTATGCCACTCGAACTGCGGTTCTTCGCCACCTTCCGCGAGGCGGTCGGGACCAAGACGATCACCAGAGACTACGACGCCCGCACCGTCGGCGAGGTCCTCGTCGCGCTCGAATCCGAGTTCGAGGGGTTGTCGGGCGAGATTCTGGCGGACGGAGCAGTCCGGGGGCAGGTGAACGTCCTGCTGAACGGCCGGGACGTGACTCACGAACAGGGTATCGACACGCCGATCGAGCCCGACGACACGCTGAGCATCTTCCCGCCCGTCGCGGGCGGCGCCGGAGGGCACAGCACGTGAGCGACGCGGTCGTCCGCCGCGAGCGATCGTACCGGGGGATCTCGATCCGGCTGGCGCGGGAGTACCTGGTGAAACTCGGCGCCGACGCCGTCGACGACGATCGCGTCGCGGCCGACGCCTGGAGCGCGTCGCTGTCGGCGGAGACGGTCTCGATCGGTCCCACGCTCACGCTAACGGAGGTGACAGTCGTCTTCGAGGGGGAGCCGGAGACGCTCGACCCCCTCATCGAGCGGTTCTCCCAGAAGGCGATGCGTGCCGGTGGGTGAGACGCCCGCGGACGACGACGACGAGCGCTCACACCGCGACCGGTGGAGCCGGGCGCCGTCGGGACGGGGGCCCACCCCGGACGACCCTGGCGACGACGCGCCGCTCCCGCTCGACGGCGACGTGCTGCTCTACACCGGTGCGACCGCCAGCGTCGGCCCCGAACGGATCGAGCCCCTCCTCCGAACGGTTCAGGCGCACCTCCGGGACCGTCGCGGCGCCTACCGCCGGCGCTACGAGTCGGCGTTCGAAGACGACGAGCGGCGGATCCTCCTGGTCCCGACCGACCACTGGGCGTCGCTCGGCGACGAACTCGGACTCCCGGAACGGGAGGTCGACGCCGCCCGGCGGGCGCACGCCCAACAGCTCAGGCGGATCGGCTCGAAGACGGGTCGCCGCGAGGAGTTCGAGACCGCGCTGGAGATCCGCGAGGCGGTCGTGATCGGGGAGTGAGACGAGCCGTCGTGGTCACGTGCCGGTACTCGTCCGGGCGGGATCGACCGGGGCCGGGATCGGAGCGTTCGGGGCTGGTTGCTCGTGCGATCGAACGGGACGTACAACCACCCCGACACGTCGGGACACCGATCCGTACGAGCGGTCGGACCGGGGGCTACGACTCGTGGCCGGGTTCCTCGGGGGGGCCGGACCGGTCCTCGACCGCCTGAAAATACGCCGCGAGAAACGTTCGGTCCGCGTCGTCGACGCCGCGTTCGGCGTCCACTCCTACGGAATCGGGCTCGGCCGGGAGGTCCGCTCCCGACTCCCGATCGGCGGCGGGGTCGGGGTCGCAGTCGTCGGTCGGACCGCCGTCCCGGCCGGTTGCGGGATCGTCGGCGTCGTGTGTGGGATCGTCGCCGTCGCGTGCGCGGCCGGTACGGGTCTCGCCGCCGTCCGCGTCGATCGTCCGCTCGACGTCGACCAGGAGGGATTCGAGCCCGTCCCTCGGCTGGTGGCACAGCTCCCGGTAGCACTCCTTACAGAGGTGCTCGAAGGATTTGCCGTGTCTCTCCCACCGGTTGCCCAACTTGTCGTACTCGCGTGCGTCCGAGCGCGGGAGCGAGGTCCCGCAGGCGATACAGACCACCGTCGTCCCGTCCCGGGTGTTCCGGGAGCGCCACATACCCACACGCAGGACCCACCGCCACTTAGCTGTTTGCAGGCGCTAAGCTCCCGTCCTCAAGGAGCGAACGGAGTGAGCGAGTAGGGCGGGGATACAGCGTTTGTCCGTCGGGTGGTCAGCCCATCCGTCCCCGGCGTCACTCCGAGTGCCGACCGCACGACTTCGTGAGCGTGTCGCGCCATTTATTCGCCGCCCCGCCGTGGACCCGCGTATGCAGGTCAAATCCCGACACCACCTCCGCGCGGACGAGATCGACGGCCTGGAGGCGACCATCGCGGCGGGGACCGGCGTCGACCTCGACGGCGACACCTACGAGCGGGTCGAACTCGCCGACGAGGCGTTCGACGTAGTCCTGGTCGACGACGATCCCGACGTGGTGCGGTTCGGCGCCGACGCCGAGGCGTTCCTGACCGTCCAGGGTGCGAACCGCCACGACCCCACGAGCGGGATCGTCACGGTCGACGCGGGCGCGATCTCGTTCGTCAGCGACGGCGCGGACGTGATGCGGCCGGGCATCGTCGACGCCGACGCCGGCATCCGCGAGGGTGATCTCGTCACCATCGCGGAGGAGACCCACGGCAAGACGCTCGCGATCGGTCGGGCGCTGGTCGACGGCGCGGAGATGGTCGGCGACGCCGGGAAGGTCGTCGAGTCGATCCACCACGTCGGCGACGACCTCTTCGAGTTTTCGGTCTGAACCGGCCGCGGCGGCGTTTCTCACCCCACCGCACGTTCCGGCCGAGACGGCGTCAGACGCGCGTCTGACGTAAGAACTAACCCGGTACTTCCGCTTGTGGTGCCTATGGGAATTATGAGCAAGATCGTGGGCGGCGACGGACAGCACTCGACCGACGAGTACCTCGACCTGGGCGTCGAGGGGATCGAGCCCTCCCGCGGCGGCGCCGGAATGAACGTCCGGATCGCGACCATCAGCGAGCGCCAGGACGTGGTCGACATCAAGGACGCCGTGTACGATGGCGACCTCGTCATCGCCGACATCACCCGCCACACCACGACCGACGAGACGATGCGCCACATCGTCGAGTCCCTCCGACAGGTCGCCGAGGAGGTCGACGGCGACATCGCACAGAAGGGCGACGACCAGATCATCGTCGCGCCCACCGACGTCGGGGTCGCCCGCGAGAAGCTGAACTGACCGACGACCGATTCTGCGGGACTCTTCCTTCGACCGGCGAGCCGCCGCCACGCTCAGCCCGTCCACAGGTCCGCGAGACGGGTTCCGCGGCGGCTCCGAGCCGGCTCGCGGACCACGCCGCACCGGCCGCCGATCCGCGCTCCGCACTCGCACACCGGCGCGCACCGACGCACGGCGCCCGTCCTCTATTAACAAAACTGATCCCCAAGGTAGCCAGAATTGATATAAATGAGTATAGAATTATTATCCGATGGCACACATTCACTTGGGCGACGGATCGTTTCCGCTGTGGGCGCTACTCCTGTGGACGACGCTCGGCGTCGCGCTCGTCGGCACCGTCGTCTCCCGAGTTCGGAAAGGCGGCATCGAGACACGCCAGATCGCGCTCGCGGGGATCGCCGCGGCTGCGAGCCTCGCGATCTTCCAGTTGAACGTCCCCGTGTGGGGCGGGATCCACATGAATCTCACCGGCCTCGTGGGCATCCTCGCCGGGCCGCTGCTCGGGGCACTCATCGCGCTCGTCGTGAACATCTTCTCGGCGGCGCTCGGCCACGGCGCGGTCGGTCTCCTGGGCGCGAACACCCTGGTCAACGCCTCGGAGGCCATCGTGGCCTACTACGCGTTCAGGACGCTCCTCCGCATGGACTGGGACCTCTTCCCCGCCGGCGCGGGCGCCTCGACCCTCGGCCTCGCTGCCGGCGTGGTCCTGATGGGCGCGATCATCGTCGTCAGCGGCGTGGACGGCAGCGCGCTGCCGCGTGCGGACTTGACCGTCGCCGTCGCCGGACTCGTCGGGCTCAACCTCGGCGTCGCCGTCGTCGAAGGGATCCTCACGGGGTTCGTCGTCCGGTTCCTCGCCTCGGTCCGGCCCGACCTCGTCGGCCTCGCCGACCGCACCACGAGCGAGGAGTCCGCCGGGGTGACCGCGTGATGCAGCGCCGGACGCAGTACGGCGGGCTCGCGGGCGTCCTCGTCGTGGAGCCAAGCGTGGTCGTCCTCGACGAACCGCTCGCGGGGCTCGACCCCGACCGATCCCGACTGGTCGCCGACCGGATCCGGCGGATTCGCCGGGACGGCATCAGCGTGGTGGTGTCGACGCACGACCTCGAGTTCGCCGCCGAGATCGCCGACCGCGTCTGCGTGATGGCCGACGGGAACGTCGCGGGACGGGGACCGCCGCGCGAGGTGTTCTACGACGACGCGCTGCTGGAGCGGGCGAACCTCCACCCGCCGAGCCCGGTCCGCGTGGCCCGCGACGCCGGACTCGACACGAGCGCCCGGCCGGTCACGGAGGCGGACCTCGTGACGTTGCTCTCCGACGCCGCCGATCCGGGCACGGTTCGAGCGGGCGGTCCCGACGGTGACGGGCGCGTCTGATACGGGCGTCGAAGCCGCGTCGTACGGACCGAAAACGCCGCGAACCGCCTCAGAACTGGTCGACCGACGCCGGGAGTTCGAGCTTCCGCCCCTTCCGCTCGCGGATCTCCATGATCTTCTCGCGCTGGAGGTTGTCCGAGAGCACGCGGAAGCCCGCGTTCTCGGTGTTCCACGACGCTCGCCCCTCGGTCGCCGACCGGATGTCCGAGGAGAACCCGATCATCTCCTCGACGGGGGCGATCCCCTCGATGACCATCAGGTCACCCTCCTGGAACATGTCGTCGACGCGGCCGCGACGCCCCTGGATCTCGCCGGACGCCGAGCCCATGTGCGCCGAGGGCACGTCGATCCGGACGTCCTGGATCGGCTCCAGCAGCTTGATGTCGGCGTCGATCAGCGCGCGGTGGACCGCGTCCCGCACTGCGGGGATGACCTGCGCGGGGCCACGGTGGATGGTGTCCTCGTGGAGCTTCGCGTCGTGGAGCCGGAGCAGCGCCCCCTCGACGGGCTCGTTGGCCAGCGGGCCGTCGTTGAGCGCCTCCTCAAGCCCCTCGATGACGAGCTCCATCGTCTCGTTGAGGTGCTGGATCCCCTTCGTGTCGTCGATGAGGATGTTAGTGCCGTGGATGTGTTCGACCTCCTGGGAGGTATCCTTGTCCATACCGGCCTCCTGGAGCGCCTCGCGGCGTTCCAGCTCGGGCATGTCCATCGAGACCTCGCCGCGCTTGATCGACTCGATGATGTCGTCGGCGAGCGGCTCGACGGTGAGGTAGAACTTGTTGTGGCGGTTGGGCGAGACGCCCTCGACCTCCCGGGAGTCGGTCTGCGGCGACTCCCGGAAGACCACGATCGGCTCACCCGTCTGGACCGGGATCCCCTGGTTCTTCTCGATGCGCTGGGTGATGACTTCGAGGTGCAGCTCGCCCTGGCCGCTGATGAGGTGCTCGCCGGTGTCCTCGTTGATCTCCACCCGGATCGTCGGGTCCTCCTTCGCGACCTGCTGGAGCGTCTCGATGAGCTTCGGCAGGTCGTCCATGCTCTCGGCCTCCACGGACTTCGTGATGACCGGCTCGGAGATGTGCTCGATCGACTCGAACGGCGTCATCTCCACGGACGACACCGTCGACCCCGCGATGGCGTCCCGGAGTCCAGTCACCGCTGCGATGTTCCCCGCGGGAACGCCGCGGTCGAGCTCCTCCCGTTCGCCGCCCATGAAGATCCCGACCGACTGCACACGATTCTTCCCCACGGTCCCGGAGACGTACAGCTCCTGGCCTTGCTTGATCGTCCCGCTGAACAGCCGCCCGGTGGCGATCTCGCCGGCGTGCGGGTCCATGGAGATGTCGGTCACCATGAAGACCACCTCGCCGTCGTCGTCGACCTCCTCCATCTGGCGGGCGAGCTCGGACTCGGCGTCACCGCGCCACACCCGCGGGATCCGCCGGGGCTGGGCGGCGAGCGGGTTCGGGAAGTGCTCGGCGACCATGTCGAGCACGACGTCCGACAGCGGGCTCTGCTCGTGGAGCTCGACCCGCTTGTCGTTGCGCTCCATCTCGATGATCTCGGGGAAGCCGATCCCGGTGCGGGCCATGGACGGCGCGGAGACGCCCCACTTGTAGAGTGCTGACCCGAACGCGACGGTGCCGTCCTCGACGGAGACGGTCCAGTCGTCGATGTCGTCGCGGTTCTCGGTCATGCCGCGGATGAGCTCGTTGACGTCGCCGATGACGTCCATCAGCCGCTCCTGCATCTCCTGGGGCCCCTCCTGGAGCTCCGAGATGAGGCGGTCGACCTTGTTGATGAACAGCGCGGGCTTGACGCCCTCCCGGAGCGCCT
>Ga0207753_1000487_pt1 | contig 15482 bp, 15 predicted proteins | sample PonA233FremontCA_2_FD_187273 | JGI IMG/M metagenome (GOLD analysis project Ga0207753, IMG submission 187273) | Salt pond sediment microbial community from Fremont, CA, USA - Pond A23 Sediment 3 (SPAdes) | ecosystem: Environmental > Aquatic > Non-marine Saline and Alkaline > Saline | place: USA... | reverse complement strand
CCGCCAGGTCCGGCGGCCACTCCGCGCCGGCCGCGCCCAGCCGGCGGATCCGGCCCGGCTTTTCGCGGGCGCCGGCGACCACCATGAGCATCTGCGGGTCACAGGCGAAGCCGCCATCCTCGGCGGTGCGCACAATGACGGAGCCGGCCTCCTCCAGCGCCATCCATTCATCCGTCGCCGGCGCGGGCAACGCCAACGGCTCGGGGCGCGCCGACACCGGCTGGATACCCGCGATCGCGCAGCGCTTCAGCCAGGCGTCCAGGGTACGCCGGGCGACGACCGCTACAGACCATTCGCCGCTATCGTGATACCGGCCGAGCGCGAAATGGAGCGACTCGACAGCGTCGACCAACCGGTCTTCGAGCGCCCAGGGGATCGCGGCCTGCGCACGCGCGCGCTGCGTTGCGGGGACGGCGACCCGGGTAATCAGGACATCGGCCCCGGGCACCAGCAGATGAACGCGCCGGCCTGCGGCCGTCTCGGCGGCCGCGCTCAGCGGGCCGCGGTCACTGATGGTGCCTTCGGGGTCATGCCACACGCAGTCATCGTCTTCGGTGGCCGCCAGGCGGACGATCAGATCCCCCGCCATGGCCCCTCCGTCGTCCACGCGATGCGGGCCGGTCCATCCGCCGCTGGTCGGCGCCGGGCAAAAATGCGCACCTGCGCTGCCGCCATGTCCATTTCCATCGCCATCCAGTCAGTTGGGCGTCCGGGCGCGCCGGAATACGCGAGAGGCGCCATTATCGTCGCGGGCCAGCCAACTATAAAGCCTGTACTCGATCGCGCCGATCTGCACATCGACCCGCACACGGAAATACGAGGTCCCGATGGCAAGCGCCCCTCCGACGCCCCCGGGCGCGTCGCCGGCACCGGTTTCATTGCCGGTTTCGGTGCCATCGCCGCCGCCCCGCTGGATCGCCTGACGTACCAATGGATGGCGGCGGAAGGCATCCACGCTGTCGAACGGCTCCTCCGCTACGAGTTCGGCGAGCTGTTCCGCTTCGCCCTCGCCAAGCCCCGGGACAATCATGCGCAGCACCGTCGGTGTCGCCGTATTCACGTTGATGTCGGTGGCCTCTGGAAGCGCGGTGACATGCGGCGCCAGCTGGCGCCACGCCGCGGCGTCGATACCGCGGATCAGCCGCATTTCACTGGCCGTTGCCGCCGGTTGATTGGCGGCCTGGTAGGGGTCTTGAAGCGCGGCGTAGAAATCGTCCTCGGCGCCGCCGGGATACGTGGTCTCACTGTTCGCGTCGAGCCAGTCGATCACGGCCTGGGCGATCTCCCGCTCCAGGCCAAGGATCTGCAGCAGTCGTTCGAAGCGGGCGATCGCGGTCGCATCCACGCGATCACCGACCATCAGACTGTTGATGTTGAACCGGCTCTGGGCATCGATGATCCGCCCCGTCACCTGCCCCCCTTCGATGGGCAGTGGCGGCAAATCCTGCGCCCAGACCTCGTCCAGGCTATCGATGTCCGGATTCCGGTCCGGGTCGCTGCCGCCCGAGGTCGTTTGCCCCTCGCCGCGCCGGTCGCGCGCGAGGATCCCCATCGCCCAGGATTCGCCGCCGAGAGCGATCTGGTGCGCCTGGGTGAGCGCGATCCGGTTGCCGGTGCGACGGATGTCGAACTGGTGGTCACCGGTCATCGAGGCGGCCGCGGCCGTCGCCAGGGCGACCACGAAGAGCACGGTGATCAGCGCGACGCCGCGCTCGCCCTTCATTGCTGCACCCCCTGACCGCCGGTCGGCTCTGCGGGTACCGGTGGGCGGTCCGCGGCGGGGCGCGGCAGTGCCACCAGACGCCGGATCTCCCCCCAGTCCATGAGTTCCAGCGTCACCTCGACCGCGCGCGGCATGTCGGCTACGGCATCGGGCACGTTCAGCGGCGGCCAGCGTGGTGACCACTCGCCCTCGCCGTCCCGGAAACGCAGCGTGACGCCATCGACGCGCTCCAGAAGCCGCCGCCGCACGGGTTCCACCTGCGCCGGCGTATCCGGCCGCGCGCGGGTCTGGCGCACGAGTTGCTGGTCGTCGAGTAGCCATTCCACGCGTGCGAGCGTGCTGCGCGGCAGGCGGGCGGGATTGGGCCAGCCGCCGCGGGTCACGGCGAGCAGCGGTTCGATGTCGGGGCCGGGTGCATACAGCGGCGCGCGCTGACGCGGCTGCACGCTGCGCACGGACCGGTTTGTGGCCTGGGCGAGATCCTCGACAAGCGTGTCGACGGCGTACTGAACCGCGGCGAGGCGATCCGATTGCGCGCGCGTCGCCTCGCGGGCATCGAGGACCGCGAACAGCCCCGTGTAGGCGGCCGCACCGATCACCGTGAAGATCGCCAGCGCCACCAGCAGTTCCAGCAGGGTGAAACCGCGCCGGGTCAAGGGCCGCCCTCCGCATCCGGATCGGCGTCCGCGTCCGCAACGACGTCGGGTATCGGCGCGAATCCGGTCATTCGGGCGATGGGCTCGCTGTCTTCGTCGAGGCGCACGGCGACCTCGATCCGCCGGACCGTGTCGTCCTCGGTCGCGCTCACCTCGGCCTCCCACAGCCACGTGCGCCGGGCCATGTCGACCTCGCCATCGCGGCTGCCGGTATCCACACCGTCGGGCTCCAGCCGAATCCCGGTAATCCGATCCGCCGCGATCCAGCTCGCCAGGGTGCGATCGCGCAGGTAGTCGAGGTTCTGCGCCCGATGGGTCCCCGACTGCACCAGCACCGTCATGGCGACCGCGAACACGAACAGCGCCACCAGGACCTCGAGCAGTGTGAAACCGCGGGCCCGCACGGAACGCCGCAACGGCATCAGAACCGCTGCTCCGACAGCGTCAGCCACTGCTCGTCGCCCGGCTGAATGCGGTACTCGGTGTCGGTGTCGTCAGACAGGATACGAATCGAGAATTCCGGGACGATCTCGCCGCCGGCGAGGAAGAAGATCTGCGGCCGGACGGCGTCCTCCTCCTCGGCCGTCCCCTCCCCACCGAAGAGCTCGACGTCGAGGCCGTCGATCTCGACATCGATGGCCATGGCCTGTGGCAACTCGTGCGGATCGAGCAGACCGCCCTGCTCCAGCATCCGCCATTGCTGCTCACCCAGGCCATAGAACAGGTAGCCGTCGCGCTCGAAACGCACACCGAGCGAACGCGCCTGCATGACCGCTTCCTCGCGCGCGAGGTCCATGCGCGCGAGGATCCGCTGAGCCTCTTCGCGCTGGAGGTCACGCGGCGACGGCCCGCCCACGCTCAGCATAGCGAACGACACGAGCAGGCCCACGAGCAGGAGTACGACCACCAGTTCGATCAGCGTGAAGCCGCGGGTGGTCCGCAGACCAGGAGTCATCGTGGTGGCCACCAAGCCGGCGGCGCGGCGCCGGGGGCCTGCATTCAGCCCCCGCCGTCGGTGTTCCAGTTGCCGATATCCGCGTTCTCGTCCTGACCGCCGGGAGAGCCGTCGGCGCCGAACGAATAGATATCGATCTCGCCATGCTCGCCGGGATTGAGGTACTGGTACGGATTGCCCCAGGGGTCGCGGGGCACCTGGCGGAGATAACCGCCCTCCTTGTAATTCTTCGGCTCCGGCCCGCTTGTCGGCCGTTCCACCAGCGCCTCGAGGCCCTGCTCCGTGGACGGGTAGCGGAAATTGTCGAGCTTGTAGAGATCAAGCGCGCTCTCGATGGCGCGGATATCCTGGGCCGCCTTGGCCTTTCGCGCCTTGGCCGGCTCGTCCATAACACGCGGGACCACGACGGCGGCCAGAATGGCGAGGATCGCCACGACCACCATCACCTCGATCAGCGTGAAGCCGCTCCCGCGACGGATACTGTGACTGGACAACATGATTCGTTCCCTGGTTCTGGCGCTCGACAGGTACCGCGAGGCCACAAAGATCCGGCATTCCGATATTCAAGGATAATACGCCTGCGTAGACGCCGCCCAGCGGATCAGCCAGCACCCGTGTCGTGCAGTACCGGCAGAAAGAATTCACTCACCAGCAATGGCACATCGCCGAGCCGGAACACGGCCCGTCGGCCCCAGACCGGCACGTCGACCGGTGATGGCCGTGCGATCCCCGCCTGGCGCAGCGTCAAACGGGCGATCTGATACGGCTCGCGCCGGGCGCTGCGATCGGCGAACAACAGCGCACCCAGCGGTCGCCGCCCCAGCCCGGCGAGGCGCCGCTGACGACCACGCAGGCTGGCGAGCGGGATAATGGTCCGGGCGACGACCAGCGGGCGCGTATCACAGCACAATTCGACCTCGCGCACCAGGGCGCGCCCGCCGGGCGGAATCCCCAGCAGCGCGGCCTCGTCGCGCCGCGGCGGAGCAACCCGTTGGCGCAGAATCCGCAGATGGAATTGCCCCGGGCAACGCGCGCGGATGTGCGCGGTCAGCGACCCGCCGGCGAACAGCCAGGCGCGGACCGCTGCCGGCACGCGCCCGCGGTGCAGCGCATCGGCCCGATACCAGTATGGATTGCGCGTGGGCGTCATCGCTTCGATTCCTCTGCGCAGCGCTCAGGCATCACCATAGCGCTCCCCATCCGCCAGCCAGCGGGCGATCAGCAGATCGACCGCCGCCGGATCCGCCCCGAGCACGGATTCGGCGCACTCGCGCACCCGCGGCAGCAGGGCCGCATCGCGCATCGGTTCAGCGATGCGGAAACCGACCGCCCCGGTCTGGCGCGTACCCAGGACCTCTCCGGGTCCGCGCAGCTCCAGATCCTTCTCCGCGATCCGGAAACCGTCGCTGGTCTCGCGCAGCGTGCCGAGCCGTGAGCGGGCCGTTTCCGACAGCGGCCCTTCGTAGAGCAGCACGCAGAGACTCGCGTCGGCCCCGCGCCCGACCCGGCCGCGCAGCTGGTGGAGCTGCGACAACCCCAGGCGCTCGGAATTCTCGATCACCATCAGGCTCGCGTTGGGCACGTCGACTCCGACCTCGATGACCGTGGTCGCCACCAGCAGATCGATCTCGCCACGCTGGAACGCCCCCATCACGGCCTCCTTGTCGGCCCCCTTGAGCCGTCCATGGACCAGACCGACCCGCAGCCCGGGCAGCGCCTCGGCCAGTGCCTGTTCGGTCTCGGCGGCCGCCTGGCCGGCCTGGGCCTCGGAGACCTCGATCAGCGTGCACACCCAGTACGCCTGACGGCCCTCCCCGCAAGCGCTGCGCACCCGCGCGACCACCTCGTCACGGCGCGTCGATGACACGGCGATGGTCTCGACCGGCTGGCGCCCGGGCGGCAGTTCATCGATCACCGAGCTGTCCAGATCGGCATAGGCCGTCATCGCCAGCGTGCGCGGAATCGGTGTGGCCGTCATGATCAGCTGATGCGGCACGATCCCGCCGGCCTGCCCCTTCTCACGCAGCGCCAGGCGCTGGTGGACGCCGAAGCGGTGCTGTTCGTCGATCACCGCCAGGCCCAGGCGCGCGAAGTTGACGTCCTCCTGAAACAGCGCGTGGGTGCCGATCGCGACGCCGGCCTCGCCGCTGGCGATGGCCTCAGACTCGCGCCGCCGCGCGCCGGCTGCGAGCCGGCCCGTCAGCCAGCCGATGCGGATACCGAGCGGCTCCAGCCAGGCGGCGAAACTCCGGTAATGCTGTTCCGCCAGCACCTCGGTCGGCGCCATGACCGCGGCCTGATACCCGGCCTCGATACACCGCAGGGCAGCGAGCGCGGCGACGACCGTCTTGCCGGAACCGACATCACCCTGCACGAGCCGCAGCATCGGCCAGGGTTGTTGCAGATCGGCCTCCACTTCCCGCACGACGCGTTCCTGGGCGCCGGTCAGCGCGAACGGCAGAGCGGCGCGCAGGGCCCCGGAAAGTCGGCCGTCGCCCGCCAGCAACGGCGCCGAACGCGAGCGCGCACGCTGGCGCAGGCGCAGCAGGCTCAGGTGATGCGCGAGCAGCTCCTCGAACGCGAGCCGGCGGCAGGCCGGATGGCTGCCGGCGAGCAGCGCCGCGGTGTCGACATCGGGCGGCGGTCGATGCACGGTCACCAGCGCCGCATGCAACGACGGCAGACCGTCCGGGGCAAAGTCGACCAGCGGGTCCGCCAGCGATACCCCGCGCCCGATGTGCTCGAGCGCCGCCGTGGTCACGCGCCGCAGCGTCGCCTGGCCTACGCCTTCGGTCGCCGGATATACCGGCGTCAGGGCGTCATCGACCGCCGGCGCCGCATCGGGGCCGAGCAACCGGTATTCGGGGTGCGCGATCTCGAGGCCCGAGGGCCCATGCCGGACCTCGCCATAGAGGGCGATGCGGGCACCATGGACCAGCTGCTGGCGCTGGCGCTCCGCGAAGTGGAACCAGCGCAGCGTCAGGCCACCGGTGCCGTCATGGACCCGCGCCGCCAGTGCACGCCGGCGGCCATGGACGACACTCGCGTGCTCGACCGTCGCATCGACGACCGCTTCATCGCCGGGGCGCAGTTCGCCGATCCGGCGTACGCGCGTGCGATCCTGGTAACGCAGCGGCAGATGGAACAGGACATCCGCGACGCTCGCCAGGCCGAGCCGCGCCAGGCGCTCGGCGAGGCGCTCACCGACCCCGGGCAGCGCCGTGACCGGCGTCGTCTCGGCCCGGGTCGTCTCGGCCTGGGCCACGAACTCAGTCGGCGAGCGAGACGATCGCGTCCACCTCGACCGGCACGCCTTTCGGCAACGCCGCCACGCCCACGACCGCGCGCGCCGGGTAGGGCTCGTCGAAGAACTCGCCCAGCACCTCGTTGACGATCGGGAAGTTGCTCAGGTCGGTCAGGTAGACGTTGAGCTTGATGACCTGATCTAGCCGGCCACCGGCGGCCTCGGTGACGGCCTGGACGTTGGCGAACACGCGGCGGATCTTCACGTTGATATCGCCGTCGTCGATTTCCATCGTCTCGGGCACCAGGGGGATCTGGCCAGAGACATAGACGGTATCGCCGGTCACCACGGCCTGGGAATACGCCCCGATCGCCGCGGGCGCGGCATCGGTCTGAATCACGCGTCGGGTCATGTCGAACTCCGGATCAGTAGGCAAGCGCGGATGCGCGAGTGTACAAAGCACACGCCCCGCTGGCGAGGCCCCTCGTGCTTGTTGCAGAGACCGTTAAGAACCACGAATGGACACGAATGGCTGCCGCAGGGGCCGAGAGGGTATCGGAGCTTCGCGGAGGGCGTAGGGGGCATGAAGAGGGGGATGGGAACCACAGATGAACACAGATGGACACAGATAAAGTCAAAGGCGCTCAATGGCAGACGGCGAAGGCGTGATCTCACTTCATCGCCGGTTTTGACCTTATCTGTGTCCATCTGTGTCTATCTGTGGTTCAGAACAAGACGTCGCTCTGCGCAAGCGTCTCAGCGGAGCTCCCGGAAGCCCTTCATGCCCCGGAGACCCATTCGTGTTCATTCGTGGTTCGCTTTTTCGTCCCCGAGACCGGGATCGGTAAATCAGCGGGTCTCGCGGCGGACGCGCATGACGGCGGGGAGTTGGCGCAGGGTGCGGATGATGCGGGCGAGGTGAACGCGGTTGTTTACGGACAACACCAGGCGGAGCACGGAGGTCATGCGGTCGCGGTCCTCGAACTCCAGGTGTTCGATATTGGCGCCCTGGTCGGAGATCAGGGTCGCGACACGCGCAAGCACGCCGCGGCGGTCCATGACCTCGACCATGATGCACGCGGAGAACTCGCCCTCGACATCCGGCGCCCACTCCACCGGCAGCCACTTGTCCGGCCGGCGACGATAGTCGGCGACATTGGAACAGTCCGCGCGATGGATGACGACGCCCTTGCCGGCGGAGAGGAAGCCCTGGATGTTATCGCCGGGGATCGGCCGACAGCAGCGGGCGAACGAGACGACCATGCTGTCGCCGCCCTCGAGCAGGACCGGCTCTACACCGGGCTTTTCACGGTTGCGCTGGTTATCCGCCGCACGATCCTCCGGCACCAGGCGCTTGACCACCTGGCTCGGCAGGCGATTGCCCAGGCCGACCTCGATCCACAGTTGCTCGGCATCACGATAGCCGAACTCGGTGAGGGTGCGCTGCATGCGCTCCGGCTCGATCGCGTCGATCGTCATGCCGTAGCGGTCCAGGTGGCGGCGCACCAGCCGCCGCCCGAACTCTGTCGCCTCCTCGGTGGCCTGGTGCTTGAGATAGTGGCGGATGGCGCTGCGCGCCTTGGCGGTGACGACGAAGTTCAGCCATAGCGGGCTCGGGGTGGAGCCCGGCGCGGTGACGACCTCGACCGTCTGACCCGAGGTGAGCGGCGTAGACAGCGGCGACAGCCGCCGGTCGATCTTCGCCGCCACGCAGGTATTGCCGATCTGCGAATGCACCGCGTAGGCGAAATCGATGACGGTGGACTGGGCCGGCAGCTTGTAGATATCTCCCCGGGGCGAGAACACGTACATCTCGTCGGGGAACAGGTCCATCTTGACGTGCTCGAGGAACTCCACGGAGCTGCCCGTCGACTGCTGCATATCGAGCAGGCTGCGCAGCCACTCGCGCGCCGGCCCGTGCGTCTTGAGCGGGTGCTCGGCATCGTCCCCGCGCGACTTGTAGAGCCAGTGCGCGGCGATGCCGGATTCGGCGAAGCGATCCATGTCGGCGGTGCGGATCTGGACCTCGATGGCGATGCTGTGCGGACCGAACAGGGCCGTGTGCAGGGACTGGTAGCCGTTGCCTTTCGGGATCGCGATGTAATCCTTGAAGCGCCCGGGCACGGGTTTGTAGAGATTGTGCAGCAGGCCGAGCGTGCGATAGCAGGTATCGACGCTGTCGACGATCACGCGGATCGCGAACTTGTCGAACACCTCATGAAACGAGAGGTGCTTCTCGCGCATCTTCCGATACATGCTGTAGAGGGGCTTCTCGCGCCCGATTACGCGGGCGTCGAGTCCCTCCTGGTGCAGGCGCTCGACCATCACGATCTCGATCTTCTGCATCAGCTCCTTGCGGTTGCCGCGCGCGCGGCGGACCGCCTCGGCCAGGATGCGGTAGCGCATCGGATACAGCGCCGCGAAGGCCAGGTCCTCGAGTTCGTGCTTGAGCGTATTGATGCCGAGCCGGTTCGCGATCGGCGCGTAGATATCGAGCGTCTCGCGCGCGATGCGGTGGCGCTTGTGCACCGGCATCACGTCGAGGGTGCGCATGTTGTGCAGGCGATCGGCGAGCTTGATCAGCACGACGCGGATGTCGTCGACCATCGCCAGCATCATCTTCTGGAAATTCGCCGCCTGCTGCTCGGCGCGCGAGTTGAAACTGAGGTGCGTGAGTTTGCTCAGGCCGTCGACCAGGCGGGCGACGGTCTCGCCGAAATCGGCCTCAATCCGTTCCCGCGGGACGCTCGTATCCTCCAGGACATCATGCAGCAGCGCGGCGATGATGCTGTCGGCATCGAGCGAGAGCTCGGAGACGGTGCGGGCGACCGACAGGGGATGGGTGATATAGGCCTCGCCCGTCAGCCGCTGCTGGCCCTCGTGGGCCCGGGCGCCGAAGGCGTAGGCACGGCGGATGCGTTCGAGCGCGTCGGCGTCGAGGCGGGGCTCGAGTTCGGCGCAGAGGTCATCGATCGTGTAGCGGCCTTCCGCGACCGGCGCCATGCGGCGGCCGGTCGCTTCCTCTTCGGCTACGCGGCGGGCAGACGGCGACATGGCCTCGGCCTCCGACCCGCGCGCCCCGGAAGGCGGGACGGCGCTCAGGTCTCTTCGGCGGATCCCTCGTCCGGGGCCTTGGCCTCGTCCGACGGCTGCTCCGCCTCCTCGGTGGATGCGGTCGCGGCCCCGATGTCCGCCGCCTCATCCGTGGCCGCGGCGTCGGCGGCAACGGCCTCGGTCGATTCCTCTTCGGTGGCGGCCTCCGGCAGCGAATCGGCTTCCGGCTCGTCGAGCACGTCACGGCCGACCAGGCCTTCCGCGATTTCCCGCAGGGCGATCACCGTCGGCTTGTCGTTCTCGCGCGGGACGCGCGGCTCGGCCCCGAGCGAAACCTGCCGGGCCCGCCGGGAGGCGGTCAGCACGAGCTCGAAACGATTATCAACGTTTTCCAGACAATCCTGAACGGTAATGCGGGCCATGCGCCCCTCCTCGTCACATCGGGCCGTACGGAGGAACCGCACGGAAATTACAGCACTTGCTTGACCCTCCTATTTTACCGGATACCGTCCGCAGGCGCCAGCAGTTCGGCGATCAGATCCGCGCAGCGCACGGCCTGGCGGGGCCGGCGCACGCGCCCGGCGCGGATGATCGCCCGCAGATCCGCCAGCGCCTGGTCGAAGTCGTCGTTGACGATCAGGTAATCGGCCTCGGTGTAGTGCGTCATCTCATCGATCGCCGCCTCCATGCGGCGCTCGATCACCTCATCCGCATCCTGACCGCGCCCGCGCAGGCGCTCGACCAGGGCCTCGCGCGAGGGCGGCAGCACGAAGATCGATACCGCGCCGGCGACGCGTTCGCGCACCTGACGCGCGCCCTGCCAGTCGATCTCGAGCAGCACGTCGCGGCCGCCCGCCAGGGTCTCCTCGACCACCCGCGCCGAGGTGCCATAACGGTTATCGAACACCCGCGCGTGCTCGAGGAAATCACCGTTGGCGATCATGCGCTGGAAGGCCGGATCGTCGACGAAGAAATAGTCGACGCCATCGGTCTCGCCCGCCCGCCGCGGACGGGTCGTATGCGAAATCGACAGCGTCAACTGGTCGTCGCTGTCGAGCAACGCACGGACAAGACTCGTTTTACCGGCGCCCGAGGGCGCGGAGAGGGTATACAGGCAGCCGCCGGTCACACGGTCTCCATGAGCGGTTGTACGGGATCGCGGCAGGATAGCAAAGGCGGCCGGCGGACGCCCCTCCGGCGAGGGCTTGCGCACAGGCATGGGCCAACGGGATCGAGCGCGCCATCGAAACCCGGTCATGGATGCCCCGGGTACGCTGTGCTAGCGTCGACCCGCGCTGAGCGCAAACGACGACAAGCCGGACGGGTAAGGATGCTGCTGGAGTTCGATTGCGCGGGAAAGGAAAGTTGGTCGGGGTGGCAGGATTTGAACCTGCGGCCCCTGCCTCCCGAAGGCAGTGCTCTACCAAGCTGAGCTACACCCCGACACCGGACACGACTGGCGCCGCGCCGAGCCGCGGAGTCTAACGCAAAGCGGAAACTGTCACAAACCCGCCGCCACTGCGCGGACGGGTAATGGAGGGGAACAATGACAGCAAGACTGATCCACCGATCCGCCCTCGCCGCCGCCGTACTGGTGGCCATCCCCGGCACCGCCACCGCGGCGTCGTTCTACATCATCGAGTCGAGCGTATCCCGCCTCGGCAATGCCTTCGCGGGCACCGCCTCGGCGGCCGAGGACGCCAGCACCGTGTTCTTCAACGGCGCCGGCATGACTCGGCTGGACGAGCCTGGCCTGCAGCTTGGCGGGCATTACATCCGGCCAGAAGCGGATTTTGAGAACGAAGGTTCAACGAACAACACCACCGGCACGCAGCTATCGGGCAGCGATGGCAATACCGACGATTCCGCTCTGGTGCCGAACTTCTACTACGCTACCCCTCTGAACGACACCGTCTCAGTCGGAATCGGCTTCAACGCCCCCTTCGGTCTGACCAGTAAGTACGACGACGACTGGGTTGGTCGCTATCACGCGACCGACAGTGAGCTCGAGACCATCAACATCAATCCGAGTGTCGCCTTTCAGGCCACCGATAATCTTTCGCTCGGCTTCGGCGTCAACTATCAGTCGATCGATGCAACTCTCGAAAATAAAGTTGACGCCTCGCAGCAGGGAATTCAGGCCTTCGATGGAGACTCCAGGATAACGGGCGATGACCGAAGTGTCGGATTCGATCTGAGCATGCTGTACGAGTTCGATTCCGACACGCGTGTCGGCCTCTCCTGGCGACAGGGCGTCGACTACACGCTGGAAGGCCAGGCCAATTTTGATCGCTCACGGGCGTGCGACGCGGATGCCGCGTGCAGCGCCGGATTTGACGCCCTTGAGAATGCCCGGGAAGGTGACGTCCGAGCCGAGATCGAACTCCCGGATATCATCACCTTGAGCGGAACGCACGGCATCGGCGATGACTGGCGCGTCGACGCCGACATCGCGTGGTACGAGTGGGACTCTATCCAGCAACTGCGAATCGAGCGCACGACAGGCGTGGAGGTATCGACACTCGAACTTGAATACGAGAACACGTTCCGTTACTCGCTCGGCGGCACCTACACCGGGCTGGACTCGACCACGCTGCGTGCCGGCGTAGCCTATGACGAGACCCCGATATCAAGCCCCGAGACCAATACGCCTCGCATCCCGGACGGTGACCGCACCTGGCTCACGGTCGGTGCCACCTTCGAGATGTCCGCGACATCCTCGATCGACGTCGGCTACGCCCACCTGTTCGTGGACGAGGTCGAAGTCAACAACGAAGAACAGGGCAATACCCTGCGCGGCGAATTCGACCCCGCCGTCGACATCCTCTCCGTCGCCGCCAACTGGCGCTTCTGAGCCGATCCGCCCCGGGGCCGTGCTTCGGCCCCGGGCATTCCCATGCGGTGACCGTGGACCCGCAACGCACAGCCGACCCACATCCTCTTGACTGAGCCAATACGCGAGCCAAGCTGCAGGCCTTTGCGAGCGTCCGCGGCACGGCGCGATGAGACCCACTTCACACCGTCTTCACGCTGGCGCTTGACGGGACCCGGTCACACTCCAAGAATCGCGTGATCGTCCGAAGGAGAGCCCATCATGACCTATCGTTCCGCCCGCCAGCGCTTTGGCGCCCTCTGCTGTACCCTGATGCTCCTGTTCGTCGCGACCGCACCGGCCCACGCCGCGATGGTCGGGACCGACGAAGTCCTCGGGACCGTGGAGGCCGGTAACCAGCGCGCCGAGCTGATCGCACTGATGGAACGCGATGACGTCCGTGAGCAGCTGGTCGAATACGGTGTCGATCCGGCCGCGGCCGAGACGCGGATCCAGAACATGACCGAGGCCGAGATCGCGCAGCTGCATGGCCGGATCGACGAGCTGCCGGCCGGCAGCTCCTCGGTCGTTGGCGCGGCCCTGGTCGTGTTCATCGTATTCGTGGTTACGGACGTGATCGGCGCCACCGACATATTCCCGTTCATCCATCCGGTGAAGTAGCGGCCGGGACGGACGCGCGTGCAGACCGGCGCCGGCCGCGTGCGCCGCGCGGCCCCGGTCGCCCTGATCGGCGCGGCGCTGCTGGCCGGCTGTGCCGCGCCGCAGACGGCCCGCCTCGATCGGGATCCACCCGCTGACCTGCCGCCACGCGCCGAACTCGAGGCCGTCCCGTTCCATCCCCAAAAACGCTGGCAATGCGGCCCGGCGGCGCTGGCGACGGTACTCCCGCCCACGGCACGAGCCAGCGCACCGGCGGATCTGGTCGAGGAGGTCTATGTCCCCGAACGCAAGGGGACGCTGCGCAGCGAGATGCGCGCGGCGACCCGCGCCCGCGGACTGGTCCCGTACCCGCTGGCGCCCGAGCTGACCGACCTGCTGCGCGAGATCGCATCCGGGCGCCCGGTGCTGGTCATGCAGAACCTCGGGCTCGACTGGTTCCCGCGCTGGCACTACGCAGTGGCGGTCGGCTATGACCTGGGCGATGAGGAATTGATCCTGCGATCCGGGACCACGCGGCGGCGTGTGACGGCCTTCACCGCCTTTGAACGCACATGGGCGCGTGCCGACCAATGGGCACAGGTGGTGGTGCCGCCGGATGAACCGCCGGCCACGGCGACGCCGCTGGCATGGCTGCAGGCGGTGCGCGAACTCGAAAGCACCGGCAAGATGCAAGCGGCGCGCTCCGGCTATAGCGCCGCGACCCGCCGCTGGCCAGAGGACACCGGGGCCTGGATGGCCCGGGGCAACGCCGCGTTCGCAGCGGATGATCCGAAGGCCGCACGCGAGGCTTTCCTCGAAGCGATCAGCCTGGCCCCATCGGAAACACCGGGCTGGAACAATCTCGCCTATGCACTGATGGCCACCGGGGACCAGGGCGCCGCCATCGAAGCCGCGGAATGCGCCACGCGCCTCGCCCCAGATGCTTCCGGCCCACGCGACACCCTTGAGGAGATACGCGGCGAAGCGGGCAACATCCCGTCCGCTGAGACCGACCTCCCGCAGTGCCCCGCCGAATAATGCGGCGGCCGCCTCGGCGGCGGACACCGCGCCCCGTCGGGTTTCCTTCGCCCTTCGCCCTTCGCCCTTCGCCCTTCGCCCTTCGCCCTTCGCCCTTCGCCCTTCGCCCTTACCTCTCCGCCCCAAGCGCCAACGCCCGCTCGCGACTCGCCTCGAACGCCTCATCCGCGACCGGACCAACCGCCGCATCGGTCTCGGGCCAGCCGCGGCTGTGCCGCAGGACGATGTCCGTCAGCGCCTCGATATGGTCATCGCGGTCGTTGAGCGCGGGGATATAATGGAGTTCGCCGCCGCCGGCCTCCTCGAAGATCTCGCGGTTCTCGCCGCCGATCTCCTCGATCGTCTCCAGGCAATCGGCGGGGAAGCCGGCGCACATCACGTCCAGGCGCTTCAGTCCGTCCTTGCCGAGGGCCTCGACCGTCTCGTCGGTGTACGGCTGCAGCCAGGGCTCCCGGCCAAAGCGCGACTGGAACGTGATGCGGTATTCGCCATCGCCCAGCCCGAGGCGCTCGGCCACCAGCCGCCCGGTCTTGCGGCACAGGCAATGGTAGGGATCGCCGTTGAGCAGATAGCGCTTCGGCACGCCATGGAAGGACATCAACAGCAGGTCACCGCTGCCATGCTCGGCGCGATAGTCGCGCACCGATTGCGCAAGCGCGTCGATATAGCCCGAGTCATCGGCATAATGCTGGATCCAGCGGAACTCGGGGATCCAGCGCCAGCGATTCAGTTCCTTTGTCGTCGCCTCGAACACGGAGGCGCTGGTCGAACCGGAGTACTGCGGATACATCGGCAGCAGCACGATGCGACGTGCACCGGCCGCGCGCAGTTCCGCCAGCGCATCGGGTATGGATGGCCTGCCATAACTCATCCCGAGCGCGACCTTGACCGGACCGGGCGCGCGCGCGGACAGTTTCGTCTGCAGCGCGGCGGCCTGCTGGCGACTGATCGACATCAGCGGCGATCCGTCGTCTGTCCAGATACCGGCATAGCCTTTCGCTACACGCCGCGGGCGGAAACGCAGGACGATACCGTGCAGGATCAGGCGCCACTTCCAGCGCGGCAGCTCGATCACCCGCGGATCGGCGAGGAACTGGCCGAGGTAGCGGCGCAGCGCCTTCGGTGTCGGCGCCTCGGGAGTGCCGAGGTTGACCATCAGCACGCCCGTGCATTCGGCGGAACCGTGCGCGTAGTCGGGCTCACTGACGTAACGGGAATAATCTTCAGCCACGGCGGTCTGCTCCGGAGCGGCGCTCCATGTCGGTATTCAGGGGCGGCGCCGTCGGTGGGGCGCATGCGCGCAGACACCGACGGCGCCGATGTGTTCGTATGGCGGCGGG
>Ga0207753_1000486_pt1 | contig 15492 bp, 6 predicted proteins | sample PonA233FremontCA_2_FD_187273 | JGI IMG/M metagenome (GOLD analysis project Ga0207753, IMG submission 187273) | Salt pond sediment microbial community from Fremont, CA, USA - Pond A23 Sediment 3 (SPAdes) | ecosystem: Environmental > Aquatic > Non-marine Saline and Alkaline > Saline | place: USA... | reverse complement strand
CAAATGTTTCCGTCCGGGGCCCCTCCTACTTCCGGACCGGCCCGCGCAACCAACGGCCGCCCGCCTGCTTCCTGCGAGCGCCCGTCCGGGGGGGTGGAGGCACCCAGGACGTGACCGGGCGGCCCGCCGGGGTGGTACGGTCATTGCGAGGTGATTCGTGACAGATCGAGCACGCATCCGTTTCGCCCGACCCGGTTCTCCGACGACATGATCTCTCCTGCCGTGCAGAACCTTGACGACGACGAGGCGCTGCGACGAAGCACCGTTCTTGAGCGCGTAAGCGAGGGCGTCGTGGCCCTCGACACGGACCTCCGCTACACCTACGTCAACGACCGGGCCGAACAGATCCTGGACGCCGACCGGGCGCAACTGATCGGCCGGCACGTGTGGGACGCCTTCCCGGAGTCGCAGGGAACCGCCGCGGAGGACGCCCTCGACGTGGCCATGGCGACCCAGGAGCGGCAGTCCTTCGAGCGGTACGACCCGGGCCTGGACCGCTGGTTCGAGGTCCGCGTCTACCCCGACGAGAGCGGGCTGTCGCTCTACTTTACCGACATCACAGACCGCAAGGCCTCGGAGCAGGAGCTCGCGCAGAAAAATCGCCAGCTCAGCGCGCTCGTCGAAAACACCGCCCAGGCCGTGTACCTGAAGGACCGGGCGGGCCGCTACCAGTTCGTGAACGAGGCGGCCGCCGATCTTGTCGGGCTTACCCCGGAGGAGGCCGTCGGGAAGCGCGCCGGGGACCTGTTCGACGCCGAGAGTGCCGCCGAGATCCGCCGGATCGACGAGCAGATTCTCGCGGACGGGACCGCGGACTCCTACGAGGCCACCCGGTTCATCGACGGCACGAAGCACGTCTTTCTGGAGAACCGGTATCCGCACCGCGACGAGGACGGCGCCATCGTGGGCATTGTCGGCATCAGCCGGGAGATCACCGAGCGAAAGCGACGTGAGAAGACCCTTGAGGGCAGTCGCCAGCGCCTGAAGTCGCTGTTCGAGAATCTTCCCGACTCCGTCGTGATCCACGACGCGGAGGGGCACATTCTGGACGTCAACGAGCAGACCGTCGACGACCTCGGCTACACGTACCGGGAACTGCGGTCCATGAACGTGGCGGACTTCGAGGTCGGCCTGTCCCGGGAGGAGCTGCGAGAGACCTGGACGACCATGGAGGTCGGCGACCGGGCGAAGAAAAGCGGTCGCCACCGCCGGAAGGACGGCTCCTCGTTCCCAATTGAGGTGTGGGTGGACAAGACGGAGATCGGCGGCGAGAAGCGCTTTATCGCCCTCAGCCGGGACGTGACGGAGCAGCTCCAGAAGGAGCGAAAACTCAGGGCGCTCACCGAGGAGTACCACGCGCTCCTGGAGAACGCCGAGGACGCCATCTTCTTCGTCGACGTAGAGGAAGAGGAGTCGGGCACGGAGTTTCGCTTCGAGCGGCTCAACCCGTACCACGAGGCCGCGACGGGACTCGACTCGGAATCGGTCCGGGGCAAGACGCCCCGGGAGGTTTTGGGCCCGGACCTCGGCGCCGAGCTCGAGGCGAATTACCACCGCTGCGTGGAGGCCGGGGCGCCCATCTCCTACCAGGAGGAGCTGGACATGCCCGCGGGGACGCGCATCTGGCAGACCAAGCTCGCGCCCGTCGTCGTCGACGGCACGGTGACCCGCATCGTCGGGATCGCCCGCGACGTCACCGCCCAGGTGCACCGCGAAGAAAAGCTCCGCCGCAAGAACGAGCGCCTCGACGAGTTTGCGGGCATCGTGGCCCACGACCTCCGCAACCCGCTCAACGTCGCGCAGATGCGCACCACGCTGTCCGTCGAGGATCCCGCCTACGAGGAGCTCCACCGCCGGAAGGTGCACGAGGCCCTCGACCGGATGGAGGACATCATCTCCGACACCCTGGTTCTCGCCCGGCGCGGCAACGAGGCCGAATCCCTCGAGCCCGTTTCGGTGACGACCATCGCGGAGCAGTGCTGGGACATGGTCGAGACCAGCGCGGCGGTTCTGGTCGTCGACGACGCGTGCACGATCGAGGGCGACCCGGACCGCCTCCGGCACGTCTTCGAGAACCTCTTCCGCAACGCCGTCGAGCACAGCGAGGGCGACGTCACGGTGCGGGTCGGGCGCGCCGACGACGCCGTCCTGTACGTGGAGGACGACGGACCCGGCGTTCCGCCCGGCCGGCGCGAGACGGCCTTCAAGCCCGGGGAAACCTCACGGGAGCAGGGGACCGGCTTCGGGCTCTCGATCGTGAAGCGCATCGCCGAGGCGCACGGCTGGGCCGTCCGCCTTACGGAGTCCCCCGATGGCGGGGCCCGGTTTGAATTTGACGGGGTCGAAATTCGCTCGTAGTCGTCCGTCCGGGTCCAGGGGGCCATACTACAGACAGGAGGCCCTCCTGCCCCGCCACCAGACTCCACATCTCGAGGACTCCGTTTTCTCAAACCCTCATTTCTCGTCCCCCCCTCACCAGGCGACGCGCAGGCCTGGGGCTCCGCACGATCCGGCACGAGTCTGAATCGTATTTTTGTGGCGTTTCTTCCGGGTCGCGCACCGGAGCAGCCCGACTTGCCTCCCGTGCTCGTGTAGGACTCATCCGACAGGACGAGAAGACTTCGGCCGTCGTCACAGGGGCTGCAAGAAAAGCTCGGGGCAACTTTCCCTCCTTCGTGCGATTGCCCTGCCGCCCAGACCTTCCCTGTCACTTGGGAAGCCCGTGGGCCTTTCGCCAGCACAGTCGGCGTTGATTTGGCAACTCCTCCCCTTCTTTCTGCAGCCTTGCCCCTTGCACGAGCGGGGCAAGAACGACGCCCACCGATCAGACGACGATTGCACTTCTCTTACGCGGGCAGGTCGGGACACCACTTCGCAAAGCGCCCTTCCGCCTGCTCGTGGATCCCGCTGACGGTCGAGCGCCGTTTGATGAAACCAAACACGCAAACCGGCAATCCCCCCTCGTCGGCAGAGTTGGGATCCGCGTTGTTGCCCTGCCGCTGTGCAACCGCGGCAAGCCAGTCTTGGGGACGTCCACAGACGCACGGGGAGATCCGAACGGGAACGGAGGCGATGCCCGCGTCTCTGGGCAGCCTGGAAAAGAAGTTGGGCGCATCTTTCTTGGGCCGCCTGCGGCACCACGGCAGCTCAACGCTTGGGCGACGTGAAAGATAGAGCAGCAGACAGACGCGGCTGAACTTTGCGAGGCCATCGCATTCAGGCGGGCGTTGCCTGCCCCCCTTGGTGACGTGTGAGTGCGCCCCGCCTTTCAGGAAATCTTTTGGATCATATTTTGCTTTTAAGTGGTCTTTATGATAAGATAGTTGAGTCCGAAAAGAACGAAAGGCCCGTTTACGTAGGTCGCTCCAGACTGAACCGCCACGAAGCAAGTCGACCGGGCCCGGAGAGGCCCCGCGGGAAGACGACCGGCTTCGGACTCCGGGTCATCAACTGCACTAATAGAACGCGCAGCTGGACCGCCTGCCTTCCAAATCCCCTCAGCGAAAAGGGTAGGATTACCGGAGTAGCGGTCGTATCGGGGCGGCATCCTTCTTCGAGACGACAGCGGCGCGTGTGCCGAAGCATGAGGGCGCCCCTCATCTTCTGGAACAAGGACTACTTTAAATAAAGCATAAAAGGAGCATGTAAGCGCGGGGAGTGGGCCTAAAAGACAATCGCTGGTATATTTGTTGCTTCGATAGAAGCGGAAGATTTTTCCGGACTTTGCTCCGGGGCGTCCCCGCTTGTGTTCTTCTTTATCCCCCCTCAGGCCCGTTCGCATTTGCCCAACCGTTATCCTCCGCCAATCGGAAGCGCCTTCCGACGACCCACCGGCCCCTCCGGTGACAGACTGGTTCTGCGTAGTGGACCGCTCTCCTGCAACGACGGAAGAGCAGTGGGCCCTCGCCGACGGAAGCGTCGTGCTGAGCCTCTCGGCAACCCGGTCCGACGCAATGGCCGTGGCCGACCTGGACGGCATCGGCGTCGTCCGGTACACGCACCTGTCCGACCCCGACCGGGCGGCCCTTCGCCGGCACCTCGCGCCCTGCCACCAGGTCGACGACTAGGGGAGGCCCCGCAAACGTGTGCACGAAGCGGGCTCTGTGGGCTCAGGGGACACACGGCCCGGAGGTTCTGCACTTTTCTCTACCCCGCCCCCGACACGCTCCATGCCCACTGGTCCCTCCGATCCGGACCTCTCCCCCTCAGACAGCAAATACGCACGAATCAATCCCCGTCGCCTCCAGGCCCTACGCCGGTACGACGTCATCGACACCGCCCCGGAGGAGACGTTCGACCGCATTGCGGATCTCGCGGCGGCCCTGCTGGACGTCCCCATCGGGCTGGTCACTTTTGTTGGCGATCAGAAACAGTGGCACAAGGCCTGTGTCGGGCTCGACGCGCAGGCGCTCGGGCTCGATGCCTCCTTCTGCGTGCACACCCTCGACGATGGGCAGCGGCTCGTGGTGGAGGACGCGACCGAAGACGAGCGGTTCGACGACAATCCGCTCGTCACGGAGGAGCCCCACGTCCGTTTCTACGCCGGCGCCCCCATGATTACCCCGGACGGCCATGTGCTGGGAACCGTCTGCGCGCTCGACACCGAGCCGCGCGCGCCCTCGGAGCGACAACTCGAAGGGCTGGACGACCTTGCGCAGATGGCGGTCGATCAGTTGGAACGGCGGCGCCGTCAGAAAACCAAAGCGGTCGACCGGGCCGGCCCCACCGAGTTGGACGCGACACGGCTCAATGAGCTGCTTGCGTCCCTCGACGATGCGGTCTGGGAGGTGCAGATTCATCCTGCCGGCCCGAACGAGGCGGGGCCCGTCCGGCATGAGCTGGCCTACGTGAACAGCTCGGAAGAGCCCATTTTCGGCCGCCCCACCGACGCGTTTGTCCGAGACCCGATGCTCTGGCGGTCGGCGGCGCACCCCAAGGACCAGCCCGGCCTGCCAACCGCCCACGACCTGCTCGAAGACGAGCGCTGGCGCGGGGCGTACCGGCTTCTTCAGCCCGACGGGACCGTGCGGTGGGTCGAGACCGCTGTGCGCGTCGTGGGCCGGCCCTCCTTCTCTGACGCCGATAAAACAACGCTGGAGGCGCCCGTGAAGCTGGCCGGCATCACCCGGAGCATTCACCAGCGCAAGCAGGCAGAAGCCTCCGTACAGGAGAAAAGTGCGGCCCTCGCCGAGGAGAAGACGCGCCTCCGGGTGGCCCTCGACGCCGCCGACGCGGGCGTGTTCGAGTGGTCCATTCCGGACGACCGGCGCGTGTGGGACGAGCGCACGCAGGCCCTTTTCGGGGTCGATTCGGCCCCGCAGACAACCGGAGCACTCCTCGAGCACGTCCACCCGGGCGACCGGGGACGTCTCCAGGACACAATGGCTCGCGTCTTGGAGGATCCCGACAAGGAGACCTGCCAGGTCCGATACCGAGTTCGCCGGCCCAACGGAGAAGACCGGCATGTGCAGGCCCGTGCGCGCATCCTCCGGAACGAAGACGGTGACGCGGAGCGACTGATCGGCACCTACCAGGACGTAACCGAGAGGCGGCGACGGAGACAAAAACTGCGCCGCCGTGAGCGGCAGTTCGAAGCGGTCTTTCAGGACCCGAACCTCCTGACCGGCCTCCTCGACCTGGACGGGACGCTCCGCAGGGTCAATGACACGGCCCTTTCTTTCATCAACGCAGGCCGGGAAGAGGTAGTCGGGCAATCCTTCTGGGAGACGCCCTGGTGGGACCACGATTCTGCCCTCCAGGCGGACCTTCAGGACTGGATCGCACGGGCGGCGGCGGGCGAGTACGTGACGTACCAGTCCGAACACCTGAGCCCGGATGGGCTCCAGTACACGATTCGTGGCAGCATCCGCCCCGTCCCCGACGAGGACGGAACGGTCACCGCCCTCATTGTATCGGGCCGCGACGTCACCGCTCGCGAGGACCAGCGGCGCGAGCTGAAGGTGCTCCATCAGGCCGTCGAGGATTCTGCGGAGGGCATGGCGGTGCTGGCCGGCGACGAGTACGTGTACGTGGACCAGACCCACGCCGACATGTACGGGTTCGACGACAAGGAGCAGCTCCTGGGCAACACCTGGCGGATGCTCTACGGGGAGGACGAGATCGAGCGCCTCGAAGAAACGGTGTTTCCCGTGCTTGAGGAGGAGGGCCACTGGCAGGGCCTCGTGACGGGGCAGCGCCCGGACGGCAGCACCTTTCCGGCGGCGTTGTCCCTCACCGTTACGGAGGCGGGACGGCTCGTGTGTACCGTGCGGGACATGACCGGTCGCCAGGATCGGAACCGGAAGCGCCAACTGCTCCTCACCGCGAGTGAGACCGGCATCGCCGAGTGGGACCTGCGGGCCGGCCAGATCCGGTGGGACGGCATGCTCCGCAATATTTTTGGACGGGCGCCGGAAAGCACAGACGCCTTCTTTGCCCTGATCCATCCGGAGGACCGCTCGCGGGTGCGGGACGGGTTCGACTCCGTCGTCGACAGCGCGTCTTCCTGGAACGGGGAGTTCCGAATCGAGGACGGGGACGGGCGTACCCGCTGGATCGAGACGCTGGTCATTCCCATCTTCGAGAACGGCGAGGTGGCCCGCCTCCTCGCGTCGGGGACCGACGTGACCGAGCGAAAAGAGCGCCAGCAGAAGCTCGACTTGGCCCTAACGGGGACCGACACGGGAGTCCTCGAGTGGAACCTGCAGACCGGCGAGATGCAGTGGGACGAGACCCTCCAGGACCTGTTCGGGCACGACCCACAGACGTTCGAGGCCTTTACCGAAATCGTTCATCCCAATGACCTGCCCGATGTGGAGGCGGCCCTCGAGGACATGACCAGCACCGGCGAATCGTGGGAGGGTGACTTTTGGCTGTTCCACCCCGAGGAAGGAGTTGCTCGGATGCACCTCCGGGCGACGCCGGTCTACGAGGAGAGAGGGGCCGTCCGCGTCCTGGGCATCGCCACCGACGTGACGGCCCAGTGGGAACGCCGGCGCGATCTCGCGGCCAGCCGGGAGCGCTACCAGGCCCTCCTCCAGGCAAACCCCAATCCGGTCCTGGGGGCCGACATGGAGACCGGCAAGATTGTGGAGGCGAACGCGGCCGCTGCAGATCTGCTCGGGCGCCCCCGCGAGGAGATCATCGGGGCCCACCAGACCGACTTCCACCCCTCGGGCCGGGCCGAGGCGTACGCGTCGCTCTTCCGTCAGAGCCTCGACGAAGACGGCCCGAGGCGGGCCCTCCCGGACGGAACCCAGATTGAAGTCGTCACCGACGAGGGCACCGCTGTCCCCGTTGAACTCAACGCCACCACCGTAGGTCTCCCCGACGGGCGCGTGGTGTACGGGATCTTCCGGGACATCTCCGAACGGAAGGCCATGCAGAAGCGCCTCACCCGCCGGGAGCGCCGGTTCCGAATGATGTTCGAGGGCCACAACGCCCCGATGCTGCTCATCGACGAGGAGACAGGCGCAATTGAGCGGGCCAACGCGGCGGCCGCCGAGTTCTACGAATACGACCGGGACGTCCTGACGTCCATGTCGATCCAGGACATCAATCAACTTCCGGCGGAAGCGGTGGCCCGGGAGCGCCGCGAAGCGGCGAAGGACGGCGACGAGTTCCTATTCGAGCACGAGCTCGCGTCCGGAGAGGTGCGGACGGTGCGGGTCCTTTCGGCGCCGGTTCCGGATCTGGATCGGGGCGGGACGCTTCTCTTCTCCGTCATCCACGATGTCACCCAGCGCGAGGAGCGCCGACAGGACCTGGCCGACCAGAAGGCGTTCCTCGATCAGATCCTCGACACGATTGAGGACGTGTTTTATCTGCTCGACGAGCAGGGAGACCTCTTGTTCTGGAACCGCCGCCTCAACGAGGTCACCGGCTACACGGACGCGGAGCTCGAGGCCATGACGGCCCCTGACCTCTTCGACGAAGACGATGCGGCCCGCATCCGAGACGCCATTGAGGAAAGCGCCGCGGGTCAGGCTGTTCGGGTGGAAGCCCCCCTGATCACCAAGGACGGGCACCGGGTGCCCCACGAGTTTGTGGGGGATGCCTTCGACGACCCGACACGGGGCTGGGTCCTGTGTGGGGTTGGACGCGACGTGACCCCGCAGAAGGAGCGACGCCGGGCCCTGCGACGTGCCAACCAGCGGTTCGAGCAGTTCGCGGAGGCGGTGCCGAACGCGTTTTATATCGTTACGCCCGACTACTCGGAGCTCCTTTACGCCAACAGCGCAACCGAAACGCTGTACGGCGTGGACCGGGACACGCTGCGCGACGACCCGAGTGCCTGGACCCGTCACGTCCACCCTGCGGACCTCGGGCCCCTCCGCTCGGCCGTTGAGGCGCAGGGCGACGGCGAGGCACGCTGGCCGCAGCACCAGGAGTTCCGCGTACTGCATCCCACCCGGGGCTGCCGGTGGCTCAGAGCGCAGATCGACGGGATTTACGACGACGAGGGGACCCTTCAGCGGCTCGCCGGCGTGACCACCGACGTGACCGACCAGAAAGTGCGGGAGCGGCGGCTTCGAAGCCTTTACCGCGTGACGCGGGACCTTCTCGCCGTGGGCACGGAAGCCGGCGCCGCGTCGATTGTCACCGATGCCCTCGGCGACACCCTCAACTTCCAAGAGGCCGCCGTGTACCTGCGGGACGGCGACGTGCTGGTGCGGGCCGGCGCCATCGACAGTGAGGTGGTCGGCTCGATGCCCCGGGTCGAGCAGGGACACACCCCGCTCTGGACCGCCCTCGACGAGGAGGACACGCAGGTGCACCCCGATCCCAGCACCATCGACGACGGCGTAGACCGGTCGGGCCTCACGGGCTGCGCGTACGTGCCGCTGGGACAGCGCGGCGTGCTCGTCGTGGGCACCGCTGCCCCGAACGGTCTCGACGACGGGGCCCTTCGCCTTCTGGAAACCGTCGCGCAGAGTCTCCGAAAGGCGCTGGAATCCCTCACCCGAGAGCACGACCTGATTGCACGTGAGCGCCGCTACCGCACCCTCGCCGAGAATATTCCGAACGGGGCGGTATTCCTGTTTGATGAGAACCTTGCCTACACGCTGGCGGCCGGCGAGCTGCTCGGCACGTACGAGTTGGAGGAGTCCGACCTGCTCGGGGCACAGGCCGGGACCGTCCTCGTCGGCATCGAGGGGGGCCGGCACCCCATTGTAGACCGCTTCGAGGCGGCCCTGGCGGGGGAGCGGACGGACCGACGGATCGGGGTCGGCGGCCGCACGCTGCGCGTCCACGTCGTGCCCCTCCAGGGCGACACCGAGGCAGAAGGCCTGATGCTGGCGCAGGACATTACGGAGAACGTCCGCAAGGAGCGCGAGCTTATGAGCGCCAAGAAAGCCGCCGAGGAGGCCGGCCGGATGAAGTCGTCCCTTCTCGCGAACATGAGCCACGAGATCCGCACGCCGCTGACGAGCGTCCTCGGGTTTGCGGAGGCGATCGAGGAGGAGATCGAGGGGCTAGAGCCCCCGGCCGAGGCAGACGACCTGAAGCCCCCTGGGGAGTTTGCAGGCCTGATTCAGAAGAGCGGGCAGCGGCTGATGGACACGCTCACCGGCGTGCTCAACCTCTCGCGGCTGGAGGCCGGGGAAATGGACCTGGGGGCCGAGCCCGTGGACCTGGCCGAGCAGGTCCGTGAGGTCGCCGGCGAGCTTCGGCCTCAGGCCGAGGAGAAAGGACTACGCGTGCAGGTCCAGGCCGGGGAGAAGCCGACCTGGGCCCGGGCCGACGGCGGCGGCGTGCAGATCGTGCTCCGCAACCTGGTCTCCAATGCCATCAAGTATACGAAAGACGGGGAAATACAGCTCCACGCCTACCAAAAAACCGGGCATGCGATAATCGAGGTGGAGGACAGCGGCATTGGGATGGCCCCCGAAAAGGTCGAGGATCTGTTTAGGCCCTTCCGGCAGGCCTCCGAGGGGGTGGCCCGGGAGTACGAGGGCACCGGGCTTGGGCTGGCGGTGGCGCAAGAGGCCGTCGAGCAGATGAACGGCTCAATCGAGGTGGAGACGGAAAAAGGCAAGGGCACTACGGTTCGCGTCCGGATGCCGAAAGAAGAGAGCAGAGAGACGGGCAATGGCGATGTGGATGATGCGGAGCGCTGAACGACCTGGGCCACAAGGCGGCGTGGGACCTACGTGTTGAGGAGAACCCCTGTACAGGGGTAGGATTCTTTTTAAGACCGGTCCGGCCGATGATCGAAGCCTCCCTGTGCGCCCGTGATCCCATGCACCCGCGACGCCACCGGCGGGTCACTGGGCCGTTCCTGGCCGGCCCTCTGAGACCTCGACCGGGCTTGCCCGTGCTTTGTTCGAGACGGTGACGGCGTCCGGGCCCGCCCTTCCGACCCACTGCCGGAAAAGGACCAGCCGCCGGGCGGGACGGCCGGAGACGATTAGACCTGCACGATCCGCGTTCCCGTGGCACCACCGATCTCTTCGATGGGCTGTCCCTCAATCCAAAGAAATTGGGGAGGGACCTGGTACGAATTTACCGCTGTAGAGTCATTTCGTCTTTTTGCAATCCGTGCCGGTGAGAACAGTGGCTCCTGAGCCGGGGCGTTGCGGTCCACGCCTGCGTCCACGACCCGGCCTCGGCGCCGCAGGGCGTAGCTTCCCCGCCCCTTCCGTGAAGAGTCAATAAACGTAGTCGGCTCTCCAAAATTTCGGCATGTTTATTGCGGAATGTTTAGCGGAAATCTTTTCCGGTCGTGGACTCCGGTGCTGTTCCCGGGGCTTCTGTGCCCCCCGGCTAGAGTCGGCCCCTTGCTGCCCCCTCGGCAGAAGGAACTGCCCACGCCCTCTTTTCCGCCGCGGCGAGTCTTTTTTATACAACTGTACACTTTATAAATATCGAAAGTTCATTTTTTCTCCTGAAGATCTTTCTTTAATAGTAGCACTCATAATAACAGCTGCTGTCTATCTGTACCATAGGTCGGACTAACAGAAAATTTTGTTTTATCTACTACCAAATAGTAGTTTTAATTTTTTCTGATTATAAGAAACGAACTCCGACGCTCTTATCACCGCATCCTCCCCTTATATGTTTAAGACCAAAACCCTACCAAGCGTATTCGAGGCCAGCAATGCTGAGCTTGTCGACGTATCGGACAGCCTTCTCACCGGTTTAAAGATCGGGCACAACGGGCGCAGTTACGTCGTCGGGGAGCTTGCCCTGCTAGAAGGGAATGCTCCGCACAAGGGCATCAACAATGCGCCGTCCGATTTGGACTACCGCCTCCTGCTTCAGGCCGCCCTTGCGGTGACCAAAGCCGGGGCTGAGGAGCCGATGTGCGTCACTACTGGCTTTCCCGCCTCCACGTATGCCGCTCACCGGGACACGGCTGAAGACCTGGTACAGGGAACGCACGTCATCGACCTGGACGGTCGCACCTTCGGGAAGAGCCCGGACACCAGCATTCGAGTTGAGGTCGACCAGGTAGAGATCATTCCCGAAATTGAGGGCTTCACCTTCGGGGTGCGGCAGGGAGAGCCGAGCGAGCGCGACCCGTTCTTTGCCGTCGGGCTCGGGTACGGGACCATGGAGGCGGCCCTCAGCCTTCCGTCCGGGATTGTACAGCGGACCACCGCCTCGGCCAGCGGCCTCCAGTACGCCACCCAACTCATGTCGGACCGCCTTCAGAAGGAGCATTATCTGGACCTGGTCACGGAGCACCAGCTCGACATGGCGATGCGCAAGGGCCGTATTGTGATCGGTCGCAGAAAGATGGACCTTACCGAAATGCGCCAGGACGTGCTGTCGACCTACTACGAGGACATCGTCTCCCCGACGCTCAAGCGGGCCTTCGACGACGCCGATTTTGGCCGTGCACGGAAGATGTACGTTGGGGGTGGAGGAGCACTGTTCGATGAGCTTGTCGACGCCTTCGCCGATGAATTCGGGGATGTTCTGTCTCTGGAGGTTGTTCCGAACCCTGCGTCGTTCATCAGCCGAGGGTACGCGCTGCACGCCGCGAATGCGAACGGCGGCCATCGAGAGCGGGCTGTGGGGCTCGACATCGGCAACGCCAACACAGTCATCAACCTCCTCCACGAAGAAAGCGTGTAGGGGGACGTAGACGTCCGGGGGGCTCCTGTGCTAGAGGGCCAGCGGCCGGGTCGCCTCTGGGGCGCGCTGGAGGCAGCGCGCCCAACTGCTGTTGAGGCACAGCAAATGCTTTTGAGGCACAGCAGAGGGCGGTCATGGTGTGCGCCGGCGCCGCGCACGCAGCCTGTTCGCAAACGGCCGGCCCGTGTCTTCCCTCGATACTGCTTTCGGCCCTACGTTCTACCGGTCTGTCGGCCCCCATTTTTTGCCTGCCAGCGCGGTCTCAACATCCTAATGCGGGTTGCCCCGAGCCCCCCAAAGGGCCTCTTCGAAGGAGACCGGCTTCTTCGAAGAAATCTCTCGGCGTCGCTCAAGATGGCGGGCCGGGAATTGGATTGTGGGGTCGCTCTTGCCTTCACAATCGCGGTTGACGTAGCACCACTCCCTTCTCAGATTTCTTATGTATCCGTTCAGTGGCCACTCCCCCTCAGATGGAGAGGGACTCGCCCCCGTCCCTGATTCGTTTTCCGGCTCGGTCTTGAGCGAGGGGGACAGAGCCCAGGGAACGCTTCGTCTCGGCACCTCTGATCTCCTCGTGGAGGGGCACGTACAGGGACCGATCACGACCGAGGGATCCGTGTACATCGCTGGAAGCGGCTCCACCCACGGCTCCATTTGCGCCTCAGAGGTGCGCGTGGCTGAGGGCGCCCAGGTCAGCGGCACTGTGCGCGCTTCGGATCTGCACATCGGTGGTACGCTACAGGGGGCGATCCTCGTATTCGACCACCTCTTGATTCTGAAGATGGCACACGTGCAGGGGGGCATCCTGACCCTTCAGAGGGCGACACTCGAGGTGAAGCTCGGGGCGCAGTTCACCGGAACGGTAAGTGAGGTGAGGGGGTCGTTTGTGACACCCGTTTCTCCGGAACGGGGAGATGGCTCTCCAGGACGGACAGTGCCGGCGTCGGTTCGCCCCCCAGATTTCTACCTCTCGTCCCACCACACGGGCGGAAAGCCCCTGGTCAACCGGCCCGAGCAAGAGAAGCTGGGGGCGCCTGGTCCAGCAGAGACGCCAGGGGGCGACGATTCGTCGTCTCTCCGAGATGACTCAACGCCAGAGAACGGGTCGGAGTCGGACGGGGACGAAGACTTTGGGGTGGACTGGTAAGGGCGTGATGGGGGGGTATGGGGGCGAGCCGTCAGCGTTGTGGCACAGCTCCGCAACACGAGAGGGCCCCACAAGTCCTTGCTCTCGCTTCCTCGCGTGGCCCGTAGTCCTCAGGCAGGTCCACCGCGAAGCCACGTCGACTCGCCCTGATTGAAGGGACCGACCAAGAGCTAAAACCCGCGTCGTCAGAGTGGGCCGGTGGGGGATCCATAACTGACGCCCAGGGCGTTCTGCCGGGGCCGGATCGCAACCCTCCCTGTTTGGGCCCGCCGGAATGCAGGCAGCCAGCAGCACGCGTCACGACCGGATGATCGGCACAGTCGAAGTCGAGGCGGAGCAACAGATCGGAGGCCGATTCGTCGTTCGGCTGCCACAGCCCGCCACGTGCCCCGCCCCCTCGCCTCGACGACGGTCCTTGACGGCGTCGCAGGTCCGGCCCCAATCACCGGACCGAAGGCGGGCACGTTCGCCGGCAGCTCGGGGCCTCTGAATCAGGGGCGCCGCCGCTGGCGCCACGGACTCCCGCCCTCCCGGCCATTCGCCGCGATTGTTGGGGCCTCCTCGGACTGCGCCTCGGCGTAGTAGAGCGTCGCCGCGAGGGCCGCAAGCTCGTCCCGCTCCGGGTCCTCCAGTTGGAGGGCGGAGGGGTCAAACTCCTCGTCCACGAAGTGGGTGGTAAAGTCGCCCGCGCGGAAGCCCTCGTGCTGCATCGCGAAGCGGCAGAACGGGATCGTGGTGGCCATGCTCGCCACCTCGTACTCGTCGAGCGCGCGGATCATGCGGTCGATGGCCGCCTCCCGGTCGCGGCCCCACGTGGTGAGCTTCGAGATCATCGGGTCGTAGTGGATCAGCACCTCGCCCCCCTCCTCCACACCGGCGTCCACCCGTACGCCGAATCCTGAGGGAGCGGAATGCCGCTTGAGCGGGCCGGGGTCGGGCAGGAAATTCGAGGCCGGGTCCTCCGCGTAGACGCGGCTCTCCATCGCGTGCCCGTTGATCGACAGGTCGTCGGTGGTGTAGCCCAGCGCCTCCCCCTGCGCCACGCGCAACTGCTCGGCCACCAGGTCCACGCCCGTCACCCACTCGGTGACCGGGTGCTCCACCTGCAGGCGCGTGTTCATCTCCATGAAGTAGTAGTTGAGGTCCTTGTCCACCAGAAACTCCACCGTCCCGGCGTTCCGGTAGCCGCACGACTCGGCCGCGGCCACCGCCGCCGCGCCCATCTCGCGGCGCACCTCGGGGGTGAGCACCGACGACGGCGCCTCCTCGATCACCTTCTGGTGGCGGCGCTGGATGGAGCACTCCCGCTCGAAGAGATGGACCGTATTCCCGTGGTGGTCGGCCAGGATCTGAAACTCGATGTGGCGGGGCTCCTCGATGTACTTCTCGATAAAGACGCGCCCGTCGCCGAACGAGGACGCGGCCTCCCCCTGCGCCCGGTCCATCGCCCCGGCAAAGTTCTCCGGCTCGTGGACGATGCGCATGCCCTTGCCCCCGCCGCCCGCCGCGGCCTTGATGAGCACCGGATAGCCAATGTCCTCGGCGATCGCCTCTCCCTCCTCCGTGCTCGCCACCGCGTCGGTGGTGCCCGGGGCCATCGGCACCCCCGCCTCCTTCATGAGCTGGCGGGCGGCCGTCTTGTCGCCCATCGCCCGGATCGCCGCCGCCGGCGGCCCCACGAAGTGGACGCCGGCCTCCGCACAGGCCTCCGCGAAGGCCGCGTTTTCCGAGAGGAAGCCGTAGCCGGGGTGAATGGCATCGGCCCCGCTGCGGCGCGCCGCCTCCAGGATCGCCTCCGGGTCGAGGTACGACTGTGCGGCCTCCGCCGGGCCAATGTGGTACGCCTCGTCCGCCCGCCGCACGTGGGGCGCGGAGCGGTCCGGCGTGCTGTAGACGGCGACCGTGTTGAGGCCCTGCTCGTGACAGGTGCGCAGGACCCGCACGGCAATCTCCCCGCGGTTGGCAACGAGAACGTTGTCGAAGGGACGGGATGTCGCGGTCGAGTCCGTCATTTCGTCTTGTTGAACGTAATGGCATGAATTCTGTTATGAGGATCCCGCCGCAAAGGCCCTGCCCGTTGTTTTCGGGCCCGGGGCCCGGCTCGCCGATTGGTTTCACAGTGCTCTCCCCGCCGCTATGCCGCAGACCGAAGATCTCTACGACGTGCTCGGCGTCGACGAAGACGCGAGCCAGGAGGAGATCAAGAAAACGTACCGCACACTCGCGCGCAAGCACCATCCGGACCGCAACCCGGACGACCC
>Ga0207753_1000483_pt1 | contig 15590 bp, 12 predicted proteins | sample PonA233FremontCA_2_FD_187273 | JGI IMG/M metagenome (GOLD analysis project Ga0207753, IMG submission 187273) | Salt pond sediment microbial community from Fremont, CA, USA - Pond A23 Sediment 3 (SPAdes) | ecosystem: Environmental > Aquatic > Non-marine Saline and Alkaline > Saline | place: USA... | reverse complement strand
GAGACGATGCCGCCGTACTTTCCCCTCGTGCTTCTGCTCGGGATCGCGTACGCCTGCAATGTGGGCGGCATGGGCACCCTCATCGGCACGCCCCCAAATGCCTTGCTCGCAGGCTTCTTCTCCGAGACGTACGGCGTAGAGGTAGGCTTCGCCCAGTGGATGGTCGTTGGACTGCCGCTCGTGGCGGTGGCACTGCCGCTCGTGTACGTCGTCCTTACGTGGGTCTACCCCATTGAGCTGGACCGCTTGCCAGGGGGCCCCCAAATCATCGGCGCCGAGTGGAAGAAGTTGGGACGCATGACGACGGCGGAAGGGCGGGTAGCCGCGGTCTTTGTATTGACCGCGGCCCTGTGGATGACGCGTCCGCTGCTCACCGGCCTGCTTTCCGGGCTTTCCGACGCCGGCATTGCGATTGGGGCTGGGCTCCTGCTCTTTGCCCTGCCGGCCGGGACCGAAGAGCGTGCACTCCTCGTCTGGGAGGACGCCGAGGAGCTTCCGTGGGGCGTGCTCCTGCTGTTCGGTGGGGGGCTCAGTCTGGCGTCCGCCATCAGCGACACCGGCCTGGCCGCCTGGATTGGAGAGGGGGTAAAGGCCCTCCGCGGAGGGCCTACGTTCCTCGTGGTGCTGGGAGCAGTGGCCCTGATCGTGCTGCTCACTGAAATTACCAGCAACACGGCCACTACGGCGGCGTTTTTGCCCATCCTGGGGGCCGTAGCGGTGGGGTTCGGGGAAAATCCGTTCCTGTTTACGGTGCCGGCCGCCCTGGGGGCGAGCAGTGCGTTCATGCTTCCGGTGGCCACCCCGCCGAACGCCATCGTCTACGGGAGCGGACTGCTCTCCATTCCCGAGATGAGCCGGGCGGGCGTCTGGCTCAACCTCGCGTTTGTCGTCCTGGTCACCCTGATGGCGTACGGGCTGCTGGGGGTGGCCTTCGGGGTCGAACTCGGGACGGTCCCGGCGTGGGCCTCGGCCGGGCGGTAGCGCGGGGGCAGATCGCGTTCAGTGCTCGCCCAGAAGCGCGACCTCATCGCCCAGCACGTCCTCTACGTAGAGCGTCTGCACGAGGACGATCACGACAATGGCGAAGGGAGTGGCCAGGAGCACGCCCCCGGCCCCGGCGCTCACGCCCCCGATAAACTGGGCCGTGATGACGGTGGCGGGCGGGATGTGGACGGCCTGCTGCTGCACGAGTGGAGAAATGAGGTAGCTTTCCAGCAACTGCACCGCCCCGTAGACCAGAATAACGTAGAGCACCTCCGTAGGGCCAATCAAGGAGGCCACGAGCAGGGCCGGTAGTACGGACAGGACGGGCCCCAAATAGGGCACGAAGGAAAAGAGAGCGGCGAGAAGCCCGAGGGCGATGGGGGAGGGAATGCCGACCGCCTGCAATCCGACGGCCGTCAGCACCCCGACGATCAGCATCAGAATCAGCCGACCGGTGAGCCACCAGCGCAGCGCTCGCCCAAGCGCGGAGAGAACTTCTCGGGCCCGGGGGCGCGAGGAGGGCGGGACCAGCTGGACCACGCCATCGAGGTACGACTGCGGGGCTGCCCCGCCGTAGATGCCAATGAAAAGAATAATGAACCCGTTAACGAGAAGGTTGAGGGTGTCCCGGAATACGTTCGTCACGCGGCCCAGGACGCTGGAGACCGGTGGCAAGAGCTGACTGGGGTCCACATACCGTTGCATCCAACCGTATCGTTGAACGGTTGTGCGGATGCGGGAGGCGAGGCGCTCGGCAGCGTCCGGCAGCAGGGTGGCCAGGGCACTTGCCTGCTCGGAAATGTCGGGCCCCGCCAGGGCCCAGAGGCCCACGAGCACGCCCCCCAGTCCAATCAGTGTGAGGGCGACACCGAGAGGGCGAGGCAGGAAGGTGTCGTCGGTCAACTCCTGGGTCACCCCCGAGAGAAACACGGCCAGCAGAATGCCGGCGAAAACAGTAAACAGTACCTCGACCAACCGCGTTGCGACGACGAGGAAGAGTACTCCCACTACGGCAAGCCCCCCAGTCACGTACGGGCGACGTGAGATGTACGAGTCGGGGGGAGACGAAGCCATAAACGAGAGGCGAGCCGTGCGGGAGCACAAAATCCATGGAGACGCATTGTCGACACACGTCCCTAAATATCTTCCTCAGCTGCCCCATGATCAAGCCTTTTCTGAACGTTGACCCTACGTACGACGACACGAACTACATCGCAGAGACGGCCGTCCTCATCGGAGACGTCACCCTGGGGCGCGACGCGAGCATCTGGCCCCACTGCACCCTGCGAGGGGACGTGAACTGGATCCGCGTGGGCTCCGAGACCAACGTACAGGACCGCACGGTCGTCCACGTCACGCACGGCACGGCGCCGGCCGACATTGGCGCGCGGGTCACAATCGGGCACGGGGCTATCGTGCACGGGTGCACCGTCGAGGACGAGGTGCTGGTGGGCATGGGGGCGACGATCCTGGACCACGCCGTGATTGGTCGCCACAGCATTGTGGGGGCCCAGGCGCTCGTGACGAAGGGCACTCGGGTGCCGCCCCGGTCGCTCGTCCTCGGCCAGCCCGCCGAGGTGGTGCGGACGGTGACGGACGAAGAGGTGGCGGGCATTCGGGAGGGCGCGGACAATTACCTGCGCTACGGCGACGTGCACGCCGGGACGGAGACGCCGGCAGAGAATCCATGGTACGACCCGGTGTAGCCGGGAAAGCGTTACGGCGGGGTTGCATCGTGGGGGACCCACGTCGGAGGCTTGCCATTCGCCGCACCGTTGCACTTTCTTCCGTATCACGTCCTCCAGTTTATGCGCACCACCGTTCTCCTGCTGGCCCTGTCGGTCGTACTCGCGGGATGCTCCACAATCACGATCGATGAAGAAACGGTCTTCCAGCCGAAGCCGTCGGTGACGCCCGAGACGTTTTCCGTCGACGACGTCGACCTTTCGGTCCGCAACATTCCGGTTGCGGACAGCGCCTCGGTCAACGGCTGGCACCTCACGCAGGCGAACGCCGAGACGACTGTCCTCTTTTTCGGGGGCAACGGGTTTTATCTCGTCCAGTCGAAGGGATATTTGCATGCCCTGACGCGCCCCCCGGTGAACGCGTTTCTCTGGGACTACCGCGGGTACGGACGGAGCGATGGCTCGCCCAGTGCCGCGAACGTCCGCAACGACGCGCTTGCGGTGTACGACTCCCTGGTCGCGCGGCCGGAGGTCTCGCCGGACGAACTTCTGGTCTGGGGGCATTCGCTGGGCAGCTTCCTCGCCACGCACGTCGCCTCCGAACGCACAGTGGGTGGGGTTGTGCTCGAAAACCCCGCCACCAATGTCGACGACTGGAAGAGCTACCTCTTTCCGTGGTACGTCCGGCTCTTCCTCGGCGTCGAGGTGGATTCGGCCCTGCAGCAGGACGACAACCTGGAGCGGGTTCGGTCCCTGGAGGTGCCCCTACTCGTGGTGGGAGGGAGTGAGGATCAGGTCACGAACCCGGCCATGGCCCGGCGCCTGCACGCCGAGGCGGCGAGCGAGAACCGCCGGCTCGTCATCGTAGACGGAGGGGGCCACAATGACCTTTATGAGGACCCGGACGTGCGGGCGGCGTATCGCGCCCTGGTCGAGGACGTTACGACGGGCGTTCCGGTGTCGTCCACGCCGTAAATCGAGACAACCGGGGGGAGAGAAGTGTTAGGTCTCGTCCTCGGGGGACGAGGGCAGCTTCTCGGACGAGGACCGCCAGAACGTGTTGAGTCCGCTAAGGGCAAGGATGCCACCGCCCACCGCCGTTCCGGCGATGGGGAGGGGCAGGCCCACCGCAATTCCGGCCACGAGCCCCTTCCCAATGGCCACCCCTAGGCCGTCCGCGCCGGAGCGACGTTGAATCATGCCGACGCCGAGGCCCGCCACGCTGAACCCGACGATTGCCACGAGGGCCGTGGAGAGGCCGAGGGTCATCGCGTTCTCCGAAAACAGAAGCCAGTCGAGCCCCAGAATGAGCGCCCCACTGGCGGGCTGGAGAATGGTCGAGGAGCCGTCCGTGTCCGACATGCTTGAGGGGCGGCAGGGGACGCGTTACAGAATGTACTGGCTGAGGTCGCGGCTCGAGGCGATCGAGCTGAGGCGGTCCCGCACCCTGTCGGCATCGATGACGACCTTGGAGCCGGGCGAGATTTCTTCGGGGACGTCGAAGAGCAAGTCCTCCAGAAGCGTCGTCAGAACGGTGTGGAGGCGCCGCGCGCCGATGTTTTCCACGTCGGCGTTCACCTCGGCGGCGATCCGAGCGAGCTCACTCACCCCTTCCTTCTCAAATTCGATGGTTACATTTTCGGAGCGAAAGAGGGCGCGGTACTGCTTGACGAGCGCGTTTTTTGGCTTGGTGAGGATCTCGTAGAAGTCGTCCTCGTCGAGGTTGTTGAGCTCCACCCGGATCGGAAACCGACCCTGCAGCTCAGGAATGAGGTCGCTCGGCTTGGCGGCGTGGAAGGCCCCGCTGGCAATAAAGAGGATGTGGTCGGTCTCCACCATGCCGTGCTTGGTGGTCACGGTCGAGCCTTCCACGATGGGAAGGAGGTCTCGCTGCACGCCCTGCCGCGATACGCCGGCGCCCTGGCCGCCCTCGTCGCGGGTGCGGGTGCCGGAGGCCACCTTGTCAATCTCGTCAACGAACACGATGCCGGCCTGCTGCACCCGCTCCAAAGCGTCCTCCTTCACCTGATCCATGTCGATCAGTTTCTGGGCCTCCTCCTGGGTGAGAATTTCGCGGGCCTCCTCCACAGTCACGCGCCGTGTCTTTTGGCTTTGTCCGCCCCCGAGGTTGCCGAAGAGCTCCTCTAGGTTGACGCCCATCTCCTCCATGCCCATGGGGCCGAACATCTGCATCATCGACTGCGAGTCGGACGTCACTTCGATCTCGATCTCCCGGTCGTCGAGGTCGCCCCGCTGGAGCTTGTCCCGAAATTTCTGGCGGGTTCGTTGCCGGAGGCTCGTGTCGTCGCCCTCGGGCCCCGTCTCGTCGGTCTCACGGACCGTGAAGCCCGGTTCGTCGGAGGCTCCATCGCCGGATTGGGACTGTCGGTCGTCTTCCGGCGGGATGAGAATGTCCAGGATGCGCTCCTCGGCCAGCTCCTGCGCCCGGTCTTGAACCGCCTCCTTGTGCTCTTTCTCGACCATGTTCACCGCGATGTCGGTGAGGTCGCGGATCATGCTGTCCACGTCGCGCCCCACGTAGCCGACCTCTGTAAACTTGGAGGCCTCCACCTTGATGAATGGCGCCCGGGCGAGGCGGGCCAGACGGCGGGCGATTTCTGTTTTGCCCACGCCGGTGGGCCCAATCATAATGATGTTGTTCGGCATGATTTCGTCCCGCATCTCTTCCGGCGCGTTTTGACGGCGCCAGCGGTTGCGGAGGGCAATGGCGACGTTCTTCTTCGCGTCGTCCTGCCCGATGATGTACTTGTCAAGCTCCTCGACGATCTGGCGAGGCGTGAGGTCTTCAACGTGCTGGGTGACGTCAGGCATACAGGGGCGGAATCAGCAGTGATCGAAAGGATGCAAAGGGCGTGGGGCGCAGGGCTACTCTTCGGCGTTCGCGCGGGACGTCGACTCTTCCTCGGCTTCGTGGGCGACACTGGAGGCCGGGGCGGTGGGGGATTGGACGGCCCCATCCATGTCGTAGGCATCGCCGCTCGCGTCTTCGTCGCCGTCCGGACCGGTGGACGCATCGGCGGTGTCCGAGGGAGCAGTTGCGTCTGAAGAAGACGCGCGGTCGGCCGTTTGGGGAAGGTCTTGAACGTCGGGGTGGTCGTCGTTGACGATGAGGACCGTATAGTTGTACGGGTATCCGTTTCGTTTTTCTAGGCGGGCAGCCCCGGCGGCCTCCAGATCGCTCACGAGGGACTTGGGGTCCGCGTCCGGCCCCATGAGGTCGGAGAGTTTGCGCAGTAGGGGGGTCAGGTAGACCTCGTCGTACTGCCCAAAGTGCTCCTCCGTAATCTTGATGGCCCGGCGGGCCGCAGGGTTGTCGAGCGAGTGAAGCTGCTGCGGGGGCGGCGTGTCGGGCGTTTGGGCCTGGGTGTAGGCGGCGCCGCTCGTGGGGGTGTTCGCCAGTAGGTCCTCTCGCGACTCTTGACTGAGGAGGTTGCGGGCATCGAGGTAGCGACTGTCCTCGGCGAACGAGGGCGTGTCCGCAGTTTGTGGGGGATTGACGGCGGCCACCAAGGGGCGACAGCCCTGCTCCCGAATCCAGCGGACGAGGGGCAGGTACGGGCGATTCCCCGTGACGAGAACCACGGTTTGAAGGTCCGACCGCCGCGTGAGTAGCTGCGTGACATCCAGCGTGAGTCGCACCTCAGAGGAATTGTCTTGCAGGCCTGCAGGTACGTGGACCGGGTGGATGCCTTCCCGATGCAGGGCCGAGGGGACCTGTGCATCCTCATCGTCGAGGAGCGAGTCGAAAGTGCCGTACGCACGACCGTAGATGGTGGGCGTGTCGTCGCCTTCTTCGAGATACCGACGGACTTCTTCAAAAATCTCCTCCGCGTATGCGCTGGCCGAGCGGTCCCGCTCGCTCTGAGACTGCAGGATGGTGTACAGGTTGTCGTAGTCGACAAACATGGCGGCTTGCCGGGGCGCGCCGCCATCGGTCAGAGGCTCGTGGGACATAACTGATTTATGTATGAGGACAATTTATGGGACTATGATGGGGGTTCGGAGACGACCAATCATCAATACGGTCTCCGAAGACAGAAAGAGAGTGGTGGCAGAATTAAGAAGCCTCCGCTTCGATGTCCAAAATGGTGCGTTCGTGATTCGTGTAGATGCAAATGTCTGCCGCGATGGAGAGTCCGTTTTCGACGATGTCACGAGCCGTGAGTCCCTCCGCGTTCTGAAGGAGTGCGCGACTTGCGGCGAGGGCAAACGAGCCGCCGGACCCAATCGCGACGAGGTCGTCGTCGGGCTCGATCACGTCGCCGGCCCCGCTGATGAGAAGCAGCTCACCGGGGGAGGCCACTGCCAGCAAGGCTTCGAGGCGGCGGAGGTACTTGTCGGTGCGCCACTCTTTTGCTAGCTCTACGGCCGCCCTCTTTACGTTGCCCCCGTACTCCTGCAGCTTTTCTTCAAAGCGTTCAAACAAGGTAAACGCATCGGCGGTCGACCCGGCGAAGCCAGCCAGAATGTCTCCATCGTACAGGGATCGAACCTTCTCGGCCTTGTGCTTAACGACCGTCTCGTTCATGGTGGCTTGGCCGTCCGAGCCAAGGGCAATTTGCCCTTCGTGGCGGACGCCAAGGACGGTCGTTCCGTGTGGGGAGTCGGTGTCGGCGGTCATATACGAGGGGGAAATCGGGGTGCGGCGGGTCAGTGAGAGGGCCTTGGGACAACATCTCGGAGCAGGAGGCGTGCTAGGCCCCGGACCGGATCCAAACGTCGAACCGCTCGGCCGGTTGGGGGGAGTCGTTTTCCTCCGCTCACACAGTGCGCTCTGAAAAGACTGTACGACCCACGCCGGAGGCAGTTCGAGTCTGGCCGGCCAGATCGGCACACAGGACGGTTTTCGCCAAACTTTAGACGGCGTGTCCCGGAGCGCAGTGCACGGGACGTGGCAAACCGCCCGGCCTTGGGGGGCAGCGTCAGCGAGCGGGTGGGGACTCCAGGGTGCGTTGCTCCGAAGTGGGCTCCTGAAGAATGACAACTGCGTGGCTAATCTCGTACAGCGACACGGCGGGACGGAGAAAGATGGCAAGTTCACTCCGGCCGGCCGGGGCGGTCACGGAGTCGACAGTGCCAATGCGACGGCCTGGAGGAAAGATGCCACTGTGGCCGCTCGTGACGACCTGCTGGCCCACCTCGACAGGCTCCGTCTCCACGACGTGATCGAGTTGAAGGCGGTCGAGGTGCTCGCCGTCCCACCGCACGATTCCTTCGGCACGGAGGGGCAGGACCGTGCCGGGCACCCGGAAGTCCGTGTTGAGAAATGGCATGACCCGCGCGTAGTGCTCGTTCGTCATCACGACGGTGCCCACAATGCCCCGTTCGTGGACCACCGGCATGCCTTTTTCCACCCCGTCGGCGGCGCCAACATTGAGGACGAGGACGTTGTCCTTCTGAAAGATGTCTTTCGTGACGATGCGAGCGGGACGGAGGGCGGCGTCGCTCGTATCGGTGAGGTTGAGCAGGCGCCGTAGCTCTTCGTTTCGCTGACGTACGGCACGAGTGCGGGCAACCTGGCTGGAGAGTTGAATGTTTTCGCGCCGCAGCTCATTGTTGCGCTCGAGGACCCGGAGATAGCGGCCCATCCAGGCGAAGGTGCCTTCGACCTGGGCGGTCCAACTCATTGCCTGCGCCCGCACGGTGCGCACGAGGGGCTGGTTTTGGGTGAGCATGAGGGCCGCCGCCACCAGCAGTACGGCGCCCAGAAGGAGCCAGTCGGTGGGCCGGTTCTGAGACGCCATGAGAAGAACAAACACCTCGGGTCCGGGGAAGGGCCGACGAAATGCCTTATAGGCTCAGGTCAGAACGCGCTCGTAGTTCTCTAGGTTTTCGAGGACCTCACCGGTGCCCCGTACCACGGCCTTCAGCGGGTCCTCGGCCACGTACACGGGGAGCTCCACACGGTCTCGGAGCATCTGGTCGATGCCTTCGAGCAGGGCGCCCCCACCGGTCATCATGATGCCTCGCTCCAGCACATCCGCCCCCAGCTCCGGAGGAGTGCGCTCAAGGGTGCGGAGCACAGCGGCACTGATCTGTTCGAGGTTGTCGTGGAGCGCCTCCCGCACATTGACCGACGAGATGGTGCGCACCTTGGGAATGCCGCTGACGAGGTCGCGCCCTTTTACCGACAGCTCGAGCTCTGTGTCGAGATCGATTGCACTTCCCACCTCGCACTTGATGCGTTCGGCGGTGCGGGAGCCAATCAACAGGTTGTGATTGCGCTTGAAGTACTGCACGATTGCCTTGTCGAGCTCGGCCCCCCCGACCCGGAGCGACTCGTCGAGCACGATGCCGGAGAGGGCGATGACGGCGATCTCGGTGGTCCCGCCGCCAATGTCCACGACCATGTTGCCCACGGCCTCCTGAATGTCGAGCCCGATCCCGATTGCCGCCGCCATGGGCTCGGAGACGAGGTTTACCTTGCGGGCCCCGGCGTGCTCGGCGGAATCGCGTACGGCGCGCTTCTCCACCTCCGTAATGCCGCTCGGCACGCACACAACCATGCTCCGGATGGAGGTGAGCCAGTTGTTTTTGACCTTCCGGAGGAGCCCCTGAATCATTTCTTCGGCGACCTTGAAGTCGGCAATCACCCCGTCCCGCAGCGGCCAGATCGTCTCGATGTCCTGGTGGGTGCGTTCGTGCATCTGGAGGGCCTCGTGGCCGATTTCGCGCACCTCGTTGGTGTCGGTGTCCACCACGACGATGCTCGGCTCATTGAGGACGATGCCCTCGCCGCGAATGTAGACGAGGGTGTTCGCCGTCCCGAGGTCGATGGCGACGTCCTGAGAGAAGTTGAAAAACATCGATCGTGCTGTACGGATGGGGGCCGAGGACGGTCGAAGGACGTGGCGTGGACAGGCCCGGCCGGGTGAGGAGGCGGTGGGGGGGAGAAGTTCAGAAGAGTGCCTGCAACACGTGAGGCGTCGGGGACGGGGTGGGTCGGGCGCCGCGGGGCAAGTCTAATGCCGAAAGTGGCGTCGGCCGGTCAAGATCATGGCCACGTCGTGGGCGTCGGCGGCCTGGGTCACCTCGTCGTCCCGGATCGAGCCGCCGGGCTGGATGGCTGCGCGGGCCCCTTCGTCGGCGGCCGCCACCAGTCCATCGGCGAACGGGAAGAAGGCATCTGACGCTACCACGGAACCGGTGAGGTCAAGTTCCGACTTCTGGGCCTTGAACACCGCGAGCTCGGAGGCGTCGATGCGGCTCATCTGGCCGGCGCCGACACCGAGGGTTGCCCGGTCACGGGCATACACGATCGCGTTGCTCTTGACGTGCTTCACCACCCGCCAGGCAAAGTCAAGGTCGGCGCGCTCGTCGTCCGTGGGGGGGCGAGCGGTGGGGACCTCCCACTCTTCCGGGGGGGACGACGTGGAGGGAATCACAGGGTCGCGCGTCTGGGCCAGCACTCCGCCCAGAACGGACCGCACGTCCAGCCGATCGGTGGCCCGTGCGCCCTGCTTGGCACGGACCACGCGGCGCCGGTCTTGTTGTGTAAGCACGTCCAGCACCCCGGGGTCGAACTCAGGCGCAATGACGATCTCGGTAAAGATTTCGTCGATCGCCTCTGCGGTGGCTCGGTCGAGGGCCTGGTTCACGACCACGATGCCGCCGTACGGAGACTGGGTGTCGGTGGCGAAGGCCTGGTGCCACGCCTCCTCGAGGGAGTCGGCGGTGGCGACGCCGCAGGGATTGGTGTGCTTGAGGATGGCACAGGTCGGCCCCGCGTCGCGAAATTCGTCGATGAGCGCGAGGGCACTGCTCATGTCGAGCAGGTTGTTGTAGGAGAGGTCCCGGCCGTGCAGCTTCTCGTAGAAGTCAGAAGGGTCCCCATAGAGCGCGCCCTCTTGGTGCGGGTTTTCGCCGTAGCGAAGAGACTGGGCACGGGGCAGCGAGACGGCGTAGGTGGGTTGGAGGGCAGCGTCGTCCTCTCCATCCGTCCCAGTGTGCTGGGAGAGATGGGCGTCAATGTCGTGGTCGTAGGCGGCCGTATGGGCGAAGGCGGCCTCGGCGAGGCTCCGGCGGGTGGGAGCAGAGAGGTGGCCCTCGTTCTGCGCCAGCTCATTGGCGACGGCGTCGTACTGGTCCGGCGCCGAGACCGCGCCGACGTCGAAGTGGTTTTTGGCGGCGGCGCGCAGCATTGTCGGGCCGCCGATGTCGACGTATTCCATGACCGTGTCCGGGGCCGTGTCGGGATCCTGGACCGCTTTGGAGAAGGGATAGAGATTGCCGACCACGAGGTCGATGGGGGCGTAGTCATGCTCCTCTAACGCCGCCATGTCCTCCTCGCGGGAGCGGCGGGCGAGGATGCCGGCGTGGAGGGCCGGGTGGAGGGTCTTGACGCGGCCCTCCAGCACCTCGGGCACGCCCGTTACGTCGGCAACGTTGGTGACCGCAATCCCGGCCTGGCGGAGCGTCTCGGCCGTTCCGCCCGTGGAGATGAGCTCGATGTCGAGGGTGCGGAGGCGCCGGGCGAAGTCGACGATGCCGGTTTTGTCGTAGACGGAGAGGAGGGCGCGGCGGACGGGCGACGGGGCGTTGGTGGGCATGTGGGGGTTAGTCCGAGTCTGTAGGAGAGCGGCGGGGGGCGGCATCTTGGATTCGAATGGTGCGGCCGTCTTGGTGAACCCGATCTTCCGCGAAGAGGCGCAGGGCCTCCGGATACAACTGGTGCTCGACCTCGCGTACACGATCGGCGAGGGCATCGGGGGTGTCGTCGGCGTAAACCGGCACCGGTTCTTGCAGGACGATGGGACCGTGGTCGTATTCCTCGTCGACGAGGTGCACGGTGGCACCCGTCCAGTGGACGCCATACTCGAGCACGGCGCGGTGGACGTGCATCCCGTACATGCCCTGCCCGCCAAATGCCGGGAGGAGGGCCGGGTGAATGTTTGTCATGGAGCCACGGTAGGCCTCGACCACGGTCGGGGGAATCTTCTGCATGTAGCCCGCGAGCGCGACAAAGGTAACGTCGTAGGCCCTCAAGGCGTCGAGCAGGGCGTGGCCGAAGGACGCGGCGGTGTCGAACGAGGCGGGGGCGATTACCTCCGTTGGCACGTTGTGGTGCTTCGCACGAGAAAGGGCTCCGGCGTCCGGGGTATTGCTCACACAGCATACCGCCTCGGCGGGGAGCGTGCCTGCATCGATGGCGTCCAAAATGGCCTGAAAGTTGGTCCCTTCCCCAGAGGCAAAGACGGCAAGACGCATCGATGGGTGGACGTTTGGGCGGGCGAGTATTCACCACACCAGGCAAGATGCGGATGGGATACAGCAAATGCCAGCCGCCTCCCGGCAAATTTGCTGTGAGATCATCTGCACGGCCCTTGGGAAAAGCCGTGTTCACGACCGAAAATGACGTAGAAAAACGTGCCTGGGCCCACGGCATGGCTCTGCCCATACGCTGGTTCGTCGGGGGCAGTCCGCAACTGGCGGACCAAGACATCCCTTGCCTTGGATTCCTCTGCCGGATGCATGGGGCATGCAGCGACAGGGCTCCGCCCAGGGAGGCTGGGCCTTCCGCCGCCCCCCTAGAGGGTTTGTCGGAGGAACGCGGAGGGCTCCGAGAGCGAATCGAACAGCAGGTCGGGGTCGTGCTGCGACAGGTCGGCCCGTCCGTAGCGGCCGGTGCAGACCGCCACGGCCCGCGCACCGGCCGCTCGGGCGCACTCAATGTCATGGGCCGTGTCGCCGACGACCACGGCATGCTCGGTGGGCTGAAAGGCATGGCCCGTGTGGTCGGCGGCCCGTTGTGTGGCCAGTTCTGGCAATCGGTTGCGCTCTGCGTGGTCGCTGCCGAAAGCCCCGACGGGAAAATACTGGTCCAGGCCGTGCGCGGAGAGCTTCTTGTACGCGATGGGCTCGACGTTTCCCGTGACCAACCCAAGGCACACGTCGGGCCGGGCATGCAGCTCGGCCAGCAGCTCGGCAACCCCCGGCAGTACCTCCACGTCCGCCGGCGTGAGGACGTTCTGCATCGTCTCCACGTACGTTGCAATCACGTCTTCGATCACCGCGTCGGTCGCGGAAAGGCCGTTGTGCGTCAGCACCGCCTCGACGATGGCCGGGTCTGTGCGACCGGAAAACGTCACGCCGTCCACGGAGATGGGCTGTTCCATGAGCGATGCGAGGGCTTCGTTGACGGCCTCACGGCCGCGTCCGTTCACCCGAACGAGCGTGCCGTCGATGTCGAACAGAAGAAGCGTCATCGGTTGCAGAAGATCGGGAGCGAGAACGATGGGCAAACCACTGTCGCACGTACTGCTCGCGGCAGTTGGGGGATCCCGCCATGGGTTTGGAAGAATTCAGCAACACCGACACACGTACGGCTATTGTCGGAGTGCGCTCGAACCTCGTCCTCTCGTGGAGCATTAGAAAGGCCAGTTTTGCCATCGACTGTCGCCACGTCCTGACGGTCGACGCCCGGCACCGACGCGCCGTTTCTCTTGTCAGTCTGCATCGCCCCGCATGTCCATCCCCGACGCCGCCCCGGACGACAACGCGCTGTACCTCATCGACGCGATGTCGCTGGCCTACCGGGCGCATTACATCTTCATCAGCAGGCCTCTCATTAACTCCAAGGGCCAAAATACCTCTGCGGCGTACGGGTTCACCAATTCCCTGCTCAAGTTGATCGAGGACCACTCCATTGAGCACGCCGCCGTGGTGTTCGACGAGGGGGAGGAGGACACCTTTCGGAAAGAGATGTACGACGACTACAAGGCCAACCGGGATCCGCCGCCGGAGGAACTGCTGGAAAACATTCCCTACATCAAGGAGATCGTACAGGGGCTCGACATTCCGGTCCTGGAGGTGCCGGGCGTGGAGGCCGACGACGTGATCGGCGCGCTCGCGAAGCAGGCGGAGGCCGACGATGCAGACGTCGTGATCGTGTCGCCCGACAAGGACTTCAAGCAGCTCCTTAGCGACAAGGTCTCGATCTACAAGCCCGCCAAAGGGGACCAGGACTTTGAAATCAAGACCGGAGACACCTTCCGGGACGAGTATGGCCTCGATCCCGCCCAATTCGTCGACATGCTGGCCCTGATGGGCGACAGCAGTGACAACGTGCCGGGCGTGTACGGCATCGGCGAGAAGACGGCTCAAAAGCTGTTGCGGGAGTATCACTCCGTGGAAAATCTGATTGACCACGCCGATGAGCTAAGCGGCAAGCGGGCGCGGGAGGGAATGCAAGAGCACGCCGAAGAGGCGCGCTTGAGCAAGCGCCTCGTTCGCATCCGGACCGACCTCGACGTGGGGCTCGACTGGCACCAGCTCCAGCGGCGCGAGCTGGACGAAGAGAGGCTCACGGCCGTCTTCCAAGAGCTGGAGTTCGACTCCTTCGGTGACCGTCTTGGCATCGAAGGAGGGAGTGTCGCCGAAGAGGAGACGGACGAGGAGGACCCGGACCTCGCGTTTGACTTTGGCCCCTACGAGAAGGTTCAAGAACTCGACCCCGAAGCCGTCGACTACGAGGTCGTGGAGACGGACGACGAGCTCCGTGACTTTGCCGACCGGCTGTCTGAGCAGACCCGCTACGCGTTCGACGCGGAGGCAACCTCCCGGGACCCGATGACGGCGGACCTCGTGGGCCTGTCCTTCAGCCAAGAGGCCGAGACGGCCACGTACGTCCCGACCCCGCTCCCCGACGACACCCCGACCAACACGGTCCTCGACGTCCTCCGGCCGGTGTTGGAGCGTGACACCGAGAAGCTCGGGCACAACCTGAAGTACGACCTGCTCCTGCTCAAGCAGCACGGCGTTGAGGTCCGCGGGGCGCTCTTCGACACGATGGTGGCCCACTACCTCGTGGCCCCCGAAGAGAACCACAACCTGGATGACGTGGCGCGGTCGGTGCTCAACTACAAGATGGTCCCCATTGCGGACCTGATTGGGGACGACACCGACCGGGACTCGATGCGCGAGGTCGACGTGGAGACGGCCGCGCCCTACGCCTGCGAGGACGCCGACATTTCGTACCGTCTGGCGGACGAGTTGGAGGGGCGCCTGGAAGAGGGAAATGTGCTTGACGTGGCCCACGACATTGAGTTTCCGCTCGTCCACGTGCTCGCCGCGATGGAGCACACCGGCATTCGGCTCGATACGAACGTGCTCGATGAGATCTCGCAGGGGTTGGAAGAGCGCCTCGGCGCGATCGAAGACGAAGTGTTTGAGCTGGCCGGAGAGGAATTCAACATCAACTCGACCCAGCAGCTTGGGGAGATCCTGTTCGAGAAGCTCGACCTTCCGGTCGTCTCCAAGACGCCGACCGGCAAACCATCGACCAAAGAAAGCGTCCTTCAAGAGCTCTCGACCGAGCACGAGATCCCAGGGCTCGTCCTGGACTGGCGCTCGACCTACAAGCTGAAGAGTACGTACCTCGACAGCCTCGGCGAACTCGTCCACCCCGAGACGGGGCGCCTTCACACCAGTTTCAACCAGACCCGCACCGCCACGGGGCGCCTCTCCTCGAGCGACCCGAACCTTCAGAACATCCCCATTCGGACCGAGATGGGCCGCCAAATCCGGCGCGCCTTCGTCCCGAAGAACGGGTGGCAGCTTCTGTCTGCCGACTACGCGCAGATTGAGCTCCGCATTCTCGCGTCCATGAGCGGCGACGAAGCCATGCAGGCGACCTTCCGGGAGGGCGGCGACATCCACACGGACGCCGCGGCGCGGGTGTACGGCATCGCCCCCGAGGACGTGACGTCCGAGCAGCGCAGCAAGGCGAAGGAGGTGAACTACGGCATTCCCTACGGCATCTCGCCGTGGGGCCTCGCCCAGCGCATGCGAATGCCGGTCGACGAGGCACAGGACATCATCAAACAATACCGCAAATCGTACCCGGGCGTCTCGCAGCTCCTGAACGAGCTGGTGGAGAAGGCCCAGGACAAGGGCTACGCG
>Ga0207753_1000482_pt1 | contig 15606 bp, 19 predicted proteins | sample PonA233FremontCA_2_FD_187273 | JGI IMG/M metagenome (GOLD analysis project Ga0207753, IMG submission 187273) | Salt pond sediment microbial community from Fremont, CA, USA - Pond A23 Sediment 3 (SPAdes) | ecosystem: Environmental > Aquatic > Non-marine Saline and Alkaline > Saline | place: USA... | reverse complement strand
GTGGCGACAGCGGACGGCAAAGAAATCGAGGTCGCAGCGAACGTCGGCACGCTCGTCGAAGTGGAGGGTGCTGTCCAGCAGGGGGCAGACGGAGTCGGGCTCTTCCGGACCGAGTATCTCTTCCTCGAACGGGACTCACCGCCGACAGAAGACGAGCAGTTCGAGACCTACCGCGACGCTCTCGCGGCGTTTCCCGACGGTCGCGTCGTCGTTCGCACGCTCGATATCGGCGGCGACAAGCAGGTCCCCTACCTCGATTTGCCCGAGGAGGAGAACCCGTTTCTCGGGGAGCGGGGGATCCGGCGCTCGCTGGGCCCCGACAGCGACCTCTTCGAGAGCCAGTTGCGGGCCTTGCTCCGGGCTGGCGCTGCCGAGGACGGGCGGCTGTCGGTGATGTTCCCGATGGTTGCGACGGTGCCGGAACTGGAGGAAGCGCTCGAGACGGTCGAGTCGGTGGCTGCGGACCTCGGACGCGAAGGAATCGCCTACGAACGGCCGGAGCTCGGGGTGATGATCGAGACACCCAGTGCAGTCTTTCTCGCCGAGGCGTTCGCCGAACGGGTCGATTTCCTCTCGATCGGGACCAACGACCTCACCCAGTACGTGATGGCCGCAGACCGGGAGAACGAGCGGGTCGCACCGCTGCACGAACCGACCGAACCGGCAGTGCTCCGGGCGATCGCCCGAACTGTCGAAGCCGGCCACGCCGGCGACGCCTGGGTCGGCATGTGCGGGGAGATGGCCGGCAACCCGGCATACACCGAACTGCTGGTCGGGCTTGGACTCGACGAGTTCAGCATGAGCGCGGTCACGATTCCAGCAGTCAAGCAGCGTATCACGGCGATCGAGACGGACGACGCCGAAGCGCTCGCCGAACAGGTGCTGGAAGAGACGACTGTCGACGCGGTGCGTGCACACCTCGAAGGCTAGACCGGTGGCGTCGAGTGCAGGAACGTCTGGATCTCGACGGTGCGGCCGTCCGGATCCGTCACAAAGAACTGGTAGATATCGAACGCCTCGTTTTCGTGTGGTTCGTCGTCTGCCACGTCTTCGAGATCCGCGAACAGTGCGTCCACAGCGTCGCGGTCGTCGACGACGACGGTGATGATTCCCTCGGTTTCGGTCGTGTCGCCGTCGCAGAATCCGATGAGAAGAGTATCGCGTTCGAGGATCGTACAGCCACCGTCCTGTTCGAGCCACTCCTCGAAGCCGAGTCGTTCGGTGTAGAACTCACAGACCTGTGATCGGCGATCGGTCCGAAAGAAGACGATCCCACCCATACAGCTACTCCAACCGGTCGGTATCGATCCGGACCCCCGGCGGCGTGACGATGAGAAAGCCCCGGAAATGCATCAAATTCCCGCCGGCTTCGCTGACGTCGCGGGCGAAGCCGGAGCCGAGTTCGTTCAGATCACCCTCGACGTTGAGGACGAGGACGGCACCGGAGTCGATCAGTTCCGTCCACTCCTCCGGAGGTGTGGTTCCATCGAGCACGCCGAGCACGACTTCGTTGCTCCCACCGGAGCCCTCACCGGGATCGGAAAGCTGGTCCTCGACCGACTGGAGATCGAGGCCGTCGAAGTTACCCATGCTCTAGCTCTCTGGCGGAATCGGCAAAAATCTGCTGGGTCCCTCTGACGTTATTTGACGAGATTCGCACCGTCGAACGAGCCGCGGTCGTAGTCGACGTCGAGCAGGGAGAGAATCGTCGGTGCGACGTCGTACAGATCCGCATCCGCGATCCGGGCGTCCGAATCGTCGATGTACAGGCAGGCGTTGTCGAAACTGTGCATCCCGTTGCGTGGCCCCGTGCCGAAGACGTCGCCGTCGTGGCCGAAACCGGCCTTGAGATCGAAGCCGTGGTTCGGAATGACGACCAGATCCGGCGCGATATCCTCGTGGTCGCCCCGGAAGGCGTTCTCCCTGGTCTCGACCCGCTCCGCGACTGGCTCCCCGTCGGGACCGGTCAGCGATTCGAGTGCTTCTTTGAGTTCGGCCCGAACCTCGTCGTACTTTTCTTGCGGGACGGAGCCACGTGGCTCACGACCCTCCAGGTTGAGGTAGAACCGACCCGGAATGAGTGAGTACGCGCGCGTGTCGTCGGAGATATCACCGAGTTCGTCCGGTTCGTCGCTGTCGTAGGACAGCCAGCCCTCGTTTTCGAGCCACTGGTTGAAGTGGACCTCGTATTCGAGTGTCGTAAAGCCGTGGTCCGAGGCGACCATCAGCGTGACGTCGTCGTCGAGTTGCTGCCGGATCTGGCCGATGTAGTCGTCGACTTTCCGGTAGAAGTCCATGAACTCCTCTTTGTACTCGCCGTCTTTCTCGTAATCCTCGAACAGGAAGTGGTTCACACGGTCGGTCGTCATGAAGACGCCGAAGAACAGATCCCAGTCGTCCTCGTCGAGGTAGTGCGAGAAGGCCTCGAACCGCTTTTCGATCGTCTCGTGGGCGTCCTCGATGAAGTCGGATTTATCCTCGTCGTGTCCGAGTTTCGCGTTCACGTCGATCTTGTAGCCGATTCCCTGGAGATACTCGCGGATCTCGTCGGGGTAGGCCGCCTTGTCGACACCCGGCGAGAGAAAGCCCGAGACCATCCGCTGGATCTCCCGGTCCGGCGGGAAGGTGACGGGGACGTTCATCACCGTCGCCTCGCGGCCGGCGTCGTTGACCCGTGACCAGAGGCGTTTGGCCTGGACGTCCTGTCCCATCGGGACGTAGGTGTCGTAGGAGTCGATCTCCCGGTCCTGGAAGCCGTACACGCCAGTCTGGCCGGGGTTGACGCCGGTCGTCAGTGCCGGCCAGCAGGCACTCGATTCTGGCGGAACGATACTATCGATCGCGTTTGCACTCCCCTCGCTGGCGAGTGCGTTGAAGTTCTCGAACTCGTCGGGGTGGTCAGCCAACAGGCTATACGGCACACCGTCGATACCAATGAAGGCAACCCGCGGGCCGCCGTCACCGCGAATCCGATCGAACAGACCCATACCCCCGTTACTCATGTGGGCCCTAAGAAGCTTCTTCTTGGGATCGGGTGTGTTAGCTGCGACTGACGGCGTCACCAGAATCGGTAATATCTGTCACTCCGACTCGGATGTCGGTTCGTCGGACTCCGACCCAGCCGCGTCCGGCTCGAAGTTCTCCGGAACGATCGTCGTGTGGTCGACGCCCAGTGGCCGATTGCTTGCTGCCATCACGACTGTTCGTACGGGGAGTACACTAAAATAATTACCCATGCTCATAACTAATCGGCAACAGTTGCCGACATGAGCGAGAGGCATATCCGGACCGAGCTGGCGGTACTGACGCCGCAGAATACAGTTGTAGCGACTGCTGGTCGGATTTTTCAGCAATCTTTTCAGCGATCACCTGAATCTGCCACGTCCCGGTCGAAAAAGGAGCGGCGACGTCAGCCGAACTGCTCCTCGTAGAGTTCCTGTGCGTGTTCGATGGCGTCCATCGCTTCCTGTTTGCCGACCCAGCCCAGCGTCTCGGTCTCTTTGCCTGCTTCGAGGTTCTTGTAGGTCTCGAAGAACTCACTGATCTCCGCTTTGGTCTGGTCGGTCAGATCGTCGACGTCCTCGATGTGGTCGTAGCGTGGATCCTCGATCGGGACGGCGATGACCTTGTCGTCTTTCTCACCGTCGTCGTCCATCTTCATCATCGCGACTGGTCGTGCTTCGATCACACAGCCCGGGAACGTCTGGTCTTCGACCAGCACCAGCACGTCGAACGGATCGCCATCGTCGTAGTACGACCGCGGGAGGAATCCGTAATCAGAGGGATAGTGAACGTTGGAGTGAAGCACACGGTCCAACTGCACACCCGGAATCTCCTTGTTGTACTCGTATTTGTTTCTCTCACCTTTGAGACACTCGACGACCGCGTAGATCTCTTCCGGCGGGTTTGGTCCCGTTTCGATGTCTTCCCAGAGATTTACCATCGTTATCGAATATGATTTTTCGACCAAAAACTACTTTCGGTATTCTTCGTAACCACGTGGTAGGCACAGTCCGATTCGGTACGCTCCCAAACTGAGTGTATCAGGTGAGACAGATGCATCTTCATCCAACTTCCTTCTTGCGGTTTCCTAATATCAAAAATGGATATGTTTGGCAAAGGTTAAGTGCATAGATGACATTCTTCCAAGTATGTCAGAGGCACAAGCAGTTCCTGACACACCCGGTATCGCACGAGAACTAACCGCGTTCCAGCAGAACATCCTCACCATTCTGGCAGAGGAGCCCCGCTACGGTCTTGCGATCAAGCGGGAACTGGAGACGTACTACGACTCCGAAGTAAACCACGGTCGACTCTATCCAAACCTCGACGAACTCGTCGAGATGGGTCTCGTCGAGAAAAGTGAGCTTGATAAACGGACGAACCAGTACTCGCTGACTGAAGACGGCTACCAGGCTGTCCTCGACCAGCTCGACTGGACGTTCGACAAGATCGTGACCGACGGCGACCGCGCCGGCGACCTCGAAGAGCTCATCGCTCGCGCCCGGTAACGCGCCGCGCACGCTCGACGGTCAGTCGGACCGACTCCTCGACGACCGCTTTCTGGTCGTCAGAGGGCCACACATTCCGTTTATAATAATCCGTCAGAAACTCCGATAGCTCGTCGTCCGTCGCATCCTCGATGGGCTTGGCGTAGTGATTGGAGAGGAAGGTGGCGAGTTCCCGCGCGTTCGCGCCGTGGGCCGGCCCGTGTTCGTCGGCGACGGCCTCGGCGATTGCATCGTTGTGCTCGCCGACGGCCGCCCAGTCGTCCGGATCTGCGACTCCCTCGAGGGGTCGTTCGATCCCGCGGTCGATATCCTCGATGCGCTCCGGGCGGACAGTGCCGTCTTCGACCCACTCCGCCGGGTACAGGACGAGCACTGCACGCTCGTCGTCACGGAGGCGGGCGGTAAAGTCGTGTTCCGCGAGCAGTTCGTCACGGGCCACCAGGTAGGCCGCCGCCTCGTTTTCGTCGACTGCCCGGCGAGCACGCCGGGTGAGTGTCTCTGCCTCCTCGATGACGTCCATCGGAAGCTCCGTCCCGTCTGTACCGGGCGTCTCCCGGTCAGCATCCGCAGTCGCGTCGTGTTCCTTAGCCATCTTCGAACGCCTCGTTTGCCAGGTTGTCAGCGCGTTCGTTTATATCACGCGGGACGTGCGACAACGACCACTCGTCGAACCGGTCGAGTAGTTCGCGTACCTGCACGCGGTACTCGCGCAGTTCGGGGTTGTTGGTGTCGTACTCGCCGCGGACCTGCTTGACGATGAGTTCGGAGTCGCCGCGTACGTCCACCTCGTCGAAGCCGTACTCGTCGGCGATTTCCAGTGCGCGCACCAGCGCCTCGTACTCGGCACGGTTGTTCGTGGTGTTCCCGATCCGGTCGTTACCCTCGGTGACGATCCCGTCACTGGTGACGATGACCCAGCCGATCGCGGCCGGGCCGGGGTTGCCGCGCGCGGCACCGTCGAAGTAGACGTGTGCCCGCCCGCTCTCGGAGCCGAGCAATGCCTCTAGCTTCCCGGTATCGCCGCCCTGGACGACGACTTTGTCGTCGTAGGCAACGGCCGTTGCGCCGCCGTATTCGGCGCGCCAGCGCTCGTGTTCGGTGTTTCCCTCGGTGATCTCGACGCCCGCCTCCGCGAGGCGCCCGCGCGCCTGTGCGACATCGCAGTTCAGTACCGGCATTCACCGAATACTCACCGGCGAGTGACTGATACAGTTTCGGATAGTACCGATATATACGACGATAAATAATCAAAAATAGGTCGCCGTCTGCCGGTTTCCCCATCCTGTCGAGACGTCGGCCACAAAATTCTTACCAAGGGTTTAAGTTTGTCGATCTTACTACTATAAAAATGCGATGACACGGTCTAGCCGCCAGCGGGAGCGCGAGCGCGAGTCTACAACTAATCAAGAGACCGAGGAGGAAGGGATCCGGGAGTGTTCGGAGTGCGGCTCGGAGAACCTGATCAAAAGCTCGGACCGCGGAGAGCTCATCTGTGACGACTGTGGTCTCGTCGTCGAGGAGGGGAACATCGATCCAGGGCCCGAGTGGCGTGCGTTCAACCATCAGGAACGCCAGGAGAAGTCACGTGTCGGTGCACCGACGACCCAGACGATGCACGACAAGGGGTTGACGACGACGATCGACTGGAAAGATAAAGACGCCTACGGACGGTCGATCTCGTCGAAGAAGCGAAGCCAGATGCATCGGCTGCGCAAGTGGCAAGAACGGATCAGAACCAAAGATGCAGGCGAACGGAACCTGCAGTTTGCCCTCTCCGAGATCGATCGGATGGCATCCGCACTCGGTGTGCCACGGTCGGTGCGTGAGGTCGCGTCGGTGATCTACCGCCGCGCGCTCAAGGAGGATCTGATCCGGGGGCGATCCATCGAGGGTGTCGCAACGAGTGCGCTGTATGCCGCCTGCCGGAAGGAGGGCATCCCGCGCAGTCTCGAAGAGATTTCGGACGTCTCCCGCGTCGAACGGAAAGAAATCGGTCGGACCTACCGGTATATCTCTCAGGAACTCGGTCTGGAGATGGAGCCGGTCGATCCGAAAAAGTACGTTCCACGGTTCTGTTCGGAACTCGAACTCTCAGAGGAGGTACAAACAAAAGCCAACGAAATCATCGAAACCACGGCCGAGAAGGGACTTCTTTCGGGGAAATCACCGACGGGATACGCGGCGGCTGCGATCTACGCTGCCTCGCTTCTGTGTAACGAGAAGAAAACACAGCGCGAGGTCGCAGACGTGGCCCAGGTCACCGAGGTGACCATCCGGAACCGGTATCAGGAGCAGATCGAAGCGATGGGCATCCACAGCTAGCGGGCTCCCCGCGGCTTTTTATAGTATGACGGGACCAGCCCCGGCTATGTACTGACCGGCGCCCCGGCACAGTTCGCGGGAGTGCGACACGCTGTGTCGGGACGGGACTGTGTCGCCTGTTCGCCCCACGACAGTCAGATTCATGCCCCGCTGTCCCCTACTGCTGGTAGATGCGACTCGACGAGTTCATCGAGGATTTCGAACGCGACGAGGCCGCCAAGCGCCGCCGACTCGCCCGCGAGAAATCATACGAGATCACAGATCATCTGGACGACGTCGAGCAGCAGTTCGAGCGGGTCGTCCAGGGTGATTCGCTGTTCGGCTCGACCGCCCCGGAGATCTTCGTCGGTCGCTCGAACTACCCCGATATCTCGACTGGCGTGCTCTCGCCGATGGACCGCGAGGCCGACGCCGACACGTTCGCAACGAGCGGCAAGTGGTACCAGCAGGGCCTGGGTATCGACGACGTTCTCCAGCGCCGGACGGGACTGCTGAACTCGACGCGCTCGACACAGGTCAACGTCGAGGACGTCTGGGACGGGTTCGTCGGCGTGCAGCGAGAGATCGCTATCGCCGACGACCCCGTCGACGTCGAACTCGGGCTCGACGGGCAGCCCGAAATCGATCTCTCACTGGACGATATCTCGACGCCGACCGGGCCGCGCGCTCGTGCGACAGATGCGACGCTCACGGAGAACCCCTCCGTACCGCGAGCAGTCGAGAAGACGCTCGAAGACGACGACTGGCAGGCCGAGGGTGCGATGAACTACCTCTACCGCCGCGGGTTCGACGTCTACGATATCAACACGATTCTCTCCGCAGGTGCGCTCGGACAGGGTCGGAACCGCCGACTCGTCCCCACCCGGTGGTCGATCACCGCCGTCGACGACACGGTTGGAAAGTTCCTGCGGGGCCAGCTCCGGACGGCGTCGAGCATCGACGAGGTGCAGGTCTGGTACAACGAGTACATGGCAAACGACTACTGGATCATCCTCGCCCCCGGAAACTGGGAGTTCGAACTGGTCGAACTCAAGGCACCTGGCAGCATCTGGAACCCCGACCCGGAGGGGCATTACTACCTGGCTGCCGACAACGAATCCTACGAGGGGAGATCAGCGTACGTGGACGAAACCTCGGGTGCGTACTACGCCTCGCGACTCGGCGTCCTCGAACATCTCGAATCGATCGATCGCCAGGCGACCTGTCTGGTCATTCGTCACGCCAGCGACGCGTACTGGGCTCCAGTCGGCGTCTGGCAGATCCGGGAGGGAATACGCCACGCCTTCGAGGAAAGCGAGCCAGCGATCGCAGAGAGCTTTCACGAGGCGATCACCGAACTCACACCGCGACTGCCAGTCTCGCTCGGTGACCTGCGGCGCAAATCGAAACTCGTCGCCGGTGTACAGTCGCAACTGACTGATTTCTAGCGATCAGTCGTCGTCAGCAGTGTATGCACCACCGCGTGGTTTGATTCGTGCGACGACCATCCGTCGGTCGTCTTGTCGGAATGTGACAGAAAGTCGAAATTCGCCGATTCGTACCTTCCTGTATGGGCTGTTCCGGAGTGGTTCGCCGTACTCTGGTGGTTCACGCCACGGTGACTCGATAATTTCGTCGAGCTTGTCGAGAATGCGTTCCTGATCGTCGGAAGCGAGTCCAGCAAGATCGTCTTCCGCCTTCGCGGCGAGTTCCCACGTCCACCCCTCGTCACTCATTCGTGCCGAAACGATCGCGTGCCTCCTCGGCACTCACTGTATTTCCCTCCTGGATATCCACTTCGGCCGCGAGAAGCGCAACGAGTTCGTCGCGGTCGAACGTCGGAAATTCGACTGCATCGCGGAGCGTGTACCGGATAAATTCACTCCGACTGTTGAAGCCACGCCCCTGCCAGGTATCGTCAATCTCGTCCAGAAACGACTCCGTGAGTTTGAAATTGACCGTGGTGATGTCATCTTCACCGTCTCCGTCGGTAGTTGCTCCAGACATACGCTGGTATTACGTCAGTCTTACCAATATTCCTTTCCCTGGATTGCTGTTCTGAAACAATTGCCAGAGGGTATGCCAGTACACATCAAATCGGGGCTTCTGGTTTCGCTCGGTGACCTGCGGCGCAAATCGAAACTCGTCGCCGGTGTACAGTCACAGCTGACTGATTTCTAGCGGTGCGACGAGCTAGGTTTTCGGCTGGCTCGTCGGCAGTTTTCCCGGGTCGCCGTCACGGTAGATATACTCGGTCGCAATCCCGGTCAGTGTCGAATGCGCGACCGTCGCCTCGGCGCTCGCACGGTCGAGATACGACTCGCTGATCTGGACGACCGACGATTTTGCGTCTGCGCCCGACGCTGCGAGGAGATACTCGGCGGTAACGGGCGTCAGCTGCCCATCTCCCAGATCAGCCTCGTAGTCGTCGAGATCGTCGAGCCAGAGCTGTGCGCCGATGATCGCGAGGACGATCGACCGCTTGAACGCGTCTGGGATCTCGAAGCCCGTCTCGCGGTACATCTCGATCATCGCATCGTAGATGACGCCGACACGGTCGTACTGGGTTTTGAGGTAGGGCAGTTCGAGTTCCTCTTCGGTAAACACGTCGGGCCGGGAGTCGAAGTCGGCGTACTTGTAGCTGCGTTCGATCTCGGCGAGAGCATCTTCGTCGCCGTCCTGTGCTCGACTCATCAGCGTCCGGAACTGCTCGTCTTCGTCCTGGTGGGCCTCGGAGATGTCGACAGCCCAGTCGTAGACAGCCCGAACCGCCTCCGAGTACCGGCCGAACTGCTCATCGACGCGGGCCTGGAGCAGTTCCTGTGCCAGTTCGGCGATCCGTGCGCGGTCCCGGGCTGTGGTCTCGAAGTCGACGACGAAATCGTCGTACTCCGCGTCGTTGATCGCATCGCGCATATCGCCGTCGAGCAGCGCCTCGACCGCGAGTCGGGTGACTTCCTCGGCCTCGTGATGTTGTGACTCGTCGACGGTGCGGTAGAGATAGCCAAGCGTCAGCTTCGCCGGCAGGACGAGTTTCGTATCGTACTCGAAGGAGACGTAGTCGTAGCCGAACTCCGCAGCGATCGCCTCCTCGATCTCGGCGAAGGCCTCCCGGATCATCTCCTCGACTGCATCGTCTGCCCGGAGTTTCAGGCGGAGACTCCCCGCATCGAACACACCTGCATCGGCGTAGTAACCGAAGACGGCCCGGACCGATGTCGGGAGCAACTCCGAACCGGCAATCAGGCCGGCAGCTCGTTTGCGCATCGTTGTCTCTGCTGGCTGGTGGTCCGTTGCAGTCTTTATCCTGTCGGTCCAGTATCAGCGCCAAAAACCACCGTGAAGCGGAGATGTGAGGTTTTTTATGAGATACGGTTCAAAATTCCGTCAATGACAACCGACACTCGCGATATCGTCGTCGTCGGTGGCGGGACAGCCGGCTGTTTCGCTGCAGCGACGGCAGCGCAGGACGGCCTCGACGTCGCTATCCTCGAACGGAAAAGCGAGGAGGATGCGGGTCACATCGCCTGTGGCGACGCGATCAAAGGAAAGAGTACGTTCCCTGATGTGATCGACCGGGATTACCTCCGCGAAGAGTCGTTCACCAACGAGAACATCCAGCGCGCACACTTCATCAATCCGAAAGGCGAGAACTACGATATCCCCTTCGTTGGTGACTCTGGCTCCGTCATCGACCGGAAACGGTACGGGGAGGTGCTGCTCGAAGAAGCCGACCGCGTCGGCGCAGATATTCACTACAACACAGTCGTCACAGACGTCGAGCAAAACGGGCGCGTGACCGGCGTCACGGCCAAGCGAGAGGGTGACGCTATCGACTACGAGGCGGACGTCGTGATCGACGCGGCCGGTGCGCTGTCGATTCTGCAGGACAAGGTCGATTTCGAGGGAACGAACTACGACACGAACGTCGATTACTCGCAGTTCTGTTCTGCCTACCGCGAGGTCATCGAGACCGAGCAGCCGGTCGACTACGACGACGCCATCGTGTTCAAGCCGACGAAAGAGCTCGGCTATCTCTGGTATTTCCCGCGAACGGACCGGGAGATCAACGCCGGACTCGGCTTCCAGATGAACAAACCCCCGATGCAGCTGGTCGACGTGCTGAAACGTGATCTGGAGAACCAGCCGGAGTTCAAAAACGCCGAAGTCAAGGACAAACTCGGTGCGGCGCTCCCGACACGGCGACCGTACGACTCCGCCGTTGCGCCCGGGTTCATGTCCGTCGGTGACGCGGCCGGTCACGTCAACCCGACCACTGGCGGCGGGATTCCCGGTGCGGCCAAGGCGGGCCACTGGGCGGCCCAGGTTGCAGCGAATGCAATCTCCGATGGCGACCTCGGTGAGTCCGCACTCTGGGAGTACAACCGACGTGTCCAGACGGACTTCGGGAAACGGTTCGCGGCGATGGACCTGTACAACATCTTCGGGTCGGCCCACGAGGTCGGCGAGTTGACCGACATCGTCACCGCCTTGCCCGGCGAAATGCTGATCGACCTGATGGGCAGGAAAGGTGAAACCTCGCTGGGCTGGGTCGACAAGATCAAGACCGGGATCGTCACCGCGATCGAAACGCGTGGCCACTGGGGGACACTGCACGAAGGCTACCAGGTGAGCAACCTCGCTTCCGAACTCAAATCCGTGTACGACGAGTATCCGTCGACACCCTCGGAGTTCGAGGGCTGGAGAGACAAACGCGATGCGGTCATGGAGAAGGTCTACGAGACGACAGGTGCAGATCCCAAATATTAGGAGCGCTTCCAAACGCCTATCTAGCTCCCGACCGGAAATCGACGTATGTCAGCACCGACAGCGGACGGCATGCCGATGCTTGGACTCGGAACATGGCAAAACGACAGTCACGACCAGTGCCGCGAGAGCGTAAAAACAGCCCTGGAGACGGGCTATCGTCACATCGATACGGCACAGGCGTACGGAAACGAGGCTGCTGTCGGGGAGGGAATCGAGGCATCCTCTGTCGACCGCGACGATATCTTCCTCGCGACGAAGGTCTGGATCAGTAATCTCTCTCACGAAGGTGTCCTCAGTTCGACCGAGGAGAGTCTGGAGAAACTAAAAACCGACTACGTGGATCTCCTCTACGTTCACTGGCCGGCACGGGAGTACGATCCCGAACAGACGCTGGCGGCCTTCGACGAACTGTACGACGTCGGTACGATCGACCGGATCGGAGTCTCGAATTTCGAACCCGAACACATCGACGAGGCCCGTGAGATCCTCGACTCGCCACTGTTTGCAAACCAGGTGGAACTGCACCCACTGCTCCAGCAGCGAGAGCTACGCGAGTACGCCGCCGAGAACGATCTCGAACTCGTCGCATACTCGCCACTGGCACGGACGGATATCTTCTCGGATCCGACGCTGGGACAGATCGCCCAGCAGCGCGACAGGAGTGAGGCCCAGGTCACGCTCGCCTGGCTCCGCGAAAAGGGCGTGACAGCGATCCCGAAAGCGACCAGCGAGGCACACATCAGGGATAACTGGGGGAGTCTCGATCTCGAACTCGACGACGAGGAGATCGAACGGATCGACGGTATCGAGCGGCGGACGCGACAGGTCCATCCCGACTTCGCGCCGGCAGGCTGGGAGTGATCCCAGCAGGTGATGGGCACGCACTGTAGCGGCTGAGGCCGAGTACTCTCCCGGCCGTATCAGAAATAAAAATCAGACGCCGACGAGTACGAAAACATATATTTGGGGGCGTCAAACGTCGGGGCATGGCTGTCGGGAACGAAGGGCTCACTGATGCGATCACGTACGATCTTCGTCTACTGCACGAGACATGGATGGGCCTGTTCTATCCACGCCAGCGAAACGCCGAAGACACTGTTCTGGGAAAGTATCGACCGGATGAGACGGCGAAGCTGATCGCCTACCGTGCGTTATCGGCGTTCGGCGTTCTCATCGTTGCACTGCTGTACCCGTTGCTTTTGACCGGCTATTTCGTCCGGTTCCAGGCGCGGAAACTGAACGTCACCGCGGCACGCCTCGGGTTGATCGGCGTGATCGCTGTCTTCGTCGTGCTCTGGGGTGGGCTGGTTGCACTGATCTGGTTTGGCTTCTCGGATACGTTCACGACCGTCGAGATCATCGCCATCGCCGCAGCGGGCGGTGTTGCTGTGGTTTCCTCGGCGCTCTCGTATGCGTTCTGGCGCATCGGTGGCCGGGGAACGACGGTGTTGCTCGCCTATCCGTTCGCGATGACAGCGCTGTTTCTCCCGCCGATCGTCGCAGCGCTGTTGCATCCGGCGCTCGAGGATATCATCATCGCACGGAGCGACGAGATGGCGCGGTGGATGTTCCAGAACGGCCCCGACGCACTGACGGATCCGCTCGCCCGGTTCGACCGCCAGGAGAGCCACCACGTCATCATCTGGTTCGCGATCTCGTTCCCGGTCGGCTGGATCCTCGGCTCGCTCGTGACGCTGGCCGATCTGATCCGGCCGAAAGGCAAGTAATCGGAGTTCTGAACATTTTTACTCGGAGAGTCCTGATCAGAGGACATGGCAAACCTGAACCTGCCGGTGTCGGTCGGTATCGTACTCGCGATTGTCGCTGCCGGAACTGGAGGACTGATCGCCATGGGATTTATGGCAGTAGAGACGACGCTGATGATGGTACTGCCGTCGATGCTCGTCTTCGCGGCGATCGTCTTCCTGATCGGTGTCAAGCACGGCGAATATCGCGCAAGCGCTCCGTAACTGCCCGAACCTGAACCGTATTTTCCTGCTGCTCTCCACGTTCCGCAGTCACAACCAGGCCAGTGTCGTGCCCGCTACGGGCACTGCCCACTGTCACGGTTGCACCGACCGAGAGCGGTGTGAGAACGCCCGCGACGAGTGCACCGGCTTCGGTCAGTGGGGCGTCGAGGACGACACGATCGTCTGGTCCGAGGTCGTGCTCTCCAGCGATGGCTGTCGCGACGTCGACCAGATTCTCGTGGCTGTAGGTGCCATCGGCAGTGCGAACCGCGGGGTCGTCGGCCGCGACGGACTCGGGCGGTTCTGTCGGGTTCTCGCTCCACATCTCCGTCTCGAAGTGGACGATCGATGCGTCCTCGGGCGGCCCACCGTAGGCGATGATCGAACAGCTCGGCTCGGTGTCGTATCGGTCGATCCAGGCCGCCGGGCAGACGAGCGCCCGCGAATCGACCGGTTCGACGGGCTGGAGCCTGACTGTCGCACCGACGAGGGTGGCGCCGAGGATTGCGAAGATGGGGTCTGCCGAGTCGATCCGGCCAGGTGTTCCCTCGCCATCCCCGTCCTGCTCTTTCGGTCCGGCGACGACAGTCACCTCCGCGCCGGGATGGACGCCGTAGTGGCCGAACAGATTACCGGATTTCCAGACGTTCGGGGCGAAATCGCTGTAGGTGTACGGCGTTTTCCGGTCCGGGATCTGGACGACTGGGCCCGCGAACTCGCGGGAGTCGGCGACGAGGGTTTTCAGGGTCGCCATCGTCAGAAGGTGTTCCGGAGTTTGTCAAAGAAGCCCTGGTCGACGTCGATATCCTCGCCGCCGGCCTCGGCGAAGGCTTCGAGTGCCTCACGTTGCTCGTCGTTGAGCGATTCCGGCGTGACGACCTCGACCTGGACGTAGAGATCACCCTGTCCACGGCGCTGTGGCCGGGGCATCCCCTTGCCCTTGAGTCGGAACCGCTCGCCGCTTTGCGTGCCGGCTGGCACCTCGAACTCGACGGGGCCGTCGAAGGTCTCGATTTCGATCTCGTCGCCGAAGACAGCCTGCGGGAACGAGATCGGTTCGTGTTTCTGGAGGTCGGCGCCGTCGCGCTCGAACTCGGGGTGGTCCTCGACGTTGATCTCGACGAGCAGGTCGCCATTGCGAGCACCGCTGTCGCCAGGCGCGCCCTCGCCACGCATGCGGAGGGTTTGTCCGCTCTGGATACCGGCCGGGATCTCGACGACGAGCGTCGCATCCTCGCGGACGACACCGTCGCCACGGCAGGTCGAACAGCGCTCCTCGTAGAGGGTCCCCTCGCCCTCACAGCGCCGGCAGGTCGTCCGCTGTTGCATCCGCCCGAATGCGGTCTCCTGCACGCGGGTGGTCTGCCCGCGCCCGTTACACTCCGGACAGGTCCGGGAGTCGGTTCCGGGTGGGTGGCCACGGCCGTTACAGTCGCTACACTCCTGGGGACGGGTGATCGTGATCTCCTTTTCGGTGCCGTGGTAGGCCGTCTCCATATCGATCGTGAGCTGGGTTTTCAGATCCTGCCCTTTCTGCGGTCGGTTGCGCGAGCGACCGCCGCCACCGCCGAAGAACTGATCGAAGATATCGCCCATGCCGCCGAAGCCACCGCCGGCACCGCCGAAGGGATCGCCGCCGGGGCCGCCGCGGCCACGGCCGCCGTTTTCGGTCGCACCGCGTTTCTCCGCCTCGATGAACTGTTCGTGGCCCAGCTGGTCGTACATCTGGCGCTGTTCCTCGTCGGTCAGCACCTCCTTTGCTTTCTTCGCCTTCTTGAATTTCTCCTCGGCGTCCGGATCGTCGCTGACGTCGGGGTGATACTCGCGAACGGCTTCGCGGTAGGCCTGCTGGATCTCCTCCTCGTCGGCATCCCGCGAAACGCCCAGTATATCGTAGAAATCCTCGGTCATCGGTTAAAATTCAGTATGCCATTAAGATACTAAAGATAACCGGGTTGGAGCTAGGAGTGTGTGTTTTCGCCAAAGCAGCGGGATCTGGAACTGTTAACAGCAAGAAAGCCCCCGGTCGTTCGGTGGCTGCGACTCGCTGCGCG
>Ga0207753_1000478_pt1 | contig 15717 bp, 14 predicted proteins | sample PonA233FremontCA_2_FD_187273 | JGI IMG/M metagenome (GOLD analysis project Ga0207753, IMG submission 187273) | Salt pond sediment microbial community from Fremont, CA, USA - Pond A23 Sediment 3 (SPAdes) | ecosystem: Environmental > Aquatic > Non-marine Saline and Alkaline > Saline | place: USA... | reverse complement strand
GTCGGCTCGTGAAGGCGGCCCTTGTTGGGCACAGCAATACGCATACTCCCGATTGCCCGCCCTGGGTCAACTGTTTTTCGACAGCGAAATCCCGAGATACAAAGGCTCTTTTTTCATGATGCCCTACAGTTACACAATGGAAGAGCCTGACGGACCCGGTGAGCACCGCTGTGACTCCTGTGGCGAGGTGCTACAACCCTCGGATCGGTACTGCCCCTCGTGTGGCACAGATACCGGCCACGCGGAGCGCCACCAGCCAGCGGCCAGTGATAGCGACGATTTCGAGCGGTCCCATGCCGAATCGGGCGCCGATTCGAGGGCTGACACCGAACTCCAGAACGGGGGCTGGGAACAGAGCGATCCGGTGGCCCCCCAGACACAGGGTGTGGACGCGCCGGGATACAAAAAGTCGACGACCGCCAACTCGCCCGGTTCACCCGGCGCGATGAGAGGACGAGAATCACCGCTCCGGACCGCTGGTGTCGGCCTGGGACTCGGGATCCTCGGTCCGGTTTTTCTGATTATCGGTTCGTTCATCGCAGCAGTCGCGCTGTCGTCTATTGGCATCTCGCAGAATGCGTTCATCATCGTGGGGACGTCGGTCGGGCAGATACTGGGCTTCGGTGGGGTGGCGCTGGGATATCTGCGCCGGCGTGGCTACGGATGGGACGATATCCGCTCCTATCTGGGGATCCGCGTCCCCTCGCTGCGTGAACTCGCCGTCGTGATCGCTGGCTACGTCGGGATCGTCGTCTCGTTGCTCGTCATTTCGATCATCGCGACGCTGTTTCTCCCCGAGCCAGCGCAGAACGAAGGGGCACAGACGGCTATCGAGAACCCGAGCATCATCCCGGCGATGATCGTGATGATGCTGCTGGTCGTCGGTCCCTTCGAGGAGTTACTGTACCGGGGCGTGGTCCAGAACCGACTCCGTGAGAACTTCGATGTGCTTCCAGCGATCGCGCTCGCGTCGGCTATCTTCGCCTCCGTCCACGTCATCGCTCTCGCTGGCAGTCTGACCGGTATGCTCGTGACGGTCACGATCCTGTTTTTCCCGGCGACGATCTTCGGCTACGTCTACGAGTACACCGGCAACCTGGTCGTTCCCGCACTGTTGCACGGAATCCACAACTCGGTTTTGCTCTCGCTCATCTGGCTCGGGCCCGAACTCGAAGAGCAGAGTGCGGTCATCGTCCGGGAAACTGCAGTATCGATCATCGAAACCGTCGGTACGGTCGTCGGTATCGCGCCCGTCGCGGTCGGCCTCTGACCGGCCCGTGCGCAACTGTGAGGCATCTGCGGTCCGTACGTGGACCATGTCCGAGACAGTCCCGATAACAGTCATCGAGGGTGACGAGGAGACGACTATCGAGGTCGAACGGGGGCGGCTGCTCCGGGATGCGCTGCTGGACGCCGGGTTCCAGGTCTACGGAACAGTCTCGAAGTACGCAAACTGTGGCGGCCGAGGACTGTGTGCGACCTGTACGGTCGAGGTCGATCCCGCACCGGAGCCGACACACTGGCACGACGCCGCTGCGGTCCGGTTCGGCTATCCGCGACTCTCCTGTCAGATTGCGGTCGACGAGCCGATGCGGGTCAGACTACTCGAGAAACACGTCTGGGGACAGGTGTTTCCACGGCAGTTGTCCTCGGAGTAAGCGGATCGGCGTGACGATAAGTTGTCCTCCGAGTAAGGGTATCAGCGAGACGATAAATTGTCTTCAGAGTGAGCGGATCGGCGTGACGATACAGAGTTAAGCCCGTGCAGTGTGGGACATTGCGTATGAGCACGCTTGCAGTAACGGGCGGGCGCGTCCTCCGGCCCGACATGTCAGTCGACTATGCAGACATCCTCGTCGATACCGACAGCGGAACGATCGAGGAACTGAGCGACCCCGGCGAGATCGACGGGGACCAGCAGCTCGATGCCGCCGGTGGGTTCGTCATCCCGGGGCTGGTCAACGCACACACGCACGTCGCGATGACGCTCTTCCGGGGAAACGCAGACGACAAACCGCTAGACGCCTGGCTCCAGGAGGACATCTGGCCAGTGGAGGCCGAACTACAGGCCGAGGACGTTCGCGCCGGGACAGCCCTCGGTATCGCCGAGATGATCCGCTCGGGGACGACAGCGTTCGCGGATATGTACTTCTTCATGCCCGAGGTCGCCGACGTCGTCGAGGAGGCTGGCCTGCGGGCGCGACTCGGCCACGGTAGTATCACGGTCGGCAAGGACGACGACACAGCCCACGAGGATTTCGAACACGGGCTGGAGTTCGCCCGAGAACACGACGGTCGGGGCGACGGTCGTATCAAGACCATGTTCACGCCCCACAGCCTCACGACCGTCGACGAAGCCTTCTATCGTGAGTACGTTCCGGAAGCCAAGGCGGACGGGATTCCGATCCACTTCCACGCAAACGAGACAGTCGACGAAGTCGAGCCAATCGTCGCGGAGTACGACGAGCGACCGCTGGAATACGCCGATGGTCTGGAGCTACTTGCGGAGGACTCGTTTATCGCCCACGGCGTCCACGTCGACGACAAAGAGATAGAGTTGCTCGCTGAGAGGGGGACGGCCGTCGTCCACTGTCCGGCCTCGAATATGAAACTCGCCAGCGGGATGGCCCCCGTCCAGAAGATGCTCGATAGTGGCGTCAGAGTGGGGCTCGGGACCGACGGCGCGGCCTCGAACAACGATCTGGACATGTTCGATGAGATGCGTGATGCGGCGATGCTCGGCAAACTCGCAGCCGACGACGCCAGTGCCGTCGCCGCACCGACGGTCGTCGAGATGGCAACTGCCGGCAGCGCCGACGCGATCGGATTCGATAGCGGCCGTCTCGAGCCCGGTGCGAACGCGGATCTCGCCGTGATCGATCTCGACGCCGAACACCTGACACCACAGCACGACCTCGTCAGTCACCTCGCGTACGCGGTCCGCGGCAGTGACGTCCGCCACACGGTCTGTGACGGAACGGTGTTGATGTGCGACCGAGAACTCCAGACTCTCGATCTCGACGAGGTTATCGAGGCGGCGAGTACACAGGCTGAAGAGCTGTTCGCCCGGGCCAACTGAGTGAACGGCTGTCGCCGAGGGTTGTGAGATTTTTATAGACGGTTCGAACCGACCCTGGATTAAACGCTGAAAGAGTTTTATAAACCGTAAAAAATACTCTGAGCCCGTAGAATCAGTTGCAACATCGTAATAAACGAACTGAACGGGGTGGGGGGTTTAGTGATGAGACGCAACTATTCGAAGATAGAATGGAACGTAAAACTGTACTACTCGTCGTTGCACTGTCCGCGGTGGCAGCCGTGATGGCAGTCGGTGCCGCACCGGCGGCCGCACAGGAAGACGGCGATCTATCAGTCAGCGTCAGTCAGGCTAACGATAGCTCTGCAACAGTAACGGTCACAGACAACGGAACAGCGGTGGAGAACAGTTCGGTCAACGTCACCAGCGAAACTGACAACGTTTCGTACGCGGGAGAGGGAGACTACGAGACAGACGAAAACGGCACTGTAGGACTGCCGGCGCCGACGGAGAACGTCACGATCAACGTGACTGCGTCCGTCGAGAACGAGACAGCAACGACGATGGCGACGTTGACTGCTGACGAGGCAGAAAACGAGTCAGCCTTCGGCCAGGCAGTCTCTTCGTTCATAGACAGTCTGAACATAAACGAGACCGACGGCCCGATGGGCATCCTCGTTTCGAATTTCGTCCTCGAAAACAACCCGGCTTCGGAGAAGATCCCGGACCACGCGGGCCCGCCGGAGAATACCACTGGACCGCCAGAGAACGAGACCGGCCCACCCGAGGACAGAGGTCCTGATGGCGACACTGGCCCACCCGAGGACAGAGGCCCTGACGGCGACACTGGCCCACCCGAGGACAGAGGTCCTGGCGGTGACGACAGTGACACCGACACTGAAGACGAGGAAGAAGCGGACGGCTCACAGGGACCGCCGGATCACGCGGGTCCCCGATAACTAGCGACGGTCGCTGACTACTTTTTACCGCGTTCTGGGAGTGTCGTCCGGACGTCCCAGTTTCGTGTAGAGATAGTACGAATAGACGACGGAAAGGCCTGCGATGAGAAAAGAGCCCCCTGCCAGCACTGTGATCTGTATTTCCCCGACAGCAACGAACGGGTCGACAACGGAGAGCAAAACGACCACGACGCCGACAGCAGCCATCACCACGCTCGCGAGACTGTGTGTGCGTCGCCAGACTTCGTCACTCGACAGCGTCCAGGGGGTACGGATCCCGACGAACCAGTTCGGCTCTGCGACCCGCAACAGCAGACTGCTGTAGACGAAGACGATGCCCACGAACCCGAGCAGTACGGGTGTCACGGCGAACTCGTAACCGAGATTGATCGCGAGCACTACACCGTGGACCGCGACCAGAAAGGCGACCATCAGCAACACGAATCCGTTGTAGTACCCCCGAAACCCCTCGAAGTTCGCGCCGAGTGGATCGATCCGGGGGATCAGTTCGAACACACCGAGCAGTACAGTCGCGATGGCTGGTAGCATGAGCGTGGCGACCGGGCGGGCAGCCGTTCCGTCGGGTGATCCGCTGGCATCCCACCGGAGGATCATCTCTTCGGGAAGTTCCGGCCAGGCAACGGCTGTCCCGACGAGCGCAGCACCGAGGAGCGCTCCGCCGCCGGCGATCGTCGTGCGCGTCGACACACCACCGGGTGACTGCGTAGCTGTCGTGTCCATGGATACAACTTCTGAGATCACGGAGATGAGTCTGGGGGTCGATTTTCTGGCTCTGAAACGGACACGTCGGGGTCGCTGGACGGACAGTCGGACTGCTTCGGTACTGTTTTGCCCACCCTGACCGTTCGTTCTGCCATGACAGCACCAATCAGCGAGCAACTTTCAGACGCGGATCTCCTGGAAGACGGACAGCGAAAGATGGAGTGGGCACGCCAGCACATGCCCATTCTGGAATCGCTACGTGAGGATTTCGAACAGACTCAGCCCTTCGCGGGCGAGGTAATCGGGATGGCGATGCACGTCGAAGCCAAGACGGCGATCCTGGCGGAGACACTCGCGGCCGGCGGTGCGGAGGTCGCGATCACCGGCTGTAACCCGCTGTCCACACACGACGACGTCAGCGTGGCACTCGATGCAGTCGACGGCGTCACCTCCTACGCGAAACGCGGCGTCGATGGGGACGAATACTACGAGGCGATGGAAGCCGTGATCGCTCACGAACCGACGATCACCGTCGACGACGGCGGGGATCTCGTCTTCGCGATCCACGAGGAGTACCCGGAACTGATCGACACGATCGTCGGTGGCTGTGAGGAGACGACGACTGGTGTCCACCGACTGCGCGCGATGGCCGAGGACGGCGAACTCGACTACCCGATGTTCGCCGTCAACGACACGCCGATGAAACGACTGTTCGACAACGTCCACGGCACCGGTGAGTCCTCGCTGGCCTCGATCGCGATGACGACCAACCTGGCCTGGGCCGGCAAGACGGTCGTCGTGGCCGGCTTCGGCTACTGTGGAAAGGGTGTCGCACGGAAGGCAGACGGCCAGAACGCGAACGTAATCGTCACGGAGGTCGAACCCCGCCGGGCGCTGGAGGCACACATGGAGGGCTACGACGTCAAACCGATGCACGAGGCGGCCGCGGAGGGTGACGTCTTCATCACTACCACGGGCAACCGTGACGTGATCGTCGCCGACCACTTCGATCAGATGGACGACGGTGTCGTGCTCGCGAATGCTGGCCACTTCGACGTCGAGATCGACCTGGATGCACTCGGTGAGAAAGCAGTCGACAGCTACGAGGCACGCGACGGGATGCAGGCCTACGAGATGGATGACGGCCGCCGGATCCACGTCCTCGCAGAGGGGCGGCTGGTCAACCTCGCGACCCCTGTCTCACTCGGCCACCCGGTCGAGGTGATGGACCAGAGCTTCGGCGTGCAGGCAGTCTCCGTGCGCGAACTCGTCGAACACGGCGAGGAGTACGACGCCGGCGTCCACGACGTCCCCGACGAACTCGACGAGGAGGTCGCCAAGATCAAACTCGAAGCCGAAGGCGTCGATATCGACGCACTGAGTGACGAGCAAGAAGAGTACATGAACAGCTGGCAGCACGGAACATAACGAAAAAAGACGAAGTCGCTGCGTCTCAGGCCGATTCTTCCTGTAGTTCCGCGAGGTCAGGCGCGTTCTCGGCTTCCTCGGGGAGTGTGATGTCGACTGCCGAGTAATCGAGCGTGATCGTATCCTCGACAGCACTTTCGACGACAGTATTCTGTGCCTCTGATGTAGATTCTGCGGTCTGATCGATCCGAACTGGCTGGTTCGATTCTGCGGAGACCCAGACCGTCATCTGGACGTCGGTAAACTCTGCACTGCCCCCACTACTGTTTCCGAAGTAGTACTCGTTGAGTGCTGTCTCGTCCACATCTGCGGTGAGAACGTACACACGTTCGCCCTCGTAGGTCGTCTCACCTTCGAGCGTCGCCGACGAGTTCGACATGAACACAGTCAGCTGGGATGTGATATCGTACTGATTCACAAAGGTATCGAAATCCTCCGAGATATTCTGCTGGATCCACGCGGAGCCGTACTGCTGTTCGTTTTGATCACTTCGCGTGTACGCAACGTCATCGAGGAGGTACCCCTCGCTTTCGGTCGATCCTTGTTGGCTCGTCTGGTTCTGTTCGAACGCGACCGCAGGTTCGGTCGTGTCCAGTTTCACGTCCCGCGTACTGGTGCCCTCGACGGTCTGGTTGCCCTGTGTCTGACTCTGGTCGGACTGCTGGGCGTAGGAGTACTCTTCAGCGGATTCGAGTTCGCTGATGCTCTCCGAGAAGACTTCCTCGGCAGTCACGTCGTCACTGACTGGATCGAGATCATCGAGTGCAGGGTCCGAATCACCGGTGGACTCGTCGCCGGAGCCGTCGTCCGAGTCGTTCAGTGTATCATTCCCGTTGCCATCGTCACCGCCGAGTCCGAGACAGCCAGCTGACAGCACGAGCACGACCACCGCGAGCAGTGCGAGCTGTTTTCTGGTTCCCGGCCAATTCAGGGATCGCATAGAAGCGCTATCGGTTCGGGCAAGATAAACGCTTGCTTCTGTGATTGTTGTTGCTCGTCACGAGACCGCAAGCAGTGACTTATATTCGAGCCAGCCCTAACGTGACTCCATGGACCGACGGACGTTTTTGCAGGCTGTGACGAGTCTCGCCGGGACAGCCGCGCTGACCGGCGGTGCTCTCGCGGGCACCAGTACCGCATCAGCACACATCCCGTTCGAACCCCTGGGTTCCGTGGCGGTTCCCGGTGCGAAAGAAGCGACTGTTCACCACGACGACGAAGTAGCCTACGTCGCGACCGGCGACGGGTTCGCAGCTGTCGATATCTCCGACCCACGAGAACCCGAGATTCTCGCCGAGCGGCGCGGGATCGAAAACGAGAGTGGCGCACAGATCCCGCAGATCTGGGATCTCTGGCCCTGGGAGAACAGACTCGTCGTCGCAGGCCCAGCACAGGGCCGCGGGGGCGATGGCTCCGGGTTCGCACTGTTCGATATCGAGGAGCCGAGCGAACCCGAGCAGGTGGCAGCGTACGAAACCGCGTTCGGGATCCACAACTGCTATTTCGACGACGGGATGGTTTATCTCACCGGCAGTAGCCTCAGGACGAATCCGCTGGTGATGATCGACGTCACTGACGACAGCCCCGAAGAGGTCGGTCGGTGGTCGATCGTCGACGAAGACGAATCCTACGGTGATATTCCCGTTCCGTTGCGTCCCCTCCACGATATCTACGTCCAAGACGATATCGCCTACCTCTCCTACTGGGAGGCCGGTGCGTGGATCGTCGACGTGAGCGAACCGGCGTCGCCGTCGGTCCGCTCGCGTGTCGGGGAGTACGACCTCTCGGAGCTGATGGACGTGAGTGGTGTCGACGCACAGCTCAACGCCTTTACGCCGCCCGGCAACGCCCACTACGCGCAGGTGAACGACGACGCGACGGTTCTCGCAGTTGGAAAGGAAGCCTGGGCAACAGAGACGACCGACGGGCTCACAGGTGGGGCAGGTGGCGTCGATCTCTACGATATCGAAGACGAGAGCGACCCGACCCACCTGTCGACTATTAACGCACCGGAGTCGTACTCACAGCAACGGTCCGGCTGGTTCACGACGGCGCACAATCTCGATATTACCGGGGATCGGCTGTACACGTCCTGGTACTTCGGCGGCGTCAAGATCCACGATATCAGTGATCCAGAAAATCCCGGCGAGATCGCCTGGTGGCGCAACCCCGCGGAAGCGAGTTTCTGGACCGCCCAGTCCGCCGGCGAGGAGTTCGTCGCATCGAGTCTCGCGGCTTCGGGGATAGCCAGAGACGCACCGAACGACACCAGGGAAGCGCTGTACGTCTTCCCGGATATGGTCGGCGAGCAACACGACCCACCGTCGCTTACCGACCCGCCCAGGGATCTCGCCGAGTCGGGAGAGGCGACCGGAAACGAATCCGAAGACACAGTCTCAGATGGCGGTGAATCAGTCTCCGAAAATACGGGTGAGCAGAACACGACCGCGGATTCGGCCGAGAGTGCAGACGACGGCGGTCCGGGTTTCGGTGCGGGTGTGGCTCTCGCGGGACTCGGTGGCGCCTCCTATCTTCTGGCCCGCCGTCGGGGATCTGACGGGAGTGAAGAGTTTTCAGAGTAGCCTGTCATGGGTCAGTCGCGCCCACGGTGAGGCCTTCGGCGATATCCGACCCGCGACGTCGATGAGCGGGGTCGAAGGGCTGATCGATCCCGAGATGATCGTCGAGATCGAGGCAGTCGCGCAGGTCGAGTAATCCGCCGGCAGACAGCCGAATTTAAGTTCCTCGACCGGCCAGTTCAGGTAGATGTCCAACGCGAAAGGGGACCGCCGTGAGCGGGAACTCGTCAACAAACTCGACGATGCGGGGTTTGCGGTGATGCGAGCGCCCGCATCCGGCAGCGCGACCGAGCGCGAACTGCCGGACGTCCTCGCCGGTGACAGTGATACCTTCTACGCGGTCGAGGCCAAATCCTCCGCCGGCGATCCGATCTATCTCGACGGCGAAGAGGTGTACGCGCTCGTCTACTTCTCGCGGAACTTCGGCGCGAAACCCAGGATCGGCGTCCGGTTCGACCGCGAGGACTGGTATTTCTTCCACCCGGACGACCTCTACCAGACCGACGGGGGCAACTACCGCGTCAAAAAAGAGACGGCGCTCGCCGAGGGCACCGACTTCGCGGAACTGACAGGCCACTCGGAGAAGGTCACCCTCGACAGTATCGGCACGGAGACCGACGACCGCTCCGAGGAGGACAAAGACCTCCGTCGGATTCTCAACGCGGTGTCGCGGGGTGATCTCCCCGTCGACGAGGCCGTCGAGATGATCTGAATTTCCATCGTACTGTTGTGCCACGCTGTTGTAACACTCACACTGTTTGTTGTGAGTCTTTCCCAGCGGGAGAGCAACGCTCTCCCAAGCAGACGGCGAAGCCGTCGACAGCCGAAAAGAGATCTCCCAGGCAAACGGCCGCCGGCCGTTGACGCGATAGTGCGACGAGAGATCGGTTACACGGCGTGACACACCGGTATTCCTGACGGGGTCACGAAAATTACCGCAACAAACAGTATCAGTGGGCAGTGGCTCCAACAGCCGGTCGATGGAGGTTCAGCGTATCCCCGGCGACGGAACACTGTCCGATGCCTACGCAGTGCGACGTGCCGTGTTCATCGAGGAGCAGGACGTACCGGAGTCACTCGAGATGGACGGGAAAGACGAAGACGCGACCCACTTCGTTCTCCTCGATGGCACCAGTCCGGTCGGTACCGCCCGGCTGCGGATGCCCGACGGGGCGCTCGCGAAACCGGAACGGGTCGCTGTCAGGTCGGCGTACCGGGGGCGCGGCCTCGGGCGCAGGCTCATGGAACTGGTCGAATCCGAGGCACGGGCCCACGGCTGTCCGCGGGCGACGTTACACGCCCAGACACGTGTCGTCGACTTCTACGAGCGGCTGGGTTACGAGGTCACAAGCGAGCAGTTCGAGGAGGCCGGCATTCCACACGTGGAGATGGAAAAGAAGCTTTGAGTTTGGTCAGTCGACGACCGTCACTGGGGCGACGTCGCTTTCGATCACCCGTTTGGTGCTGCTTTTCTCGAGGAGTTTTTGAAAGACCGAACGCTCCTCCTCGGACATGATGATCTGGTCGATCCCGTGTTCGCGTGTGTACTCCTCGATCGCCTCAGAAATGCTCTCCCTGTCCGTCTCGTCCACGACTTCGATCTCGATTTGCACCCGGTCGCGGGTCAGTGATTCCGTCTCGTCGTTCCCGTTCTCCTCCTCGAGCAACTCGAGTAACTCCTTCTTGATGACTTTCTCGACGGTATCGTGGGGGGTATCGGTGAAATGTACCGCGTGTATCTCGACGTTGTCGGTGTCACGGTAGGCCCGGAAGGCGTACCGGAGCGAGTCTGTACCTTCGGTGAAATTGAATGGAACACAGAGTTTCATGATCTCCCCTGGCTGTGGCGGGTGTACCTGGCTTTTCGGCCTTATTCCACAGAGGGAGTTGGTACGTACTTATATCTAACGCATAATATAATGGTTCTTACTGTACGCAGCGAGCCCATATCCCACGTGACAGCTTAATAAATAATTATTAGCGTTCGGTGTAATGTGGCCACCATGGTGAAGCGACCGGCTTCGGTGCCACCACCGGTGGCGGACCGCATCGATCAGTACGTCTCGTCGGTGGAAGAGCGGCTCTGTTCGTCGAGGGAGACGTCGAAGGTGGTACAGGAGATTCTCGCCAGGCTCCACGGGGACGGCGACCTGTACGACCGGTGGCGTGCGGGGGAGTCCGTGACACAACCCGAGCAACTCCGCCTCGACGCCTACCACCCACGAAACGCGCTCACACAGGCTGACGAGTGGGCCGAAAAAGACGAGGAGACGTTCCGCGAGTCGAAAGCGCTCGGATGGCTCTGGCACGGGTTCGACGCGTCGGTCCTCTCGGACAACCTCGCGTTGGCCTTTCCCTTTCGTCAGATGCTCGCTGATCACCTGTTCGCGGAGGCGGGGGACGATCTCAGGCTCTTCGGCGGGATCACGTTCCCCTACGGGCACAACATCGAGATCGGTGACCGGACTGTCGTCCACGAGGAGGCGGTGCTGGACGACAGAGGCAAGCTGGCGATCGGGAGTGGGGTCTCCATCGCCGACGGCGCCGCGCTCCACAGCCACCGACACGACATCGTGGAACAGGACGACGTCTCGATCTACCGGACGGTCGTCGAAGACGACGTCCGACTCGGTTCGGAGGCGGCGGTCGCGGCGGGCTGCCGGATCGGGCGCAACGCCATGGTGGGAACCAGGGCGGTCGTCAGGGGGGACGTTCCGGCTCACCACGTCGCGGTCGGGATCCCCGCCGAGAGTGTCCGGGTCAAACCTGGCTGGCAGTCGGTCGCCGAGGAACCCGGCTCACTGGAGGTCAACCGCGAGGACCGCCGGATAGAGTACGAACTCCCGGAGGAAGTCGACACGGTCGAGGAGTTCGGGCGGGATCTGGAGCCGCCCGATCAGACGGAGGGGTGAAACGAGATCCCGGTTCGGCGGTAACGGGCGAGCCGCACCGATCCGGGGGTTAGCCGGTGTTTTTGATCCCGGCGGCGATTCCCTTGACAGTGAGCCGGAGCGTCCGCTCTTCTTCGGGTGTTCGGTCGTCTTTCGCCAGCAGCTGTGTCTGGAGCACGTGGAGCGGATCGCCGTAAGGGCTGCGCCGGTCGAGGCTCTCGCGCAGCCACTCCTGCTCGACGGGGTGTTCCCGGTCGGCGACCGTGGTCACGAGATCGACGGCCCGCTTGTACTCGTTTTCGAGATGCGGGAAAAACTCGTCACGGAGTTCCGGCTCGGCGAGCTGGGCGTAGGTCCGTGCAACGTCCCAGTCCGTCCGGCCGAGCGCCATCGCGGCGTTGTCGATCGTCGTCCGGAAGAACGGCCACTGCTGGTACATCTCTTCGAGTGTCTCGATGTCGCCACCCTCGTCGAGGTAGGCGTCGATGCCGGTCGCAACCGAGTACCACCCCGGCAGGATGCACCGGGACTGGGTCCAGGAGAACACCCACGGGATCGACCGGAGATCCTCCACCGAGTGGTCTTCCGACCGCGAGGCGGGCCGCGAGCCGAGGTTGAGATCCTCGATCACCTCGATCGGTGTCGCCTGCCGGAAGTAGTCGACGAACCCCTCCGAGTTCAGCAGGGAGATGTACGCCTCCCGGGCCGCGTCAGACATCGTATCCATCGCCTCCAGCCACCCGTCGGGGGTCTCCTCTACCGGCTGCTCGATCGCTTCCTTGCGCGCCGAGACCTGTGCGTTCAGCATCTGTTCGAGTTCCCGCTCGCCGATGCGCTGGTTCCGGTAGTTCTCCGCGATGGCCTCCCCCTGGACGGTGAACTTCACCTCGCCGGTTATCGTACTGTTGGGAAGGGCCCGCAGCGCCTCGTCCAGCGGCCCCCAGCCGCGCGAGATGGAGTCACCGCGGCCGTGGAACAGCCGGAGGTCGACGTCGTAGTCGTCGACGATCCGGGCCAGGCGTCGCTGGTTCTTGTACAGCGACCAGCTGGCGGCCAGGAAGCCGTTCTCCTTGTTCGAGTCGGAGTAGCCCAGCAGGATCTCCTGGCTGTTGTCCCGCTGTGCGAGCGCCTGTCCGTAGGCCTCGTTTTCGAACAGCGTCCCCATGATGCGACGGGCGCCCGACAGCGCCCGCTCGGTTTCCAGCAGGGGGACGATGTCGACCCCACAGTGCTCCGGCAGGTCGACGACGCCAGCCTGGTCGGAGAGGAAAAGTACTTCCAGCACGTGGCTTGGCTCTTCGGCCATCGAGATGCAGTAGGTGTCGATCGCGTCCTGGCCGTACTCCTGTTGCCAGTTGGCGAACTCCTCGAACCGTTCGAGCACCCGCGCCGCGAGATCGGAGAGCCCCTCCCGGTCGGCGAGGTCGATCAGGGGCTCGTCCTGGAGGATCGCCTCGGTGAGAAACTCGACCCGCTCGGATTCGCTCATCTCCCCGTACTCGATGCCCTCGCGGGCGAGGACCTCCTCGAGCGTCGAGGTGTGGTTCTGCTGGTGGTCGCGGAGGTCGAGACTCGCCAGCGTGAACCCGAAGGTCTGGACCTGTCGCATCGCCTTCTCGACGTAGCTTTCCGCGACCTCGTGACAGTCGTTCGCGCGGAGGTTCGTGGCCAGCGCCGCCAGGTCGTCGTGGAACTCGTCGGCGGAGTCGTAGCCGCCGGGACGGATATCCTCCACCCGGTCCAGGCGCTCGCGCATGAGCACGATCATCTGGCGGTAGGGCTCGTTCGGGTAGCGGTCGGCAGCCGAGTCGCGGATCTCCTCGAGTTCCTCGGGAACGGATCCGAACAGGTCCTCGTCGACGGTGATACGATCACCGTCCTCGCTGAGCGCGCCCGATAGCTCGTCGAGGATCTCGATGTACCGCTCGATGACGACCGACCGCTGCTGTGCCAGCGTGGTATCCGTCACGTCCGGCGTCACGTAGGGGTTGCCGTCGCGGTCACTGCCAGCCCACGAACGGAACTCGAACACCTGTGGGACGTCGATGTCGGTCTCGAGCCCGGTTTCGGCGGCGGTTTCGAGTTCGTCGTACACCTCCGGAACGATCTCGAAGATGCTGTTCGCGAGATACCACCGGATGTTACTGGCCTCGTCTTCCGGTTCCGGCCGTCGCTCGCGGATCTGTGGGGTCTTCCAGAGGCCGATCACCTCCGCCCGGATGTCGCGTTTTATCTGGTCGCGTTCCTTGTCGGTGAGCGTCTGCTCGTCGAGGGTTTCCAGTTCCCTGGCGAGCGATCGGAGTTTCGACTTGATCACCATCCGCCGAGCCTCGGTCGGGTGTGCCGTGAACGTCGGCTGGACGAGCACGTCGTCGAGAATCTGCTGGGCCACGTCGGGCTCCATCTCGGATACCTCCTCGATAGCTTCCTCCAGCGTCCCCTGTAACGTCCCGTCCTGGGAACCTGCGCGGATGGTCCGCACCCGGTCCCGTTCCTCCGAGAGGTTCGTGAGTTCGAAGTAGGTCGTGAACGCGCGGGCGACCGTCTGTTTGTCCCCGGGATCGAGCCCCTGGATCCGGTCCCGCATCGCGCCGCGGGCGTCGTCATCTCCCTCGCGGTAGCTGATCGCCGACTGCCGCAACGACTCGACGACTTCGAACGCTTCGTCCGACCGGTACCGTCTGATTACTTCCCCAAGCAGATCCCCGAACTCCCGGATGTCCTGCCCGAGCGACCGGTTGTGCAACTCGGCTTTCGTATCTTTCTCGCTCATCTTGTCTGCCTGTCTCATCATTAATTAATAAAATTACTGGAGACGATGAAAGTGGCCGGAACCGGCACCCGTCAGAGGGGTATCGAGCGCACACCTGGTAGACGGGTGGCCGACTGGATTCGCGTTCGATCTCCGGCACTCAGAACTCGATCCCGTGCAGTTCGTCGATCTCCAGCTGGTACCCCTGCAGCCCCTTGCTCATCGTTGCAAACCGGAAATCGGAGGAGAACCAGGCGTTGTCGTCGAGCGAGTCGAGCAGTTTCAGCCACTCCGGGCTGTCCCGTTTCACACTCGATACGGTCCCGGCCACCGACACGCTCTGCCAGTCCAGCCGCGAGTCGACGTCGGTCACCAGCAGGCGGGCCGGCTTCCCGTCCTCGATGTACTCGAATTTCGTATCCGTCGGCGAGGATCTGATGAACGCGAAGTAGATCTCCTCACCGTCGTACCCGAACGAGATCGGGAGACTGTACGGGACGTCGTCGTTCGCCAGGGCCAGTATCCCCCAGCCGACAGAGTCCAGTAATCCCTCGATATCGTCTTCAACCATCTGTCCCCCTATCCACTGTTCGAACGGATCAACGGACATAATCAATCATTAGCATGACTACCATTTTAATTTATGCATTCCAAAAAACTCGCTATCACGCTTCGTGCTCACCTCCAATCCGTGAAACGCGTCTCCTGGTGACTCCGCCCGGACTAGTCTTCGCGGTCCCGCCGTTCCATGCGCGCGACGAGGTCGTACGGGCTCTCGCCGGTCCGGATCCCGTCGAGCAAGGCGAACGCGTCGCCGGGCGAGAGGAAGTGGCTGGTCACTGCCCGGCCCAGTGGTGTCGGCTCCAGCCCGTCGATGAAGTCGTACTCGAGCAGTTTGCCGAGCGCGTGTTTCGTGGGTACCTCCCCGACCATCGACTCGTTGAGCTGTTTGGCTTTCGCTCCGGAGACTGTGACGTTCGCGAGCGTCTCCTCGACCGCCGCAGCTTCGTCGTACCGCGTCTGGACGGGCTCCATCTCGCCTTTGAGCAGTTTGAACGACACCTCGTCCTCGGTCATCTCCTGGCTGCCGTGGTACGCGCCGTCGGGCTCGACCAGCAGGTACACCGTCCCCTTATCGTGGTAGTCGGGCCGGCCGGCACGGCCGAGCATCTGGTGAAACTCCTGGACAGAGAGCCACTCGATCCCCATCGCCAGCGAGTCGAAGATCACCTGCGAGGCGGGGAAATCGACGCCGGCGGCCAGCGCGGCTGTCGTCACGACGGCGGCCAGCTCCTGGTCAGCGAACCGAGATTCGACGCGGTTCCGGCGTTTGTTGTCCAGGCCGGCG
>Ga0207753_1000476_pt1 | contig 15727 bp, 13 predicted proteins | sample PonA233FremontCA_2_FD_187273 | JGI IMG/M metagenome (GOLD analysis project Ga0207753, IMG submission 187273) | Salt pond sediment microbial community from Fremont, CA, USA - Pond A23 Sediment 3 (SPAdes) | ecosystem: Environmental > Aquatic > Non-marine Saline and Alkaline > Saline | place: USA... | reverse complement strand
CTTCTTCGGGGCCGACGTGGCCCTCAGCGGCGCGCGGGTCCTGGTGAGCGCCTCCAGCGAGAACTTCGTCGGGGAGGGAGAAAACGCGGCGTACGTGTTCGAGCGCTCAGCGGACGGCACCTGGCAGCAGACGGCCCGCCTCACCGGGGCCCCGGACCGGCGCGATGGGCTCTTCGCAGCGGGCGTGGCGCTCGACGGCGACCGGGCGGCCGTGAGCACCTCCGGCAACCCCAGCCGGGACGATCCGGAGCGAGCGTACGGCGGGGCCGTCTACGTCTTCGAGCACGACGCCGACGCCGATGCGTGGGCCCGAACGGCGCGGCTTCAGTCCGACGATCGCCCGGACTCGGGGACGATTGGGGGCGACGTGGCCCTCGACGGCCCCTACCTGGCCGTAGCGGCCTCTACCTTTTTTGAGCGCACGCCGGGCTCCGCCTATGTCTTCCGACACGACCCGTCGACCAAACGCTGGCGCGAAGACGCGCACCTGCGCAACATCGACGCCTTCTTCATCTCTCTCGACCTGCACGGCTCGACGTTGCTCGTGGGGGAGAGCCGAGCCCAAGACGACAGGTCCGGCGCCGCCACCGTCTACACCCGTGGCGACACGTCTTGGCAAAAAGCAACGACCCTCCGCCCCTCCGTTCCCTACGAATCCGGCTCGTTCGGGGCCACCGTGGCCCTTCACGACGGGCGTGCACTCATCACCGGGTACGACGAGCAGCTCGGCAACGAGATCAACATCGACCGCGTGGTCTACGTCTTTCGCCGGCGGCCCGAGGGCGCATGGCGCGAGCGCACAGTCCTCGACATCGGGTCCGTCGACTTTGGCGCGTCCCTCGCCCTGAACGAGGAGGTGACCCTCGTGGGCACTGTCGCCGGGGACGAGTCGGGCACCGCCCACATCGCGCGGATCCCGTAGCGTCCCGCTCATTCCCCCTCCACGATCCACACCCGATCAATGGCCCCGTCCGTCACGCGGTAGAGAACAACCTGTTCGTCGCGCCCGGCGCCGGGGGCCCCGACAATCGTCTCGTGGAGCACGACGGTGTTGCCCATCGGGGCCGTGTGGTGCACCCGCACGTGCAGTTGGTCGGCGGTTCGGAACGTCTCCTCATACTGCGCCCGAAGTGCCGCGCGGCCCTCCATCACGAGCGAATCCGGATGCACGTACACCTGCACGTCGGACGCGAACGCGTCGAGAAAGCCGTCCAGGTCGTGGGCGTTGAACGCATTGGCCCCCTGCTGCACGACAGCCGTCGGCGTCCGCGGCGTGAGCGAGTCCGGGGCGTACAGGCGCCCCTCCTTTACGACCCGGCGGATGGACGTGACGTTCGAGATGTCCGCCAGCGGATTCTTGTCAAGCACCACGAGGTCGGCCTGCCGCCCTTCCTCAAGCTGCCCCAGATCGTCGCGATCCATGAGACGGGCGCCGCCCGCAGTGGCCGTCGTGAGGATTTCGCGGGGCGTGAGGCCGGCCGTGCGCATGAGCTCAAACTCGCGAAAGAGGGCCGGCCCGTGCGGCGTGCCGATGTTGCCCGCGTCGGTGCCCGCCACGATGTCGATGCCGGCCTCGTGGAGGCGCTTCAGGTTGCGCATCGCCGTGGTGTCGGACGCGATGGACGGAGCTTCTGCGATGCGCTTCTGGAGGCCAGCGGGCACGAGCGAGTCGGGAAGGGTGCGCAGGTCGAAGAGCGACGCGATCACGTCCTTCTGGCCGATGCGGTGCTCTGCGGTCGTCAGGTCGAGCCGCTGGGCGAACGTTTCGCGGTAGCGCTCGCTCACCATGAGCGTCGGGGTGTAGAGCACATCATTCTCTCGCAGAAGGCGGACGAAGGCATCATCCACTGGGGCATTGAATACGCTGTGGACCAGGATGTCGGCCCCGGCCTCCACAGCGGCCCGGGCGGTCTCCAGTTCCGTCGCGTGGACGGCCACGCGAAGGCCCGCGTTGTGGGCCTCGTCGATAGTGGCCTCCACGACCGGGCGGTAGTCGGCCGGCGTCCCCTCGCCCCCCACGATGTACCAGATCTTGATGAGATCCACCCCAGCCATGACCTGCTCGCGCACCTCCTGCCGGGCGGCCTCCGGCTCGGTGATTTGCAGGATGGGCGGATCGCCTTCGTCGAGCGACGGACGCGCCACGCTGGAGAGGAGCGGGCCCGCCGTCACGACGGTGGGGGCCACGGCCGCAGTGTCGGCCCGAGCCCGTACGTCGAGGTTCCACATCGGCCCGCCCACGTCCACCACGCTCGTGATGCCGCTGCGCAGGTAGCGGCGGAAGGTATCCGGCAGTCGGTCTTTGATGCGGCGCAGCTCTTCGGCGTAGGGACGCTCGGCGCGCAGGTCGATCACGTCGGGCCGCGTGTAGAGGCCGCCGCTCTGAAAGAAGTGGACGTGCCCGTCGACGAGGCCCGGCATCACGTACGTGTCCGGCATTTCGTGCACGGTCGCCCCCGGAGGCACCGCCACCTCGCTCGACGGTCCCACCGCGGCGATGCGGTCGCCCTCCCACAGGACCGTCGCGTCCTCAATCACCGTCGAGTCGGCCGGGTTGATCGCCGTCGGACCGACCAGGGCGGTGGGCTGGGCGTTCGACGGGTGGCCCCACGCAAGCAGAAGAGCGACGAGGAGAATCCAACGCGGGGGTGGAGGAAGTGTCATTTGGACCTATCGAGGAATGGTGTTTTGTTCGATCCACTGCGCGAGCTCTTCTTCACTCACCTCTCCGGCAGCCACTCGTTCCACGATTCGCACCATGTCGGCCTCGCCGGGATCGATCCGGTATCCATTCCGGAATAAGAACGCTCGGGCCGCAAGAAGCCCCGTTCGCTTGTTTCCGTCGACGAATGGATGATTCCGAACGATCCCGTGACAGTACGCCGCCGCGAGTTCAAAGAGAGACGGGTCCGCAAAGGTGTACCGGTTCTGCGGCCGACTGAGCGCACTTTCAAGTCGACCCTCGTCCCGCAGCCCCGCAGTTCCTCCGAATTGCTGGAGGGTTTCGGCGTGCATCGCCAGCACCAGCTTCTTCGGGAGCCAAGCCGGCTTGTCGCTCTCCGAAGCATCCATGACACTTACGCAAGTTCGCGGAAGGCATTTCGGTGCGTGCGCATGAACTCGCGGGCGTCCTCCATCGACTCCGCAAATTCCGGATCGTACGGGGTGAGTTGAATCCCGTCCGGGGTTTGAATGGCGAAGAGTGCGTCGCCCTCCTCCACGTCGAGCTCTTCCAGGGTTGGGGACGGAAGAATTATGCCGAGCGAATTCCCAATCTTGCGGACCTTAAGCGCGTCGGGCATAGCGACATTGCCGATGATGGGACAAGGTTCGAACGGATGTTATAACATCACTCTCCAATTGTGGGTCCCTCGGAGGCAAAGGATGGGCGAAGACCGCGTACAGAAACCACCTCCGTGAATCCACGCCTTCGCGTCGACACAGCCGAAACCGCTGCCCCTTCGGACTCTCTTGGCGGCCGCCTCAAGCGAAACCGCCTCACGGACCGGACTCCCCCACCAGCCTCTCCAGCGCGTCGTCGAGCGCCCACTTGAGGATCACGCCGCTGTGCTCGTACCGGATGCGCCCTTGCTTGTCGATCAGGTACGTCCGCGGCACGGCCTCGCCCGGGAAGTGGCGCGCCGCGACGGCGGGACGCGCGATCTGCGGAAAGTTGACGCCCTGCTCCTCCACGAAGGGGCGCACCGCCTCCGCCCCGCCCCGGTCCACCGCAATCCCGACGAACTGCACGCCCTCCCCCTCAAACTCGCGCTGCAGGTCCACAAAGCCGGGCATCTCCACGCGACACGGCGGGCACCAGGTGGCCCACACGTTCACCACCACGACCTCTCCGCGGTGGTCCTCGAGCCGAAAGCGATCGCCGTCCAGCGTCTCGGCGGCCACCGCCGGGGCCGGGCGCCCCTCCGCGGCCAGCTCAATGCTCGGCATGTACTGCTGATAGACGTAGATCCCCATCACCAGGAGCACGGGCCAGTGCCAGTAGGCTTTGGTGTAGGCCCAGACGGTGTGCCACGGGGAGCGGTCGCGATTGGAGTCCGGCATACGGGAGGATCCGGGATGGGTCGATGCATAGACGTCGTGGGGCGGCTGGAAGCGCAGCTACGACCGTTCCCCCAAGAGGGCCTCCAGCAAGGGGCGAATCCGATCCTCGGTGGTCATGCCCGGGATGTGCTTGCGGATCGTTCCCTCGGGCCCAATCACGAACGTCATGGGCAGGCCCCGCACCCCGCCGTATTTCTCCGCGATGGAGCCGTCGCCCAACCCGATCGGGTAGTTGATGTTCATTTTCTCGGCAAAGGCCCGCACCTCCTCGGGGCCGGCGCTCCGTTCGAGGGCCACGCCCACGAACTGGAGGCCCCGGGGGCCAAGGTCGTTCTGCAGCGACACGAAGTCCGGAATTTCGCGGCGGCACGGCGGGCACCATGTCGCCCAGAAGTTGAGCACGACGACCTCGCCGCGGTGGTCGCCGAGGCGAAAGGTCTCGCCATCCAGTGTGTTCAGCGAAAAATCGGGGGCGTCAGGCCGTGTGTCGTCGCCCAATGCCGTTTGAGCCGGCGAGCCGGGCTGTTCGGCCAGCACGAGGGCCGCAATTCCTCCGACGACGAGCAGGCCCGCTGCAAACGAGCCCATCCAGTTGGGAAAGGAAAAGGGGAGCATGGGAATACAGGGATCGTCTCCAAAGAATCGAACCGAAAAGAGACCGACCAGGCGGCCGGCGCACGACCCTCAGGCGCCAGCTGAGGGCAGATGGAGACGACTAAATCTGGAGGACGACCGGACGGAGGGCCTCCAACGTCGGCGAGACGGGCGGCGGAGATGGGAATTGCCACGTACTCGGGAAAATGGGCAGCGACTCGGCGGACACGGGCCCCACCGCCCCGCCGCCCGACGGGCCGTCGAGCGAAGACGTTGACCGCTCCGACGACACCGCACGAATCATCCCCCCAGCGTCCGTGGCCGAACAGGACCATTGAGCACCGGCCGCGACGGCGGCCACGATCGCATCCGGCGCCGCGTCGCCCGGCGCCGCGGCCCCACGGCACGGTGTGGCGGCCTGTACCAGGGGACCTACCACCAGAAGGAGGCCGAGGGCAACGGCCCAACGGCCCAGGGTGCTGGACGACCGGAAAAGATGCATGGGGCAGGGAGGATGGATTCGAGGTGTCGCATAAACCTTTGTCTCACAAATCGAGTTCCTGTGTTGACTCTTCCCCGCACTCGAACCCCGCCCTGTTTGGCCCGGTAGGATCGCCTCCGGTCCGCTGCATCAAGCCCTTTTTCCCGCCTCTATGTCGTCATCTCCCTCAGTCGCCTCTCTCCGTTCGTCGGACCGCACGCCCCTCCTGTTCACCGTCAACATGGGGCTGGAGGACGTGGTCGTGGATGAGTTTCGGGAACGGGCTGTGGCCGCCGGGCTCGACGTGACGGACACCGACGATGCCCCCTTCGGCCTGCACAGCTACGCCCTCGTGGAGGTCGACGCAGCCCCCGAGGACGCGCTCCACGTGGCCCGCCAGATGCGCTCGGTGCACCACGTGCTGGCGCCCCTCTACACGTTTACGCTCTCCACAGACGGGGAAGAGGCCCTCCAGGCGATTCACGACACGGTGGCGGCGCTCGACGTGGAGGCGATGGAGACGGCAGCCACCTTCCGCGCCTCCTCGGTGCGGCAGGGCGAGCACGACTTCACGAGCGTCGACGTGCAGAAGTGGGCCGGCGGCGCCCTCGACGCCCGCTACGACGCGGCCGTCGACCTGGAGGACTACGACGTGGAGGTGCGGGTGGACGTCCGGGAGGACCAGTGCCTCGTGAGCACGCAGCACACCCGCGAAGCCCTGAGCCGCCGCCAACTGGAGGGCTATCAGCCGCGGGCCGCCCTCAAGGCGAACGTGGCCTACGCGCTCCTCCGGCTGGCCCACCTCGACGTCCCCCCGGACACGCTGCTGGATCCCTTCTGCGGCTCCGGCACCATCCTGCTGGAGGCCGCCGCCCTCTGGCCCGAGACGCAGTGCTACGGCAGCGACTGGAACGAGGAGGCCGTATCGGGCGCCCGCACAAACGTTGACATGGCGGGCCGAAGCGACCGCATCGCGATTCGGGCGGGGGACGTGTGGCACCTCGACGAGACGTTCGACGACGTGACGGCGGACCTCATCGTCACCAACCCCCCCTTCGGCGTGCGCATGGCCAGCAGCATGGACTTCTATCCCTTCTACCGCCGCGTCCTCGGGCAAATGGCCGCGGTGCTCCAGCCGGGCGGCCTCGTGGTGATGCTGGTGCTCCGGCAGGGCCCCTTCAATGCGGTTCTCGACGAGTCCGACCAGTTCACGAGCCGCCACGTCCGGGCCATCGAGATCGGGGGGCTCTATCCGTACGTCTTCGTGCTCGAACGCCGGTAGACCGGATGCAGTGCTGCTGGCGCCGAGGCCTCCCCCGCTGTCCCAGGCCGCCTACATGCTCGGCGGGCTCCAACTCCGGGCGCTTCTGCGAGACGCTCGTCGAGAACGGCAACCGTCTCCCCGTGGCACGGGCGCACATCCCGTCTCTAACCGTCCTCTAATCCACTTATCATCGTGCCCTAAGACCCCGCGTCAGGAATGCGCGTGAAACGTCGTGCCTGTTTGTCACAGGCCGCTGTGGTGGTGCACATGGACCACACGCCGGTGTTTCTGATGACTTGTTCCTCTGCCTGATGCGTGCCGACAGTCTCTACTGGACAGGGATGCTCTTCGCAATCGTCCTGCTGGCAGCGCCCGCGGCCAGTCAGGGCCAGTCCCTGCCAGACACCCTCACGTTCGCCCGCGCGCAGGCATTGCTGCAGGAGCACAATCCCCAGTTGCGGGCGGCGCAGGCCCAGGGCCGGGCCACCGGACAGGCCGCCCGGGCCGAGGCGCTGTTCCCAAACCCGACCCTGAGGGTCTCGGAGGAGCGGACGAACCTGCAGGGCGACGGCGTGGACGACCAGTGGTACCTCTCGGTCACGCAGCCCCTCCGCTACCCCGGTGAGCAGAGCGCTCGCTCCGCCGCGGCCGCCGCCACGGCCCGTGCCGCAAAGGGGCGCGCGGAGGAAACTGCCGCCACACTGTACCGCACCCTTCGGCGTCGCTACCTCGATGTGGTCGTGGCCGAGCGGCGGCGGGCCATCTATCGGGGCTTCACCAACGCCATCCGTCGGGTCGCTCGCGACGCCCGGGCACGGGTAGAGGAGGGCGATCTCGGGACCGTCCGGCAGGCACGCGTTCAGACTGCACGGGCCCAGTACGAAGATGGACTGGCGGAGGCGACACGCGCCCTGCGCACTGCCCGCAGCGACCTCGACGCCCTGCTTCATCCCGACAGCAGTCGTGTACAGGCTCCTGGTGCCACCCGGACGGCGCACGTCGATTCCACACCCCGTCCGGACTACCAGGTGGCAGGGTCCCTCCAGTACCGCCCGGTCGACGTCTCAGAAGGTGCGGCCCTGCAGCGCGCCCTTCAGGAGCGAGGCCAGGTGCAGGCGGCCCGCGCCACACTTGAGGCCCAGCGCAAGCACCTAACGACCGCCCGCTACGGTCGCTTCCCCGACCTCAGCGTCTCCGCCGGGCCGAAGACCCAGACCGTGCCGGGCAGCGAGACGACCTTCGGCTTCACGGCCGGCCTCAACGTAGAGCTTCCCCTCTGGAACGGTGGACAGACGAAGGTAGATGCCACCCGCAACCGACGGGAGGAGGCGCAGGCCCGCCTGGACGCCGCCCGCCGCCGGGTCCGAACCGACGTGCGCACCGCCACCGAGGACCTGCGGAGCTATCGGGCCCGCATTGAAACAGCTTCACAGGACGTGCTGGCCGACATCGACTCGCTGCTCCAGGACGCTCAGTACGTCTATCAGGAAGGAGACATCACTCTCTTCGAACTGCTCGACGCCATCGAAGCCGCCCGCTCCGCCACACTCCTCAAGACGCGCCTCACGGCAAAGTATCTGCGCGCACTCTACGACCTGGAGTACGCCCTCGGCGTCGGCCCGGCCGACCCGCCCGTCGTGGTGGAGGGGGCACTCGATCCCCGCGACCCCACGCTCCAGTAATCATACCTCGGACCGCCGACCTTCCGAATCGGCACCACAACACGAAATATATTGTGATGATGCCCCGTCGCTTCCTCTTGGTGCTCTCGTTTTTGGCCATCGCCGCCCTGCTCCTGAGCGGGTGTGGCGGAGACGAAGGGCCCTCGCCGACCGCACGTGCCGACACCACGCCCCCTCCGAACACAATTACCCTTTCGGAGGCGCAGCTCCGAGAGGTCTCCGTCGAGACGACGACGGTCACCGAGCGCCCTGTGACGACCACCCTTCGACTGCCCGCCCGCGTGAAGCCGAGTGCCGATCAGGAGGCCTACGCCACGGCCCTCGTCAGTGGGCGTGTGGAGCGGCTGCGCGTCTCGGCCGGCGACCGCGTGGAGAGGGGGCAGGTGCTGGCAGACGTGGCCGCCCCGGACTTCAGCCGAATGGTCGCGGACCTGCGGCAGGCCCGCGACGAGTGGGATCGGCAGCGGCGGCTCGACGAGCGGGGCGTGGCCGTCGAGAAGAACCTGCGGGCCGCCGAGCGGCAGTGGCAGGCGGCCCGCCAGCGGCTTCGCTCCATTGGGGTGCGGCCCGAACGGATCGAGCGGGTGGCGACCGGGGCGGACGACCTGTCGACGCTGCCCCTCGAAGCGCCCCTTTCGGGCGTCGTTCTAAACCGCATGACCGTCCTTGGGGGGCCGGTGGCCCAGGGCGATAAGCTCTATCACATCGCCGACCTCCAGCCCATCCGCGTCGTTGCCCGCGTCTTCGAGAAATCGCTCGACAAGGTGCGTACCGGCCAGTCGGTCACCGTCAGCACGCCGATGGCTAACCGCCGCTATCAGGGGACCATTGACCGAATTACGCCGCAGGTCGATGACGAGAGCCGGGCCGCCACCGCACGCGTGCTGCTCGACAACGCCGATCGCACGCTCCGCCCCGGCATGTACGCCTCGGTGCAGGTCGAGCAGACGGGCGCCCCGCAGGCGGCCCTCCCCGCCGACGTCCTGCTGACCGACAATTCCGGGGCCTACGTCCTCGTCCGCGAAGGGCCCCGCCGCTTTCGGCGCGTCTACGTGGACGCGGAGGCCGAGACGGATGGGGACGTGCCCGTCCCGTCGCTTGACGTAGGCACCGAGGTCGTTGCCGAGGGGGCGTATCAGATTGTCAGTGCCCTCAATCAGAGAGGGTAGCAGGCCTCCTCGCTCCTCGATCCGCACTCCTCGAAGCCCTCAGCCCCTCGATGTTTGACCGCCTCGTTACCTCCGTCGTCAAAAACCGGGTCCTCGTCCTGCTCCTCATGGCCGTGCTGGTCGGGTGGGGCGTCTACAGCTGGCAGCAGGTGCCGGTCGATGCCTACCCGGAGCTCACGAACAACCAGGTGCAGATTCTGACGCGCGTGCCGGGCATGTCTCCGGTCGAGGTGGAGAAGCTGGTGTCCTACCCCATCGAGACGAGCATGACGAACCTCGAAGGGGTGAAGGACAACCGCTCGCTGAGCCAGTTCGGCCTGAGCGTCGTCACGCTCGTGTTTGAGGAGGGCATGGACCCGTATTTCGTCCGCCGCCTCGTCTCGCAGCGCCTCTCGAAGGTGAAGGAGGACCTGCCCAAGACGGCCGAGCCGGGCCTGGGCCCCCTATCGACCGCCCTCGGGCAGGTCTACCAGTACACCCTGACGGACGAGCCGGGGGACGGGCGCTCCTACTCCGCGCAGGAACTCCGCACGATGCAGGACTGGATCCTGGCGCCAGAGCTCCGCACGGTGAGCGGGGTGGTCGAGGCCAATGCGCTCGGCGGCTTCGTGAAGCAGTACCACGTGCGGTTCGACCCGGACCAGCTGATCAACTACGACCTCTCGCTCAATGAGGTCTACGAGGCGCTGCGGGAAAGCAACCAGAATTCCGGAGGGAGCTACATCGTTCGCAACGACCAGCAGTACGTGGTCCGCGGCGTCGGTCGTCTGGGGGCCGGCGGCGGAGACGTCGTCGAGGACATCAAAAACACCGTCATCACCAGCCGGGACGGGACGCCCATTCTGATGAGCGACGTGGCTGACGTGCAGGTGGACCACGCCGTGCGCTACGGCGCCGCCACGGCCGACGGCGAGGGCGAGACGGTCACCGGCATCGTCATGATGCGCCGCGGCGCCAACGCCCAGAAGGTGGTCAACAGCGTGGAGGCCAAGATGGAGAAGCTCAAGCAGGCCCTGCCGCCGGGTGTGGGGGTGGACGTGTACTACAACCGCAACGAGCTTACGAGCGCCGCCATCTCGACGGTGACGACGAGCCTGCTCATTGGGGGGCTGCTCGTGCTGCTCGTTCTCATCAGCTTCCTGGGCGACTGGCGCTCGGCCCTCATCGTGAGCCTCGTGCTCCCAATGACGGCCCTCATCACGTTCATCCTCATGAACTACTTCGGGTTCAAAGCCAACCTGATGAGCCTGGGCGGCCTCGCGATCGGTCTCGGAATGTTCGTGGACGGGGCCATCGTGATGGTGGAAAACATCTACCGCCTCCGCGAGGAGAACCCGGACGCGTCGATTGGCCTCATCGTGGTGCGGGCCGGGCGGGAGGTGGCCCGCCCCATTGCCTTCTCTGTCGGCGTGGTGATCGCGGTCTTCCTTCCCCTGTTCACCCTGCAGCAGATGGAGGGGCGCATGTTTCGGCCCATGGCGTTTACGGTCTCCTTTGCCCTGATGGCCGCACTCTTCCTGGCCCTCACGATGGCGCCGGCCCTGAGTTCGTACCTGCTTGCGTCCGTCGGACCGTCGACCGACGCGTCTCCGGCCGCCGACGGGGCGTCCCACGAGAACGGAGAGCCCGCCCTGCCAAAGGAAGAGGCCTCCGGCCCTGAGGGCCACGGGTCGTCAAACTGGTTGGTAGCGTCCCTGCAATCGGTGTACGAGCCGATGCTCGACGCCACACTGCGCCACCGCTGGGCGACAGTCGGAACCGCAATCGTGGTGGCCGGCCTGGGCGCCGGGCTCTTCGCGACGCTGGGGACGGAGTTTGCGCCGGATCTGGAAGAGGGGTCGGTGGCCATTCAGGTGGCTCTGGAGCCGGACGCGGCGCTCGAAACGTCGACCGAGGTGCAGACGAAGGTCGAGCGCGCCCTCATGGAGTTCCCCGAGGTGACGACCGCCGTGAGCAAAACCGGCCGCCCCGCCGTGGCCTTCGACCCGATGGGCCAGAACCTGACCGACATGTTCGTCGGCCTCGCGCCCCGCGACACGTGGGCCTTTGACTCGAAGGCGGCGCTCGTGGACTCGATGCGGGCCCGCGTCAACCAGATCCCCGGGGCCAACTTTGCCTTCACCCAGCCCATTGCCCTGCGCCTGGACGAGATGGTGAGTGGGGCCAAGAGCGAGATTGCACTCAAAATCTACGGCGAAGACCTCGACGAGCTCAAGCGCCTGCAGTCAGAAGCCGCCGACGCGGTGTCCGACATTGAGGGGGCGGCCGACGTGCTGCCGTCCCAGATTGCCGGCTACGGCTACGTGGAGGTCAACATTCACCGCGATCGGGCCGCGCGCTACGGGCTCAGCGTGGGCACCATCCAGCGGGCCATCGATCTGGCCATTGGCGGCGATCAGATGAGTACGGTCCGCGAGGGGGACCGGCGCTTTGCCCTCGTCGGAAAGTTGCAGGATGCGTCTCGCGGCTCCGTCGCGTCGATCCGCAACCTCCCGCTGACGACCGCCGAGGGGGCGCGCGTGCGGCTCCGGGACGTGGCGTCCATCCAGCTCACAGAGGCCCCGGCAGAAGTAACCCGAGAACAGGGCAAGCGCAAGATCACGCTGGGCGTCAATCTCAGTGGACGCGACGCCGGCAGCTTCGTGGCGGAGGCACGGGAGGCCGTACAAAACGAGGTGGCCCTCCCCGCAGGGTACACGATGGACTGGGGCGGGCAATTTGAAAACCAGCAGCGCTCGCGCCAGCGGCTCATGATGATTTTGCCGATTACGCTGGCCATCGTGTTCGTGCTCCTGTACATGACGTTCAATTCCATAAGCCAGGCCGTCCTCGTCTTCCTGAACATTCCCGTTTCTCTCGTCGGGGGAACAGTGCTTCTCTGGGCCATGAATCTCTACATGAGCGTGCCGGCGTCGGTTGGGTTCATCGCCGTGCTCGGCATTGCCGTACAAAACGGCGTGGTGATGATCAGCTTTATCGACGATCTGCGAGAGCGCGGGCGGTCCCTCGCCGAGGCTGTGCGGACGGGGGCGCTGTTGCGCCTGCGGCCCATCCTCATGACGACGCTCACCTCGCTGCTCGGCCTGCTGCCGCTGCTGGTAGCCACCGGCATCGGGGCCAATGTACAGCGGCCGCTGGCGGCGGTGGTGGTGGGGGGCATCTTCACGCTCGTGCCCTCCACGCTCCTCCTGCTGCCCACCCTCTACGGCTGGTTCAACCCGGAGGCGCAATCCGAACGGGCGATTGTCCGGGAGGTGGAGGGCAGCGACGAGGCACAGCTTCGGGGCAGCGTAACCGCCTAATCTTGTGCCCCCTTTCTCCTCTCATCACATACAGCACTCCGCCATGAAGATGATTGTCGCCTACATTCGGCCCGTGAAGCAGGACGAGGTCGCCGAGCGCCTGCGGCGGATGAAGGTGCCCGGCGCCAGCATGCATCCGGTCGATGGGTTCGGACTGGAGGCCGACCCGGATGGGCAGGCCTCTTACGGGCCTCAGGTAACGCCCTACGCGGAGATGGTGCGGGTAGAAATCGCCTGCTCGGACGACCGCGTAGAGGACTGGACGCAGGCCATCGCGGAGGCCGCCCAGACCGGGCGGCGGGGCGACGGCAAAGTGTTCGTGCTGCCGGTCACCAACGCCGTGGACATCCGCACCCTCCAAACGGGAGACACGGTCGTCTGAACTGCACTCCGCTCCCCGCTCCGCGCCTGCACTGCCCTCGGTCCTCCTCTCCACCACTGCCATGACCGCCGCGCATCTCCACCTCGCCCTCAACCACGTTCCCATCCTCGGAACCCTTTTCGCCACCGGCCTGCTCGCATACGGGTTGTGGCGCGACCATGCGGGTATTCAGGAGGGGGCGCTCGGGCTGCTCGCGGCGGTCGGGGCCGTGGCCGTGGCGGTCTACCTGACGGGCGAGCCGGCGGAGGAGATCGTCGAAGGCCTGGCGGGGGTGTCCCACGAGGCCCTCGAGGCGCACGAGGCGTGGGGCTGGTACGCCGCGCTCACGAGCATCGGGACCGGGTTCCTCTCGCTCGGGGCCCTGCTGTACCGATGGGTCGCCTCCTCGCTTCCCCGAGGGATCGTTCGGGGCGTGTTTCTGCTGGCCCTCGCGGGCAGCACGCTCATGGTCTACACGGCAGCCCTCGGCGGGAAGGTGCACCACCCTGAGCTCCGTGCCGGCCCAACGGCCGTGGAGGCGACCGACGTCTCTGGGCCAGACGCGTTCGACGAGTGAGCCCCTGCCCGGCCCCGTCGCATCGACGAACGGGCCGTGGACGAGCAGGCACTGGTGGGCGGACAGAATGGGGGGAATTCCACCACACGATCCATCTTCCAGGCCCCTCTAACACCTTTTCCCCGCACACACAACCTTACGGATTGCATCCACTCTCACCCTTTCCCACAAACCCATTTGGTGCCATGAAAAACAAGGATTCGGACCGCGTATCTCGACGACAATTTCTTCGCTCGCTCGGCCTTGCCGGCGCTGTTGGGGCGAGTGGCACGCTCCTGGTGGCCTGTGGCGGTGGCTCCGACGGCGGCGGCGACGGGGCCGGCGGAGCCGACAGTGAAAGCGCGACGGCGGCGGCGGACTGCTCCGACCTGTCGAGTCTCTCGGACAGCCAAAAACAGCGGCGCAAGCAGCAGGTGAACGCCCTGAACTACGTGGAGGAGTCCCCCAAACCGAACAAGAACTGCGCGAACTGCCAGCTCTACCAGCAGGAGAAGTATGGCTCGGGCTGTGGCGGATGCCAGCTCTTCCCCGGCCCGGTTGCCGGAGAGGGATACTGCAGCTCCTGGGCCAAACAGAGCTAGGCCCGGCGTTCTCCCGACTGCCCTTGCGGTGGGACGGCCCTTCTCCACAGGCATCGGGGACTGTGGGAAGGGTCCCCCCTGCATTTCTAGATCGCTTACGGCACGGTCCTGCAGACCGGCATGGCGGGGGCGGCGCACGGGTCGGCACGACCGCGCCACGGGGCTCGTACGCATTAAGCACATCCTACAGAGTACACGCCGCATGCCGAATCGATGAGTGACACTCCCCATCTTTTGCTTGTTGAGGACGAGCCCGACGTCGCCTCGTTTGTGCAGCAGGGGCTCGACGAAGAGGGGTACGAGGTCAGCTGGGTCGAGGCCGGCCAGCATGGGCTCGACTACGCCCGGCAGGGCCACATCGACCTCGTGCTGTTGGACATCCGCCTCCCCGACCTGTCCGGGCTGGAGGTGTGTGAGCGCCTGCGCCTGCACCGCCCCGAGCTGCCGATCCTGATGCTCACGGCCCTCGACGCCGTGGAGGATCGGGTGCGGGGCCTCCGGGCCGGGGCGGACGACTATCTCCCCAAGCCGTTCGCCTTCGACGAGCTTCTGGCACGCATTGAGGCCCTGCTGCGTCGCATGGACCGGCCCTCGGAGCCGGGACGGGTCGAGGACGGGCCGCTTGCACTCGACCCGGCGGCCCGCACCTGCACCTTCAACGGCGAACAGGTGGACCTTACGCCCACCGAGTTCGACCTGTTGGCCTTCCTCATGGCCCGCAAAGGCCAGGCGTTGAGCCGCGACACGATTCACCAGGAGGTGTGGGGGCATGATTTCGATCGCGGAACGAACCTGATCGACGTGTACGTGAACTACCTCCGTCACAAGCTCGACGAGGTCGGCTGCGAGGCCCCCATCGAAACCGTGCGGGGCATCGGCTACCGGTACAGCTCCTGCTCAGAAGCGGATGCCTCCGCCGACGACCGTTCTCCATCCTCCTCCACCGACCCCGCGAACGCGTGATGACGGCCTTCTCCTCCCGGCCGGGTCCCTCTGACGCGTCGTCGGAGGACGACCGCCCGTCCTTTCGACGACGCCTGCTGATGCGGATCGGCCCCGCGGTCGTGCTCGCCCTCGGCGTCCTGGCTGTCATCGCCTGGGGCGGGGCCTACCTGACTGTCCATCAGAACGCGACCGACGCGCTGGCGACGGAGGTGAACGAGATGCGCGCCGACGTGGGCGGCCAGGATACACTGGACCTGTCCCGGTACGCGTGGGACGAGGCCCACCACCGCCTGGCAGTCGACCGGGTCGATCCCATCTTCGTGCAGGTCTTCACGCCGGACGGTCACCTTGTGCGCCAGTCGGCCAACATCGACTCGCTTTCCGTACATATTCCGGCCCGGCGCCGGCCGGTCCATGCGGAGGGACTCTGGCCCTCGCTCAATACCTTTGCCCAGGGCGGCCGTTCGTTCTACTACCGAACCCGGCCCCTGCAGGCGCCCTCCGGCGACCGACTGGGCTTCGTTCAGATCGCCCGTCTTGTGCCCGAGCACCGGTCTCTGCTGTGGGGCTTCGGCGCGGCGCTGGGCGGCCTCTGGCTCCTGCTGTCGGGCGGGCTGCTAGGCCTCGTGGCGTGGGCCGCCGGGCGCGTGCTCCGCCCGCTCCGCTCCATCACCGAGGTGGCCCGGTCGGTGACCTCCGCGGAGCTGGA
>Ga0207753_1000475_pt1 | contig 15737 bp, 16 predicted proteins | sample PonA233FremontCA_2_FD_187273 | JGI IMG/M metagenome (GOLD analysis project Ga0207753, IMG submission 187273) | Salt pond sediment microbial community from Fremont, CA, USA - Pond A23 Sediment 3 (SPAdes) | ecosystem: Environmental > Aquatic > Non-marine Saline and Alkaline > Saline | place: USA... | reverse complement strand
GGTCATCGCCGGCGAGCCCGCAGCACTGGACTCACAGGCGGTCCCCGCAGCCGTGTTCACCGACCCCGAGATCGGGACCGTCGGCATGACAGCCGACGAGGCGAGCGAGGCCGGCTACGACCCCGTCGTCGGGCAGATGCCGTTGCGGGCCTCTGGCCGTGCGCTCACGCTGAACGAACCCGAGGGGTTCGTCCGCGTCGTCGCCGACAGCGAGACCGGCTTCATTCTGGGGGCACAGATCGTCGGCCCGGACGCCTCCGAACTGGTCGCCGAACTGGCCGTCGCGATCGAACTCGGCGCGACACTCGAGGACGTGGGGGCGACGATCCACATCCACCCGACACTCGGCGAGGCCGTCCACGAGGCGATCAAGGGCGCACGCCAGGAAAGCATCCACTACTGATCCTCGATGGGGAGTGACTGCTGTCTCGTGTCGGACCGTTCGGAGAGCAACTGGACCACCTCGACGAGCAGCGCCACGACGAGGGGGCCGAGGATGATCCCCATCGCCCCGACAGTGAGGATCCCGCCGACGAACCCGACGAAATACAGCGTCGCGGAGAGTTTGCCGGCGTACCCCGCGAGCTGTGTTCTGATGATCGCATCCGGGGTAAAGGAGATGAGCACGAGCCCAGCGACCAGAACCGCCACGCCGCGGACCGGGAGTCCGACCATCAGGTCGTTGGCCGCTATCGCGACGACGAGCAGACTCGGGCCGACGATCGGGACGAACTGCAAGATCCCGGCGATCGCAGCGAGTGTCAGCACCGCGTCGTACCCCAGGACCCAGAAGACGACCGCGGCGATACCGAAGGTCGCGGCCGCTGTGAGCGCCTGGAGGATGTAGATCGCAAACAGCGTCAACTGGAGTACCAGTCCGGGTGCTGCGACAGCGATGTCAAGCGCGAAGCTGCTGATCCAGTCGGTCGCGGCATCGACCGCCGATTCGGTTTCGACCTCGTAGACCGCCTCTCCGAGTGAAACCGAAACCGTATCCGGCAGCTGCTGGATCACCGATATCGCCTCGTCGCGGCGTTCGTAGAGAATGAACGCCAGTGGGGCGAAGATCAGGACGACCGCGAGAAACGTGGTCAGCGTCGCGATCGCGCTCGCGATCCGGTCCGAGGTCCGGCTGGCGAACCACTGGCGAACGGGATAGAGGACGTACGCCACCGTCACTGCGAACACGACGGTCCCGAGCACAGCCCGGAGGACGGTCGCCGCCAGCCCGAGGAGCACAGCCAACAACGCGCCGAGCAGGAGCTGCCGATTCCGGTCCATGTGAACACCTCACAACAGAGGGACAAAACAGTTCGGCCACTGCGGTTGACCGAAACAACCAGTATCAAGTGCCACGGTTCGACAGAGTGTGTATGGTGTCGAATCTACTCGTCGACGTCGGCCTGGGTGTGTATCTCGGGCTTCTGGCGGGCATCTTCCCGGCCGTCGTCGCCTTCGCGTTCGGGTTCGGTTTCCGCTATCTGACGGGTGTGAGCATCCCCGGCCTGGGGGTAATCGCGCTCGCCGGCGCGTTCGCCGGTATCTCGGGTGGATTGCTCGGCTTGCTCGACGACGAAGTCGCTCAAAGCGCCGTCGGGATGACCGCCGTTCTGGTCGTGCTGATGGGGTCGCTGTGGGCACACGGCCAGGGTGACAAACTGGGCGCGGCGGTCCCGCGACAGCTCACCCTCTCGGGGTTGCGGGGGACGGTACTGTCGGCGGATATCCTGGAACGGGTCGACTCGTTCGGCCAGATACGGATCCGGCCGATCGGTTCGGTCGGCGACATCGAGGGATACCCCTCGCTGACGGAGGAGACACGCGAGGCGATCCGGGCCGACGTCTGGAAGTTCCCCGCCGAACTGTCGATCCCCGAACTGGAGGTGCGGCTGACGGAGAAACTGCTCGAGGAGTACGATCTCTCGGAGGTTTCGGTCTCCATCACCGCCAACGGTCTGGCCGAGATCAACGCGGCACCCGGAATGGCCGGACTCTCCCGGCGGGTCCCCTCCGGTAAACGGGCGGCATCGGTCGACACGCTCCTCCCGACCGGGCTCGCCGTCGGCGACAGGGTACAGCTCACTCTCCCCGACGGGTCAGTGACGGGACCGGTCGTCAGCGCCCGAACGACGGAGTCGGACCCGGTGACAGAGACGACCGACCAGCCCGATGGGGGTCCGACACCTGCCGACGCCCCTGCAGAGACCCCGGCACGGTCACCGACGACCGACGGGGGCGACGGATCGGTCACTGTTGCCCTCTCTGCAGCGGAGGCACGGCGACTCGTCCGCGCGGAGTTCGCGAAGACCACCGTCCAGTCCCGCGGCAAGAGCCGCGAGTACGAGGCACTCGACATTCTCCAGCGCGACGGCAACCAGTTCCGACTCGTCACCGTCGAAACGAACGGTCCGTTCGACGGCGTGACACTGGCCGAGTCAGCGATCCGGGCCCGGTTCGGAGTGGGTGTGCTCGTCATCCGCCGACGGAACGAACGGATCGTCGCACCGCGCGGATCGCGACGGCTCGAAGGTGGGGACGAGCTGATCGTCACCGGTAAACCCGATGCAGTCAGCGCTTTCAAGGAGGCGAACGCATGATCGGCGGGATCGTCGGGACAGTTGAGACACCGATTCTGCTCCTCGTCTTCCGGGTCGTCGGGCTCGGGGCGCTCTCCGGGTTCGTCGCCGGTTCGATCACTTTCATCTTCCGCTGGCGGACCGGTGTGCAGGTCCCCGAGGGGCCGGCGCTTTTGCTCGGGCTGGGCGCAGTTGCGGTGTATCTGAACACCCGGATCGCTCTCGTCCAGTTTCTCGGGACGGACGGGCGGCTTCTCACACCGAGTACGGTACTGATCAATCTCCTGATCCTGCTCGTGAGCGCCCTGACCGCGAGCGTCGGATGGCGGATCGGCGATCGGTTCGGCGCGGCAGAAAAGCGCAACCGACGGCTCCGGCCGGATCTGAGCCCCTTCGTCAGAGCGACCGGGCGGCTGATCACCGTCGAGATTCCCGCCGAGATCGGCGATATCGACGGCTACGATCCGGTCGGCCCGGAGATCAAAACACAGCTTGCCGGGGAGACGTACAACTTCTCGCGCGGGCTCACCGTCGAGCGACTCCAGTCGGCACTCGTGACGCGGCTGAAAACCGATCACGACATCGCCCACGTCGACGTCGATCTGACCGTCGACGGAACGGTGGAGTATCTGGCGGTCGGTCGGCGTGCGTCGGGGCTCGGGCCGGCACTCCCGCCGGGGATGAGTGCGACGGCGATCAGGGCCGATCCGCCCTACAGTGCGAGCCCCGGCGATACGATCCAGATCTGGACGCCCGACACCGGTGAGCGTGTCGGGACCGCGGAGTTGCGCGCAACGGCCGGCGAGACCGTCACGGTCAGTGCGCGCACCGATATCGTCGAGAAACTCGACGCACAGACCAGCTACCGGCTGATGACACTCGCGGCCGACGAACGGATCGACCGGCTGTTCATGGGGATCCTCCGCCGGGCAGACGAGACGATGGGTGTCATCGAGATACAGCCGGAGACGACACTCGCCGGGATGACTGTCGGCGAACTCGGGCTGTCGGTCATTGCGATCAAGGACGACGCGGAGACCACCGAGACAATTCCGGCGCGTGACCGGACGCTCGTCGCGGGTGACCAGCTATTCGTGATCGGGCATCCGGCGCAACTGCGCCGGGTGGAGGCCGCAGCCACGGGGACAGCGAGTTACGAGCGACCGACGGCGAGGACCGAACCCAAAACAGGGACGGCGGAGCGGTCCCGGCTCCGGTTCTGGAAACGCGACCGGCGGTAGCCCTACGTCTCACACATCTCGACGAAGTTCCGCAGGATCGTCAGCCCCGTTTCGCCGGATTTCTCCGGGTGGAACTGCGTGCCGAAGACGTTGCCGGCCTCGTTGGCGATGATGCTCGCGAAGTCGGCTCCGTAGTCGGTAGTTGCGACGACGGCGTCGGAGTCGTCCGGTTTCGCGTAGTAGGAGTGGACAAAGTAGGCGTACTCGCCGTCGACCGATCGCTCGGGATCCGGCTGGCTGTCCGGAGCAGCGAGCGCGGGACCGCCGGTCAGTTGGTGATCGCGCTGGACAGCGAGCGTGTTCCAGCCCATCTGGGGGACTTTGACGTTGTCGGGGAACCGGACGTTCGTGCCGGGGATGAGATCCAGACCCTCGGCGTCCCCTTCACCGGCGTGTTTGGCCTCCTCGCTCGTGCTCAGGAGCATCTGCATCCCGAGACAGATCCCGAAGAGGGGTTTGCCGGCCTCGGCCTCCTCGACGAGCAGGTCCCGGAACGGGCCGGCGTTTTCCATCCCCTCGCTGAACGCGCCGACTCCGGGCAGGACGATGCCGTCGGCGTCGGCGATCACCGATGGATCGTCGGATATCTCGACTGCCCCGCCGGCACGCTCCAGTCCGCGAGTGACACTCCGCAGGTTCCCGAGTCCGTAGTCGACAACCGCGATCTCGGCGGCCGTCTGCCGTTGTCCACTCATACGAACGCCTTCGGTTTCGGGTACTAAGTGCATTCGCTTTCCCGCCAAATTCGTGTGTACGTATCCAGGATCGGCCAGGTTACGCTCACAACTGCAAGAAACCGGCCCCGGGGACCTGTTCCCGACCGTCTCCGCTCAAGCCACCATCCGACAGACAACCGACCCTCTCAGACAGTCAGTTCGTACAGGTCGTCGCCGACGTGGTGGATCGACTCGACGACACGGCCCTCCTCGCCGACCATATCCGACCCGTCAGTGTTCGCCCGGCCGATGGCGAGAAACTTCCCGTGGGCCTCCTCGTTGATGACGACCAGATCGCCCGCCTCGATCGCCTCGTCGGCCTCGACGATGCCGGGACGCATCACGTCGGCCCCGTCGGAGACGAACTGGATCGCGCCGGTGTCGACGGTTACGATCCGTTTCGTCGGCGGATACTCGTTCGCACCCCGCACCGTCAGGAACGGCACGTCCTCGCCGTCGCCCTCGACGTAGAGGACGAGCGGGTCGCCGTCGACGAGCACGACGTTCCAGTCCCCGCCGGTCAGTTCGACCTTCTCGAACGAGTCCGCCGCGACTGTCACTCCGAGACGCCGGTCGATCCCCTCCTGGATCTCGCTGATCGCGTCCGACCGGAGGTGGTGACGAGACTTCACGTTCATACCTGTTCCCTCGACGGCCCGGTGCATAAACGACTCGTTCGCTGCCGATCGCGGGATCTCGCTCCCGGCGTATCCCGAACTGTTATCTGCAGAGCAGCCCAATAACCGGTATGATCTTTGGCTCGCTGATGTCGAGCATCGCACTCTTTATGTTGGTCGGTGGTGCTGGACTCATCATCGCGGAAGCGTTCGCCCCCGGCGCCCACTTTTTCGTCGCCGGCACCGGGATCTTCGCGGCGGGGCTAGTCGGTGTCCTCCTGCCGGAAGCGGTTCCGGATGCGCTGGCCCTGATCATCATGGCGGCGGTCGTCCTCGCCACCTCCGTCGGCACGCTGTACGCGTACCGGGAACTGGACCTCTACGGCGGCGAAGGGGAAGGGAAGACGAGCGATTCGGCCTCGTTGCGCGGGAAATCAGGCCGCGTCGTCGAGCGGGTAACGCCCCAGTCCGGCGAAATCAAACTCGACGATGGCGGCTTCAACCCCTACTACAAGGCCCGGAGCTTCGAAAACGAGATCGAGGAAGGCGAAGAGGTGATCGTCATCGACCCCGGCGGTGGGAACGTCCTCACCGTCGAGTCGATGTCGGACGTCCAGGACGAGATCGACCGCGAACTCGAACGCGACGCCGAAGAGAAAGAGACTGTGAGCTAACTGGTAGTTACCGAAACCACGAGAACAGCCCGCCACCGCCGTCGTCGGTCGATCGGTCCGCCCGGCCGGCATCGTCGAGTAACTCCTCGTCGATCTCTTCCTGTGTGATGTCGAAAAATTCCTGATCCGACGGTTCCACGTCGAGTACGTCGAGTGTGGTGGGTTCGCCCCGGTTGTCGAAGGCCTGCCAGTCGCCTCGGCGGTAGGGTGCGCCGACGATGATGTGTACTTTCCCGCGGCCGAACGTCCGGAGGTCGGCGTCGCTCGGCCGGAGGACGCCGTTCGGGTGGGAGTGGACCGAGCCGACCGACTGGACGTTGTTCGGCTGCATCATCTCCTTGACTTTCGCACTCCGTGGTCCCGACTCCGTCCCCGGAATGACGAGGACGTCCGTGATGACCTGTCCGTCCCGGTCGAGGCCGAGTCGACCCGCGTCGTCCGCACGCAGAAACCCCATGTACTCGTTTGGGTGTGTCTCCTCGGAGGCGGAGAGCACGAAATCCATCGTCTCCCGGGCGATCCCGAGGAGTTCGTCCGACCGGAACAGTCCCATACGTTGGGTTGGGGTCTTTCGACTCGTAAGCATTCCGCTCGCCGTTCCGACAGCAGTCGTGTGGTTGTCATTTCCCCCTGACTGCCTGAGAGGGCCTGATAAACTCTCTCGTGCAATTTGGAAACATCGCCCCGCGCAATAAACGAATCGACCCACGTGATAAACGAACAGAACAGAGAGTTGGGTTTATATGAAACAGCCTGGAAGTACAGAGTGAGAGATGCGAGCCCGTCAAACCGCGGCCCTCGTTACCCTCGTTATCCTGGGTATTACCTGCGTGGCTGTTCCGACAGTCGGTCTCCCGGTCGATATCGCTACCCAGGCCGAGGACAACGGTTCCGACGGGCTCGGAACGCAGATGACGTCGTTCGCGCAGTCGACCGCCGTGGACGCGAGCAGTTCGATCGAGTCGGGGATGTGGCGGGCACGGCTCAACGCCTCGGACGATCCAGCGAGCGAACTGGCTGACCGGGCGACACGGCTCCAGCAGCGACTCCAGCGACTCGAGAACAGAACGGCCGAGCTGTCCGGCGACGAGAGTGCAACACCGGGGAGTACAGCCCGCGCAGTTGCGGTCCGAGCCGAGATCGCGAACGTCCGCTCCGCCATCGACAGCGCGTCGCGGAACGCGGAGAGAAACGGTGTCAACGTCAGCAAACTGGAGCGGCTCCGCTCCGATGCGGCGAACGTGACCGGTCCGGAACTCCCGGACAGCGCGCGGGATATTACGGATCTCCCGAGGGGACCGGGAGGAGTGCCCCCCGGGCAGTCGGACGACGGTCCGGGTCGGTCCGACGACGATCCGGGGCAGTCTGATGACGACCCGGGACAGTCGGATCCCGGTAACTCCGGGGACGGATCCGACGATAACCCTGGTCGATCCGACGATGGTTCTGATCAGTCCGACTCCGGATCGTCTGACGAGGGAAACGATAACGACGGCACGGACGACTCCAGACCAGGCGACGGCGGTGACGGCGGCCCGGACGATGCGCCCGGCGGTGACGGCGGTCCCGACGACTCGCCCGGCGGTCCCGACGACTCGCCTGGCGGTGACGGCGGTCCCGACGACTCGCCCGGCGGTGACGGCGGCGGACAGGGGCCGCCCGACAACCGCGGCCGGTGATCTTTCCGAAGTACTCTTCTGTAAAACCCTCGCCGCGCTCGCGTCCGAGCCCCAGATTTTAGTCTCCGCACACCAAGGGGAAGACAATGAGCCGTGCCCGGAAACCCGAGTGGCTGAAGATGCGCCCGCCGTCTGGCGAGCGGTTTACCGAAATCAAACGGACACTCCGGGACCACGACCTGCACACCGTCTGCGAGGAAGCCTCCTGTCCGAACATGGGCGAGTGCTGGTCGGGACGGGACGGTCCCGGGACCGCGACGTTCATGCTGATGGGTGACCGCTGTTCGCGGGGCTGTAACTTCTGTGACGTCGAGACGGGCGGGATGGCACCACTCGACCCCGAGGAACCCGAAAACGTCGCCGAAGCCGTGGCCGAGATCGGACTGGAGTACGTCGTCCTCACCTCCGTCGACCGCGACGACCTCCCCGATCAGGGGGCGGGACATTTCGCCCGGACGATCCGCGAGATCAAGCGGCGGGATCCGGAGATCCTCGTCGAGGTCCTGGTGCCCGATTTCCAGGGCGAAACACGGCTGGTTCGGAAGATAATCGACGCCCAACCGGACGTGATCGCCCACAACGTCGAGACGGTCCCCCGCCTCCAGTGGCCGGTGCGGGACCGCCGGGCGGGGTACGAGCAGTCGTTGTCCGTGCTCCGGCAGGCCGCCGAGGAGAGTTCGGCCTTTACCAAGACGTCCATGATGCTCGGCGTCGGCGAGTACCACCACGAGGTCTACCAGACGATGCGGGATCTTCGCTCCATCGGCGTGGATATCGTCACCTTCGGCCAGTACCTCCAGCCCTCGGAGTCACATCTGGAGGTCTCCGAGTACGTCCATCCGGACGTCTTCGACACCTGGGAGCGTGTCGCCGAGGAGGAACTGGGGTTCCGGTACTGTGCCAGCGGGCCGATGGTACGGTCGTCGTACCGGGCGGGCGAACTGTTCGTCCAGTCCGTACTGCGCGGAGCGCGGGGCAGTTGCGAATAATCATATTTATTTACCATCGGTTGGATGATTGTCAACATGGGGAAACTGAAAAAAGGCCTCCTTGCCGCAGTCGCGCTGGTCGTTGGAATCGTAACGCTCCGAAAGTTCCGAGGCGGTGACGCCGATCCGATCGACGAGGAGGAGTTCGAGGAGTAGTCCCGGTCGGCGTCCGGAGTGTGGTCAGACGCCCTCCGCTTTTTGCGCTTCGACCTGTACGAGATACGAGCGGTCGTCGGTGTACGCCGCGGCCGTTTCCAGGGCACGCTCGGTTCCGATCCGGTTGAGTGCCCACGCCGCACTCGCGCGGACGGTGTCGGCGTCCTCCTCTGCGAGCACGTCGCCGAGCGGTTCGATCGCGCGCGTGTCACCGATCATCCCGAGCGCTCGCGCGGCGACCGACCGGATCTCCGCGCTGTCGGCCAGGAGCCGCTGGGCGACCGCCTCGGTGGACTCCTCGCTGCCGATCGCACCCAGGGCACGGAGCGAGGTCTTCTCGAGTTCGACGTCGCCACCGCCGAGGAAGTCCTCGATAGTGTCACAGGCCCGCTCGTCGCCGATCCGGCCGAGGATGCGGACCGGCTGTTTGTTCCGTCGCTGGGCCAGCCCGTGGACCGGTTCGTACGCCTCGACGGGCGCGAGATGCTCCAGCGCGTCCAAGATATTCTCCTCCATGAAATCCGAGTCGAACTTCTCGAGTGCGCTGAGCAGCGGCTCGGGTTCGCCGCGGGTCTCGTAGACGTTGATCGCGCTCAGCTCCGGCGGGAAATCCTTCGTCACCTCGGGGTCGAGCACGTCATAAAATCCCTGCCGGCGCAACTGTTCGCGGATCTCTAGATCGCTCCAGAGGGTCGCAGCCTCCAACTCGTCGGTGAGCGTCTCCGCGGCCGACAGGAGGTCGGCGATCGTCCCGGCGTCGTCGTCGGGATCGAGTGCTGTCCCGCCGATCTCCTCGGTGACTGTGGCCAGTTCCATCGCAACGTCCGCCGGCGTCTCCCCGTCGAGGTCGAACGACCCCGCGAGCGTGTCACTGGCAGCCGAGAAGAACGTGGACACCGCCTCGACGACCTCACCTTTCCCCTCGCTGGCCCACTCACTCGACGTGATCGTCGATTCTGCATCTTCGAGTACGTCGGTGATATCCTCGACGTAGGGACCGCGCTGGTCGTCGACCTGGCCGCGGAGATCCGAGATCCGGTCGTTGAACTCCGCTTTTGGGTCTTCCTCCTCCTCGTCCGCTTCCTCCTCTCCCTCGGCATCTGCCTCCTGTTCGGGAAACACGGCCGCTTCGAGATCCGCCTCGATCCCGTCGAGTAACTCCTCGCAGTCGTCGAGGTCGTCTTCGGTCTCCGCGGCCTCAATCTCGGCTTCCGCGTCGGTCAGTCGCTCCGCGAAGGTCGCGGGATCGGCAGGCTCCCCGGCGGGCTGTTCCTCGTCAGTGTCTGTCCCGGTTTCTGACTCGTCCCCGTCGCTCATGGTTCACACTGTGAGGGTTCGAGCCAAAGAGATTTCCCTTCTTCCCTGCCGGTGGAAGCCGTTACTCGCCGCCGAGTAATTGTTAAGAATCGTGATAGATTACTCGCAGTCGAGTTAATTTCTGTCAATTATATGCGAAATAATTATACCCCCCGGCCATCTGACCTAGGGTATGATACGCGTCGGCGTCAATGGCTACGGAACGATCGGGAAACGCGTGGCGGACGCTGTCCGTGCACAGCCCGATATGAAACTGGTGGGCGTCGCCAAGACCCGTCCGAACTACGAGGCGGAGACCGCAGTCAGAAACGGCTACGCGCTGTACGCTGCACTGCCCGAGCAGACAGCACAGTTCGCCGAGGCCGGCATCGACGTTGCCGGTCCGGTCGACGAGCTCGTCGAGGAAAGCGACGTGATCGTCGACGCGACCCCATCCGGTGTCGGCGAGCAGAACCGGCTGCTGTACGAGCAGAAAGACACCAAGGCGGTCCTCCAGGGCGGGGAAGACGCCGACGCGGCGGAGACGAGTTTCGCGGCCCGCGCGAACTACGAGGCCGTCGAGGGAGCCGACATCGTCCGGGTCGTCTCCTGTAACACGACGGGGCTGACACGGCTGCTCGCCCCACTCGACGAGGCGTACGGCCTGGAGAAAGTCCGCGTGACGCTCATCCGGCGCGGCGGCGATCCGGGCCAGGTCGACCGCGGGCCGATAAACGACATCGTGCCCGACCCCGCCGAGATCCCCTCGCACCACGGCCCCGACGTCAACACGATCTTCCCGGAGATGGACATCGACACGGCGGGTGTGAAGGTGCCGGCGACGCTGATGCACCTCCACAGCGTCAACGCCACGCTGGAAGCCGAACCGACGACAGCACAGATCAAAGAGACTCTCGCCGACGAGTCACGCCTCTTTTTCGTCCCCGAGGGGGCGGGGATCGACGGGATGGGGCCGCTCAAGGAGTTCGCGAGAGATACCGGCAGACAGCGCGGCGACATCTGGGAGAACTGCCTCTGGGAGGAGTCGATCACGGTCGAGGAGTCGGAGCTGTACCTGTTCCAGTCCATCCACCAGGAGGCCGACGTGGTCCCCGAAAACGTCGACGCGATCCGGGCACTCGCCGGACAGCACAGCCGTGAACAGAGCATGCGGCTGACGGACCGACACCTCGGCGTCGGGCTGGAGAGCATGTTCCAGCGGAGTCGTCAACCGGTGGCTCCCTCTTCGGCCGACGACTGACTACGTATCGGCCTGGTCGATCAACACCTGTGCGGCGACCAGTTCCTGGCCGGTGAGTGCGTTGAGGTAGGCCCCGCCGGCGATCGAGATGTGGTCGTAGTTGTCCTCGTCGAGTCCGTGCTCCGTGATCGACTGGGCGGTGTCACCGCCACCGACGACCGACAGACAGTCCGTCTCGCCGATCGCCCGGAGCAGTTCGACGGTCCCGTCGGCGAACTGCTCGATCTCGAAGACCCCAACCGCCCCTTTGACGAAGACGGCCTCGGACTCCCTGATGATCGGCGTGTACTGCTCGATGGTCCCGTGGCCGATATCGAAGTACTCCCGGTCTTTCGACTCGATATCCTCGAGCGAAATCTCGGCGCGTTCGCCGTCCTCGCCCTCGTACGCGAAGTCGACCGGTAGTTCGAGCTGGTCCGCTTTCGTGTCGAGGATGTCTTTCATCGTCCCTTCGGTCTCCTCGTACTGGTCGTCGAGCAGGTCCATCCCTTCGACGTCGTAGCCGACCGGGTGGCCCTGGGCGCGGCGGAACAGCTGTCCCGGCAGGCCGCCGATCAGGAACTTGTCCACGACGCCGCCGAGGTTGTCGATGACGCCGATGACGTCCTCGGATTTGTTCCCCCCGACGACCATCGTCACCTGTCCCTCGGCGTTGCGGGCGCGTTCGGCGACGCCGGTGTTGTAATCGTACTCGGCCTGCATCACGCGGCCGGCGTAGGCCGGGAGGACCAGCGGGAAGCCGACCGTCGAGGCGTGGGCGCGGTGGGCCACCGAGTAGGCGTCGTTGACGTAGGCGTCGAAAAGCGGTGCCAGCGTCTGCACGAACTCGCTTTCGGCGTGTGCTTCGGGCTCCTTTTCGGGCAGTTCGTCGTCGGTCATCCGGGTGTTCTCCAGGAGCAGGATCTCGCCGCCGTCGAGACCCTCGATGGCGTCCTGTGCCTGTTCGCCGAACGTGTCGGCGACGAACTCGATCGGTTTGCCGACGTGGTCGGCGAGGATGTCGGCGTGTTGTTCCAGCGAGACGAACGTGTCCCGTCCGGGACGGCCCTGGTGGGCCATGACGACGACCGCGTGGCCCTCGTCTGCGAGTTCCCGGACTGTCTCCGCGTAGCGATCGAATCGGTTGTTGTCCTGTACGACGCCGTCTTCGACCGGTGAGTTGAGGTCGACACGGACCAGGACGCGCTGTCCCGGTTCGAGGTCGTCGAGTGTATTGAACGCTGACATGGTTGCTACTGGGATGGGCGTGAAGAAAGTTCTTTGCTTGCACTCACGCCGAGACGAACTCGGCCATATCGAGCATCCGGTTCGAGAAGCCGTACTCGTTGTCGTACCAGGTGAGGATCTTCGCGAGTTCGCCGTCGTTGACGACGTTGGTCGTTTCGAGGTCGACCATCGTCGAGAAGGGGAGGCCGACGATGTCAGTCGAGACGACTTCCTCGTCGGTGTACCCCAGCACGCCGGCGAGTGGGCCGCTGTCGGCGGCCGAGCGGAAGGCGTCGTTGATCTCCTCGGCCGTCGGATTCGACTCCAGGTCGACGACCAGTTCGGTCACGGAGCCGTTGGGAACCGGGACACGGATCGCCATCCCGTCGAGTTTCCCTTCGAGCTGTGGCAGGACCTCCGTCGTCGCCTGTGCCGCACCAGTCGTCGTCGGGACGATGTTCTCCGCGGCGGCGCGGCCGCGCCGGCGTTTCCCCATCGGACCGTCGATGAGCGCCTGCGAACCGGTGTAGGCGTGGACCGTCGTGAGCAGGCCCGAGTCGATGCCGAACGCCTCGTCGAGCACGTGGGCGACCGGGGAGACGCTGTTCGTGGTACAGGAGGCGTTCGAGACGACGTCTTCGCCCTCGTAGTCGTCGTGGTTGACGCCGTAGACGATCTGTTTGACCGGTTTCTCGCCTTTCGGTGGGGCCGAGATGAGGACCTTCTCGGCACCGGCGTCGAGGTGACCGCTCGCCTCGTCTTTCGTCCGGAAAATACCCGTACATTCGAGGGCGACGTCGACGTCGAGGTCACCCCACGGGAGTTCGGCCGGACTCTTGATGTCGTACAGCGGGACCTCGGTCCCGCCGACCGCCAGCGATCCGTCGACGAGTTCGATCCCGTCGAGGCGGCCCTGTACCGTGTCGTGTTTCGCCAGATACCGCATATCGTCCGGATCCATGACGTCGTTGATGGCGACGAGTTCGACCTTCGGGTTCTCCAGAACGGCCCGGAAAATACTCCGCCCGATGCGGCCGAAACCGTTGACGCCGACACGGATGATCTCGTCTTCGCTCACGTCGTCTGCTGCATCGAGATAGGATTTACTCATATACGGAAGAAAAATCCGAGAGAACTTAAATATCTCCCGTTACTCCCGCGAGCCGAGGATCGGCCGGAACCGAAGACCAATGACGCTGGAACAACAACAGCTTACTATGCGAGAGCGCGATAGCCAGGTCAGCCGGGACGTGAGCGTCGACGTCGACGCCGGACTCGACGACTCGGTCGTGGAGAGCGAACCGCTCGGTGAGTCGGTCGGCCACCGTGAAAGCCAGGAATCGAGCGGCGGTATCCGGTCCCGGCTTCGCAAGCGTGCCGGGAGTATCGTCTCTCCGCGCGGTGTCGGGATCTCGCTCGTGTTGATGATCGTGGGTAGCCTGCTTTTCGGTGCTATCCCGCTGCTCGGAACCGTCGGTGAGTTGCTCGGGATCGCGGCTGCTGGCTTCGTGTACGGGCTCGGAACCGACGCCCGACGGTACTTCGAGCTCCTGCTGGCCGGGGCCCTCGCCGGCGGCGGCTCGGTGCTTTTCGGTAACTTGCTGCTCGCGCTTTTCGGAAACGGGCTCTCGATGGTCGCGTTCGGCGCCTTCGGTGGCGCCCTCGCGGGTGTTATCGGTCACTACTTCGGCCGCGACATGCGCCGCGGGCTGACACGTGATCTCGCGGAGTGAGCCGGTCAGGCGAGTTCGTACTGGTGTCCGTTCTGGACGACGACCCCGTCCGCGACGAGATCCTCGAGGACGTCCTCGATGAGGCGGGGCGGGGCGTCGAGGGCGCGTCCGAGCGACTCGACTTCCCGCGGGCCGTCGGCCAGTTCCAGCAACACGTCCGTCAGCAGGCGGCTGTTCTGGCCGCCGACCGCCGATTCGAGCAGTTCACGCAGTTCCGTGATCCGCCCCTGGGCCCACCGCTGGGCCAGCGAGAGTTCGTTCTCCAGTTGCTCGACGCTGTGTAAGGCCTCGGTCAGCGACACGATATCGTCCGGATCCCGTTCGGGGTCGCTCTCGTCGACGTCGCTGTCCAGATTGATACTGAGCTGTCGACACGTGCTGATGTCCAGGCGCGAACTCGCCGGGTACGCGCTTTTGGTCCCGAACTCGTAGGGCGAAACCGTCACTTCGAGGCGTATGTGTCTGGAAATCGAGAAGTACTTTCGGCGTTTCTCGTCGGTCCGGCTCTCGATCAGGCCCGCGTCTTCGAGTTTCTGCAGGTGGTCGATCACCGCCTTCGGGCTGACGCCGAGAAACTCGCTGATCTCCGTCACATAGCAGGGACGTTCTGCCAGGAGGCGCAGAATCCGGCGCCGGTTCGCGTTCCCCAGCAGATCGAGAAACTCGGCTGACTCCATTTACGTAACGTAATGAGTGACGCTATAAAACCTTGTCTCCGGAACAGCCGCGGTGTTCGTACTGGCGGTCATCCGAGTGAGCACAGCGAAGCCTGTGCAGTGGGCGCGAGCGCCGGGAGTGTGGCTCCCGTCCGTGCTCCCTTCCCGATTCGTCCCCAGATAGGTACGCAGTGGATTCCACACCGTTGCGTTTCATTCATAATTAATAACTATGTTTCCCTAGTTATAAGTAATCCTGATTGAAATATTACGTTGCGATGCAAGCAGTACAACTCCAGGAGTTCAAGGAGCCGTTGCGTGTCACAGACATCGAACGTCCGGAGCCGGAGCCACACGGCGCTGTCGCCGAGGTTGTCGGCTGTGGTGTCTGCCGGTCGGACTGGCACTGTTGGCAGGGGGACTGGGACTGGTTCGGATACCGGCCTGACCCGCCGCACGTCCTCGGCCACGAGCCGACGGGTCGCATCGTCGCCGTCGGTGAGGAAGTCGAGAACATCGACGAGGGACAGGAAGTCGCCATCCCGTTCAACTTCGCGTGTGGCTCCTGTGACCAGTGTCGAAACGGGCGGGAGAACATCTGTGAGAACCACATCGGACTCGGGTTCATGAACGAGGCACCCGGTGCGTTCGCCGAGGAGGTCCACATCCCGAACGCCGATATCAACGCCGTCCCGTTACCGGCGGGCATCGACGCCGAAGCGGCCGCGGGCTGTGGCTGTCGGTTCATGACCTCCTTCCACGCGATGGCCCACCGGGCACCGGTAAGCGCCGGCGACGACGTCGTCATCCACGGCTGTGGTGGGATCGGTCTCTCGGCGATCCACATCGCCGACGCCCTGGGGGGCAACGTGATCGGCGTGGATCTGATGGACGAGAAACTCGAGTTCGCCGAGGAACTCGGGGCCGTCGCGACGGT
>Ga0207753_1000474_pt1 | contig 15756 bp, 11 predicted proteins | sample PonA233FremontCA_2_FD_187273 | JGI IMG/M metagenome (GOLD analysis project Ga0207753, IMG submission 187273) | Salt pond sediment microbial community from Fremont, CA, USA - Pond A23 Sediment 3 (SPAdes) | ecosystem: Environmental > Aquatic > Non-marine Saline and Alkaline > Saline | place: USA... | reverse complement strand
GGCGGTCGATCCACAATCGGACGGCGGACTGTCGTGACTCGTCACTCATCGATTCTCACTCCGCGTCCCTGGTTTGACACCAGTTTGTCATAAATACGGTGGGTACTACCAGAGTAGTCGCTGGAGACAAGGGTGTCTTCGACTCAAAAATGACGAACTCGAAGTTCTATTTCAGCAGTCGTCGGTACTGCCGAGTTCAGCAGGCCGCGAGCGCCGAGTAGCACCTTCTGAAACCGGTTCGTCGCGATTTTCAGCGACAGCGGTAGTGCGATAGATACCACGGGATGCACTTTTTTTAGCAATGTTGAAGACTATTTTAGTGTGATAAGATATGGCAGAAACACAGTCCACCGCCGGTCGTGAGCTAACTGTGGGCGGTCGTCGGATCCCGCTCGCGAACCCGGTGGTGTTCTTCGTCGTCACGTTCGCCATCACCTGGGGATTCTGGATACCCGCGATCGTCTTCGACCTGGCGTTCGACAACGTTCTCGGCCTCGCCCTGTTGTTGCTCGGCCTTCTCGGCCCCGGCCTCACAGGAGTGGTACTGATGAAACTCCTGTATACCGAGCGTGCGCAGACGGACTTCTGGGACCGGGTGACGAATCTCCGCCGGATCGGCGGTCGGTGGTATCTCGCCGTCTTTCTGTACGCACCGATCACGTTCGCCATCGCAGCGGGAATCGATATCGCGCTGGGTGGGACCGGGTATTTCGTCGGCGAGTGGGTGCCACAGCTCACGTCTAATCCCGCAGCCTTTCTCCCGACGCTACTTTTTTCGACACTGCCCCCAGTGCTCGAGGAGCTAGGCTGGCGTGGCTTCGCACTCGATCAGTTGCAACGAACGCGGACAGCACTCGTCTCGGGGTTGCTGCTCGGGGTCGTCTGGGCGGCCTGGCACCTGCCGCTCTTTCTCATCGAGGGGACGAATCAACACGATGCCGTCGGGTTCCTGACGACGGAGTTCTGGCTTTTCATGATCGGCGTCGTCGCGCTCTCGGTTGCGTTCACCTGGATACACAACGGAACAGGCGGCAGCATTCTCGCCAGCATCCTGTTGCACTCCTGGACGAACTTCACGCTGCAGACAGTCGAGGGCACATTACGAACAGATATCTTCTTCTATGCCGGCACACTGTGGGCCTTCGTCGTAGTCGTCACTGTACTCTATGGATCACAGACGCTGGCAGGAGATACCGAGATCCCTCACCCCACTCTCAGATAGAGTTAGGGGGAGTCGGTGCCTCTCGCTCGGGCGGGCTGACCCACCGGGACTCGTCACCCATTCCTGTTGTACCATAATGTTTTTTCGACTACAAAACGTTTGAATACTATGAGTTCCGCAGATCCACAGGGGTTGCAGTCGTTCCCCGACGAACTTTCCGCCCGAAAAGCGTGGCTCGAACCGTTCGACTGGTACCGCGAGATGCGTCAGGAGAGCCCAGTCCGGTACGACGCGGACCGGCACACGTGGGACGTGTTTCGGTACGCAGATGTCAAGCAGGTCCTCGCCGACGACGAGACGTTCACTGCCAATCCACGGCTGGCCGACGACTTCCAGGAGCCCGAGCGACCCGAGGAAGGACTCATCTTCGAGACGATGCTGTTCCAGGATCCCCCGCGTCACGACGAACTCCGTGGCGTCGTCGACGACGCCTTCGAACCGCGAGCGATCAGGGAACTCGAACCCGAGATCCGCGACATCGCGACCGGACTGCTCTCGGATGCCCTCACAGGCGAGGAAGGAGAGATAGACCTCGTCGACACGTTCGCGTACCCGCTTCCAGTCGTGGTGATCGCCGAACTGCTCGGAGTTCCCGTCGAGGACCGCGACCGGTTCAAGCGCTGGTCAGACACGCTCGTCGAGGCCACGAGTGCCGACGAAGACACGGCGGAGTACACCGAGCGCCAGCGCGAGGTCCAGATGGAGATGGCCACCTACTTCTTCGAGATGATCGCGGACCGTCGTGAATCGCCGCAGGACGATCTCATGAGCCAGATCGTCACGGCGGAACTCGCGGACGGATCGCGTCTCTCGCAGGAGGAAGTGCTCGGAACGAGCATCCTGTTGCTCATCGCGGGGAATATCACGACGACGAATCTCATCACGAACGCTGTGCGATGTTTCGACAATCACGACCTGTTCGACGACCTCCGGCGGGGAGAGACGAAGTTGCAGACGGCGATCGAAGAGGTGTTGCGGTACCGATCACCGGTCCAGGCGATTTCCCGGGTCGCGACCGAAGACGTGACCATTCAGGGAGAGACGATCGAGTCGGGTGATCGGGTGATCGCCTGGATGGGGTCGGCCAACCGCGACGACCGACAGTTCGACGACGCCGAGACGTTCGTCCCCGACAGAACACCGAACCAGCACCTCGGGTTCGGCCACGGAACCCACTACTGTCTCGGCGCACCGCTGGCGCGGCTGGAAGCCGCAGTCGCGTTCGAAGAACTGCTCGACCGAACGAGGACAATCGAGATGGTCGAAACCGAACTACAGCCGACGCGGAGTTCGCTCGTCTACGGCGTCGAGTCGTTGCCGATCACGTACGAAACCGGGGAGTAGACGTAACTGAACGGTGTATATCGAACTCTGTTCCTCTCTATCTGGTTTACAGCGTGGAACAATAGAAAGAAATACCGATAAGACAGGGACTGGTTTGTTCAACTGTATGATACTACAGACCAAAATACGGGACACGACGGTTGTGGCGGCTGTGAACAGAGGGAACTGACAGAGAACGATGTCTTCCAGCGAACCGGTGCTACGAGCGGCTTTGCTCATCGTGATAGCGCTACTGGTACTGCCCGTTCTGATGATGTTCGTGATGCTGCCGATGATGGGGGCTACCGGGTGGTCACACATGTCGGGACCGGGGATGTGGAACGGGGGCGGTGGCGGCGGCTGGATCGCAGTTGTGCTCACGATGGTGGTGCCACTCGTGCTCGTGATTGGTCTCGGATACGCGGTCTACCGACTGCTCACACGGAATGGCGGGCAGAGAGACGACGCACTCGAAGAACTCCGGATGACGTACGCCCGCGGTGATCTCTCCGACGAAGAGTTCGAAAAACGGCGTGACCGCCTCCAGCGAGAGAGGTGAACCGCCTCGGGGTCAAGTGGTTCGAGAATCGAAGATTCTCGTCATCACAGAAATCTTCGATTTCCGAACGACCCCGAGGCATTCGGCCTGTCCCGCCTGTAGATCGGCAGTGGGTCGTCCCTCATCGGACAGAACAGGGGAGGCCGGGATCAGTCGTTACTGCGATTCCGAAAGGAGAGCCACGAGTGCAGCACCGAAGGCGACGACGGCCGCAGCGAGCAGGAGTCCGCCGTAGCCGACGAATTCGGTGCCCGCGAGACCGGCAAAGGTGACGGGTCCGGTGGCCCGTCCAGTGAAGGTCGTGCTGTTGCGCAGACTGAACGCACCGGCGCGGTACTCCGCCGGAACACGCTCGCTCACCGCAGCCTCGACCGTCGGGAGTAACAGACCGATCCCTGCACCCACGATTATCAGGGCACCGGCGACAGCGAGCGACGCGGAGACGAACCAGGTCGCGAGAAAGCCGATCCCATAACAGACGAATCCGACTGCGATGAGTCGATCGTTAGAGAGATGCTGTGCCAGGCGGCCACTCGTGGCTGCGGTCGCCGTCGATGTCCCCTCTTCTGCAAGCAACACCACGCCGATGAGAACGGGCGACAGCATCGCTGCCAGAATAAACGGAACGGCGGTAAAGACGACGCCGAAGGTCAGAAACGTCGCCCGAACAGCCCGAGCGCCCTGGGGGTCGCGATCGCGTCGAACGCCGCCCGAAGGTCGGCGACACCACGGCCGCTGGGCTCTCGAACTGGCTCTTCGAGCAAGACGACAGCGAACAGGGCGACGGGGACGGTGGCGAAGTAGGCGAGAAATGGTACGTTCCAGCCGAAGCCCACCAGAGCACCGCCGAGGACGGGAAACACCGCAGCGGTCGCGGAGAGGACTGCGATGTTGACACCCAGAACGGTGTTTCGCTGGGAACCCTCGAAGGTGTCCCCGATGATCGTCACGGTGGTGATGAAGATGGCTGCGGCACCAGTGCCCTGCAGCACACGCAGTGTCATGGCAATCTCGTAGGACGGGGCAAAAGCGATACTACCGCCGAAGAAGCCGAATATCAGGAGTCCAGTCACCAGCATTCGTTTGCGCCGGAGTAGGGCAGTCAACACGCCGATAAATGGTGAAAGAACAGTACCGACGACGAAGTAGCCAGCCACCAGCAGGCTGGCCTGTAATTCAGTGAGTGCGAACGCATCCCTGAACACAGGTAGTGTGGGGCCGATGAGCGGGACGCCGAGCGGTGCGAGTGCGGTGCTCAGCAGAACGATCTGTACAGTTCGTGAGCGCCAGGGAACGTGCGCCGAGTCCGTCGGAGTCTCACTCATGTCAGTTGTAGCCCCAGCAATCGAGTGTTTCTTTCCGAAGAGTGTGCACGAAAAGAGTATGACCATCTTACCTGCGATACGCCACACTTTATTACTTCAGTCGGCCCGAGATCAGCGGTCGGACGTTCGGAGAAAGCCGGAGACAGCGTACTGATTTACCGGGAAAACTTGTCCAGGCACAAGAATCACAATTCGTCACTCGACAACTCTGGAAACACAACTGCGGCGAGCGTCTGTGACTGGAAGGTTGCTAATAGTTTTATTTTCGTATCACCGAGATACAATAAGCGCAGTACGTAGCAAATGACAGCACATCCGCTTCCGTATCACGACGAGTATCGATGACTGTCATCGCCGACATCACGGTCCCCGCAGATGCCTTCGAACTAGGCCGTGTCTTGCAGGACTTTCCGGACGTCAGGGTCGAACTCGAACGTGTCGTCCCGCTCCACGAGACCGTGATCCCGCTATTCTGGATCTCCGGGACCGATCCGACAGCGATCGAGACTGCACTGACCGAGAATCAACACACGGAGAGTGTCAGTATACTCACCACGACCGGCGACGAGACGCTGTTCGAAGTCCACTGGTCTGACCACGTCGACGGGATCGTCAAGGCACTCATCGATACCCGGGCCAACATACTCGAAGCGACGGGCGAAGCGGAGGTGTGGGACTTCCGGCTCCGGTTCGAAGCCCACGAACAGCTCTCGGAGCTCAATATGGCACTGACAGAGAGCGGTATTCCAGTCACCCTCCGGCACATCTACAATCCCACGCTGCCCAAGGAAGCGACGACACTGTCCGAGGAACAGCGTGAGGCACTCAGAGTAGCCTATCAACGTGGATTCTTCGAGGTTCCCCGGGGAATTACGCTCGCTGAACTCGCAGACGAACTGGATATCAGTGACAGTGCACTCTCCCAGCGCATGCGACGCGGGCTTTCCGTCGCCGTCAAACAGGTTGTCTTCCCCCAGACAGACAAACTGAGCAGTGGCCAGTAAATCGCCTCGGGGTCAAGCCCCGAGGCTTTCGCGTGGACTCCCGAGCAGTCCACTCGCACCGCCGCAGGACCTGCACGGACTCGAATGGCACTGACGAGCAGGCACATGAGCGAGGAGACGAACCGAGCCTTCGATACCGAAGGCTGGTAGTGAATCTCTCACATCGCCAGATTCGATATCCCATCCGCTATCGAGCAGCTCCGGGGACGGTACTGAAGGCAGCGGCTATATTCACTCCAGTTGAACTTTTAAGCTGGAGAGATCGTATCGTTGTCAGATTACAGACGCGGTCGAAACCACACAACTATGTCACTAGAAAATCAAATATCACCAGACGAAGCAGTCGAAGAATTCGCGGGCAGGCTCCGTGGTACCCTCATCCGGCCGGACGACGAGGGCTACGACGAGGCGCGGTCTGTCTGGAACGCGATGATCGACAAACATCCCGCGCTCATCGTGCAGTGTGCGGGCACAGCAGACGTTATCAATGCAGTGGAGTTCGGAAAAGAACAGGACATGCTCATCTCGGTGAAAGGCGGCGGCCACAACATCGCCGGGAGGGCTGTCGAAGACGACGCCCTCATGATCGACCTCTCCCCGATGAAATCGGTGCGGGTCGACCCTGACGCGAAGACTGCCCGCGTCGAACCGGGCGTCGTGCTCAACGAACTGGACCACGAGACACAGCAGTTCGGCCTCGCCACGCCAGTCGGCTACAACTCGACGACCGGTGTTGCCGGGCTGACCGTCGGTGGCGGCTGGGGGTGGCTCTCACGGAAGTACGGATTGACCGTCGACAACCTCCTCTCTGCAGACGTCGTCACAGCCAACGGTGAACTCGTTCACGCGAGCGAAGAGGAAAACGAGGATCTCTTCTGGGGGATCCGGGGTGGTGGCGGCAACTTCGGGATCGTCACCTCCTTCCAGTTCCGGCTCCACGAGGTCGGACCCATGGTGCTATCCGGACCGATCGTCCATCCCTTCGAGGACACCGAGATGGTCCTGAAGGAACACCGGAGACTGGCTGCGGAGGCCCCCGACGAGGTGGTGGTCTGGTTCGTCATCCGGGACGCACCACCTCTTGAGGTCATCCCCGAGGAGTGGCACGGCGAGAGGGTCATCATCCTCGCGGCGTTCTACGCCGGCGAGATGAGCGACGGCGAGCAAGCCCTGCAGCCGTGGCGCGACATCGGCGACCCGGTCGCCGACGCGGTCGGTCCACACCCCTACGCCGGCTGGCAACAGGCCTTCGACGGCCTGGGTCCGGCCGGGAACCGGAACTACTGGAAGTCCCACAACTTCGAAGAGATGACCGACGGGATGATCGAGACGTTCGTGGAGTTCGGCGAGACGATCCCTACCGAACTCACGGAGATAGCCTGTGCACAGCTCGGCGGAGCGATCAACGATCGACCGGTCGACGCGACAGCCTACCCCCACCGCGACGCCGAGTTCGTGATGAACCTCCACACGCAGTGGACGGACCCCGACCAGGACGAGGAGTGTATCGGGTGGGCACGCGACATGCACGAGGCGATGGCGCCACACGCGACTGGCGGCGTCTACGCCAACTTCGTTCCCGAGGCAGACGGCGACCAACAGGCCGCCTACGGCGAGAACTACGACCGGCTGGTCGAGATCAAAAACGAGTGGGATCCAGAGAACCTGTTCCGGCTGAACCACAACGTCGAACCGACGAAGTAGGACACCGATGAATCTCGCTGAACGAGTGGGTGAGATCGAGCGGGGATTCGGGAGTTCCCCGTGGGCTGACCACGAGTACGTCCGCGGCTATTCGGTCATGGTGTTACCGTTCTCCTCGGGCGATCTGCTGGGGCTGCGGGTCTGGCCACAGAGCGACTTCGGCCCGTACGTCTCTGTCTGGCACCGATCATCCGAGGGCGATTGGTCGATCTACAGCGATGGACCGTCCCTGGAGGCAACGTGCTCGCGGTACTGGAACTCGGCTATTCAGCATGCAAGCCTCACCAGCATCGACGTCTCGTGGCCCGGGCCGAACGAGCTACGCGTCGAGATGGAAGAACCAGAGCTGCTGTGGACCATGGCAATCTCCGCCCCGTTGTTTCTAAGAGGTCTGAACGCGGTGAGTTCGACGCTCCCGCTCTGGTCGTGGAAACTCGGCCTCCTGCGGCGGGGCCGGGAGTGGATGGCCAAACGATTGCTCGGCATGGGTGAGCTCCGCTTCTCGTTTACCATGCCGAGCGGTCACGACGCCGTCATCATGCCGGAAGAAGTGTTCTTCATCGAGGAGTCAGACGCCGAACTGAACGGTCACTCTCTCGGTCACCCGGTTCGTCTGGAAACGAACCCGACTATCGGGGGTCTTCCGCTACCGACACGGCCGACCTTCGTCCTCGGCGAGGTACAGATGAAAACGACAGATCCCGAGGAATACAGGCGAACCCGGGAGCAGGCTCGGCAGTCGGCGGCTTCGACGCCGACGATCGAATCAGGAACTCAATAAATCCTGTGAACACGAACTGGTGACACGCCGCGTCTCCGTCGCAGGCCCGAACATCCGCTTCGTCGACGGTACACCCGAAGAACGGACTGAATACTTATCCGACCCGGTCTTTGAGAACAGGTAACACACATATGCCTCGCCGTCGAACGCTCGGATTGTTCCTCCTGGTCACGGTCCTGTTCGGGACAGCCTTCCCGGCAGTGAAGACGGGGCTGTCCTTTATTCCGCCGCTTTTGTTCGCAGCGACCCGGAGCTACCTGGCTGCCGCTTTGCTCCTGGCCTACGTCGCCGCGACGACCGAGTACTGGTATCCCCGATCACGACGGGACGTAACTGCGGTACTCGCCGGCGGACTGTTTCTGGTCGGCGGCATCGGCATCGGGTTCGTCGCCCAGCAATCCATCACCGCCAGCGTCGCTGCGATAATCTTCAGCCTCGCCCCGATAGTCACCGCGGTGCTCGCCTGGCCACTCCTCCCGGCAGAGCGGCTTGCCGGCCGCGACTACGCCGGCGTGCTCCTGGGCTTCGTCGGAATCGCCGTCGTCATCAGGCCGGATCCGGCGACTCTCCTCGATCCGGAACTCGTCGGGAAATTACTCTTCTTCGTCGGCGTGGTCGTCATCCAGTTCGGAGCCGTCCTGATCCGGCGGAGCCAGACGACCATGCCGATCCCTGCGCTCACCGGGTGGGCGATGGTGCTCGGCGGGACCGTCCACGCCGTCTTCGCAGTCGCAGTTGGCGAATCGATCGCGAGTATTCAGGTGACGCCGCTGGCGGTGGCACTCGTCGTATATCTCAGCGTCTTCGTCGGAGCGGTCGGGCTCGTGATGTACCTCGTGTTGATGGGCGAGGTAGGACCGCTGAAGGCGAACCTGACGACGTATCTCACCCCCCTCGTCGCTCTGGTGATCGGCTGGGCACTCCTGGGCGAACGTATCCATCCGCTCACGCTCGTCGGCTTCGGGATCATCGTCGCCGGATTCGCGCTGCTGGAGAGCCGGGAGATCAGCGCCGAACTCGTCAAGTACCGCACCCTGTTCCGGTGATCGATGTTCAGTACTCGATCTCGCTCTAGATGCCACTCCAGAGTGCCAGTGCACCGATCACCGCGAGTCCAGTTCCGGACAGCCAGGGAACTGACCGGAGCGTCGCGAGTGTCAGGAGCCAGAGTCCGGTGACGAGCGCGAGCCCCCCCGGCGACGATCCGCACGACGAACCCTTCGACGTCCCACGCCCGGTCCAGAAGGCGTCTGATCGACTGGAGAAATCGATCCATCTCCTCACTGCGTCGCTTCCGTCGGGAGTCAGGTCAGTCTATCGTTCTTTAGTAATTCCGGGCCCAAGTCGGGGTATGAGCGACGCGACGTTCGTCTACGACGACGACTGTGGATTCTGTACCTGGTGGGCCGAAAATATGGAGGCGAGGGCAGACGTCCAGATCGTCGGATTCTCGGAGTTAGATCCGGCTCTCGAAGCGCGATTGCCAGACGAGTACGAGACCTGCTCACATCTGGTGACCGACGGGGAGGTGTACTCTTGTGGCGCATCCGTCGAGGAGACGCTGCTGCGGACCGATCTCGGACCGATCGCTCGGCCGCTTATCCAGCGCCTCCAGCAGTTCGGGAGCTACAGAGAGGTCCGCGAGTGGGGGTATCGCCGAGGTGCTCACAACCGCGCACTCTGGGGGAAACTCCTCTCCAGAACGCCCTCGGAACGGACGGCAGACGACTCCCGGCCCGAGGATCGATGACTGGGTGGACGGCAACACGCCGGAAGCGAGGTCCCGTACCGAGGGAAATCACGAGGAAGCCGGTTTCTAGCAGCGTCGACTCCCAGTCGTAGCCCCAGAACAGTCGACTGGGATCGACGAAGGACTGGTACAGTCCACGTGGCTGTGCTTTCAGCGGGGATGGGCGTCCGAAATAGTGGTGGTCTCGTTTCGCCCCACCAGGAGTCTCGTACGGGTCGGTGGCGACGTACTCCCGGTTGCCAGAGCGTAACCGGGCGGCCTTTGTCAGTGTTGCGCGCCCAGCAGATTGACGGTCACCAGCACCCGTACGTGGCCTGTGTTTCGCATAGTGATCGGCAAGAATGGCAAGGAGGAGACAACTGCTTCCCCGAGCGTAAGAATGCTCGGAGCACTTCTATACTAAAAGAGCAATTCTAGTGTAGACTATGTTACGTTCGCGAAAATCCACGGAGACGGTATGAGCGCAGACCCGGATCGTCGGGACTCGTCGTTTCTTTCGGACAGTGGGGTGGCGAACTGTCCGAATATCGTCGAATCGCTGGTCGACGCTCCGACGATCGCCCTGGTGGTCGTCGACCCCGACGAGACGGTCCAGTGGATCGACGAGAGCACAGCGCGATACTTCGGACTCGACGGGGATGCCGGTGTGGGCGACCCCTGGACGGAGTTTCTCGAAGCACACGTCGACCCCGTGCTCGAAGAGCGCGATCGGGAGCTATCAGAGGGTGGCACCGAAGTGATTCACATCTTGCCGGAGGGGGATCGGGAGGAACGGTGGCTTCGTCGCTCCAGCACCCCGGTTTCGACGGGTGAGTTCGCTGGCGGTCGGCTAGTGCAGTTCGTCGACGTGACGGCCGAGCAGACGAGCGCCCGGAACGTCTCGGAACAGCGACAGCGTGAACGACGGTACGAGGCGCTCGTGGAGAACTTTCCGAACGGTGCGGTCACACTCGTCGACGAGGAGATGCGGTACCAGTTGGCCGGTGGCCAGCTATTCAGGTCGTTGCCGGAGACACCGGCAGATCTCGAGGGCACCAGGGTCGGCGATGTCCGCTCCGGCGACCGGCAGGTCTTCGTCGAGAGCTATCGTGCGGCCCTGGGCGGCGAACCAGCCACGGTCGAAACGTCGATCGGTGAACGCGTGCTCGTGCTCCGGACGTTTCCGGTGTTCGACGACGACGGACAGGTTCGGGCGGCGATCGGGATGACACAGGACATCACCGACCGCAAGCGGCGGGCGGACGAACTCCGGTGGAAGAGCCGTGCACTCGACGAAGCCCCGGTCGGTGTTACGATCACCGATCCCCAGCAGGCGGACAACCCGATGATCTACGCCAACCAGGAGTTCGCCGACCTCTCCGGCTACGAGTTCGACGCGCTCCTGGGTCGAAACTGCCGGTTCATGCAGGGCGAGGAGACCGATCCCGAGACGGTGAACCAGCTGCGGGCGGCGATCGACGAGGAGCAGCCGGTCGCTGTCGAACTCCGGAACTACCGGGCCGACGGGACGGAGTTCTGGAACCAGCTCAACATCGCCCCCGTCCGCGACGAGGCGGGTACTGTCGTCAACTACGTCGGATTCCAGCAGGACGTCACCGACCGAAAGCGACAGGAGCGAAAGCTACGGGACGTCAATCAGCTGCTCGATATCGCACTCACCGAGACCGGGACCGGGATCTGGATTCTCGAGGAAGACGACGACGCTGTCAGATCCTTCGGGACGACGACCGAGCTGTTCGGGTTCGATTCGGGACCCCACAGCCTGGAGGCCTACTTCGCGATGATTCACCCCGGGGATCGCCCGCTGGTCGAGGCAGCACTGGACGAGGCGCGGGAGCACGAACACCGATTCGACATCGAGTTCAGGATCGACCTGGACGGGACGGAGCGGTGGGTCCACAGCCGGGGAGCCATCTCGGAGAACGAGGGGAGACAGCCCAGGATGGTGGGTGTCGTCACAGACATTACCGACCGCAAGCAGCGTGTGAAGGCACTCGAGAAACGCGAACGCGTGTTGAACGAACTGCATACGGCGACCCGGGAGTTCTACCCACCGGGCTCACTGGACGAGATTGCCGAGTTTCTCGTCGAGTTTACGGAGAACGCCTTCGACACGGACTACGTGAGTGTCAACCAGTACGACGAGGAGACCGGCAGACTGGAGCCGTCCGTTCGGTCCGGCTCCGCCTCGCGTTCGGAGATCGAACTGGGCACGATCCCTCCCGGCTCGAACCCCATCTGGGAATCCTACCGGACCGGCGAAACGCGGCTGTCCACGGGGGACGATATCGAGGGGATCCCGGGCAAACTGGGCGAAGCCGTCACGCAACTGCTGGTCGCTCCGGTCGGTGATTTCGGCGTCCTGGTCGCCGTTACCACCGCCGAGGGGGGGTTCGCTGCCGTCGACGTCGACCTCGTCGAGGTGTTGACGGCGAACGCGGACTCTGCGTTCCAGCGACTCCGGAGCGACGAGGTCCACAGCGCGATCACCGCAGAGCTGTCCGCCCAGCAGTCACGAGTTACCGAACTGACCGGCATTATCGACTCGGTGCAGGCCGTCCAGCGACGCCTCGCCGACAGTGACAGCCAGGACGCCCTGGAGACGGGCGTCTGTGAGGAACTGTTCGCGATGGATCGCGTCGATTTCGTCTGGTTCGGTCGGCCGACCGGCGAGGATACCGACCTCTCGCCGCGGGCGTGGATGGGCGATGCGGGCAGCTATCTCGATTCGGTGCTGACCGACAGTTCGACACAGTCGCCGCCGGCACAGCGGGCCGCCGCCGACCACACCGTCTACAGCACCGGGAATATTGCCAGCCGCGTCTTCGAGGAATCCTGGGCGAAAGATGCACTCTCTCACGAGTTTAGCAGTGTCGTCAGCGCACCGCTGGTGTACGACGATGTCCTCTACGGCGTCCTCACAGTCTACTCCCAGACAGAAGATGCCTTCGACGGCATCTACGAGGATCTGTTCAGGGACGTCGCCTCACTGATCATGAACTACAGCAGGATTCTCGACAGACAGCAGGTCGGCTCCCAGCGGATACACACCGAACTCGAATTCGAACTCAGTGACTCCAGGTTCCCACTGCAGCGGCTCGCGACGGCGACAGAGAGCACGATCCGGTTCGACACCGTCGCCGAGCGAGACGCCGACCACGTCCGGGTTCTCGTCACCGTCGTCGAGGGCGACGCGGAGCGGGTGCTCGACCGGGCCAGGTCGATGACCAGTATCGACGCGGCCGACTGGTTCGGTGACACCGAACACAGCCAGCTGAGTCTGCTCGTCCGGAAGCCGTTTCTCGAATCACTCATCAACAAACACGGGGGACAGCTACAGGAGTCGGTCACCGAGGGGAGTACGACGACGGCCCACGTCGAACTCCCCGCGAACGTCTCACAGCGGCCGATATTCGACTCGCTGACCTCGCAGTACCAGGACATCGAACTCGTCGCGAAACGCCAGCGACACAGCCAGGCAACCCCCGACGCGAGAGAGATCGGTGACATGCTGACGGACAGACAGTACGAGATCCTCAACGCGGCGTTTCACGGCGGCTACTACGAGACACCCCGGCGGATCAAAGGGGCGGAACTCGCCGAGAGTTTCGATATCTCCGGACCGGCCGTCTACAACCATCTGCAGGCCGCCCACCGGACGCTGCTCGAAACGATGCTGGAGTCAGCGCCCGAAATTAACGAGTGAGAACGAACGGTTACACAGTTAACCCCCACTGGTACCACTCGATTAACTGGTTATCATCTTCATTGAACCGCGGTCAGTGAGACGATTCAAATATGCGACTCACAGAGAAACTCCGCATCGACCGCCTGAATCTACGACCGAAACTGATCGCGTCATTTCTGGTCGTCGCGTTGCTGGTCGCAGGCACGGGTGCACTCGGCTACAAGAGTGTCGGAGAACTCGACGACGAGGCCCACCACATCGCACAGGAAGGTGAAAACCTCGATGGAGCGATGCAGATGCTTGTGGCGATCGAAAAACAGCAGTCCGCCGTGCAGGCCGTGCAACTGGGTGTCGCGGACGCCCGGACCGAGTACAGCGATGCCACCGATGCGTTCGACGAGGAGGCACAGGCGATCGCACTCGACCAGGAAGAGGCGATCGCACAGAAAGCCGATCTCGTCGAAACACACGAAGAGTACAACGCCATGGCCGCGGAGTTTTTCGATGCCAGAGCGGCGGGCAACGACGAGGCAGCTACAGCGGCCCTCGCTGACATGAATACGCTCCGGCAGGAGATGGAAGATCAGGCACACGCGCTCGAAACGACGATCCAGGCCGATATGGAGGAACAGGTCGCCCTGGCCGACAGTACGACCCAGACCACGCAGATGGAGATGATCGGGCTGACGCTGGTCGCGTTTCTGACGGCAATCGGGATCGGCGTCGTGCTCAACCGGCACATCACGCCGCCACTGGAACAGCTCTCCGAGTCCGCGGTAGCGATCAGCGAGGGGACTCTCGAAACCGAGATCGACGACCGCGGGATGGACGACGAGATCGGTCGGATGGTAGACGCGTTCGACGACATGCAACAGAATCTCACCGGCGTCTTCGGCGAGCTACAGGATGTCAGCCGGAACCTCCAGGCGGGTGAGCTGCAGGCCGACATCGAGACGGCGTATCCCGGCACGTACGGCGAGATCATGGCCAGCCTCGACGACGGGACCGACCAGCTTACCGGGAGTTTCGACGAGATACAGGCGGCGAGCGAGGCGTTGCGTCAGGGCCAGCTCGACCAGCAGATCGACGCTGACCGTCCCGGCCAGTACGGGGCGGTGCTCGCCGACTTCAGAAAAGGGACCGGGCGACTCTCCGAGAGCTTCGGGCAGATTTCGATGGCGAGTAGCGCACTCAAACGTGGCCGGCTCGACCAGTCCATCCAGACCGACTACCCCGGCGACTACGGAGAGGTGCTCCGGGACTTCGAGGACGGTGTCGAACAGCTCTGTGAGAGCGTCAGCAACGTCCAGGCAATCACCGAAGACGTCTCCACGTCGAGCCAGGAGGTGGCCGCGAGCGCCGAAGAGATAGAGACGGCCAGCGACGACGTCGCGACCTCTGTCACGGATATCTCACAGGGGGCCGACGTGCAAAGCGAGAAGCTGCAGACCGTGGCCGGGGAGATGAACGACATGTCCGCGACCGTCGAGGAGATCGCCTCCTCCGCCGAGGAGGTCTCGGCGACCGCACAGACCGCGGTCGAACGCGGAAACACCGGCCGGGAGTACGCCTCCGAGGCCACCGATGAGATCCAGGCGATCGAATCGAAAGCCGACGATGCCTCCGAGCAGGTGGCCGCCCTCGACGACGAGATGGATCAGATCGGCGAGATCGTCGAGATGATCGCCGAAATCGCAGAGCAGACGAACATGCTCGCCCTGAACGCCTCGATCGAAGCGGCCAGGGCCGGCGAGGCAGGCGAGGGGTTCGGCGTCGTCGCCGGCGAGATCAAATCACTCGCGGAGGAAGCCGGCAACGCGACCACGAAAATCGAAAATCGCATCGCCACGATCCAGGATACGACCGGGGAGACAGTCGAAGACATCGAGGAGATGAGCGGTCGCGTTCAGAGCGGGGCAGACACGATCGAGGATGCCGTCGAGATGTTCGACGAGATTGCGACTTCGGTCGAGCAGGCAGAGAGCGGCATCAGAGAGATAAGCGACGCGACAGACGACCAGGCGGCGTCGACCGAGGAGGTCGTCGCGATGGTCGACGAGGTGGCGAGTGTCAGCCAGCAGACCGCCGCCGAAGCGACGAACGTCTCGGCCGCATCGGAAGAACAGGCCTCCTCTCTCTCGGAAGCGAGTACGAACATCCAGCAGCTATCTGGGCTTGCCGACCGACTCCGTGACAACGTCTCCGATTTCGAGGTGGGGGCATTGTCCGCTTCGGCGAGAGCCGGCTCGTCGACCGGCGGTGCCCGTGAGCGCTCGTCAGGGACGGCTCACAGCGGATCGCCACAGTCAGCCAACCAGCGTGCAGGGACCGATAGCAGTTCGACGACGCGAACGGAGGCGGTCACAGATGAGACCGGGGACGAGGCCGTCCCGTACACCG
>Ga0207753_1000473_pt1 | contig 15803 bp, 19 predicted proteins | sample PonA233FremontCA_2_FD_187273 | JGI IMG/M metagenome (GOLD analysis project Ga0207753, IMG submission 187273) | Salt pond sediment microbial community from Fremont, CA, USA - Pond A23 Sediment 3 (SPAdes) | ecosystem: Environmental > Aquatic > Non-marine Saline and Alkaline > Saline | place: USA... | reverse complement strand
GTATGCACGGCTCGAACCGACTGGGCGGGAACGCACTGCCGGAACTGCTCGTCTTCGGCTCACGGGCTGGCAAACACGCTGCCGGTGCCGATATGGGTGAGCCGGAGATTCCGACCGGACCCTCCGCAGAGAGCGAAGACGGCGAGATCGAATCGCCGGTCGAACCCGGGACGATCGGCGACCGGTCCGATCCAGTGCTCGCCGACGGTGGGGCTGTCGCCTCACCCGAGGAACTGCTGGAAAGCGCCGTCGAGAAAGAGCGCGAACGCGTCGACACCTTGCTCGAACGCGACGGCGTCAACCACGCCGAAGTCCGTGCCAAGGTCCAGCAGACGATGACGGAGAACGTCAACGTGTTCCGCGAAGAGTCGAACATCAAGCAGGCGCTGCGGGACATCCGCGAGGCCCGCGAGCAGTACCAGCACGTCGGCGTCGCGGACGAGTCACGGACCTACAACACAGATCTGATCCACACGATCGAGACCAGAAACGTCATCGACAACGCCGAGGCGATCGCCATCGGCGCGCTCGCTCGCGAGGAGTTCCGCGGTGCCCACTGGCGACAGAAGTACCAGGAGCGCCGTGACGACGAGTGGCTGAAACACACGATGCTGTCCTGGAACGACGGCACGCCAAATCTCTACTACAAGCCGGTCATCCTCGAGGGCCACGAACAGACCTACGAGCCGAAGGTTCGCTCGTACTGACACCTGCCCTGACCGGTACTTAATTGTACAATCCCGCCGACTGTTCGGCACACGGATGTACGTCGAGTTCTCCCACCGGAGTGAACTCCTCCACGAGACAGTCCAGACGATTACCGATCTGGAGTTGCAGGTGCGGGATCTCGCGATGGGGCCGGAGACACCGTTACGGTTCACCTGCAGTGTCTCGGGGTGTGCAGCCGACCGGTTCGCCCGCGTCGCTGGCGACGACCCGTCAGTTGCGGAGGTAAAACAGCTCGACTGCCGGAAACTACGACGGCTGTACTGGATCAAAGCGGTTTCCGGCACGGTCGATCAGCACGCCTACGAGTCAGCGATCGACTCCGGGGCCGTCTACCTGCAGTCTCGACGCGCAGAGGATCGCTGGGTCACCTCGATGAACTTCCCGGACCAGCACTCCTTCCAGGAGTTTCAGCGCCGGATCGACGAGGCCGGGATGACGATCGAACCGACCCTCGTTCGGGCCGGGCAGTATCGACTCTCGGGCGGGGCGACGAATCTGACCGAAAAACAGGAAGCCGTCCTGACGGCAGCCATCGAGTGTGGGTACTTCCAGATCCCGCGAGAGGGCTCACTCGATCAGGTCGCGGCCGATCTCGGCATCAGTCGCCAGGCTGCCTCCGAGCGCCTCCGGCGAGCGATGGGGTCGCTCGCCCGTGCTGCTGTCAACAGTGGCTCGGAGTGACTGTTAGTGGGTGAGCATCTAAATACGACGGGGCCGTATCGATCCACAGATGGCCCGCGATCCGTCGTTTTCGATCCCGGCGCGTCCACGACGGCGCTACCCCTACAGTGGTGGTGTCGAGTACGAGGGCCAGACGATTTTTCGGCTGCTCCCGGATCAGTCGCTGTCGGCCGAGCGCCTCGACGAACTGCTCGAAGCCACACTCGAGTCCGGCCCCTACCAGTACGGGGACTTTCTGAACCTGCCGCTGACACTGTATCTCGCTCGTGACGACGAGACGAGCGACGTGTTCCGCGTCTCGATCCGGGACGGCTGTATTCGCCTGCACGTCCTGCCGGAGACCGACCCCGCCGGGCTCCGGGCGTTCTACGACCGGCTGACCGACCGGACGGACACCGACTGGCGGGTCGACTGCCAGACCAGCGAGTAACTCCGGGCCGCTTACGTGTCCGGTCACCGTCCCGGTCCACGCGGGACCGTGGGATTAAGGCCCTCTCGGCCGAATTAGATGTATGAAAATCTACACCGGCCGCGGTGACGAGGGACTGACGGATCTGCGGAACATGGAGCGTGTCTCGAAAGCCAGCGCGCGGATCGAGGCCTACGGCTCCGTCGACGAGGTAAACGCACTCGTCGGCAAGGTTCGACCGACCGGCCACGACGATATCGACGCGAACCTCCGCACGATTCAGAACCACCTCCACATCGTCCAGGCGGATTTCGCGAATCCGGATCCCGACGACGACGACCCGCGAGTCCGAGACGAACACGTCGACGAACTCGAAGCGATCATCGACAGCTACGACGAGGAACTCGAACCGCTGGAGAATTTCATCCTCCCGGGTGGTTCCGACCCCGGCGCACGCCTGCACCACGCTCGCGCAGTCTGTCGCCGGGCAGAACGCCGCGGTGTCGCCTTCGCAGCGCAGGAATCCGGCGTCAACGAAACGGGCGTCGTCTACCTCAACCGACTCTCGGATGCACTGTTTACGCTTGCCCGACTGGTCAACCAGCGGGAGGGCGTCCCCGAGGAGAATCCGACCTACTAGACCGTCGGCTCTCCTATCAGTTATCCGATAACGAATGCCACAAGGGATATATTTGTCCTTTGCCTACGGTCACATATGAACAAACACTTCGAAGACACGGTATACTACGTCAAACGTGCAGGAGAGACCGCGAAAAAAGGGCTTTCGGAAGAACTGGAGCCAATGCAGGAGCGGGTGCAGGCGATCGTCGGTGAAGACGAAGAGCCGGAGCCGGGCCGTGTCGAGCAGATCCGCGAGGACCTGAAAGAACTGCAGGGCCGCGCAGAGGGTGAAGCCAAGGAGGCGATCGGCAAGGCGCGGGAGAAACTCGACGAGGTCCGCAAGAAGCCCGCGGAGTAAGCGAAGACAATTCTTAAGTCGAGCGCAGAGGTAGTGACAACTGCGCGGGTTGGTGATCTAGTCCGGTTATGATACCTCCTTCACACGGAGGAAGTCGGCGGTTCAACTCCGCCCCAACCCATACTTTTCGGCGAACGGCTGTGAGTCTACATACCGAGTCATAAGGTTGGGCCCAGAGGACGAGCGGTAGCGAACGTCTCGCGGCTAACAACAGGGAGAAGTTCGCTCTCTTCGGGTTGTTGCTCCCGCGTTCTCCCGTCGGAGATCTGGGCTTCGATAAATCCGACGCGAACGGAGACATCCCGGTCGAACTCCGCAGTCAACTGGTCGGCGAAACGTTGAGCGATGTCGGGCGGCACCTCGAGATCGCGTGGAACGCCGACGAAGACGTCTACTCGTGGTTCGTTTCCGAGGAGCAGATCGATCGGTTCGAAGTCGACAGTCATCGACACGAGTTCGACCCCCTCGATGTCTGCCTCGTCGAACTGTTGCTGGAGTTCACTCCGGGTCTGTTGCTCGAAGGACTGCGCCTGGAACGTCGTCCAGGTGACCCCGCCGAGAACGATCGACAGCAATGCGATGGCGACCGCGAACACGACGATACGGGAGACGATCGAGGCGCGAATGCCCTCGAACGAACCTGCGTCGAGTGGCTTGAACCCTGCGATCCAGAACAGGATCAGGGCGGAGACGTTGATCGCGAGCAAGTTCACCACGACAAGCACGGCGCCCGCGATGGCGACACCCGTCAAGCCGAAGGCGATACCGAGACCGGAGGTCGCAGCGGGGGGAACGAGCGCGACGGCGATGGCGACGCCGACGAGGGTCGACCCGGAGCCACGCATGATACTGAGTGAGCCGGCGATCCCCGATCCAAGCGCGAGGAAAAGCGACAGGAAGTTCGGGCTCGTCCGCTCGGCGACCTGGGGGATCGTCCGGATATCGAGTCCCGGCGGGATGAGGACGGTCTGCTGGAGGAACCAGCCCATGACCGCCGCCGTCACGATGGCAGCAAGCAGTCCGACGACCTGCAGTTTGAGGCCGCGTCTGGTCATCACCGGATCGTCGAGGATCGTGCCGACGGAGGCGGAGACTGCAGGTCCCATCAGCGGTGCGACGACCATCGCACCGATGATCGTCGCCGCGGAGTCGAGTAACAGCCCCGTCGTCGCGATGACGGTGCTCAGAATGAGGAAGGCGAAGAAGGTGGAGTTCGCCGGCGAGAGATCCTCTGCGCGTGCATACAGCTCTTCGCGCGAGATCCGGAGCCCGGGAAACCGTTCGGCGAGTGCAGACAGTCGCTGTGAAACGACAGTCTCGGTCGGGAGGACGATCATGTACGCGTCCTCTCGGATACCGGCCGCGATCAGTTCGTCCATCACCGGTTCGACGCCGCTGGGCGGGACGGGAAACTGGACCATCGCTTCGAAATCGCCTCGACCGACCTCGTCGAACACGGCGTAATCTATACCCTGGCTGTCGAGCGCGTCGAGGGCGGCCGATCGCGTTCCCTCGGGGATCAGGACCTGAACGAGTCGCATGTGATATCGGATGATCGGTCGTCTGAACGTGCCAGACAATCAGTGGGTGTGGTTTCCACTCCTGTAACTCGGCGTCCACCGGCGGCGAGAGCAGATGGACTCATCCCGCGACCTCCTCGGCGGCGAACGCCTCGCGGAGACGTCTGTCGTCTTCGGGCGAGAGGTTCGTGTCGATAATCTCGAAATCGTACTCGAAATCCGACAGTTCCGCCGAGATGCGCTCGATGTTGCCTTCCCGGGTCAGCAGGAACAGCGCGGAGTTTCCGGGCTCGATCGCCTCCTGCACCTCCTCGATAAAGTCGTCGTCGATACCGATATCGCCGAGTTTCCCGGAGAGTGCGCCGCTGGCGGCGCCGACAACGAGGCCGAGCCACGGGGCGAAAAACAGCAACCCGATCAGCATACCCCAGAAGGCACCGCCGAGGGCTCCCGCGCCCACGAGGCTGTAGGCCTGTTTGACCTTCGCGCGACCTTTCTCGTCACGGACGACCACCGCCGCGTCCTCGAGTTTGATCAGTTCTCGTTTCTGGAAGTCGTACATCCTGTCACGCATCGCTTCTGCGCCATCCATCTCCTCGAATCTGAGTACGACAAGTGAACTCATACCTGTCCTTTCCCTACCAGTCCATCGGGCTTAGTTAAAAATTATCACAAGCCTGATAAGATAGGCTTATTCCCGACGCATTCTGCAGTAAGGGAACCGATCCGATTTTCACGGCCTCGGGCTGTCGACACCGGAGGACACCGACTCGCGAGGATCGGACCATCCTGTCGTATGCTGGTTTCGGAGTTCTCTCGCTCTGGTATGCCAATCTTTCTCACTGGTGGTTCGATCACCGCCTGTGTAGCAGGTCAATAGTTATCTGTCCGGCACCGCTCGGATATCGGCATGCCCGCGTCCGGGAGAACTCCCGCCGGCATGGCAGGTACGCGAGACCGTTCGTTCCGAGGATGCCACCAGCCACGCTTTCGTCGGGACTGTCCTCGCGTCGGTGGGCTGCATCCGGCTACTGTACCGCGGTTCAAACCGATCCGACCGGTCGTTCGACACGGGGGAGAGAGACCGATCGAAGGGGACCTTCGCGCCTCTAGACCCACGGACAGTGAGTAGCCACATGGCCGACGTCTACTACTTCATCAGCGATCTCCACATCGGCGGCGACGAGCAACTTCAGAAGGTGGACTTTCTGGACGAACTGCTCGAATTCCTCCGGGAACTCGAAGCGACCGACGAGGACGCCGAACTGATAATCAACGGCGATGCGTTCGGACTCTGGGAGTTCACGCAGGTCGAGGGGCTGGCGAAGTTCGACGCGCTTCTCGAACGCTATCCCGATCTGTTCGCCCAGTTCGAGGCGACTGGCCGGGAGATACCGATCACGCTCCTCCCGGGCAACCACGATTACGAACTCGCTGCGTATCCGGAGTACGTGGAGCGACTGGCCGAGTACAACATCACGCTGGTGCAGGAGCAATCGATCGAACGGGCCGTCGGCGATTCGCTCGTGCACGTCGAACACGGCATGCAAGAGGATCCCGCCAACCGGATTCCCGACTTCGGAAACCCCTACGCGAACCCGCCGGGCTATTTCGTGAACCGACAGATAACGAGTCGCGCGGGGCGACTCTCCGACCGCGGGAAGTACAACTGGCTGAAGGATATCCAGGCCGTGACGCCGATGACCGAGATCCCCGACTGGCTCCTCTCGAACTACTACTACCGGGAGATGAGCCCCTTGCTGCGATTCTCGGTTGTGCCGTTCCTCCTGCTGTTCAACATCGGCGTGATGTACGTCGCGATATACGCGCTCGACCGGTTCGACGTATGGTCGCGGCCGCTCACCCTGGTCGAGGGGGTCCTCGGTCTGTTCGGGCCGGCCGGACGACTGGTCGAACTCTTCTTCGTCGCGAATCTGGTTCTCGTCGTGCTGTTGCTGGCGCTTTCCATCCCGCTAGCCGTGTTCGCGTGGGATGCTCGAAAGACACTCAGACGGTTCGGACTCGTTCGGCCACCAGTCAAAGAGGAGCCCGTTGCAAAATACCTCGACAGGGCCAGAGACGTGTTCGCGGCCGAACCACGGGTTGCCGTCTACGTCTACGGACACACACACCGTCCGTCGGTGACCGATGTCGACGGGCGGGTGGTCATCAACACAGGGACGTGGCTGAAACGCTTCCACCGGGTCGCCCCTCTGGTCGGGGTTCTCCCGCCGGTCTATTACTCGTCCTACCAGCTCAACTACTTCCGTCTCTCCGCGACCGATGCTGGCGACGTCCTCGTCGAGTACGATGTAATCGAGAAACAGGACCCCGAAGAAGAGACGTTGCTCCAGCGGTTGCTCACCCGGTCGCCGCGACGACAACAGTCACTCCCCGACCGGACAGTGGTGAACCGCCCCCGGGAGCGAGGTTCGCAACTGGACCAGTCGGCGGACACCAAGTGAGTGGCGCTTCGCTTCCCGTCGTGAGTCGCCCCCGTGCCCAATGGAGTCGGCTAACCCTATCGAAAGCAGCGGTTTCACCGTCGAGTACACACGAAGTCAGTGCCGCCGGCTGCCTCGACTCACGAGAGGTGTCTGTACAGTTTTTTCGCAGTGTCCCGGAGCCCGTTTTCACGGATCGACACGACCGCTCGAACTGCGATATTCGAGGGATAATAGATGATTTTGGTGTACAGCGGCTTGCCATCGACAACTTCGACCGAGTCGTAGGCACCCGGAATGTAGAGCCGCGGTTCGGTCGTTTTGTTGAGTTCGTCGCGTATTTCCGCGGTATTGTACTGCGATTTCGCACCTTTCGCGTCGAAGTCGTCGAGTCGCCCGTGAAACATTTTCACTGGACCTGAAATCTTGTTGCCCTTCCGGATCAGACAGTTGTACCGCCAGGGTAACGTCGAAATCCGGACGTCACTGTGATACAGAGCGGACCGAAGCGAGATCATATTGTGATTGATCCCCCGTTCCTTGTTCTCTCTGTAGTAGGTCTGCCACGTCTCGAAAAAATCCCGCGTCCGGTCGTTCTCTTTGAACGCGAGGACGCCCCCGTTGTACCACGGAAATGCCTCCGGCACGCCGTTGATCGGGTGTTCGAGATCGTACTCTCTCACGTGCCAGCCGTGGTTGTCCATACTCGCAGCAACATCGAACTCCTCGAGCAAGGCGAACACCTCCGAAATATCTGCGTCTATATACAGATCTGTATCGAAATAGATCGTCTTCTCGAACGGACTCTGGTCGATGTGGGTGACTATATCTCCGAAATCGTAGGCGAAGTCGTCGACGACTGTCTGCGAGTCCACGTACGCTGACTCGGTCTCCTCGTCACTGATCAGGTGCACGGGGGTATCGCCCATCTCTGCTTTGAAACTTCTGGCGGAGTGTTCTGCTTCTTCGATATACTCCCGACCGGCAGCTATATACAGCCCTCCTTCTGACATTGTTTTTGAATTATATTTTTTGTAATAAGTACTTGCTGTGTGGTGCGATACTCCTCCGGGTACATCGAGTCGATCTATTTGATGGCGCTCCTGTTTCGCGTTCGTCGTTACGCTTCCCAGCTCACATTCTCCCGAACGACTTCCGCCGGGTTACCTGCGACGAGGGTGTTCGGTGGGACATCGGAGACGACGACGCTTCCACTTGCGACGACACTCCCATCGTGTATTGTTACTCCCTTGTTAATGATCGCAGAATGCCCGATCCAGACGTTGTCACGTATCTCTATGGGTTCTTTCGACACTGTATCCTTGCCATCGTATTTGATGTAGTGTCCATCGGAGTCCATGATCTCACACGCCCAGGACACAGCACAGTCGTCGCCGATCGAGATCTCGTCGCTGCAGGCGACCCGTGAGAACCCGTTGATGTAGGAGTCACCGATAGAAAAATCGCCGTTGATAAACACTGTACAGCCAGGCCCGATTTTCGCACGTTCCACACCGGTGTGTGCGACCGAGCTACCGGCTCTCGTCTCGAACTTCGAGCGTGCCATCCGGGGGTGTGACCCCGTACTTCGCTTCGTTCCGACGAGGAGTTGATTATCTATATCGAACGTCGTCTCCTCCGCTATCTCGGTGATGACCTTCGAGTGAAAAACCAGTGAGTTGATATCGTCCGTATATCTGTTCGAGTAGTATGTTGATTTCAGAACACCAAGCGGGCCAAGAGTCCTAACTCCGTCGTACATTCGCGAGAGAATGGCCATGTCTCACCTGATCTACCATTCCCAATAAGGCTACGGGTCAGTTCAGTGATGTATACGTGGATCGGGGCAATCGTGGACGTGGAGCACACCGGCGATCCGTCCGTGGTGGCGACCGGACCGCACTGTTCTGGCGAACTGGGAGGCGGTTCACTGCTGAAGGCGAAATTCCATCGGTCACGGAACGTTCTTGTATATTGAACTGAACACTGACTAATAATGGGGCGCTCTGGTGGCTACTGGCCAAGGATACGCAGCCAGCTGAAACGACTGTTCGTCTGGATCGTCGTCGTAGCGATCGTGATTCTCGTCGGCGGCCTGGTCTACTTCTCGACGCCATACGAGGGGACAGCGGCGAGTCTCGACGCTGTCGAGGCGGACGACCGGGTGACAGTGGACCGGACCGATCTCGGCTACGCCCTCCAGCCAGCGGATGGGACGTCCGAGGCCGGTGTCGTCTTCTATCCCGGTGGACGAGTTCACCCCAACGCCTACGTCGGCTCACTCGCTGCGCTTCCCCGGGAGGGGAACGTCACTGTCGTCGTCCCGAAACTGCCGCTCGATCTCGCAATTCTCGACTACGCCTTTGGCCGAACGCCGCTGTGGACGCACGCTGCCGACCGGGCAATGTCGTCGTACCCCGACATCGACCGGTGGTATGTCGGCGGCCACTCACTCGGTGGCTCGATGGCCTGTCGGTACGCCGCGGACGAAAGCGACGTCGAGGGGCTCGTGTTGTACGCGTCGTACTGTGACGTCGATATCTCTGACAGCGATCTCGCCGTCCTGAGTGTCTCTGGCAGCGCGGATACTGTCCTGAACCGGGCTGCCTACGAACGGAATCTGGACAATCTGCCCGCCGCGGCGCAGGTACGAACGCTCGACGGGCTGAATCACACCCAGTTCGCCAGCTACCGGGGCCACGACGAACCGTCGGGCACCAGCTACGAACTGGCCCACGAGCGACTGAACGAGGTGGTCGTTCCGTGGCTCCGGAGTGTAATCGATAGCGGGTCACCGGCGCTGCTCGGTAGCAATTGGGTTCCGGCAAACTAGTGGACAACTCCGGGACGGTTGTAGACCGAGTCTCGGGCCCTCGTGATCCCACACCCCTTTGTAGCTGCCCCTGTGGCTAGCTGACATGCAAGGGCAACTGGCTACGCTCCAGCAGGAACTGGCGACCTCGCCGGCCCCCGCCGAGCAATTTTCCGAGCTCTCTCGGCCGCGGAAACACGAAGTGTTTTTCGGGTTGCCGGAGGCGGTTCGAGAGCGCGTCGTAACTGACATGAACCGCGACCAGCTCCGCGAGTTCGTCGACGATCTCGATCCCGACGAGGCGACGGATGTCCTCGGATACGCCGAGGAGTCGACCAGAGAGAACGTGCTCTCGAAACTCGCCGGCGACCGCCGCGAGAAGCTGAGCTTCCTGCTATCCTTCGATCCCGAGAGCGCAGCCGGAATCATGGACATCGATTACGTCACCGTCGACAGCCAGCGGAGTTTCCAGGCGGTCGCCGACCGGGTCAGCCGGTTCGAGGAGCGAACCGGTCGCATCCCGACGATCCTGATCACCGACGAGGGACGGTTGCTCGGAGAGCTACCCGGCGCGGCGCTGTCGATCGTCGATCGGGCGTCCGAGCAGATCGCCGACCACGTGCAGGAAATCCCCTCCGTCCGCTACGACCGCGAGGACTCGGAGGTGCTGGAGGTGTTACGAACGAACCGCGAACGAACTGTCGCAGTGCTCGACGAATCGGACGATATTCTCGGTGTCATCCACGCTGACGACCTGTTGACACTCGTCGAAGAGGCCGCTGGTGAGACTCTCTACGAGTTCACCGGCGTCGCCGAAGAGGAGAGCGTGCTCGACGGCCCGGCAGCCAAAGTCCAGAGCCGGTACAAGTGGCTGATTATCAACCTCGGGACGGCGTTTCTGGCTGCAGCGGTCGTGGGCCTGTTCGAGTCGACGATCGCCAGTATCGCGGTGCTCGCGGCGTACATGCCGGTCGTCGCCGGGATGGGGGGTAACGCCGGAACGCAGGCGATGGCTGTCACCGTCCGGGGTATCTCGCTGGGCCAGGTGTCGCTGGCGACCGGCAAGCGTGTCGTCGTCAACGAGGCAATCGCCGGCGCGATCAACGGGATCATCACCGGCGCACTGGTCGCAGCGATCGCGATTGCCTTTTCGCTCGCCGAATTCGGCGTCTTGCTCGGCGCTGTCATCGGGATCTCGATGGTCGCAAATCTGGTCATCGCCGGCTTCTTCGGCGCCATCATCCCGCTGGTACTCGACACTCTCGGACAGGACCCCGCCACGTCGGCGACGATATTTATCACGACGGCGACAGATGTGCTCGGGTTTTTCGTCTTCCTCGGATTGGCCCAGTTCGTCCTTCTCTAGCGTTTTTTCGGCAAATTCGGGGTGATCTGTGATGAATTATCATCGCAAAAAAGGTATAAATGTTGTCGTAAACTAGACCCGGATACCAATGAGCATCAACCATGCCAACCCGTCGTCAGACGAACTGTACTACGAGTGCGCGCCGTGTGGCTACACGGCTCCTGCGAGTATTCCGATCGGACTCTGTCCGAGTTGCGGAGACTCACTCGACGAGAAAACCATCCTCACCCGATAGCGGTTTCGTCCCCTCACGAGTCGCGTCCGGTTTCACCCCCTCACGACTCTTCGTTTTCTTCCCGGTATGCGCAGTGAAAGCCAGCAACCTGCTGGTAGAAGGCTGGCACGACATCGTTTCTGAGATCGGCGTCTGACTGCTCGCGAAACGCCTCGTAGGTGACTGCTTTCGCGTCGTCGATCGCCAGGCTGACGTGTTCGGGAACACCGCTCCCGTCGACGCTGCCGAGATAGGCCCAGATGAACGCTTCTTCCAGCCGGTCGAAAAACGCCTTTGTCGGCTCGAATGCCAGCTCACCGACCGCGAGTCGGTTGTACGTCCGGCTGATCAGTTGCTCCCCGCGTTCGATTCCGTGGTCGTCGAACGAATCCGACGATGCACAGCCGGTCCCGGACTTCTCGTGTGGTGCTCTCTCGGTTCCCATACACGGTGTAGGCGGTGTCGACGGAAGTATGTGTGACTCGTGTGCAACCCACACGCACGGGCAGCCCACCTTTTTGTTCCGCAGTTGTTTCGGGGACACACAGCGGCGACGGGCCTTTGTCTGCTCACCTGCAAGCGTCGGTATGAGCCAGCAGACCACAGATTCAGTGCTCGTCTACTCCGATTACGTCTGTCCGTTCTGTTATCTCGGCTACGAATCCTTCGACCAGTTCCGGAGCCAGCGCGAGGAACCGATCGAACTGGAGTGGCATCCCTTCGATCTTCGGGGTGGACAACGCCGACCGGATGGCAGTATCGATCACTCCGTCGACAACGGAAAAGACGATTCGTACTACGAGGAGGCAAAAAAGAACGTCGAGCGTCTCGCCGAGGAGTACGACGTCGAGATGGCTCAGCCCCTGATGAAAGACGTCGACTCCTACGATGCCCAGCGCGTCACCCTCCGCGTGCGGGAAGAACACCCCGAGAAATTCGAGCAGTTCCATCGGAGTGTGTTCGACGCGCTCTGGGAGGACGGCCGGGAGATCGACGACCACGAGGTCCTCGCCGAACTCGCTGCCGAAGCTGGCCTCCCGGATGGATTCGTCGAGGCGACACTCGCCGACGATTCGAACGAGGCTGCACTCGAAGCGGCGTTCGACGACGCCAGACAGCAACGGATTACTGGCGTTCCGACCTTCGTCTACGACGAGTACGCTGCCCGGGGTGCGGTGCCCCCGGAACACCTCCGACGACTCGTCGACGGCGATTAGTTCTCCCGGACCGTCGCCGACCCGATCTCGATGTCGATCAGCGTTCCCTCCGGTGTGCCGTCCTCGTCGGTGTACTTCTCGGCTGCAGGCGATCCGGTGTACTTCTCGAACAGGTGCTTGCCAATCTCGCGAACCCGGTCCGTCTCCTCGACGATCGACGCGGTCCCCTGGAGCACAGCGTGGTACTCGTCGGCTTCGATCGACGCCGCGACGCGTGGGTTCTTGCGGATGTTCGCTAGCTTCCGACCGCTGGTAAAGGCGAACAGATGCCCGTCGTCGTACAGAAACCAGACGGGCGCGACGTGTGGTCGGTCCTCGACCGTCGTGGCGAGATGTGCCGAGACGGTTGCGCTACTGAGTCGCTGTGCTTCCTGCTCGGTGATCGACATACAGTGTGTACGGCTGCCAGACGTATGAGTCCACAGCCACCGCAGCGTGACCTTTTCGCCTGTCCGGTCCAAGGTGGGTGTATGCGAACGTGGGACCCCCGAACCAGTCCGCCCTCGGCCGCTCGGAATCCGATTACACTGGCCCAGCCATCAGCACCGGAGGCTCACTGTGCCCGCTGAGAACCGTCACTACCGTACGGCGGTCGAGGCACTCGCAAACCGAGAGTACGAGCGGGCTGGTGACTGCTACACCCGATCAGGCTGGGCGACACTCGCCGACCCACGGGAGGGAGTGGATCCGTTCCGTCTCGACGAGAAGGGGTGGATCGGACGCGGTCTCCAGGCACTGACAGCGGCTGTCGTCGCCTACCGCGTCGCGGATCGGCCGGAGCGGGCCACACATCGCGCGAACGAAGGGGTCGCGGTCGCCAGCGATCTGCGTACCACTGCCGACCGACCGGTCCAGGCTGCCTGTCTCCGCGAGTTCGTCGCCGATTTCCGGCTCACTGGCGGACTCGATGGCTCGTCGGCGGCATATCGGGAGGCCCAGTCTGCCTACGAAGCGGCCGCCGACACGATCGACGAGCCACAGTCCTGGGCCACGACACCCCTGTTCGAGGCTGCTGCAGGGACACTCACACAGGTCGCTCGGGGTACCGCAAACGGCGAGATTGCGGTTCGCTGGGAGGATCTCCACGGCGCCGACCCGTCGCGCGCCGGTGCATTTCTCGCACACCGGGCCCAGTTCAAGCGACAGCGATTCGCCAGCCTGCTGGAACAGACACGCTCCGAAGGATATCTGGCTGCACCTCGCGGGACGACAGAGTACGGAAACGAGCAGTACCAGTGCCCGGCGTGTCAGGCCGACGATGTCAACTGGACTGGCGACTCGGTCCTCTGTCTCCGGTGTTCCACGCCGATGCGCCGCGAGTAAAAACAGTCAAGCGCTCTATACGGACGATCAGTAGTCGGTCATTCGATATCGACGATATCGACCGTCTCCTCCGACCGTCTGATCTCGATCGGCGCATTCGCCGAGAGTTCGTACATCTCGTCGTCGTTGTCGCGGGTAAGCACTGCACCCGAGGACCGACTGGTCTTCAGTAGTTCCAGTTCGACGACGGCGTCCATCGAGCAGACCCTGTACACCGGCATCCCCTGCGGTTTGTGGATGTTGTTGAACGCGACCCCGAGCCCGTCGGCGAAGGTGCCGCCGGTGATCGACCGGTAGTAGCCGGTCGCGCCGAAGGGTGTCGCGACGAGCACCCCGTCGCCGATGACGCGCTCGAACTCCTGGATCTCGTCGCCGTCCCGGATCCGGACTGCGAACACTGCGCCCAGCACCGGCGAGCGGTGGTGGAGGCTGATCTCGTTGAGCGCCTGGTAGCCCCCGCGGAGCTGTTCGCCGTCCCTGTAGGCACTGATCCGGTCGTAGGTCGTCCGCGTGAGCGTGCGATCGCCACCTTCGAGCGAGTCCAGCGCCGCCAGCAGTTCGCTGCTGTCGAGTCGGGACCTGTTCCCCTCGGATCGGCCCGCGAGCACCGGGAGAATCGTCGGATCCTCGTAGTTCCGCGCGGCGTGCAGGATGCTTCCATCGCCGCCGAGTGTGATGATAATCCCGTCGCTGTGGTACTCCTCTGTGACCTCGAAGCCGTGATCTGCAAGCTCCGTGGCCCAGCGGTCCCGTCTCTCCGGTTCGTTTGCAATGACGAAATAGCGCACGTGTGCTTGCAGTACCTTTTCAGAGGATGGATTTATACATGTTCCTTCGGACCACTGGATGTGTCCCTGCTTTCCCGCTGCCTGCTCGCGGCTGGCGCGACCGCTGGACTGTGCCAGAGCTACCTCGTCCCGTTTCGCTGGAACCGCGGACCGGAGGGCCGGTGGTGGGAACTCGTCCGCCGACGCATCTCCCGGATCGCCGGCCGCCTCGACCCACAGGCCGGTCCCCGACCCATCGCGCCCTCCGAGTACGCTGGCTCGCTGGATCGCTCGCTCCGTGAGACCGAAGCACTCCTCTGGGACGAGGGGTTCATCCGGAACCCCATCGCCCGGCTCAAGGTCCGGGACGACACGCCGGTAGCTGGCTCGTGGGTCTACCGCGAGTCCCCACTCGCACCGCTACAGCTCCATCTGATGCTTTTCGAGGGCGAGGACGGGACTGACGTCTACGCCCACCAGGAGCTATCGAGTGTCAACCCGCTCTGTGCGGCCGCCCACTTCACCGGAGAGGGGCAGTCAGTCGCTGCTGGCGTCCGTCGTGCCCGCGAACTGTTCGCGCTCGATACGTCGGGCGCAGCCGACAATCCACCCGACGGCCCGTGGAATGCGACGAGCTGAATGGGACAGTCAGTGCTCGACGAACTCGACGAGCACGCCACCGGTCGATTTCGGATGGAGAAATGCAACGTCGTGACCCCAGGCTCCCGCCCGCGGTGTCTCGTCGATCAACTCGATTCCGAGTTCCCGCGCTCGGTCGAGACGCGATTCGATATCCGTCGCTTCCACTGCAAGATGGTGGATCCCCGGACCATTCTCGTCGAGATACCGTGCGACCGTCCCCTCCTCGTCGACTGGCTCCAGCAGTTCGAAGAAGCCGTTTCCCAGATCGAGAAAGACGATCTGCATGCCATCGAAGTGCTCTTCGTGAGCAATCTCGCAGTCGAAGAGCGCGGCGTAGTGCTCGGCGAGCGTCTCGGCATCGTCGGTGACGATGCCCGCGTGATCGAATCTCATTCTTCGACCCTCCGCAGCACGATCACATCGCCCCGCTTTGCTGGTGTTCACCGAAGACCGAACGCATCGCGTCACAGATCTCGCCTGTCGTCGCGTACACCTTCACAGCGTCAACGATGTAGGGCATCAGATTCTCGTCGCCACGCGCTGCCTCCTCCAGCGCGTCGAGTCGCGCTTCGACAGTCGCGTCGTCGCGTTCCGCCCGGATCTCTTCGAGGCGGCCTTTCTGTTTTTCCTGCTGGGCTTTCGAGACCTCCTCGATGTCGACGTGTTCCTCTTCCTCGACGGTGAACTCGTTGACGCCGAC